>Ga0247815_10002761_pt1 | contig 12870 bp, 14 predicted proteins | sample UWRJL194509B1_FD_181014 | JGI IMG/M metagenome (GOLD analysis project Ga0247815, IMG submission 181014) | Plant litter microbial communities from Arlington Agricultural Research Station in Wisconsin, United States - UWRJ-L194-509B-1 | ecosystem: Environmental > Terrestrial > Plant litter >... | reverse complement strand
GCATCGCCGGCCTGGCCGCCAGCGGCCACGTCGACCAGGCGCGGGAAGCCTTCGCCCGCCGCGCGCGCTGGAAAAAATTCGCCGCGCGGCTGGCGCGCGGGTTCGCGCTGCGGGCCGAACTGGCCACGCTGGCCGACGACGACACCATCGTCTGCCGCTGCGAAGACGTGCGCCACGGCGAACTGCGCACGCACACCGCCTGGCGCGGCGCCAAGCTGCAAACGCGCTGCGGCATGGGACCGTGCCAGGGCCGCATCTGCGGCGGCGCCACTGAAATTCTGTACGGCTGGCGTCCCGACGCCGTCCGTTTGCCGATATCGCCGGCGCGGGTTTCCAGCATCATCGATTAGCTAAGACGGGGTCAAGTCTGACATTCGTACACGAGCTCTACCGTAGCGGATGCTACGGTAGAGCTCGTGTACGAATGTCAGACTTGACCCCGTCGTTTAGCGTTTGGCGATCGAGCCGCGCAGGATAAGTTGCGGTTCGATCGTGGTGGTGGTCGGCGGCGTCTTGCCGTCGATCGCGGCGAGCAGTTTTTCCATCGCGGCCGTGCCCATGCGCTCGCTCTGCAGATCCACCGTGGTCAGCGGCGGCGACGTGTATAAGCCGTATTGGATGTTGTCGAAGCCGGCCACCGAAATATCCTCCGGTAGCTTGAAGCCCAGCGTCTGCGCCGATTTCATGAAGCCCAGCGCCATCAGGTCGTTGTAGCAGATCACCGCCTCCGGGTGCCGCGCCCCCAGCATGATCGACGAGCACATCCGCTCCCCTTCCGCCGACGTCGGCGCGCTGCCTTCGTGCATCTCCAGCTCCAGCCCGTGCGCGGCCAGGCATTCGCGGATGCCGCCCAGCCGCTCCTCGTCGCGCCGCGAGCGCGGAAAACCCAAATAAGCGATCCGCTTGTGCCCCAGCGAGACCAGGTGCCGCGTCAACATGTAGGCGCCGCGGTGGTCGTCGCTGATCACCCACGGGATGTTGAGCCGCGTCAGCCGGCCGAAGAACACCAGCGGCTTGCCCAGCTCCGTCATCCAGTCCATCTCCGCCTCGACCATCCGCGAGAACACGATCATGCCGTCGACGCGCCGGCTCAGCGCCTCCAGCAACGGCCGTTCGCGGCCCGGGTTTTCTTCGGTGTCGACCAGAAGCACCGTGTAGCCGTGCGCCTGCGCGACCCGGTTGGCGCCCTTGACGATGCTGGTGAAGTGGGGATTGCTGACGTCCAGCACCGACAGGCCGATGCTCTTGGTGCGGCCGGTGATCATCGAGGCGGCCAGCGGATTGGAACGGTAGCCCAGCTTGGCGATCACTTCCTTGATGGTCGCTTCGACGGCCGGCGAGAAGCGCTGCGCGCCGTTGACGAATTTGGAGACGGTGGCGGTCGAGACCCCCGCCGCCGCCGCGACGTCGCGGATGGTTGCTACGGTTTTTTTCATGATCAGGCTGTCGGGAAGCGTGGCGGTTGCCGCGCTAAAGCGACAATCTTAGCATGACGCTATACGCCCGCTAACGCCGGGAAGCTCCGGACGTGAAGCGGAAACTGGTCAGCGACTCGAAGCGCTGTCCCGGATACAGCGCGGTGGTCGGGAACGCCGGATGATTCGGGCTATCCGGCAGATGCTGCGTTTCGAACGCGAAGGCGCCGTAGCGCTGGTAGCCGACGCCCTCGGCGCCGATCTCCTTGCCGTCGAAACCGTTGACGCTATACAGCTGCACCGACGGCTCCGAGGTGCGCACCTCCATGCGGGTGCCGCTGGCCGTATCGTCGATCACCGCGACCTTGGCGTAGGCGCCGTCCTTTTTGCTGAACAGCAGACTGTGATCGTAGCCCGCCGGGCCGCCGTTCAAGCCTTGCAGCGGCGTGCCTTGCGGCGCCCGCAACCTGGCGTTGACGCTGGCGGCGACGCGGAAATCGAGCGGCGTGCCGGCCACGCTGGTCAACACCCCGGTCGGCACGCGCAGCGCGTCGGTTTCGGCGTAGCGGTCGGCGTCGATCTGGAAGCGGTGCGTCTCCATGCCCTCGACGCCGGCGGCGGCGCCGCCCAGGTTGAAGTAGACATGGTTGGTCAGGTTGAGCACCGTCGGCGCGCTGGTGGTGGCGCGGTATTCGATCTGGAATTCGTCGCTCTTGCGCAGCAGCCGGTAGGTGACGCTGATGTCCATCGCACCAGGGAAGTTCTGGTCGCCGTCGGGACTGTGCAGGCGGTAGATGGAGCCGATCGAGGTGGCGTCGGCGAAGTCCTGGCGTCGCCACACGCGCTTGTCGTAGGGATCGGGATCGCCGTGGATGGCGACGCCCCTGGCGTTGGCGCTCAGCTTGACGGCCTTGCCATCGAGCGTATAGCCCGCGCCGCCGATGCGGCCGGCGTAGCGGCCGATGATGGCGCCGTAGCGGCCCCTGGTTTTTTCAAACCCGGCGAGATCGGGCGGGCTTAACACCACGTTGCGGCGCTTGCCCTTGCGGTCCGCCACGTCGGCCGCGACCAGCGTGGCGCCGTAGTCGATATAGGCCAGCCGCATGCCGTGCTCGTTTTCCAGCACGACCTTCTCCACCGGCTCACCCTTGGCGGTGACGCCGTACGCTTCGACGCGGATGCCGGTGGCCGCCGTCGCCGCGCTTGCGGCGAACAACGGGGCCAGCATCCATAAGGCTCGCTTACAGATCGGTGATCTCCTTGTGATGCGGCACCAGGGCCTTCATCACGCACCACGCCACCAGGTAGGCCACGGCGCAGATGCCGAACATGATCATGTAGCCGGTGTGGATGTCGTTGATGGTCTTGTAGTAGTCGAACACCCAGCCGCCCAACTTGGTCAGCAGCACGCCGCCCAAGCCGCCGGCCATGCCGCCGATGCCGATCACCGAGGCGACCGATTTTTGCGGGAACATGTCCGACACGGTGGTGAAGATGTTCGCCGACCACGCCTGGTGCGCCGAGGCGCCGACGCCGATCAGCAGCACCGGGATCCAGTAGCTGATCGAACCGAGCGGCTGCGCCAGCAACACCACCAGCGGGAAGAAGGCGATCATCAGCATGGCTTTCATGCGGCCGTCGTACGGCGCGTAACCGCGCGCCATGAAGTAGCTTGGGAACCAGCCGCCGCCGATCGAGCCGACCATGGTCATGCTGTACAGCACGGCCAGCGGCAGCACGATGGCCTCGCCCTTCATGCCGTACTGCGCCGACAGATAGGTCGGCAACCAGAACAGGAAGAACCACCACACGCCGTCGGTCATGAACTTGCCGAAGGCGAAGGCCCAGGTCTGGCGATAGCTCAGCAACTGGAACCACGAGACTTTCTTGGCGGCGGCGATCGAGGCTTGCTCGCTGGTTTCCACCGGCGCGGTCGAGTCGCTGCGGATGTAGGCCAGCTCCTCTTTGGACAAGCGCTTTTGCTGTTCCGGCTTTTCGTACAGCCACAGCCACACGCTCATCCAGATGAAGCCCAGCATGCCGATCATGATGAAGGCGGTTTGCCAGCCCCACACGGCGGCGATCAGCGGCACCGTGATCGGCGCCAGGATCGCGCCGACGTTGGCGCCGGAGTTGAAGATGCCGGTGGCGAAGGAGCGTTCTTTTTTCGGGAAGTATTCGGCGGTGGCCTTGATCGCGGCCGGGAAGTTGCCCGCCTCGCCGATCGCCAGCACCGCGCGCGAAATCATGAAGCCGATGATGGACGGCACGGCGACCACGCCGAACAGGCCCAACACCTTGACCGCCGCCTCGCCCATCGGCACCGAGGCCGCGTGCATCAGCGCGCCGATCGACCAGACGCAGATCGCCACCACGTAGGCGGCCTTGGTGCCGATCTTGTCGACCACGCGGCCGGCGAACAGCATCGAGATGGCGTAGACGAACTGGAAGGCGGCGGCGATGTTGGCGTAGTCGGTGTTGCTCCAGCCGAATTCGGCGGACAAGGCCGGGGCCAGCAGACTCAATACCTGACGGTCCAGATAGTTGACGGTGGTGGCGAAAAACAACAGTGCACAGATGGTCCAGCGGTATTTACCGACGGATTGACCCACCGACGTTATAGGCTCGTTCAGTTTCATGGCATCACTTTATAGTTGGTTTTGGTGATGATCTCTCGGTCTCCACGAGATCATTCTAGTCGTATGTCATCGTACAACCATAAAATGGGATAAGCAAGCGGAAGATGCGGGGAAGCCAAGGTTTCCCCGCCGATGTTGTATGACGACTTATTTGGACGTCTTGGCCGCCACCAGCGCCGCCAGGCTGATCACCGCCGCCGCCGACAGGTAGTAGCCGACGTACTGCAAGCCGAGGTTGGTCGCCAGCCACGTGGCCGCGTACGGCGCCAGCGAGGCGCCGAGGATGCCGGCCAGGTTGAAGGTCAGCGAGGCGCCGGTGTAGCGCACCTCGGCCGGGAACAGCTCGGACAGGATGGTGCCCAGCGGGCCGTAGGTCAGGCCCATCAGGCCGAGCCCGACCGCCAGGAAGACCGTGACCATGGTGCTGCTGCCGGAGCCGAACAGCGGCGCCAGCGCCAGCCCGAACACGGCGATCGCGGCCGAGACCCAGATCAGCGTGACGCGGCGGCCGTAGCGGTCGGCCCACAGCGCGGCGACCGGGATCGTCAGGCCGAAGAAGATCACGGCGAACAGTTGCTGGACCAGGAAATCCTTGCGCGAGAACTTCAGCGCGGTGGTGCCCCAGCTCAGCGCGAACACCGTCATCAGGTAGAACAGCACGAAGGTGCACAGCGCGATCAGCGTGCCCAGCACCAGCGCGCGGCGATGCTCGCGCCACACGGCGACCACCGGCACTTTGACCCGCTCGTTCTTTTCCAGCACTTTCTGGAAGTCCGGCGTCTCGTGGATCTTCAGCCGGATGTACAGGCCGACGATCACCAGCAGCGAGCTGGCCAGGAAGGGAATCCGCCAGCCGTAGCTGAAGAACTCGGTGTCGGTCAGCACTTCGCTCAGCAGCAGGAAGATGCCGCCCGACAGGAAGAAGCCGATCGGCGCGCCCAGTTGCGGGAACATGCCGTACCAGGCGCGCTTGCCCGGCGGCGCGTTCTCGGTGGCCAGCAGCACCGCGCCGCCCCATTCGCCGCCCAGGCCCAGGCCCTGGCCGAAGCGGCACAGCGCCAGCAGCGCCGGCGCCAGCGTGCCGATCGAGGCGTAGGTCGGCAGCATGCCGATCACCACGGTCGAGATGCCCATCGTCAGCAGCGCCGCGACCAAGGTCGCCTTGCGGCCGATGCGGTCGCCGAAGTGGCCGAACACCGCCGAGCCGACCGGCCGCGCGAAGAAGGCGATGGCGAACGTGGCCAGCGATTGCAGCATCGCGGCCGACGGATCGCTGGCGGGGAAGAATAGCTTGGGGAACACCAGCACGGCGGCGGTGGCGTAGATGTAGAAATCGAAGAATTCGATGGTGGTGCCGATCAGGCTGGCGAATAGCACGGTGGCCGGCGAATTGGTCTTCGGCGATCCCGGGTGAGGCTGACTCATACATGCTCCTGCGGATGGGTGTGCGGGCCATCATACACACCGTTTCCGCAGGTTGCCAAGCAGATATGATTAAGCGTTGACGTCGATCTGCGCGAAAGCGGCGGCGATGTCGTCCGCCGCCAACGGACGCACCAGCCGCGCCACTTCCTGGCCGTCGCGCAGGAAGATCATCGTCGGCCACAGCTTGACGCGGTAGGAGCGTCCCAGCGGCCGGCCGGGACCGTCCTCGACCTTGTAATGGGCCACGCCGTCGTGGCCGGCGTAGGCCTCGGCCAGCGGCGCTTGCGCGGCCATGCAGTGGCCGCACCAGTTGGCGCCGAACTCCAGCATCACGGCGCCCGGCAGGGCATCGACGTCGGCGCGCTGCGGCGCGTCGGCGGTGTAACGGGTCTTCATTTGGCTCATCGTTTATTTCGCTTTCACCTGTTTGCAGGGGTCGCTGCGTTGCTGCGGCGCCACCGTCTGGATACTGTCGTAGCGGCCGGCATTCTCTTTGTCCTCGATAAAGCCGATGCTGCGCACCGTCAGTGTAGGCGAAGTCTGGTTCAGCCAGCGCGCGACGCCGATGTCCTTGCGGACGTGGCCGTTGCCGGCGATCAGCACCACGTCGCGCGGCTGCTGCTCGCGCACGATCTTGGCCATCCAGATATCGCGCGCCACCTGGGCGTCGACCATGCCGCCGATCATCATCTCCGGCAGCATATTGCAATGGCCGACGACGATTTCCTGCTGCTGGGCGCCGCGGACGTCGGCCGGCAGCGGCTGGTCCAGCCGGTAATCCTTGATGCTTTTCGGATCGAAGGTGGCGGTCACGCCGTCGCGCACCACGCGCGAGGCGTCGGCCCGCGACAGGTTGCCGGCCACCAGCGGCAGGTGATAGGTCAGCGCCAGCTGGATCACCGGGTAATACAGCTGCCAGTCCCAGCGCGGGCCGCCGACCACGCGGATCACGCATTGCGCGTCCAGGCAGCCTTTTTGCGCCTGTTCCAGCTTGCTTTGGTTCTCCCGGTCGAACTGTTCCATGACGATGGCCGGCCGCCAGCCCGCCTCGACCCGCTGGCGCAGCAGCTCGTAGCGCAGCTTGTGGCCCTGGGCGTTGTCGTGCACCTCGCCCAGCAGCAGCACTTGCGGGTTGCCGGCGGGATCGACGACGGCCGGCGCGGCTGACTTGCCGCCGCTGGCGCAGCCGGCCAACAAGGCCAGGCCGGCCAGCGCGACCGAGAAAAGAGTCGTACGCACGCAACGCTGTTGTTGCAATGCAAAATTTAATTGCTCAGGAATAAATTTCGATGGCATTATGTCACTTACTATGGTTTAATATCAAAATGGTAGGAAATGCCGCTGGACGCCAACCGTTCAGTCTGGATTTTTTATATTAAATTGACCTTAACGCCCTGTTCATGCCGTATCGCCAGGAGTGTATCGTGAAAGTTCCATCCTTGATTTCGTCCGTCTTACTTGCTTTAAGCCTCGCCGGCGCGGCCCAGGCCCAGCCTGCGGCCCCCGCCGCGAGCAATATTGCACCTGCAATAATTGAACTCGCGCGTTGCGACGCGGCCATCCCCGCGCCATGCGATATCCCCGTCGCGGCGGCCGCCGACGCCGGCGAAACCGATTTGCACGCCGCTCCAGCGGACCCGAAGCGGCCGAACGCCGATGAGGTATCGCCGGTGCCGGAGCCAAAGACTTTCGTGATGTTGATGCTCGGATTGGTGGTGCTGGGATTTGCCCGGCGCCGCAAGGAAGCGAGCGAAAAATTCAAAGACTGAGCCCGCGCCGAGCGGGCTTTTTTTATACGCAGATCGCACGGATATTGCTGAGCGTCACGCCGTGCAGCATCGCGCGCAGGTAGCAGCCCAGGATATTCCAGCCGTTCTCGGTGGCGATCACCGCGAACAAGCCCACCGCCACCACTATGCCGGCCAGGATCAGCAGGCCTTTGATCGTCTCTTTATTCATGCCGGCATTCTACTGCGCCGCGCCGCGCTTAAGCAACGGCGGGCAGCGCGTAGTCGAAGTCGTAGTAGTGCTTGCCGCCTTCGATGCGGATGTTCAGCGTGCCGCTCAGGCCGGCCAGTTCGCCGCCGCCGGAATCGGGCACCACCTTCACCGCCAGCCCTGGCGCGCCGCGCGTCATGACGCCGGTGTGATGCAGCAGGAAAGTCCCGTCGCGGCCGTCCAGCGTGCCGCGCACCAGCTCCATCGCCACGTAGGCGCCCGATCCCAGCGCGCGGTCCATATAGGCCAGCATCTCGCCCTTGCCGCTGGCGTCCAGCGCGCCGTGATAGATCTTGTCCAGCGACATGCGGCCGACGCCGCTCTCGGCGGCGACCTCGGACATCGCCTCGGGCCGCATCTTGACCTCGAATTCTCCAGTGATAACAGGCATGGCGTTTCTCCTTTAAACGTGCAAACGGGCGTCGGCGTGCGGCGCGGTCTCGTCGACCGGCGTCACGCAGGGCATGCGCAGCACGAAGCTGGCGCCCTGCCCCAGCACGCTGGAGACGGTGATGCTGCCGCCGAACTGCTTGGCGATCAGGTTGAACACGATGTTCAGCCCCAGCCCGGTGCCGCCCTGGCCGCGGCGGGTGGTGACGAAGGGGTCGAACACCTTGTCCAGCATGTCCGGCGGGATGCCCTTGCCATCGTCGGTCACTTGCATCTCGATCCAGTCGCCCTGCTGCGCCACGCCGATGACGATGCGGCCCTCGTCCTCGGGGTCGAAGGCGTGCTCGACGCAATTCAGCGTCAGGTTGGTGATCACCTGCGCCAGCGCGCCCGGGTAGCTGTCGAGCATGACGTCGGCCGGGCAGGTGATGCTGACGGTGATGCGGGTCTTCTTCAGCTTCGGCTGCAGGCTGGACACCACTTCATTGATATAGTCGCGCAATTCGAAGCGGCGGCGCGCCTCGCTGACCTGGTCGACCGCGATCTGCTTGAAGCTGTGGATCAGGTGGGCGGCGCGGTAGGCATTGTTCATGATCAGGCGCGTGCTTTCGGCGGCCGTCTCCAGGTAGCGGGTGATGTCGGATTTCTTGATGACGCCGTCCTGCACCTGCAGCTGCACCTTCTCGGTGGCCTCCATCAGCACCGAGGCGCTGGTCAGCGCGATGCCGACCGGGGTGTTGATCTCGTGGGCGACGCCGGCCACCAGCCCGCCCAGCGAGGCCAGCCGCTCGGCCTGCAGCAGCGATTCCTGCGTGCGCCGCAGGTCGTCGAGCGCCTTGGTGGTGGTTTGCGCCGACTTGCGGGCCTCGTCCTCGGCCTCGCGGATGCGCTGGATATTCGATTTCACCTTGCGCTGGATGGCGTTGAAGCCGCGGATCACCTCGCCCAGCTCGTCGTGGCGGCTGTCGGGCAACTCCTCGACCTCGTCGCTGCCGCGGGTGGCCAGGTCGAACAAGCCGTCGCGCAGCTGTTTCAGCGGATCGAACACGATGCGCAGCGACAAGGCCAGCGCCGCCACCAGGATCAGGTCCAGCAGCAACACTTCGGTGACCTTGCGCCGCACTTCGGCGGCCAAGGTGGCGTCGATCTGGGCGCGGCTGAAGTTGACCACCACGCGGCCGACGATGACCGGCTTGAGCGAGGCGCCGGCGGCGCCGGAATCGCGGTAGGCCAGGTCGGCCACCACCGGCGTGCCGGCGACGGCGGCGTCGTTCTCGATCGCGCTGACGCTGCCGTTTTCATTGCGCAGCTTGCCGGAAAACAGGCCCACCGAGGTGTCGTAGACGCGGATCGAGACCAGCTCCGGCGGCATCATCTCGGCGGCGACGATGTTGTCGACCTTGGCCTTGTCCAGGTCCCACAGCGCCGACGGCAGGCTGGTTTGCAGCCGGGTCAGCACGCCCTGGCGCAGGCGCTGGCTGCTGATTTCGAGTTCGTGGCCGAGGCTGTATTGCGCGTAGGTGCCGGAAATCCCCAGCACCAGCGTCACGATGACCACGAACAGCAGCGTCAGACGGCCTTGAATACCAAACATCGAACGACCTCCCGGGCAATATGGATTTCACGGCAACATCCCAATGTACGGTATGGGCCGCGACTTGGCAAGAAATTGGCGCGGCAGACTTTGCCCGCCGGCGATGGTAAGATCGGGAAACATAATGCGGGAAGCAACCAGGAGGCGGTATGGCGGGCAATTATCATCAACTGACGGTGGCGGAGGTGCGGCCGGGCATGGTCCTGTCCGACGTGCTGCTCGACGTGCAGGGCCACGTGCTGTTGCCACAAGGCACCGTGCTGACCGATGCCATGCTGGCGCTGATGCCGCGCCACGGCATCGCGGTGCTGCCGATCGTCGCCGAGGAGGCGTCGCCGGAGCAGGTGGCGGCGGTGCTGGACCACCACCAGGCGCGCATCGCCCATTTATTCCGCAAGAACGACGCCGACAGCCACAGCGACTGGGCCACGGCCACGCTGCGCCGCTTCGTCAGCGACTTCCGGCTGGGCGTAGAGGAGACCCCCGAACATGAGTAACACGCTGAGCTACGACGACGTGGTGCGCAACCTGGACGACCTGCCGTCGCTGCCGGCGGTGGTGATGGAGCTGCTCAACAGCATCGACCAGGAAGACGTCGACATTTCCGTGCTGGCCAAGAAGGTCTCGCACGACCAGGCGTTGACCGCCAAGACGCTGCGGCTGGCCAATTCCTCGCTGTACGGCTTGCAGGTCAAGGTCACCACCATCCAGCAGGCGATCACCTACCTCGGCTTCCAGACCACGCGCAACCTGATCACGGCGGCGGCCGTCACCGGCTGCTTCGCCGAGGGCCACTGCCCCGGCTTCGACCACAAGGCCTTCTGGCGCCACTCGATCGCCACCGCCGCCTGCGCCAAGGTGCTGGCGCGGCAGATGCGCTTCAACCAGGATTACGCCTTCACCGCCGGGCTGCTGCACGACATCGGCCGGCTGGTGCTGGTGGCGTGCTTCCCGAATCAATACTCGGAGGCCATCGCCTGGCGCGAGCAACACGACTGTTACATGCTGGAGGCGGAGCGCACGGTGCTCGGCGTCGATCACGTCGACGCCGGCCTCGCCTTGGCGGAACATTGGAATTTTTCAGACACGATGCGTCTCGCCATCGGCGGCCACCACGACCCGGAAGCGCCGGGCGCAGGGTTCCTGGCGGCCATCATTCATGTGGCCGACGCGATCGTGCATGCGCTCGATCTGGCGCAGGTGCAGGACGATCTGGTCCCGCCCGTATCCACCGTGGCCTGGACTGCGCTGGGCCTCGATGAAGAAATCTATCTGCAATTGTTCCGCGAAACGGAACTGCAATATGAAGAAATTTCTATGGTGCTGCTAAGCTGAAGCGGCTACCCGCCGGGCCGGCTTTACAACCGGTGCGGCGGGCGCGGGTCTTGCGGAAACATCAGTGGCGCGCGTAGTTGCCGGCTTCAGGCTTTTCAGTGCGGTCTTCCGGCTTCGGACGGCCTTGCGCGTCGGACAAGCGATACTTGGTGCGGCGATCGCCCATCAGGTCGCGCAGGTCGCGGATGCTCATGCCGGTCACTTCGTGCATGCGAATCAGCAAGGAGGCGCCGACCGGCAGGCGGTGGTGGCGGATCTTGCTGATGACGGGCGGCGCGACTTCCAGCAGGCGCGACAACGCGGCGTCGTTTTTCAGCTGCATCTTGCCGAGCAAGATATCCAGCAAGTGGTTGGGGTTGTAGCTTTCTTGAGAAGCGAGAGCGTGGTGTGCCATGATATTCCTCGTTGGTTGGGTGAAGATATAGTGCTGGTCCGAACTTAAAAACAACTTAGGTTTAGTCAATAAATTCGGCGGCCCCATGATTGCCATACAAGCAAGATAATTCTATGCTCAAAAAGGGCCATTCCCGTCAACGCGCGTCGAGCGAAGATTGTTCGACATCAATCGCTGGCTAGAAACCTTATAACAATGCTATTTCAACATATGAGGCGCGAGAGTGTCGCACGCAAGAACTTTCAGGAAACTTGTTACATCTAGCAAGCGCCTGGACGGCGGCGAAATCAACGGCGATCGCGGCCGACGCCGGTAAATTACGTTAAACTATCGCCTGTGCCGGCAAGGCCGGCCCCCTCTCATAAAGCATCCCATTGAAAACCAACACTCCAGTCCAGCCGCACTACTTCGTCCCTGAGCCGCTCGACAACGCGCGCCTGGCCCACTTGTGCGGCCCGCTCGACGAAAACCTGCGGCAGATCTCGGCCGCGCTGGACGTCACCATCTTCCGCCGCGGCGAAAAGTTCATCGTCAGCGGCCACAACGCCGAGCGCGCGGTGCAGATCCTGGAACAGTTTTATGCGGTGGCCAACAAGGTCGTGCCGATCGAGGAAGTGCAGCTGGCGCTGGTCGAACAGCGCGCCAACGTCAACGCCGCGGCCGGCGCGGCGGCGGCGGCCATCGGCGCCGCCAGCGACAAGCAGCAGCGCGCCGTGGCGGTGGTCGACGCCCTCGCCCCGTTCAACGAGCCCGACATCAACAGCCCGGTGCTGAAGACCCGCCGCGCCGACCTGCGCGGCCGCACGCCGCACCAGATCCGCTACCTGCGCAACATCCTCGAACACGACATCAGCTTCGGCGTCGGCCCGGCCGGCACCGGCAAGACCTACCTGGCCGTGGCCTGCGCGGTCGACGCGCTGGAGCGCGACGCCGTCAAGCGCATCATCCTGACCCGGCCGGCGGTCGAGGCGGGCGAGCGCCTGGGCTTCCTGCCGGGCGACCTGGCGCAGAAAGTGGACCCGTACCTGCGCCCGCTGTACGACGCGCTGTACGACCTGCTGGGCTTCGACCGCACGCAGAAAATGTTCGAGAAGCAAGTCATCGAGATCGCCCCGCTGGCGTACATGCGCGGCCGCACGCTGAACCACGCCTTCGTGATCCTGGACGAGGCGCAGAACACCACCGTCGAGCAGATGAAGATGTTCCTGACCCGCATCGGCTTCGGCAGCAAGGCCGTGATCACCGGCGACGTCACGCAGGTGGACTTGCACAAGAGCCAGAAGAGCGGCCTGGTCGACGCGGTGCAGGTGCTCAAGGACGTGCGCGGCATCGCCTTCAGCCACTTCAACAGCGAGGACGTGGTGCGCCATCCGCTGGTCGCGCGCATCGTCGACGCCTACGAAACCGCGCAAAGCCACGAAGCCGAGATCGCCCCCTTACTCAAAGCCACCGCTCTTAAAAATGTCCGTAAAAAATAAATTGACGCTGTCGGTGCAATATCCCGACGCGCGCCTGCAGGAAAGCATCACCCGTCCGAAAATCCGCCGCTGGGTGCAGGCCGCGCTGTTCGCGCCGGCCGAGCTGACCATCCGCTTCGTCGACGCCGAGGAAGGCCGCACGCTGAACCGCGAATACCGCGGCAAGGACTACGCCACCAACGTGCTGACCTTCGCCTACAAC
>Ga0247815_10002760_pt1 | contig 12871 bp, 12 predicted proteins | sample UWRJL194509B1_FD_181014 | JGI IMG/M metagenome (GOLD analysis project Ga0247815, IMG submission 181014) | Plant litter microbial communities from Arlington Agricultural Research Station in Wisconsin, United States - UWRJ-L194-509B-1 | ecosystem: Environmental > Terrestrial > Plant litter >... | reverse complement strand
CTTCGTCGCGGTCCAATTGTTCCAGCCACGCGGCGGCGCGCGGCGCCACCAGATCGGCCATTCCCGGCGGATAGGCATGGCCGCTCTTGCGCTCGACCAGTTCCAGCGCGCGCGGCAACCCCTGTTCGCGGCTGAGGATCTCGATATCGCTGGCCACGGCCACCATGTAGACGCTGTCCGGCACCACGCCTAGCGCGGAATGATTCGGGCCGGCGCCGTCGTAGGTGGCGAAGATGGCGCGCAGCGCCTGTTCGACTTCGAGCGGCAGCTTCAGCATGCAGGCGATTTCGCCCGATACCTCGCAATGGATCTGCGACAGCGGCTGCATCTCGCGGTGGATCAAGGCGCCGTTGCGGGCGAAGGCCGGATCGTTCGGATTCTGCGACAGCATCTTGGCGCGGCCGCCAACGTCGTCGCCGAGCAGGGCGCTGAATTCGGCGGCGTTGGCGGTGCAGCCGGACCAGCGCAACAGCGCCACCTGCTGGACGGCGGCGACGGCGGCCTCGCCGCGACCCATCGCTTCGGCGATGCGCGCCGCCAGCCACGCGGTGCGCAGCGAGTGGTCGGTGGGCTGGCCCATACTCAGGTCGCCGACATAGGCCAGCGTGTGCATGGCGTCGACGATGGACGCAGTGGTATCAGGGTACATGCGGCGATTATAGCGATCCGCGCCGCGCCCGCGCCATCGGTTGTTTGACCGATAGCCGCTCGGGCATCTGCGTCGCATAGTGCAGCCTCCTGTTCCGCCTGAGAACATCACACCAAGGACTGCCATGAATATGCTTAAAGTACTGATCGCCGGCGCCGCGATCCTCACCGCCGCCACCGGCTTCGCCGCCGACCTGCCGGTGCACCTGCGCGGCGAAGTCACCGCCGTCAACGCCACCGAATTGACGATCGTCGACCGCAAGGGCGTGAAAACCACCGTCAAGCTGCCGGAGCAGGCGCAGGTGCTGGACGTTTCGCGCAGCGGCATCGACGAGATCCAGGAAAACAGCTACCTGGGCGTGGCCGCCGCGCCGGCGCCGGGCGGCAAGGTCCGCGCGCTGGGCGTGATGGTGTTCCCGGAGCCGGCGCGCGGCATGAACGAAGGCCACTTCCCTTGGGATAAGGGCGACAAAAGCACGATGACCAACGCCACCGTCGCCAAGGTGAGCAAGAAGGCCAGCGCCACCGAACTGGAAATGCGCTTCGGCGGCAAGACGCAGCAAGTGGTGCTGGACAAGGACACCGTGTACGGCAAGTTCGTGCCGGGCAAGCGCGAGTTGATCGTGGTCGGCGTCAAGGTGCTGGTGATCGGCGCGAAAACCGCCGACGGCGCCACCAACGCCAACGCGGTGCTGGTCGGCCGCGACGGCTTCCTGCCACCGATCTAAGCGCGTGACCGGAGCCGCCGCATGAGCAGGCCACCCGCCCGCGCCGCTTCGGCCGCTCCGCCGGCGGCCGTCGCCGCCCACGCCGCGCCGCCGCTTTGGGTGCGGCTATGCCACTGGACCAACGCCGCCGTCTTCGTGGTGATGCTGACCAGCGGCTGGCAAATCTATAACGCCGATCCGTTCTGGATAGACGGCTTCGCCGGCTACCTGACCTTGGGCGGCAGCCTGCCCGGCGCGCTGATGTGGCATTTCGCCGGCATGTGGCTGTTGGCGGCGAACGGCTTGGTGGCCTTGACCCTGCTGGCGGCGACCGGCCGGCTGCGTCGACTGTATCTGTCGCTGGGCGCCGGCCATGTCGGTGGTGAGCGCAGCCGGGTGCAGAAGGTCGCCTACCTCGGCGTGCTGTCGTTGCTGGTGCTGGTCGCGTTGTCCGGCGTGTCGATCTGGAAGCCGGTGCAGCTGCAGTGGCTGACGCAGGCTTTCGGCGGTTACCAGGTGGCGCGCCAGGTGCATTTCATCTGTATGAGTTTGCTGGCGATGTTTGTCGCCGGCCATGTCTGCCTGGCGCTGTTGTCGCCGCGCCTGTTGCTGGCGATGCTGGGCCTGAAACGGAGCGCGTCATGAGCGACAAAATCTGGACGCCCGACGCGGCGACCATCGATCCCGGCCGGCGCCGCTTGCTGCGCCTGTCGCTGGGCGGCGCGGCCGCCGCGCTGCTGTCGGGCTGCGACATCACCTCGAACGAAACGGTCGAAACGGCGCTGAAGCGCGTGTCGCGTTTCAACGACGCGGCGCAGGCGGCCTTGTTCCGTCCGCAGACGCTGGCGCCGGTGTTCTCGCGCGCCGAGTTGACGCTGCCGTTCCGCTTCAACGCGTTTTATTCCGAGGCCTCGGTGCCCGAGATCGACGAGCGGACCTGGCGCTTCAAGGTCGATGGCCTGATGCGCAAACCCGGCGAATGGACGCTGGCCGAACTGAAGGCGCTGATGCCGGTGACGGAAATCACGCGCCTGGTCTGCATCGAGGGCTGGAGCGCCATCGGCCAGTGGACCGGCGTGCCGCTGCATCACTTCCTCAAGCTGACCGGCGCCGACACCCGCGCCAAATATGTCGCCTTCACCTGCGCCGACGGCTACTTCACCAGCATCGACATGGCGAGCGCGCTGCACCCGCAGACGATGCTGGCGTTCAGCTTCAACGGCTCCGACAGCCTGCCGGACGAATTCGGCTTCCCGCTGCGGCTGCGCATACCCACCAAGCTCGGATTCAAGAATCCGAAACACCTGACCGGCATGACCGTCTCCAACACCTTCACCAGCGGCTACTGGGAAGACCTGCACGGCTACAACTGGTTCGCCGGCCTGTAGAAAAACTCAGGTCTGCGGATCGTAGGTGCCGATGCTCCAGATGTGGCCTTCCGGATCGCGGCAGGTGAAGCCGCGCCCGCCGTATTCCTCATCCTTGATGTCGAGCAGGATCTTGCCGCCGCCCTCCAGCACGCGGCCGTAGACCAGGTCGGCGTCGTTGACCACGAGGTAGGCGTTTTGCGTGACGAAATCGCCGATCTCGGAGGGCTGCTTGAGCAGCCGGCCGTACTCGGTGTCGAACGCCGAGCCGAGCATGATCATGCCGTTGCCGAAGGTGAGCTGCGCGTGGGCGATGGTGCCGTCTTCATTCGGCACCACCAGTTGGGTTTCAAAGCCGAAGGTATCGCACAGCCACTCGATCGCGGCTGGCGCATCCCGGTAGCGCATGCACGGGATGACGTTGCAAAGAGTCTGTTTGGGTATGCTGGACATCGCTTCCTCCCTGAAGTTGGAGGATCAAGTATATCCGCGTGCGCGCCCGGACCGCGTTACATTTGCTGGAATAAATGGGTGTGGCCGCGGCTCACTTCCAGCTGTTCGGGGAAGTTGCGGATCTTGACCATCTGCCGCCCGCGCAGGTCGCGCGTGACGCCTTCGATGGCGTCCACCCGCACCAGCGTCGAGCGGTGGATGCGCCAGAACTCGTCCGGGTCGAGCTCGTCGGCCAGTTCCTTCAGCGTCTTGCGGATCAGGACTTCGGCCTGCTCGGTCTGCACCCGGGTATATTTTTCATCGGCGCGGAAAAACAACACCTCGCGCGTGCTGATCATGCGCAGGTTGTTGCCGACCACCGCCTGGATCCAGCGCAGGTACTCGGGCTTGGCTGCCGGCTTGGCCTGACTCGACAGCAGCTGCGTCAGCTGCCGCTCGATGTTGGACGGCCGCTGCCCGATCAAGGTCTGCAGGCGCGCGCAGGTGGTCCGCAGGCGCTCGCCGCCGGCCGGCTTCAACAGGTAATCCAGCGCGCCCTGTTCGAAGGCTTCGATCGCGTACTGGTCGTAGGCGGTGACGAACACCAGGTGGCAGCGGTTGAACAGCAGCCGCGCCGCCTCGATGCCGGACATGCCGGGCATGCGGATGTCGAGGAAGACGATGTCCGGCTGGTGCTGGCCGGCCAGCGCCACGGCCTCGATGCCGTTGGCCGCTTCGGCCACGATCTCCAGTCCCGGCCAGGCCTCTTGCAGGCGGCTGCGCAATTGCTGGCGCATCGGCTCCTCGTCGTCGGCGATCAAGGCGGTGGCGCGGCGCTGGCCGCCCGGTGTGTTGACGTTCATTTGGCGCTCCCGGCGAAGATGTCCGGCGCGTACGGGATGCAGATGCAGGCCCGCGTGCCGCCGATCAGCGGTTTTTCGATGACCAGCTGCGCGCGATTGCCGTACAGGATGCGCAGCCGTTCGCGCACATTGGCCAAGCCGACGCCGTCGCCGGCGTGGGTGTTGAAGCCGATGCCGTCGTCGATCACCTCGACGTGCAGCATCTGGCCGGAGGTGGAGACTGATGCGGAGGCGCGGATGTCGATGCGGCCGCCGGCGATCTTCGGCTCCAGCCCGTGCTTGATGGCGTTCTCGATCAGGATCTGCAGCATCATCACCGGGAAGGTGGCGCTGAGCGTTTCCTCCGGCACGTCGATCGACACCGCGAGGCGCGAGCGCATGCGCGCCTGCATGATGGCGAGGTAGGCGCGCGACATCTCGATCTGCCGGCCCAGCGTGCCGGCGCCCTTGGCGCGCATCTGCGGCAGCGTGGCGCGCAGGTAGTCGATCAGGTTCTGGTGGATCAGCGCCGCCTGTGGCGGATCGGTTTCGATCAGTTGGCCGATCAGCGCCAGGGTGTTGAACAGGAAGTGCGGCTCGACCTGCGCCTGCAACGCCGCCATGCGCGCCTCGGCCAGGCGCCGCTCCAGGCCTTCCTCGTCGGCGTGCGAGGTGGCCTCGCGCGCCTCCAGCTCCGCCTTGCGCTTGCCGCCGGCCAGCACCTTCAGGCCGAACGACAGCAGGATGAAGAAGCCGGTCTGCTTCGGCAGGCCGATTGGCGTCAGGCCGACGATCAGCAGCAGCAGCCAGATGATGATCAGCTTGCGCCATTCGACCTGGGCCAGCCAGTCGAAGAAACGCCACCACAGACCGGCCGCCGTGTCGCCGATCTCGCGCACGATGTCGAGCAGGCTTTTGGCGTTGTCGTAGCCGGCCTTGGCCAGCCGGTTCTTTTTCATGATCCGGATTCCTGAATACTTTGCGATGAGAGCACTGTAGCAAAGCCGCGCCGGGGCGGGTGGCGGATTCCGATCAGTTGCGCTTTGGCGGGCATGGCCGGTTATTGCGCCGGATGAATGGGTCCGGTCCAGTCGCCGCGCAGCAGGCCGTAGATGATGCTGTCCGAGACTTCGCCGCCGACGAACCAGCGCTCGCGCAGATGGCCTTCACGGCGGAATTGCAGGCCTTCCAGGATGCGCGCCGAGGCGATGTTGTCGGGATGGATATCGGCCTCGATGCGGTGCAGCTCCAGCGCACCGAAACCGTAGCCGATCAGCGCCGCCAGCGCCTCCTGCATATAGCGCTGGCCCCAGTGCGGACGCGCCAGCATGTAGCCGATTTCACAGCGGTGGTTGCGGCGGTCGAAGCCGTACAGCGTGGCGGTGCCGATCAACTCGCCGTCCGGCAGCACCAGCGCCAGCCGCAGCGCGGCGCCGTCGGCGTAGCCTTTCAGCGTTTGCTCGATGTTGTCGGCCGCCTGCGCGACGTGCAGCCACGCGGTGCTGCTCCAGTAGCGCAGCGCTTCGGGGTCGGAGAACAAGCGGAACAGCGCGTCGGCGTCGCCGCCGTCGATGAAGCGCAGGGTCAGGCGTTCGGTGTGCAGCAATACGGGCGAAAAGCTCGTCATGGCGTTTTCCGTTGTTGAAATGATTTGAAAGTGTACCATTTGCAAAATTTTATGATAAACTAAACGCAATAAAAATTATTTTAATGCAATATTCTAAAGGACAGTTCCATGATGACTCGTCGCTTCTCCCTTACCGCTATCGCCGCCGCAGCCATGTTCTCCGGCGCCGCCCACGCCGCCACCGCTCCGCTGACCGGTCAGCAGATCCTGCAACAGTTCAACCAAGTCAGCCTGGGCGACGCCAAGTCCAGTTCGGAAACCATCGGCCGCGCCTGGATCGGCGGCAACGTCAACAAGGGACAGTATGCGATGAGCACCGCGCTGCCGGAGTCGAACTATGCCGGCCTGACGGTGATCGGCAGCACCCAGAGCACCATACACGTGAAAAACGGCGGCCTGTTCGTCAAAGGCAGTTTCAACGGCGACGGTTCGGTCTCGGGCGCCGGCGCGAGCTACGTGGGCGGCAACTCCATCGGCGTCAACTACGACAACCAGGCGCAGATCGTCGGCAGCCTGGCCGGCAACCTGAATAAAGGCGGCCAAGCCGGTTCGCTGGCCGACAGCGGTTCGCACGTCAACGGCGGGGGCCTGACCCAGGCGTCGATCGACTATATCGCCAAAACCAAGGCGGCCTCCGAGTCGACCGTGTTCAAAACCGTGCTCGACAACACTTCCGCCTCGCTGTCCAAGCTGACCGGCAACAGCATCGTGACCATCGGCGAGCAAGGCGTGACCTTCAACGCGCAGCCGACCAATGGCGTGGCGGTATTCGACCTGACGCAACTGGTGTATCCGACCATCGCCGGCAGCTCGCTGCAATTCGACGACGCGGTCTTCGGCGCGCGCAGCATCAAGTTCAATCTGAACGGCGCCACCACGGTGATCATCAATTCCGACAACGCGACGATCAATAGTTCGGCCAACTTCTTCGACGCCACCACCATCGGCGCCAAGCTGCTGTGGAATCTGTACGACGCCGACAACGTCACCTTCGGCACGCAGTGGGGCGGTTCCGTGCTGGCCAGCGGCGCGACATTCACCAACTACAATACGATCGAAGGCAGCGTGTATGCCGCCAGCTTCGACCAGCACAGCGAGATTCACCAGGTGATGTTCACCGGTACGCTGCCCGTCGCCGCCGTGCCGGAGCCGGAAACCTACGCCATGCTGCTCGGCGGCCTGGGCCTGATGGGCTTTATCGCGCGTCGCCGCAAACAGGCTGCGGCACGCTGATCGCCGCCAGCACCATATCGACGATGACCTTCTCGGCATCGTCGAAGTCTTTTTTGGTCAGCTGTTTGCGGTTCAACACCAGCGCCATCTGGGCTGAAAAATCCGCGTAGGATTGCGTCATCGCCCAGATCGCGAACAGCAGATGCGTCGCGTTGATAGGCGCGATCTTCCCTTCGCTGATCCACTTCTCGAACACCTCGATATCCTTGCGCACCAGCGGCACCACGCGGTTCTGGATCTGCGCGCCGTACAGCTGCGCGCCGCTGATCACCTCCATCGCATACACGCGCGACGCCCACGGCTGCTCGCGCGAGAACTTCAGTTTCGCCTGCACATAGGTGCGCAGCACTTCGCGCGGGTCCTGGTCCTCGGCGGCCAGGTTGTCCATTCGTTCCAGCCACTCGTCCAGCACTTCGTCCAGCACGCGCTGGTACAGCGCCTGCTTGGTCGGGAAGTAGTACATCAGGTTCTGCTTCGACATGCCGGCGTTCTCCGCCACGGTGGCGATCGAAGTCCCCTCATAGCCGCATTCGGCGAACACGCGCACCGCTTCGGCGGCGATTTCCGCCTCCAGCTTGTCGCGATTCAGGACGCGCCGTTTGATCTTCGGCGCCGGTTCCGCATTCAGTTTGGCTGTCGGCATAGGTCTCTCAGGAAGGTCAGTAATTGCGGGTGGTCGGTGTAGGCGACGTTGAAGCGGAACCAGATCGACTCCGGCGCGCGCAGCATAAAGAAGTCGCACGGCGACAGCAGGATGCCGGATTTGAGCGCCAGGTCGGCGATGGTCTTGCCGTTGCAGTCGGCGGACGGCCGCTCGCCCCAGCCGGCGCTGACGAACATGCCGCCGCGCGGCCGCGCCAGCGGCGTCATGCCGACGCCGCGCAGGCTGTCGATGGCGCGCTCGCGGCCCGCCTCCAATTGCGTGATCAGCTTCTCCACCATGCGCTTGTAGGGTCGCGCGGTGATGGCATGATAGACGGCGCGCTCGTTGATCTCGGAGGTGGTGAGCCCGGCCAGCATCTTCACCCGCAGCAGCTCGGGGATCAGCGAGGCGGAGGCGCAGATCGAGCCGACCCGCAACACCGGCGACAGCGTCTTGGAGAAGCTGCCGACGCGGATCACGCGGCGCAGGCCGTCCATCGCCGCCAGCGAGGCTTCGCCGCGCGGCGCCAGTTCGCGGTAGATGTCGTCCTCCACCAGCCAGAAGTCGAACTGCTCGGCCAGCGCGAGCAGCCGGTGCGCCTGCGCCGCGCTGAGCGACGTCCCCAACGGGTTTTGCAGCACCGTGTTGACGAACATGAGCTTGGGCTGCATCTGCGCCGCCTGTTGCGCCAGCAGATCAAGATCGAGTCCCTGCTCGCCGCGCGGCACGCCCACCGGGATGCAGCCGTGGTGGCGGATCAGCGACAGCAGGTTGCTGTAGCCGGGATCCTCGACGAATACCGTGTCGCCCGGCTTGGTCAGCGTGCGCAGGATCAGGTCGAAGGCGTGGGTGGCGCCGTGGGTCAGCAGGATCTGCTCCGGCTCGACCGGGAACAGCTCCTCGCTCAGCGTCGCCGCCATGTGCTGGCGCAGCGTCGGGAAGCCGAGCGGGTGGCCGTAGCCGCGCAGCCGGTTGGCCGGGATGCGCATCGCGTGGCGCACCGCGTCGAGGATGGTGTCCTCGCCGTACCATTCGGGCGGCAGCCAGCCGGCGCCCACGGCCAGCGCGTCGGAGACGCCGGAATACAAATCCGGGGTTAGGGCGTCGATGGCGGTCGGCGTGGCCTGCAGCGCGATCGGCAGCAGCGTCGCCGGCACGTCCTGGCGCGCGACGAAGTAGCCGGAACCGCGGCGCGACGACAACAATCCCAAGGTCACCAGGCGGTCGTAGGACTCGACAACTGTAAAGGTGCTGATGCCATTACACTTTGCGAACTGTCGTACCGACGGCATTTTAGTGCCGATGCGCAACTCCCTGCGGCCCACCATGGCGCTGATGGCGGAGACGATCTGGTCGACCAGCCCGCCCTTGCGGCTGCGCTCGATGGCGAGCACCGGCCAGCCTTCCATGCTGGGCGGGCAGTCGGTTTGATCGATCACAGCACTCGCTTGTTCCATCCTTGACTCCATGCGCGTTGCAAAGCAAAACTGTAGTGTTTTTGTTGCCAGTACGGTTGGACGATTTTGATATTTGTGTATCTGTGCCATAGTTGTTTCGCTGTCTATTATTGCACCATCATTTTGCCAACTGGTAAATTTTTTTTACGGTTGCGTCAAAAATCCGCAAGCGTTGCCACAGGAGATAAGCATGAACGAATCCAGACCTGAATCGATGGCGTCCTTCTGGATGCCCTTCACCAACAACCGCGACTTCAAGGCCAATCCGCGCCTGCTGGTGTCGGCGGAAGGCATGTACTACAAGGACGTCGACGGCAACACCATCCTGGACGGCACGGCCGGCCTGTGGTGCGTGCCGTGCGGCCACGCGCAGCCGAAGATCGTCGCCGCCGTGCGCGAGATGGTCGGCCAGCTGGACTTCGCGCCGACCTTCCAGATGGGCCACCCGGCCGCCTTCGACCTGGCCGAGCGGCTGATGGAATACACCGATCATAAATACGGCCACGTGTTCTACACCAACTCCGGCTCCGAGGCGGTGGACACCGCGCTGAAGATCGCTCTGGCGTACCACAAGGCGCGCGGCGAGGCGAGCCGCACCCGATTGATCGGCCGCGAACGCGGCTACCACGGCGTTGGTTTCGGCGGCATCTCGGTGGGCGGCATCGCCGGCAACCGCAAGCCGTACGGCGTGATGCTGCCCGGCGTCGATCACCTGCCGCACACGCACAACCTGGAGAAGAACGCGTACACGCGCGGCGAGCCGGAATACGGCACCGAGCTGGCCGACGAACTGGAACGCATCGTCGCGCTGCACGACGCGTCGACCATCGCGGCGGTGATCGTGGAGCCGGTCGCCGGCTCCACCGGCGTGCTGATTCCGCCGAAGGGGTATCTGAAGCGTTTGCGCGAGCTGTGCACCAAGCACGGCATCCTGCTGATCTTCGATGAAGTGATCACGGGCTTCGGCCGCTTGACCACGCCGTTCGCCGCCGACTACTTCGACGTCGAGCCGGACATGATGACCGTCGCCAAAGGCTTGACCAACGGCGTGATTCCGATGGGCGCGGTGTTCAGCAAGAAGCATATCCACGACGCCTTCATGGAGGCGCCGGCCGGCATCGAGCTGTTCCACGGTTATACCTACTCGGGCCACCCGGTGGCGTGCGCCGCGTCGCTGGCGACGCTGGAAGTGTTCAAGGAACAGAAGATCCTCGAACACGCGGCCGGCCTGGCCGAGTACTGGGCCGACGCGGTGCACTCGCTGAAAGGCCTGCCGCACGTGATCGACATCCGCACCATCGGTTTGATCGCCGGCATCGAGCTGGCGCCGATCGCCGGCAAGCCGGGCGCTCGCGCCTTCGCCGCGTTCAAGCAGGCCTTCGCCGACGGGGTGCTGATCCGCACCACCGGCGACATCATCGCGCTGTCGCCACCGCTGGTGCTGGAGAAAAAACATATCGACGAACTTTTCGGAAAGTTGACGACTGTATTGAAAAACCTCGCTTAAACGAAGGAGAACACCATGCTGGTAGGCGTCCCAAAAGAGATTAAAAACCAGGAGTCCCGCGTCGGCCTTACCCCGGCCAGCGTGAAGGAACTCGTTCTACGTGGTCATCAAGTTTTAGTGCAACAGAACGCCGGCGCCGCCATCGGCCTGACCGATGCGATGTACGTCGGCGCCGGCGCCACCATCATCGACGACGCGGCCGAGATCTTCGCCCGCGCCGAGATGATCGTGAAGGTAAAAGAACCGCAGCCGGAGGAATGCGCGATGCTGCGCAAAGGCCAGATCCTCTACACCTATCTGCACCTGGCGCCGGACCCGGAACAGACCAAGGCGCTGGTGGAATCCGGCGCGGTGTGCATCGCGTATGAAACCATCACCGGCACGAACGGCGGCTTGCCGCTGCTGGCGCCGATGAGCGAAGTGGCGGGACGGATGTCGATACAGGCCGGCGCCGCGCACCTGGAAAAATCCAAGGGCGGCATGGGCTTGCTGCTGGGCGGCGTGCCGGGCGTGGCGCCGGGACATATCGCCATCATCGGCGCCGGCGTGGTCGGCACCAACGCCTTGCAGATGGCGGTCGGCATCGGCGCGCGCGTGACGATTTTGGACAAGAACATCGACCGCCTGCGCCAGCTCGATCTGGTGTACGGCAACCGCATCGCCACCATGTTCTCCAACGCGCACTCGATCGAGGAAGCGGTGCTGGACGCGGACCTGGTGATCGGCGGCGTATTGGTGCCAGGCGCCGCCGCGCCGAAGCTGGTGACCAAGGCCATGATCGCGCGCATGAAGCCGGGCGCGGTGGTGGTCGACGTGGCGATCGACCAGGGCGGCTGCTTCGAAACCTCGCATGCCACCACGCACGAGAAGCCGACCTATGTGGTTGACGGCGTGGTGCACTACTGCGTGGCCAACATGCCGGGCGCGGTCGCCCGCACGTCGACCTTCGCATTGAACAATGCAACGATAGGCCATGCGCTGGCGCTGGCCGACAAGGGTTGGCAGAAGGCGCTGAAAGCCAATCCGCACCTGAAGAACGGTTTGAATGTCTGCCTCGGCCACGTCACCTATGAAGCGGTGGCGCACGGTTTGGGCTACCCCTATGTGGACGCGGACAGCCTGTTGGGCTGATCCAATTTTGAGAGAACGTTATGAGCAACCTTGACACCATCACCCATTTCATTAACGGCGTAAAAGTCGATACGCAAAGCGGCCGCTATGCGGACGTGTTCAATCCCGCGATGGGCGAGCCGGTGGCCCGCGTTGCGCTGGGCACCACCGAGGAAGTCGACACCGCCGTGCGCGCGGCCGAAGCGGCGTTCCCCGCATGGGCCGCGACGCCGCCGTTGACGCGCGCGCGCGTGCTGTTCAAGTATCTGCAACTGTGCCAGCAGCACACCGACGAATTCGCGGCGATGCTGACGCGCGAACACGGCAAGACCTTCGCCGACGCGCAGGGCGAAGTCGCGCGCGGCATCGAGATGGTGGAATTCGCGGTCGGCATTCCGCAATTGCTGAAGGGTGAATTCACCGACCAGATCTCGCGCGGCATCGACGCGTGGTCGATGCGCCAGGCGCTGGGTGTGGTGGCCGGCATCACGCCGTTCAACTTCCCGGTGATGGTGCCGATGTGGATGTTCCCGGTGGCTATCGCATGCGGCAACACCTTCATCCTCAAGCCTTCCGAGCGCGATCCGTCGCCGTCGCTGCTGCATGCGCGCTTGTTGAAGGAAGCCGGTTTGCCGGACGGCGTGTTCAATGTTATTCAAGGCGACAAGGTCACCGTCGATGCGCTGCTGGATCATCCGGTGGTGCAGGCGGTGAGCTTCGTCGGCTCGACGCCGATCGCCGAATACATCTACTCGCGCGGCTGCGCGGCGGGCAAGCGCGTGCAGGCCTTGGGCGGCGCGAAGAACCATATGGTGGTGATGCCGGATGCCGATATGGAGATGACCGTCGACGCCTTGATGGGCGCCGCCTACGGTTCCGCCGGCGAGCGTTGCATGGCGATCTCCGTGGTGGTAGCGGTCGGCGATGCGGGCGATAAAATTGTCGACGCACTGGCAAAGCGCACCGCTGCACTGAAAGTGCGCGACGGCATGGCGTCGGACGCCGAAATGGGACCCGTCGTTTCAAGCGCGGCCAAGCAGCGCATAGAGCGCTTGATCGGCGAGGGCGTGGAGCAGGGCGCGACATTGGTGGTCGATGGACGCAATCATGTGGTGGTCGGACGCGAGAACGGCTTCTTCATCGGCGGCACTTTGTTCGATCATGTGACGCCGGATATGGCGATCTACAAGGAAGAGATTTTCGGGCCGGTGCTGTGCATGTTGCGCTCGCCGGACGTGGGCAGCGCGGTGGAGCTGATCAACCGTAACGAGTATGGCAATGGCGTCGCGATCTACACG
>Ga0247815_10002759_pt1 | contig 12873 bp, 10 predicted proteins | sample UWRJL194509B1_FD_181014 | JGI IMG/M metagenome (GOLD analysis project Ga0247815, IMG submission 181014) | Plant litter microbial communities from Arlington Agricultural Research Station in Wisconsin, United States - UWRJ-L194-509B-1 | ecosystem: Environmental > Terrestrial > Plant litter >... | reverse complement strand
GTGGTGACCGCGGCCGCCTCTTGCGCCAGCGCCTGGGTAGGGCCGGCCGCGCCGCACAGCAGCGCGATCGCGCCTGCCGCCAGCGGGTTCAATTTAAATTGTGTTCGCATTGAGTTGATTCAGGGGGGTGAAAGGGTCGCCACCTTACCAACTCTTGGTTCAATACTGAACGAAGGAATTCTTCCTAGCTTATGCAGTATTTTCCAATGCGGCTATACGCCGCATTCAGACTGCGCTTGCCTCGCCGCCGTCCACGGCATCGCTGCCCCGGCCTTCCAGCGCGCACTGCACGACATGGGCGAATGCAGGACTAACTGCTTATCGCTTGCCGTTGTTTGATTTTTGAACCGGACGCGTTTCAACGTTATTTCTAAACTTCGTGATCAGATCGCTTGACCCTTCCAAACGAACACCTGCTTTACGCTCAGGAGTCCATCGCTCGAATTCACGCTGGGCTTGCTCAATCTGCTGAGCCAGACTACTTGGCTTCTTCATTGTGACCTCCTATCGCAACTACGGCATGTTCACGCTAGTTTAACATTGAGTTTCTTGGCCAGTGAAGGAATCGCTTCGATGAGAATCTGTGTTTCGATGTCCCTGTACGTATTTTGAAACCGCATGAACCGAGGGCTGCCGCCACGTGTGCGCCAATCCACAGCTCGTCCCTCCGCATCTTTCCGCAGATCGCCAGCATTGAAGATATCTTGATATTGCCGGGGAGCGATTCCCTCAAACGGCTCAAAATTAACATGATCAATCGATGGTACCGATGGATCCACATTGATTGAATCACGGTGCAAAGGCCGGGCTTTGCTCTTTGGGTACGGTTCGATATAAACCACACGTTTGATGCCACTGGCGACGATGTGCCGCGCGCACATGTGGCATGGAAAAGTAGTGCAAAATAGCGTAGCGTCCCGTACCGCGATCCCAAGCCTGGCAGCCGAAGTCAGCGCCGCCATTTCCGCGTGCACGCTGCGACCATACTCCAGCAGGCTCATCACGCGAGTCCCCTTAAGAATTTTCTTGCGTGTCCCCGAAATCAACTCCCGCACCAAGTCATTGAGCTTTGCCGGATCAGTTCCTTTTACAAGCAGCTTGTTACGTTCAAAACGATCAAGTAGCTCTCCGAGAACCTGGAGGCGCTCGTCCGCCATGGCGTCCACACCTTTTTGAAAATCCCGCGCATCGCCCTTGTCTGCTGGCCAATACAAATCTCCGCCCGCTTTCGGCACGTCGTTACAACCCACCGCAAGAAGATCGCCCTCCGGTCTCATTATTGAGGCCCCAACCTGGCGATTCAAATCAGCAGACCGCCATGCCGCAGATCGCGCGAAATGCATCCCTTGTTCATCACGCGTCGGAGTGTGAAAAACATTACCAAAAACGAGTTCGAGAAATCGCGTTATTTGGCTGTCGATAGAAGTCTTGTTACGGCTATCGACAAACAGGTCGGCCAATGGAAACGCATCCCTGACATCCTGGCCCAACGACGTGCTCTCATCCTCCTCATCATGCTCCACCAAGGCCTCAGCATCTGCCCGTGCGTTCTTCGCTTTTCCAAAGTTGGAACGACTAATCCTGTCCGCCAATGCGGTGACTCGCATATCCCTGGGCGAGTAAACTGAGATAACAAAAAAGCCTTTACCATAAACATTTCTTAATGTCTCAACCTCCTTCGGATGCTTGAGTGAACGAAGAATGAACGCGTTTTTTTCAAAGCTGCCATCCAACTCTTCCGCCCGCAACCGCTTAATTTCAGCTATCCCCAATAACGCTACCGCATCACCCTTCCCACTTTTGACACGCAGACGCGTTCCTTCTTTCATTAGCCTGAGAATGCGCTGATTCTCAGGCTCTTTACTGTGATCGGAAGAAAAAAAGGCTTCGATGCGTTTACTGAGCTGAATCGCTTTGACCCGATAGTTCATGGCGTTCAAGCCACGTGACAGCACTGTAATGACCGGTTCCAGATCAACGCCAACAGGGCCGACAAGGCCAAAGACCAGCTCAGGATGAGGGTGGGGAGACAGCGGAGGCGTGTCAGAGGCATCCATCGCTTCCCCTACGGCATGAATTTGATTCTTAGTGCGCTTAGTCATGAGGCTCCCAAATAGGTGGCACCACACCTGAATACAGCTAGACATAGAAAATTACCAAATCAGTATTCGCCCCTATTAGATTACTGTCAAGAAATTATGAAATAAATAAAAAAGACGGCCAAGTGGCCGTCTAATAACGACTAGATTTTCGACTACGCCGCGTGGGTGTGGTTGTCGGTCGGCGCAGACATCGCCGGCTTCCCGAAGGCGGCGAGCAGCGTCGCTTCCTTCTGCTTGGCCGCCTTGAAGTGGCGCTCCTTGACGTGGCCGTAGCCGCGGATGTCTTCGGGGATGCTGGCGATGGCCACCGCTTGCGCCAGGTTCTCGGCGGTCAGCTTCGGCAGCAGCGACGATACCGTGTCGCGGTATTCGCCGATCAGGGCGCGTTCCATCTTGCGCTCCGCCGTGTAGCCGAAGACGTCCAACGCTCCGCCGCGCAGGCCTTTGAACTTCGCCAGCACGCCGAACGCCTTCATCATCCATGGGCCGAATTCCTGCTTGATCAAGTGACCCTGGGCGTCGTGCTTGGCCAGCAGCGGCGGCGCCAGGTGGAATTTCAACTTGATGTCGCCCTCGAACATGCCGGCGATCTTCTGCTGGAACGCGCCGTCGGTGTACAAACGGGCGACCTCGTATTCGTCCTTGTACGCCATCAGCTTGTAGTAGTAGCGCGCCACGGCTTCCGTCAGGCGGGTGGTCTTGCCCAGCTTGGCCTCTTCGGCGCGGACTTGGTCGACAAACGTTTTATACTGTTTAGCATAATTCGCGTCCTGATAGGCGGTCAGCAGCTCGACGCGCTTGGCGACGATGTCGTCCAGCGTCTGGATGCGTTTGAATTCGATCACCTTGGCCGGCGTGGTCAGCTTGGTCACCGAACCCAGGTCGTGCGCGGCGGTGCGGCCCCAGTTGAAGGCCGATATGTTGAAGCCCACCGAAATGGCGTTCAACTCGATCGCCTTGATGATCGACGCCTCCGACAGCGGCACATGACCCTTTTGGAAGGCGTAGCCCAGCATGAACATATTGGTGGCGATCGAGTCGCCCATCAGCGCGGTGGCGATCTGGCCGGCGTCGACGAAGTCCACGTTGTCGTTGCCGCAGGCGCGCACGATTTCGCCGCGCGAGCTGGCGTCCGGGAACTGCCAGTCCGGATTCTTGACGAAGGCGGCGGTCGACGAGCCGGTCGAGTTGATCATCGCGTGGGTGCGGTGCTCGCCCATGCGGGACAAGGCGTCGCGCGAGGCGGTGACGATCAGGTCGCAGCCGATCACCAGGTCGGCGCTGCCGGTGCCGACGCGGGTCGAGTGCAAGTCGGCCTGCTTGTCGGCCAGGCGCACGTGCGACATCACCGGGCCGCCCTTCTGGGCCAGCCCGCTCATGTCCAGTACGATGGCGCCCTTGCCTTCGACGTGCGCCGCGACGGCCAAAATCTGGCCGACCGTGACCACACCCGTGCCGCCGATGCCGGTGATCAGGATGCCGTACGGCGTCCCGGTCGACGGCAGTTCAGGAGTCGGCAGCACCACGGCCGGGGCTTCGCCGGTTGCGGCTTTCTTCGGCTTCTTCAGCGCGCCGCCTTCCACCGTCACGAAGCTTGGACAGAAACCGGTGGTGCACGAGAAGTCCTTGTTGCAGGACGACTGGTTGATCTGGCGCTTGCGCCCCAGGTCCGTCTCCAGCGGCTCCACCGACAGGCAGTTGGACTGCACCGAGCAGTCGCCGCAGCCTTCGCAGACGGCTTCGTTGATGACCGCGCGCTTGGCCGGATCAGGGTATTCGTTGCGTTTCCGGCGGCGGCGCTTTTCGGAGGCGCAGGTCTGGTCGTAGATCATCGCCGACACGCCCGGCTTGTCGCGCAGTTCGCGCTGCACGTCCATCAATTCGCTGCGATGGCGCACGGTGACGCCTTCCGCCCATTTGTAATCGGACGGGTATTTTTCCGGCTCGTCGGTGACGACGATGATCGGCGTCACGCCTTCGGCCGCGATCTGGCGCGAGATCATGCCCGGATCGAGCGGGCCGTCGAAGGCCTGGCCGCCGGTCATCGCGACCGCGTCATTGAACAAAATCTTGTAGGTGATGTTGACCTTCGCCGCCACCGCCGCGCGGATCGCCAGGATCCCGGAGTGGAAGTAGGTGCCGTCGCCTAGATTCGTGAAAACGTGCTTCTCGTTGGTGAACGGCGCCTGGCCGACCCAGGTCACGCCCTCGGCGCCCATGTGGGTGAAGGTCGAGGTCTCTCGATCCATCCACAGCACCATATAGTGGCAGCCGATGCCGGCCAGCGCGCGCGAACCTTCCGGCACCTTGGTCGACGAGTTGTGCGGGCAACCTGAGCAGAAGTACGGCGTGCGGTCGGTGTCAGGATTCGACTTGGTCGGCAGCGTCTTCAGCGCCAGCTCTTTCGCTTCCAGGAAGGCGACGCGCTCCTGCACCCGCTTGGCCACCGGATGGCCGGCGCAGTAGTGCGCGATGCGCGAGGCGATGGCGCGCGCGATCTGCGCCGGGTTCAGTTCATAGGTGGCCGGCAGCAGCCAGTCGCCGTGGCCGGTCTTGCCCTTGTTGCTCCACTCGCCGGTGTCGTCGAACTTGCCGACCACGCGCGGACGCTCGCCATCCGGCAGGTTGTACAACTCCTCCTTCAGCGCGTATTCGAGGATCTGGCGCTTCTCTTCGACCACCAGGATCTCGTCGAGGCCCTTGGCGAATTCGTGCACGCCGTCCGCCTCCAGCGGCCAAGTCATGCCGATCTTGTACAGGCGAATGCCGATGTCGGCGGCCGCCTGCTCGTCGATGCCCAGGTCGGCCAGCGCCTGGCGCGTGTCGAGGTAGGATTTGCCGGCGGTGATGATGCCGATCTTCGGCTTCGGCGAGTCCCAGATGATTTTGTTCAGCTTATTCGCGCGGCAGTAGGCCAGCGCGGCGTACCACTTATAGCTGTTCATCCGCACTTCCATATCGAGCACGGTGTCCGGCCAGCGGATATTCAGGCCGCCGGCCGGCAGCTCGAAGTCGGTCGGCAGGTTGATCTGCACACGGTCCGGATCGAAGTCCACCACGGCGCCGGATTCGATGATGTCGGTGACGCACTTCATCGATACCCACAGGCCGGTATAGCGGCTCATCGCCCAGGCGTGCAGGCCGTAGTCGATGTACTCCTGCACCGAGGCCGGATACAAGACGGGGATGCCGCAGGCGTTGAGGATGTGGTCCGACTGGTGCGCGGTGGACGAGGACTTGGCGGCGTGATCGTCGCCGGCCAGCACCAGCACGCCGCCGTGCTTCGCGGAGCCGGCGTTGTTGGCGTGCTTGAACACGTCGCCGCAGCGGTCGACGCCGGGGCCTTTGCCGTACCACATGGAGAACACGCCGTCGTACTTGGCGTCTTTAAACAGATTGGTTTGCTGCGTGCCCCAGACCGCCGTGGCGGCGAGGTCTTCGTTCATCCCGGGATGGAATTTGACGTGGTGCGCGTCGAGGTATTTCTTGGCCTTCATCGCCGTCATGTCGACGCTGGTGACCGGCGAACCGCGATAGCCGGTGATGTAGCCGGCCGTGTTCAGGCCCGCCTTGAGGTCGCGCTCGCGCTGCATCATCGGCAGGCGGATCAGGGCCTGGGTGCCGGTCATGAAGGCGCGGCCGCGTTCCAGCGTCCATTTGTCGTCCAGCGAAATGTTGTCCGAGTGCGTGCCTGGGGCTAGCTGCGAACCCTTGTGAGGTGCGTTCATTGATGTCTCCAATATTCTCTTAAATACTGTACGCGACGGGGCCGGATAGGCTCCGCCGCGCGATTGCCGGTGCACCGTCTATGCGGCGCTACCGGCTTTGATGGCTACTACTATATGCCTTATGCGGGCGCTTTGCTTGGATCCTGCAGAACGCCGCGCTTGATCTGATCCAGCTCGATCGATTCGAACAGCGCGCGGAAGTTGCCCTCGCCGAAGCCCTGGTCGCCCTTGCGCTGGATGATCTCGAAGAAGATCGGACCGATCACGTTCTGGGTGAAGATCTGCAGCAGCAGTTCGCGTTCGGTGTCGCTGCTGCTGCCGTCGATCAGGATGCGCAGGCGGCGCAGGTCTTCCAGGCGCTCGCCGTGGTTCGGCAGGCGGCGGTTCACCAGTTCGTAATAGGTCTCGATGGTGTCCTGGAAGGCGATGCCGGTCTGCTTCATGCCTTCGATCGACGAGTAGATGTCGTCGCTGCCCAACGCGATGTGCTGGATGCCTTCGCCGTGGTACTCGTCGAGGTATTCTGCGATCTGCGATTTGTCGTCCGACGACTCGTTGATCGGGATGCGTACCTTGCCGCACGGCGAAGTCATGGCCTTCGATTTCAGGCCGGTCAGCTTGCCCTCGATGTCGAAGTAGCGCACTTCGCGGAAGTTGAACATCTTCTCGTAGAAGTCCGCCCATTCCTTCATGCGGCCGCGGTGGACGTTGTTGGTCAGGTGGTCGATATAGGTCAGGCCGTGGCCGACCGGGTTCGGTTCCGCGCCGGGGATAGCGACGAAGTCGACGTCGTAGATGCTGATGTCGCCGATGGCGCCGCGCTCATTGCCGTTCTTGCCGCGCCAGCGGTCGACCAGGTAGATCAGCGAATCGCCGACACCCTTGATGGCGGGGATGTTGAGCTCCATCGGGCCGGTCTTGTTGTCGAAGCCCCAGGCGCCCTGCTCCAGCGCGCGCTTGTAGGCGAACGCGGAGTCCTGCACGCGGATGCCGATCGCGCACACCGACGGGCCGTGGTGGCGGGCGAAGCGCTGCGCGAACGAATCCTGCTCCGCGTTGATGATGAAATTGATGTCGCCCTGGCGGTACAGGGTCACATCCTTGTGGCGATGACGGGCGATCGCGGTGAAGCCCATGCTCTCGAACAGCGCGCCCAGCGCTTTTGGATCCGGCGCGGCGTATTCGACAAACTCAAAACCATCGGTACCCATCGGGTTGTCCCAAGGCGTAAATTTCATGCGGGTCTCCTCTAAGAATAGCGCTCAGTATAGTCCCGCCGCAGTGGCAGTAAATTGCAAACAGCTCCCGCTGCCGGCGATTTTGAGCAATAATATTGCCTGGATTTCGACTATATGAGGTATTTATGACCAAAATCACGCTAGACAAAACCGACCGTAAAATTCTGTCCATCCTGCAGGCCGACGGCCGCCTGTCCAACCAGGACGTGGCCGAGCTGGTGGCCCTGTCGCCGTCGCCCTGCCTGCGCCGCATCAAGCGGCTGGAGGAGGCCGGCGTGATCCGCCAGTACGTGGCGCTGCTGGACCCGGACAAGATCGGCCTGGGGCTGCTGGCGTATGTGAACGTGCGGCTGGAAAAACACAGCGACGCGGCGGCGCACAGCAACGCCCGCGCGCTGGGGGCGCAGAACGCGCCGGTGTCGCCACGCGCGGATTTCGCGGTGTCGGTGGAGCAGTGGCCGGAGGTGGTGGCCTGCTACGCGATGACCGGCGAGATGGACTACCTGCTGCGGGTGCACGTCGAAGACATGGACCACTTCTCGCGCTTCATGATGGCGACGCTGCTGCGCCACCCGGCGGTGCTGGACGTGAAGTCCTCGTTCGCGCTGCAGCGCATCAAGGACACCACGGCGCTGCCGCTGGTTTAGAACTTGGTTGCTCGCTGATCCATATCAACGATTAACAATTAAATAGATTTCTAGTGACCCGTCTTTCATACAATCGATGAGCGAAACGGCACCCGTTTGCCGCACTAACGAATCGGTCCATCCATTGAAGAAAGCTGATTTTCCGCCGCTCTTAGCTCCTGGAATTCACGCCCTTACTCTGGCTGAACTCCAGGCTATTGCCGTGACACCGTTTCTGGCGGACGCTCGCCGGGCGCTATTGTTTGCATCGTTCCAACAGTGGGTACAAAAACTTCAGTCTTTGCATGTACAGGCTATACTTTGGATTGATGGGTCTTTTCTGACTTCCAAATATGGCCCGATGACATCGACTGCATCATGTGGAATCCGACCACAGCGATCGAGCTGACCTCGCAACAATTGGCCGAGGTCCGTGAGCTTACTGATCGCGATATGGCGAAAGACAGGTTCAGTATAGATTTCTATATGGAAAATCCCGACGCACATGGGCGTTTGCATCGGCAGGCTTATTTTCGCGGCCTATTCGGCTTCCAGCATGACGAAAAGACGCCAAAGGGATTTGTGGAGTTGAAATTATGAGCATCGATTTTTTAAGAAAACACGCTCAGACGCTGGCCGAATTCGCTGCGGAGACGGAAGCGCGCGCCGCTCTGAATCCAACCGACAAGTGGTTGGCAATCGCGGCGGACAATCAACGACAAGCAGCCAACGATGCAATGCAAGCACTTGCGCTAGCATCTGCTCAACTGGAACCGCTATTTATGAAAAAGAGTTTTCGCTAGGACCCGACATGCCGCGCCAGGTGCTGGAGGAACGGCTCGGCGGCCAGGAAGCCGATCACGCGGCTGTTGGGAATCTCCTTGCCGCCGTTGAAGAGGATGATGCCCGGCGGGCCGAATAAGCCGAAGCGCTTCATCAGCGCCTTGTCGTCGGCGTTGTTGGCGGTGACGTCGACCTGGATCAGCTTCACCTGTTTCAGCTTGCCGCCGACCGCCGGCTGCGAAAACGTGAAGCGCTCCATCTCCTTGCAGGAGACGCACCAGTCGGCGTAGAAGTCCAGCATCACCGGCGTGTTGCTGGCGGCCAGCACCTGGTCCAGCTCCGCCACGGTCTTGATGCGGCTGAACTGGATTTCGCCGCCATGCGCTGTCGTGCCACCCGCGGCGCCATCGGCGCGCGCGATGCTCAGGTGGCCCAGTGGCTGCAGCACATCGCGGCCGGCGCTGGCTGCGCCGGTCAGCTCGAACAGGCCGCCGATCAGGAAGGCCAGGCCCAGCGTCTTGCCGACGTAGGAGCGCAGCTGCGCGCCCGGCTTGAGCGGCTCGAACACATGCAGGAACATCGCGCACAGCAGCGCGAACACGCCCCACATCGCCATCATCACCGTCACCGGGAACACCGGCGACACCATCCATATGGCCACAGCGATCAGCAGCAGGCCGAAGATTTTCTTCACGCCGTTCATCCACGCGCCGGCGCGCGGCAGCAGGCTGCCGGCGGAGATCCCGGTCAGCAGCAGCGGCACGCTCATGCCGACCGCCATCGAGAACAAGGCCCAGCCGCCGGTCCAGACGTTGCGCGTCTGGCTGATGTAGAGCAGCGCGCCGGCCAGCGGACCTGCCACGCACGGCCCGACGATCATCGCCGACAAGGCGCCCATGACGAACACGCCGGCGAAACGGCCGCCGCCCATATTGCCGCTGGCGCCGCTCAAGCGGCTTTGCAGGGCGCTCGGCAGCTGCAGCTGGTAGACGTCGAACATCGACAGCGCGAGGCCGAACAGCAGCGCGCCAAAACTCAGCAGAACCCACGGCTTTTGCAGCGCGCCGGCCAGGCCTTCGCCCGCCAGGCCGGCCGCCACGCCGAGCGAGGTGTAGATCAGCGCCATGCCCAGGCAGTAGGCCAGCGCCAGCGAGAAGCCGCGTCCGCGCGACACCACGCCTTCGCCGACGATGATCGACGACAGGATCGGCACCATCGGCAGCACGCACGGCGTGAACGACAGCAGCAGGCCGAAGGCGAGGAAGGCCAGGCCGATGCGCCACGCGCTGCCGCTTTGCAGCGTGCGTTGCGCCAGCGAGCTGTCGTCCTCCGGCGCGGCGGACGACGCGGCCGGCGCACCGGCGACGGGCGTCGCGGCGGGCGTCGGCGTCACGGTCGATCCGAGCGCCGGCGCATCCGCAGCGTCGGCGAGCGCCTTCAGCGCGCCCGGCGCCGCCGGATCGACGCGATAGCTATACGTCGCCGGCGAATAGCACAGCCCCGCATCGGCGCAGCCTTGGTAGCCGACGACCAGCGTGAACGGCGCGGTCGCCGCGACCGGCAGGTCGACCACCAGGCGGTCCTGATAGGTCTCCATCTCCTTGTTGAAATTGGTGTCGAACTTGCGCAATCCCGCCGGCAGCGTCGGCGCCGCCACCTGCCCGCCCGCCGCGTTGAAGCTCAGGCGCTCGCGGTACAAGTGGTACTCCGGTGCGATGACCCACGTCAGCCGCACCGTGCGCGCGTCGACCGTCTCGGCCTTCAGCTGGAACGCCTGCCCCGGCTCCAGGAAATCCGCCGCCCGCGTCTCGGCGCCATACACCAGCGCCATCATCGCCACCACCAGCGCGGCCAGCACCTTGATCCATTTTTGCATGCTCATGTCAGATATCCCTATACAGCGTCTTCCCCTCGTCGTCCACGGCCAGGTAGCCCATGTCGGAGGCGTTTAAAAATTCCAGTCCATCCCGCTGCTTCAGCATGGCGATGGTCGAACAACTGCCGGCGGCGACCGCCAGCGGCGCCACCACGCTGACGGAGCGCCAGTAACGCACCGGCATGCCGTCGCGCGGATCGAGGATGTGGCAGTAGCGCAGCCCGTCCAATTCAAAAAACCGTTCATAGTCGCCGCTGGTCGCCAGCGCGCCCTGGCTAATGGGCACCGCGCCCGCCAAGCCGTCCTTGTCGCGTGGATCCTGGATGCCGATATACCAAGGCTCGCCGTTCAACTGCGGACCGAGAAAGCGCATGTCGCCGCCCAGGTTCACATAGCCGTGCCGCACGCCGGCGTCGGCCAGCAGCGTGGCGACGCGGTCCGCCGCGTACTCCTTGCCGAAGCCGCCGAAGTCGATCTCCATGCCCGCCTTGCGCAGGAAGACATCCTCCGCGCCGCACTCCACCTGATGCCCGTCGACCAGCGCCAGCAAGGGTTCCAGCACCTCGGCGCGCGGCACCTTCGGCTGGCGGAAATCCCAGGCCCGCCGCAATACGCCGGAGGTGATGTCGAACAAGCCGCCGCTGGCGCCGAACAAGGCGGCGGCATAGGCCATCAGCGACATGGTCTCGCCGTCGCAAGCGACGGGCTCCTTGCCCGCCGCCGCGTTGATGCGCGAGATAATGCTGTCCGGCCGGTAGCGCGAATACTTGGTCTCGATCCGGCGCACCTCCTCGATCGCCCGCGCCATCAAGCGCTGCGCGGTCGGCTGGTCCGATGCCGCCAGCCGCACCTCGCAGCGGCTCGCCATGGCGTCGAACAGCGTGCGGTGGATCGTGTCTACCATTGCCGGTTGACCGCTATCTGCAACGTCTGCGCGCGCAACGCGTCCAGGCCCGGACTGCCGGCGTGGAACAAGCGCCAGCTGCCGCGCTGCTGGTAGGCCGACGCTTTCACGTCGACGGACCACAGCTTGTCGAGCTGCTTGCTGACCTTCAGCGCCAGCGTCACCGCGCCGAATCCAGACAGGCGCTGGTCCGCCGACATGTAGCCGCCGCCGTTGTAACCCGGCGGGAACGGCGCGCCGAATTGAGCGTCGTACACCGGGTCATAGTAAAAGCGAGCGGCGCTCTGGGTGTACAGCCGCAGCTCCGGCGTCATGGTCCAGCCGCCGGACAGCGGCTGCACGTACTCGCCGCCCAGCGTGTGCCCGCGCACGCCGAAGCTGTCGCGGTAGTAGCGGTAGGACAGCCGGCTGGTGCCGCCGGTGGATGCGATGTGATGGTTCCAGCGCGCCAGCAGCGTGCTCTCCGAGCGGCTGCGTGGGCGGTTGTCCAGCGTCTTGTACGGATCGGAGAAATAACCGGTGCCCGCGTCGTGGCCCAGCGTCAGCTGCACCACGTCGTTCATCGTCAGCACCTGCGTCACGCCCAGCAGAAAATTGTTGGTGCGCTTGCGTTCATCCTTGACGATGCCGTTGACCGGATCGATGCGGTCGTCCGCGTGGCCGATGCCGGCGGTCCAGGTGGTGTTGCGGCTTTCGCTTTCCCAGCTGCCCTGCAGCGACAACGCGCGCGAGACGTAGTCATGCTCGGTCGAATACGCCGCGCCCACCGTGACGCTGCCGCGCTCCAGGTAGCGCGTGGCCGACACGTCGCCGGCCTTGCGGTCGTCGCTCATGCGCGAGGCGCCGGAGATCGCCGTGTGGTAGCGCGGCGACGCGCCCGAGACATCGTCCACCACCAGCGAGCCGCTGACGCTCCACACCCCGGCCACCGGCGCCATGATGGCGATCGACGGCGCCTTGACGCGGATGCGGTCCAGGCCCGATTGACTGTCGCGGTAATCCAGGTAGCCGACGCTGATGGTGCCGTTAGTCGGCGGCGCCTCGGCGTGCGCCTGCACGCCGGGCAGCATCAACGCCGCCGTCAGGATCGAGGCGGCCATGCCGCCGCTGTCTTTGTTCGTCGTCATAGTCATCCTCAATTGCAGCCGCAGCCGCCGCCGCCCACGCCGGCGCCGCCGGAGGAGGCTTCGCGGCTGGTGTAGATATGGTCGTCGTAGCGGTTGAAGGCGTGGCTGTCCTTGAAGGTCATCTCCCCGCGCGCCAGCGTGCCTTTTTCCCACGGCTGCACGTTGCCGAGCGACGCGCAGCCGCCCAGCGCCGCCGCCAGCATCAAGATCGGAAGCGCCCTCATTTGACGGCTCCCAACGCGGCCAGGATTTTGCTTTCCAACTCGGCGCGGTCGGCGTCGCGGAAGCCGGAATGCTCCGCCAGCACCTTGCCGTCCGCGCCTATCAGCACGCTGCTCGGCATGCCCTTGATGCCGTAGCTGCGCGGCGTGGCGCCTTGCGGATCGAAGCCGATGGCGAAGCGCGCCGGCGTCGACGCCAGGAACTGCCGCGCATCGGCGCTGTTGGCGTCGACGTTGACGCCGACCACCTGCAAACCGCGCGCGCCGT
>Ga0247815_10002755_pt1 | contig 12882 bp, 19 predicted proteins | sample UWRJL194509B1_FD_181014 | JGI IMG/M metagenome (GOLD analysis project Ga0247815, IMG submission 181014) | Plant litter microbial communities from Arlington Agricultural Research Station in Wisconsin, United States - UWRJ-L194-509B-1 | ecosystem: Environmental > Terrestrial > Plant litter >... | reverse complement strand
TTTACGCTCCAGGCCGCTGGGCATTATACTCACGTTCAGTTTGTCGTTCCGCGCAAACTCGAGCATATCCACCAGCAACTCCATTTGAATCTTGCCGTTCTTGGAACTGGGTAGATAGCTTGCACCTTCAGATCATCACGGTGGGCCACACATGAGAAACACTGACTTCTTCTTCCTCGGCCTGTACGTGAAATCGGCTACTCCATTCTTGAAACTCTTGGCTTGCACAGCGATGTAATGATCTTTTCCATGATCCGTGGTGTACCTCATGTCATAGTCGACGCCAGTTCCGCCCTCTGAATTCGGCGCAGCCTTGGTCTACACCGACGGAGCGTGAGGGGGTGAGATCTCGGCTTGCACCGTACACCATACATACCACTTTGATTTGCATGTTGTACGGCCCTTCGACTACCGAGTAGAAGATGAGCTGATCCGTAGGCCACGCTCATCTGGCACTGATGGAGATCCAATGGCCGTAGACCATTTCTTCCACGGACCGAAGAAAGTAGTTGAGAGAGTGTGTGCCGTTGCTGTGAGCTTATCCCGCAGCTTGCTAGAATCCACCATAGTTGGTGTGATTTATGGGGATGGGCGATTTGATGGGTCAGTGCTGATTGAGGTGCTTTTGGCATATATACGGTCTGGTCGGGTGGCGCCTGTCCCAAACACTACACCTGGTGGGCCGCGAAAGAGGTGCTAAATCAAAGCTGGTACGGCATACAGCGCGTGCCTGACATCGGCGTCCGCATTCTCCGGTGAGTATCAGTTCGCCGACGCGGCGTATGGGTGGGTCGTACATATGCGACCGCATTTCGACCGCAAAGTCGACAGCTGAAATGGAGAGCGGCGTTTGAAGGTCCGTGGCGAAGTACCAACCCGACCGGCACCGGCACAGCCATAATCGCAGGAGAGGAATGATCCTAAAGCCACCATGTGCCCCCAATATAGTCGTTAATGCGCTCTCGGGACGCTAGTGAGTAGAGATGATCGCTGTTTGACGGCAAGCGGGTGGGCGGTGCGCGTATGAACACATAATCACGAGGAAAATAAACTTTGGGACCTGTGTTCGCAATACTTCCGGCTCCGCTGTCTCTTAATGTACTGGTGCACTTACCCGTCTTCTAATCTTCGGTGAGGGTGAATGGAGGGCTGAGATGAGTAACGACTTCGTACACGTACTGATTGCTTACTTGGATTCCACCTGTACCATTGGCAACTTCAACATCCACAAAGAGCCCAGTCATCAGGTAGCTTTCAACAGGTCGCTTTTGGTGAAGAGCTGCTGGCTTGAAGATAGAAATTCAAAGGGGCGAGCCTCGCTGCCAGCTGTTGAGCTTGGTATATCAGACGCACGGTTGAAACTGACATTGTGGCGACCGGAGCCGATACTATGTGGCCGACTGTTAGTACCCCCTGAAAAACTCAAATCACGCGCTCCGTCAGCCATCTCGGGGAACGGCTAACGTTGCTGGGGTATTCGAAGATTTGGAGCGTGCCGTATATTTCGTCTCGGCCGACTGATGAATGCGAACCTCCGACGCTGAAAACCCGAGCATCTCAGCACGTTGTAGCATATGAGATTTCCTGAACAATAGTCTGGGGATTAGAATAGGGAGTAATCACTCGCTCAGTATCCCCTCGATTGCGAATTGCTTCTATACAGTTGGTGAACTGAGGGCTCTCAAGGCGTGCGCCTGTGGGCATCAACTCGGATCGATTGCGGCTCTGTAGACGCTCTCTGACCGTCTCCAACGCACAGCCGGTGGGAGAAGGTATAAAGCTGCGGGATATCGGCGAGAGTGTGCGATTGCCACGCGTTGGGCTGCAGGCATCTTGAGGCGGCAGGGTGCGGGTCCGGAAGCAGTTAGGAGACACGCGCGGTGCCGACTCTGCCTCTGGTTATCATTGTCGCGGTGGGCGACGCAGTTCACGATTGCTAGCCACTCGCAGCAGACTCTCTCTGCTGGACCGGTACCAGGGCCCACGCCCACTGCCGCTGCCACCGAGATTCCACCCCGCCCGCCTGCTTTAGTGCCTGCGACCCGGTGCCGCGAAGAGGACGACGACGACTCTGACAACGCTGGGAGCCCCAGTCACTCCCTAACAACGCACAGAGCCCGCAAACGCGCTCGATTTGACTACCCTGACACTATGAAACTTACAACAAGCACCAATGGCACCGCAGAACATACCAATGGGACTGCAAGTACTAGCTCGAGTGGTCCGACAAAGCCTGCAGCTGGGCCGCTCTTCAACGGCGCAAGCACAGTCGACCGACAGCAGTTTGTACGACTGATGATCCAGTCTTTGCGCGACGTTGGCTACGCGTGAGTGTGCTTTCATGTGCCACCTGACGGGCCGGTCCCTTCGCACCGGCCCCCTGCCGCGGCACCTGAGCTGACTTGCCTCTCCCCGCGCAGCGACTCGGCAGCAGCACTCGAGAAAGAGTCTGGCTTTGAACTCGAGTCAACACATGTCTCAGCATTCCGTCACGCAGTCCTCAACGGCGTTTGGGAGGATGCTGAAACAGAACTCGCACACCTGAACATTGCAGACCCAGACGACTTGCGCGTGCGTGTCTTCAAGCCTCACGGACTCGCTTGTTATGCTGATATTTATGCTTAGTCTGCTCAGTGGCTGCTCAATCAGCAAAAGTACCTCGAATTGCTCGAACAGTCAGAGGCGCAGCTTGCTCTCATCGTGCTGCGCGAAGCACTTGCGCCGCTGCGTGTCGATCAGGAGAAGGTCCAGTTCCTATCTTCGTGAGCGACCCACCTGTCCTCACCATGTTTGTGCTACCACTGACCGCCCACCCGCCAGGCTCATGATGTGCTCGAGCGCAGACGATCTTAGGGAACGCGCTGCTTGGGACGGCGCAGCAGGCTTGTCTCGAAGACGACTGCTTCAGCAGCTTCAAAGTATGTTCTCTCACATTCACCTTTGTCATCATCGTCCGTGCAAGCTGACATGGCGTGTCATAGTGTACATTCCACCAGACGTCATGTTACCGCCGAGAAGGCTTCCAATTCTGCTCGAACAGGCGCAAGCACACCAGCGCACGCAATGTTTGTATCATACGCAAGGAAACGCCATTTCGCTACTCGAGGACCACGCATGCAGTCGCGCCGATTTTCCAGTCCTCACAACCCAGATCCTCGCCGAGCACGAGCATGAGGTGTGGTACGTCCAGTGGAGTCATGACGGTCGCAGTCTTGCCAGCGCCAGCAAGGATTGCAGTGCAATCATCTGGAGCATTGGGCCTGCAACAGGGCCAGCAGAACGCGATTGCAGAGTGCATAAGGTGCTCAAAGACCATAACGATGGGGTCACCGCACTTGCCTGGTCCATGGACGACTCTGTTTTGCTCACGAGCGCCGGGAGCAGCATCAAGATGTGGAACGCACGAACTGGACTATGCATACGCGAGCTCACACGACATCTCCGTGACTCCGAGATCAGCTCGTTAACATACCTGCACGATGGGTCTGGGTTCGTGTCAGCAGGAATGGACCGCAAGATCATTGTATACGACAACGACGGTGGCGTGCGCGACGAATGGCCGCTTGCACCGGTGCGAATAAGCGACCATGCAATATCACCGGACGGTGCATATCTCGTCGCGGTCGGCATGTTGGAGATGGCGGGGCCGAACGCGAGTTTGCAGCTGGGCAACGGACATGCGCATGCACATTCAGCGGTGAACGCGCCGGGTGGGAGGCCCGGCGCAAGCTCGCTGCGGCCGCAAAGGAAAGTCGTAATATACGACTTCAAATCGCGGACGGCAAGAGAGTACGCCCGCATCTCGATGCATGTTCTCACGAAGACTGACGGGCGCCTTCGCAGCATTATCGAGGTCGACGGAGAACTGACGAGCGTCAAGGTGTCGAAAGACTCCCGCTACGCGATTGCTAACCATGCTCCAAACGTGAGTTTCGCCGGCTGTTGTTTCGCATTCGTCTGCGCAGTCCAAGTCAGCGCTTGCTCGGGCACAAACAGCCTGCTAGCCTAGGGCCGCTGCTCGCGGAGGCTGATCAGTGTTGAAATGGCGTGCCCGAGGCCTTGTGCTATGGATTGTCTGCAGTCATTACGCGTTTCTAGGCGCGCCTGCAGAACTGATCAGGAGCATTGTTACTCACAGGCGCCGTTTCTTTGTTTTCAGGAGGTGCAAATGTGGGACCTGCACGCGGGACGTCTCGCTCGCAAATTCACAGGCCAGAAACAAGGCAATCACTTGATTCGGAGCGGGTTCGGCGGCGACGACGATAGTTTCGTCTTGTCTGGGAGTGAAGGTATGTCAAACGCCATGAACTCTCATCACTTTCTAACAGCGGGCAGACGGAAACGTCTACATTTGGCATCGAGATACTGGCGTGCTGCTTGAAGTACTCAACGGCCACGGCGAGGGTTCGGTCAATTCAGTCGCTTGGAACCCTCGGGACCCAGCGCTCTTCGCATCGTGCTCGGATGACCATACCATCCGACTCTGGGAGGCGCCTCCCTTGTGAGTACAGTTTCCTTCAGCTGGTGGTGGACAATGCCCCGTTGTTTTCGAAAGAACACCTCTGACGTGTTTCTCCCCTTGGTCTGACGCTCTACTCGTGACCCGTGTGCGCTTCCCCGACGTTCGCAGAGGAATCGCGGATTTTGACCGCGAACGCGAGCGGCAGAGAGAACGTATGCGTGCGAGAGCAGCAGCCGCGGACGAGGAAATGGACGCTGGGCTGCGCGCTTCGATCCTCGATCTCGGTGCGGGCGTTTGAACGACCTCGACCTGGACCGCGAGCGATCCACCCCACGGCAGCGCTGGCTCATGACGCGCTCTTGTCGCATGGAATTGGGCGCTCGGTGGTCTTCTGAAACCGTGACTCTACTATTGCCCTGTTTGTCTTTGTATTCGTCTCCCTTCTATTCGATCATTTCGGTGCATGTTATCCCTCGGCCACTGCTTGTCTTCTCTCGATAGTGTCAACATCATCCCCGCTCGTGTTGATCTGGACCTGCTGCTTGTTTTCCCGCCCGGCGCTTTGACAGTATTCGTGACTGCTGCTGTTTCGTTGTCTCCATTACCGGGCTCGATCGCACATCTTGCCCAAGACACTGAGCCGGTCACCCCTCGCAGCCCCACACATCTCCTTGTCGTGTACTTCCCACCACTCGTTTCACAATCGCTGCCTACTCACACCGCACGTTCACATCAGTCTTCTCACCCGCCTCTCGCTCTCTCTCGTCTGAACTGTCCTTGTTTAGTCCTTCCTAACACCCTCCTCTGGTATTGCTAGAATCAATCTCATGTATCATGTCCGCGGATGCACCAATCACCAATGAACACAAGCTCTCGCCTTCGCTGAAATCTTGAGGCTTTATCGGCGACTCCTCAGTACATGCTAGCGACTGACTCAGATCCCAAAAATTGCATATCTTCTCGCGTCTAAATATGTATGCTACAACAGTTGCGACACGCTATTGCTTGCGCCAGTTGTACAATCCAACACTATCGTCTGCACCATTCAGCGGGCCTGCGCATCCCATGCTCTCGCCGTTGACTTGACCATCCGGTTTTACTGGCGTCGCGCCTAGGGCCACACCTTTCGCATTATCTGCACGCAGCTGCTCGAGACCAGACAGGTACGTCTCGTCGACACCACCGGTGACATACTCGCCTGTAAAGACGCTGCAGTCGAACTGGGGGATGGCCTCGTTGAACTGGCGGACGCTGTGCACGAGGTCATCGAGCTTTTGGTAGATGACGAGGTCGGCTCCAATGGCGCGCGCGATATCTTCCTCGGTGCGGTCGTGTGCGACGAGCTCGGTGCGTGCGGGCATGTCGATACCGTAGACGTTCGCATGTCGGATTGGAGGGGCGCACGAGGCGAAGATGATCTGTTTCGCACCGACATCGCGAGCCATTTGAACGATCTCTTTGGAGGTGGTGCCGCGTACAATCGAGTCTGGGTGTACGGTTAGCGAAGGCATCGACTTCAATACTCAAGAACTTGCCATCGACGATGAGCACGTTCTTGCCAGCAAACTCAAGCGCCATTGCGTTGAGCTTCCTCCTGACGTTCTTTTTCCTACGACATCTCGTCTCAGCACAACTTCATGCAGTGCTCCCGATCGGAGACAGCTCACCTCATCTGCTGGCCAGGCATGATGAACGTGCGACCGACGTATCGGTTTTTGACGAAACCTTCACGGTACGGCAGATGAAGCTTCTGCGCGAGATTAAGTGCGGCCACACGGGAGGTGTCCGGAACTGGGATGACCACATCGACAGTCATGTTCTTATCGGCCAGCACGCGGCGAACCTCCTCTGCCAGCAGATCACCCATGGCCATCCGACTCCTGTACACGCTAACGCCGTCAAGAACCGAATCTGGCCGTGCGAGATAGACATATTCGAAGATGTCTGGTGCGAACGGTACCGGTTTGGCGCACTGTCTTCTCGAAACGCCAGCGCGGGTGATGATGATCGCCTCTCCAGGCTGGACATCCTCCCAGTCTGTGAATCCTGCAGCATCTGCAACGACGCTCTCGCTCGCAAACAGATGGTCTTGTCCACCGGATGGAGATCTCCGGACAGCCATACCGACGGGTCGAATGCCGTTCGGGTCGCGGAACGCGATGATGCCGAAGCCAGCGAGCATGGCCACGCATGCATAGGCACCTTTGCATTGACGCAGAACACCCTGGACTGCAGTAAAGATATCGTCCTCGTTGATGCGGAACTTTCCTGTCTGCTGGAGATGGTCGGCAAAGATGTTGAGCAGCAGCTCCGAGTCGCTGTCAGTGTTGATGTGCCGATGCGACTCGGTATCAAGCTGCTTCTTTAAGGCGGCTGTGTTGAGAAGGTTTCCGTTCTGCGAAAGCGCAGACAGTCAGCAAGGGATGGGAGATGAGGCGACGGCTCACGCACGTGGGCAAATACGATACCGTACGGCGAGTTGACGTAGAACGGCTGCGCCTCTGCGTGGGCAGACGAACCAGCCGTCGGGTATCTCACTAGAAGAAAATTTTAGTGGGAGATCATTCGGAGAGGGAAATAGCTCACCGTGACCGACTCCCATCGCGCCAGGTAGTTGGGCGAGCGATTGTGCATCGAACACGTCGCGGACCATGCCATTGCTTTTGCATTGATAGAACCTACCCTTGGCGCCACACGTCACAATGCCGCACGCATCCTGTCCGCGGTGTTGAAGCAGCGCAAGGCCGTCGCAGATCTCAGTGGCCGCATCTTGTGTTGCGTCGCTGAGCAGAAGTCCGAGAATTCCGCACACTAAAGACCAATCAACGCAACCCACAGCACATGATCAGCCTTAATCTAAAAGCGCGCGATACCAGGACGCACTGCTGCGGAGTAGTACGCGGTGGCGTCTGGTCAAGGAATTTTTGCATTCAGACTTGATTGAGACGCTAGATTAGGGGCACGCGGACCGGTTCGGCCGGCTCAGCAATGTATTCTCGCGTGCTTGGCTGTATCAAGTTTACACTTCGATCCCTAATCATATCATCCTCGGGACTACTCATTGACTATAGTACACTAGCCGATATAGTTTTTACCATTCGTTGAGCCGAACTTGAATCCAATCAGGCACGCGCCACCCAACCATTGCCTCCTATCCTCCTCAGTCGGAGTCACTGCCATCAGTCAGGCTGCTCATCATCGCCATCATAAAGAGCATGCGGATGTGAAGTGGTAGTTCGCTCTCGCTGGACGTCCCGCTGGAGGTGTTGGAAGAGGCGGCTTCGCGTTTGTGCTTGCCACACTGAACCCCAATTCGTTGGTCTCCGACCATGGTCCCGCAGTCGCAGTAGATGTTGTTCTTAAGTGCAGAGCGTCGCTCGTAACGGTGGCCACTGTGGTCGCTTTGATCAAAACACTGGGCACAGTAATCTACCTGCGTGCTGCGGTTGGGCTGGCATGTACTGCATTATGTTGGTAAGACGAGCACTACAAATGTTAAATGCGCGCACAAGCATGTGTAGAGGACGTCTCCCTTGCGAGAAAAGTTACCACAGGTTCCACGAATGGCAGCAGCGACAATGCGATGGGCGTCAGGTGCTTTATCTTTGATGAGCGGTAGGACGTGGATCAGAATAGGACGCGCTCCCCGCGTGAGACGGGCAGCAAGCAGCACGCCTTCGACTGAATCTGGCAGGCTGCTCCAATGCCGCAGTCCTCGGGTAACGCTCCAGCCTACTGGCGGGCGGGGGTATTTCTGCCTCGCAATGATCTTGGCGCTGTCCAAATCCGCAATGGCTTTGCGAATATCGGATCCGATCTCTTCGGCACGTTCGCCGGCTGTCTACTCAGCGGTAACGTTCAGCCTTATATCCAAGCATGAGAGATCATAATAGGGGGCTCTCACCCTCCAGAAGCCGCCGTTGACGATTGTTATGGTGGTCGGAGGCTGTAATTTCATTTTATAGCGAGTCTTGAGTTCCGTCATAGGATCTTGACTGAGATCGACATAAGCAAACCGCACGGCTGCATTGCCCTGGTATTGTGTTGCCAATACTCGAAGTTCCTGACAGAAGGACTTTGACAAAGGATTTCTGAGATATGTTAGCAATAAATGGGTGATCCAGACTGGTGACGCACGCTTGTTCATCCGAGAACACGATAACTGTGGCGTGACCATTTTCATCGAGTTCGTCGACCTCCGCGCGAACCTCTGCTCGAGACAAGATGGCTTGAAATCATTCCCTCTTTAGCTTAAGCTAGCTACTCACCTGATACTTTCGTCATGCGGCGCCAGCCAAGGTCTCGCAGGCGAACATGCTGATTGTCACCTCGCGCAGGGTGGCTACCGGGTGTCCGTCCTTCCTCAGGCGAAGGAGTTGGACTAATCGGCGTCAACGTAGGCCGGTTGACACCCTCGGCCGCTCGAAGGTATGGCCTTACAGATTCGAGATCGTTCAGGGCTGCTTTCAGGTCATCCACAAGGTCAGTGTTGGCTTTGTGACGGCGAACGGCGGTCAGAATTTCCTTCGCAGGTTCCCTCGCTGATCGCATGGCTTCGATAGCATCTTCGCCTAAATGCGGCTCGAGCACCCAGATAATATCCTCCTGAACTGGTTCAAGAATGCGCTGAAGTTCAGAGAGAGCACGAGGGCCGAAGATGTCGCGGATAGGATCGGATATAGTAGCGGCCATAAGTAGTATCGGGTCAAGCAGCAGCCCGGGCCATGTAACCCCACGGGGTACTTAAGTGAAGTGCTGTTACCTCATTCTCGCAACGAGGTGGTATCCTGAGCTGAGACTGGACCGCAGTTTGGTGATGACGCAGAGGGTGTGTTGGCAACGAGCACTGACATAAGCACGCCTAGCACCTGACCGAACATGAACTTTTTGGCTGCTTTCATACACAGGAACCTGTTTCAAACTGGGCCTGCCTAGACCCAAGGTATCGGGAGCGGAGGGAAAGACCGTCGATTTGGTCCTGCTCCAAGATCGTCGTCCCAATCGAACCCCGACCATAAGATGACGAAATAAGCAATAAATCCAGGCCGCTGCCTGAGATCTTGGGGTGACTAAATATTTATTTCGGCCGGGGAAGATTGCATTGCATTGATGTGAACTGGTGGGCAGCAATCTATTAACTGAAGCAGACTGATCAGAACCCGCTGGCATAAGCGCAGCAGTTAGTAAAAGAGGACGGGAAAGGAAATGTTCAGGTCAATAGGTACCTCGTGGGAATACCAGGGTACTCAATCTCGGTGGCAAAAGGCAAACAAGCTCGGCGGAGTTGGCTCGGCTTTGACCGGCTGTCTGCAAACTGTCGTTCAACGTTTCACCATGTGTGTTGCGAGCTCGTAGATGTGAAACGCGTCCTGAGAGATATGTTCACTTGTTCGAGAACATGGTTTAATAAATACACGACAAGGAAGGCGAATAGAAGTGCCTGAAACTGCACACGAAAGCTTCACAGCCTATCCGGAGACCAATCACTGCGGATGAGCGATTGCAACGTCGAAGCCAACCGGACGAGGGAAAGCGGGGGACCCATCAGGGTTCCAGCCGAAAGGCTCCGCCCGGATGGAACGGCCGCCCCATCCGCCTCCCTGCTTGTCCACAGCGTGGTAGACTACGTATGATGTACCTGCACGGTCGTTGACAAAGCTGGCGTGTCCAGGAGCCCACACTCCGGCATCGGGGTTCGACCACATAACTGGTCTGTCATCCAGAGCCCACCAGTTGCCCTTGTTCATGGGGTCAACACCGCCATCAATGCCCATAAACGCGAGGTTGTAGTCATCGCCCCAAGATCCGGCGCTGGAGTAGACAAGGAACCATCGGCCGTTGTGCTCGAGCATGGTAGGACCCTCATTGACGCCTGAGCCGCCAGACTTCTGCCAGTCGGGGATCGGCTCGTGGATGAGGACACGTTCTGAGCAGATCTCAGTGGGCGAGCACATCTTGGCGATATAAAGATTCTGCGGGAAGCTGTGGAAGAATCAGCGAAGGTTCAAAGTGTGAGCTGTGGCCACCCAAGACGAACCCTGCGTTGGCATGTGGCCAGCCGGACCACACAAAGTATAGGCTCTGATCAGCGTAGCGGAACACGGTGCCATCAATTGCCCAGTTGTCATCTGACGCAATATTAATATATGAGGAGCGAAAGGAAGGGATAAGACACACCTGGAGAGGTAATCTTGCCAACCAAGTCGAAGGGCTGTGTCGGATCGTGCGACGTGCCCTTCAGAACGTACATCCTGTGATTTTCGTTTGCTCCATCATCTATCGGAAATTTAATCAAAATGGTAGAAAGAAGTTAGCGCAAGATTCAGCGTGTGGAGTAAGGAAGGAGTTGGAAGGCGTTTGGGGTGGGCGTGCAGTTTGCGAAGAACGGAAATGAGGGAGGCAGGGACAGCGATGGAAACCGTTGAGATGGTAGTTGGGGGCGATCTCGTGAGGCGGAGGTCGCGAGACCAGATACTACTAGTACTTCACTCACCCATGGCGACGTAGATGTACCAAGCGTCATCAATCCAGTGGAGTTCTGCTGTACGTTAGCTCCCACTCGACACAAGCCATAGGGTACTCACCAGGGGCCCATAAATCCTTGAACTCCGACGGCGGCGTCCAGACCACAGGGCCCTCCTGAGTGAACTGGGTCAAGTCCTTGGTACCAGTGACGACAAGTCCGCCCTGCTGCGACTGGCAGAGATAGTACATGTCTGTCTCGGCGAAGTAGACGACCCATCTGAAAGCAGTACACAGCATGAGCCTCCGAAATTGTGACGCGTCGATGGGCTGGCTGCGCAGTACTCACGGGTCGGCACCTCCTCCCGGCTTGATCGGATTGTTGAACGTCTCCGGGAACACCGGCGCAGGCTCAGGTGCAGGCTCCTCGGGAGCAGGTGCTGTTTCTGGAGTAGGTTCCGGTTGCGGTGCGGGTGCCGGCTCGGTGGCGTTGCAGGAACGCCGGTGAGGAGACGAGTGCGGCTTCGCATACGACGCACGGAAGCGGCTGCTGACGAGCTCTGGCGCGACCTTGACGCCAGTGCCGCGGCGGCCAACGGTGGCCTCTGCAGCCCGGTAGCCACGACTGACGAGCTGCTGGCGTGTAGCAGGGCGTGCGTCGACGTTGGTCGAAAGAAGAAAGGCCGAAAGCGCGACCGTCGCAAGCTTCAGAGAAGAAAATAGCATGGTGTGCAAGCAAACGAAATATTCGAAATAAAAGAATAAACCACTCCCTCGCAGAAGACAAAGCGGGAAGGGATAGAGGCGAAAGGAACAGAGGACATAAGACAGCGCAATCGGCGGGCTACTTGAAGCTCTCGGAGTGATGGTTGTCACAGGGCGCGCGCTGATTATTGCGAGGGAGGAGCCGGCAACGTGCCATGCACTGCTATGCGGTGCTTGAGTACCAAAAGAGAGTGAATCTCGAGGAATCGCATGGCAAAGCGATCGACGCCGGTTTGAGGGACATTCCGGTCACCAGCGCGGTAACCGAGCTATCTCACGCGTGGCTCGTCATCGGCTGAGCGGACTCGAACGCGACTTGATTTACTGCTGCACTCAACTGCCCAGAATTTGTCTGACGCGAATGAGGGCCGTGCCACACAGCAGGTCAAATAATGAAAGCCTGCGCATGCGGATGAGCTTCCTATTTCCAACCGGGCTCTCGCCTGACGGGCGCAGCCATGATTATTAATAAATGGGACGAATCTAACGAGTTCCGCTCTCAAGACTTCTTGTTCTTGCTCGACAGGATCTCAAAGAACGCCTCCTGCGGTACGTCGACCGAGCCAATCCGCTTGAGCCGCTTCTTGCCCTCCTTCTGTTGCTCTAGCTTCTTGAGTTTCCGCTCGTGATGACCACCATACATGCCCGCAGTTACGTCCTTGCGAACAGCCGAGATTGTCTCGCGTGCAATGACTTTCTTGCCGATGACCTGAAGATGGGTCTGGTCAGCCAAGAGACGTGTCAAAAAAGAAGCAGACATACAGCCTGAATTGGCACTTCGAACTGTTGCCGTGGGATAACCTTGCGCAGCTTGAGTACCCACTCGCGACCAATGGCTTGAGCATTGGATCGATGAACAATGAATGCAAGAGCGTCGACGGGCCGTGCGTTGAGGAGGAAAGTCATCTACCGTTGAGCGTGAGTACCCATCGATATCCTTGATAGTTTGCACCTACTTTGACCAAGTCTGACTGGTCGTAGCCATCATCCTCATAACTTGAGAAAATCATTTAGTCAGCGCTCTAAACTCGGACGAGCAGAGGCAACTCACTCAAAGCTAGCAAAGCCCGAACTCCTACTCTTGAGCTGATCGAAGAAGTCCGTCATGATCTCGCCCAAGGGCAGCCGACAGGTGAGCATGATTCTCGACGACTGGTACTCGCTGTCGAGGTAGCGGTAGTCGAGATCCTGCG
>Ga0247815_10002753_pt1 | contig 12885 bp, 10 predicted proteins | sample UWRJL194509B1_FD_181014 | JGI IMG/M metagenome (GOLD analysis project Ga0247815, IMG submission 181014) | Plant litter microbial communities from Arlington Agricultural Research Station in Wisconsin, United States - UWRJ-L194-509B-1 | ecosystem: Environmental > Terrestrial > Plant litter >... | reverse complement strand
GAATGCAGCTCCGAGCGCGAGATGTCAACCTTACTGAAGGCGATTGCCACGTTCGCCTGCCCTGCCCGAGTCAAGTTCATCCTGACGTCCCGCCCTGAAATACACATTCTTGGCAGTCCAATCTCGGATGGAGCTCAAAACGAGATCCTTCAGCTGCACATGATCGGTTCGCAGGACGTTACCGAGGACATCCGCATGTACATCAAGCATGCATTTGATCAGCGCCCGCTTGCAGGCGCCGAAGCCTGGCATTCAGACTCTGACATCCACGCGCTCTCCAACCTCTCCAACGGTCTGTTCATCTTCGCCTCCACCGCCATCGCTTACATCCTGGACACCGACACCATGGATGACCGAGAAGCTCGCCTGCATACGGTGCTGTCATCCATGAAAGATAGTAAAGTAGCAACGGGGCCACTTGACGATGTGTACGAGTTCGTCCTTACACGGGCATCAAGCGAGACCAAGGTCGAGCCTCGGGAACTCGCCAAAACACGAGAGGTGCTTGCATGTATCTTGACGGCCCGCATGTCTCTCTCCATCGAAGCGCTGGCCGAGCTTCTGGGTCAGAAGGCAGACGTGCTCCGCGCGTCTCTGCGACGCCTCAGAGCAGTCGTTCACGTACCCGAAGATCTCGACCAGCCAGGTCTGCGGACGCTGCACGCATCATTTGGCGACTACATGTTTGAACGTGCCGCGTCAAACATCCGCATAGCGCGCTCACTCGGTGACGACTCTCTTGCTCGTGGTTGCCTGCAGGTGATGGCCAAACGACTTCACTTCAATGTGTCACAGAGCCCCTCATCTTACGAACCCAATCCGCTGACGAAACCTCATTTTATCCAACTCTCTCTCGAATATGCGTGTTTTCACTGGGTATTCCATGTCGCCGACCTCGCCGAATCGGCAAGTCTTGACGAGATGATCCACCGCGTCTTCAGACCGCGTATGCTGTTTTGGCTGGAAGTGATGTCTATCTTATCTCAGGTTCAGCGCGCAGCAGCCATGCTCATGATAGCAGCTTCATCGGTACGCTTTCTGTTCAATTGGTATGAAATTCTGTTGCTCATTCCTTCTAAATAGGTTCGGTCCATCCAACTATCGCGCTTTCTGCGTGACGCAAACTCCTTTGTCGCGTCTTCCAGAGAGGCCATTGAACGGAGTGCGCCACACATCTACATCTCGGCCCTCCCGTTTGCTTCCAAGACATCTCTGGTCTATACAACCTTTGTCCCGGTTTCTACAGGCCTCATCTCCGTCGACGCCTACGGCGTTGACCGGCACGCTGGATGGCTCGTCATGACACTGACCGGCCACGAACTTGGTGTCAACTCAGTTGTGTATTCTCCAAATGCGCGTCTTATCGGCTCAGGATCTACAGATGGCTCGGTACGCATTTGGGACACGCGCACGGGTGAAGAGACGATATCTCCGCTTTGCAGTGGCGACGATGCAGTGTATTCCGTTGCATTTTCTCCCAGCGGTAAAAATATCGCAGCTGGTACTCACAAAGGGATAGTATGTAATTGGAATCTTGGGGAAATTCCGGTGGTCCCACGAAGGCTCTCTGGCCACTCTGGTGTGGTGCGATCCGTGGTGTTTTCGCCAGATGGTACAATTCTTGCCTCAGGCGGTCCAAACGAGAATGTGCGGTTCTGGATCACTGATACAGATCAGCTTCAAGCGGTGTCGAGTGGCTACATGGCAGAGCTTTGCTCAATCACATTCTCCCCAGACGGGTGGTCCATAGCGTTCAACGCCAATGACAACACGATCCGATTCTGCCAAGTACACACAGGAAATTATGCGTATCAACCTCTTCGTGGACATAAAAGCCTCATTTATAGCCTATCATTCTCGCCAGACGGTGGGATGCTCGCCTCTGGCCATTTCAACGGAGAAATTAGACTTTGGAACCCCAAAACTGGCGATATTCTTGCAACCATGCTTCGTCACTCGTCGAGTATTGCATCAGTTCAGTTTTCTCCAGATGGCCATTCGCTCGTCTCCGCCTCACTTGATACAACAGTGCGTTTTTGGAACTTGCAAAATGGCACTGCAGACGTGTCCTCGATTGTGATAGGTCGTCACAAAGGCTGGGTGAACTTCGCCACGTTTTCAACCAACGGTGATTACGTCGCCTCAGCCTCAGATGATTGCACTATCCAGATCTGGGATGTCGGGAGTGGTCAAACAGGGATCCAGCCACTGCCGGGTCATGAAGACGAAGTACGCTCTGTCGCGCTCTCATCAGATGGTGCCGTTCTTGTCTCCAGCTCGAGCGACAATTCGGTTCGTGTTTGGGACGCGCGGACTGGCGAGCCAACACTTCACCCGTTGCGAGGACATCGCAGCGCCGTATTATCAGTTGCAATCTCCTCGGATGGACGATTAATTGCATCCGCATCACAAGACTGCACCCTTCGACTATGGGATGCACGCACAGGAGACGCGACACAGGAGCCAATACAGGCTCACGAGAACTGGATATACGCTGTTGCTTTCTCTCCAGATGCTCGATTGCTGGCGTCGGCATCAGAAGACGGGAGCGTACGCATCAGGGACGTTCCAGTGGGACAACAAGCGAGTTTCAGCCCGTTGAACTGCGGCAAAGCAGTCCTCGCAGTCGCGTTCTCTCCAGATAATCATTTCATTACTGCCGGCGACATCTACGGATTTATCCACATCTGGCAGGTGGCGAGTGGCGAGCTTGTGTGTGAGCCATTTCAGGCGCACGACAAGGCCATAAACACCGTTGGCTTCACGTCTGATAGTACTCGTATCTTATCCGGCTCCGATGATGCAACGATTCGCATCTGGGACACCAGTACTAGACGGCATATTTTTGTTCTAGGTCACGCAGATTCTGTGCTCTCAGTTGCCTGCTCCCCGGACGGCCGGTTCATCGTATCTGGCTCGGCTGACAATATTGTCCGACTATGGAACGCAACCGTGGGAGAATCTTTTGCCTTGTTGTACGGACACGGCAACAATGTAAACTCTGTGGCGTTCACTCCGGACGGACGTTCCGTCATCTCGTGCTCCTCGGATCAGACGATCCGAGTATGGGATGTTGAGATAGCTCGCTCAACATCATCAAATCCAGGATTCAGCCCAATAGAAGCACTGTCATCTGCTGGGATCATCAACGGTTGGGTTTTGGGTCCTTCGGGCGAACTGCTGCTGTGGGTACCCCCCGATTACCGTACCAGTCTTCACGTCGCGCCGTGCACCAACGTCATCGCCCAGCATCGTGTAGTGATAAAGGAGGATTCCAATAGCCTGCAATCAGGAGAAAGTTGGACTTCGTGCTGGGGAAAAGTCATGCCAACATAGGGTATCAACGAGGCATTTATCAAAGATAGGAGAACTTCACTGAGGCATTCTGAGGCGTTTCTCTGTCCGTCAGAAATAGAATAATTTTTCCCGCGGTCCACGAGTTTTGTTGGTACATAAATCGAGCAGATTTTACAGAATTTTATCATCGCCGGTCGTAGATCAGCTCGTTCTCAGAAACCGACTTGCTGTGCACTTTGCCCTCCCAGGTGAGCCTGCAAATCGCGTTACTCGCGAATAACCTACCCGCTGGCTGTTAAATGTGAAGAGGCAAAGTTGAAGCAGCCAGAAATGACAGAGAAAGAAGTTTGGACTGAGCATCTGAATCCATCGTGTCGCCGTTCTAAAACACAGCATGCTCTACTGTGGAGAGGTGCAGTGTTTCCACACCCTGACAGCATTCTTTCAATCGCGCGAGCAAGTTTAACCTGAATTTTCTTTGCTTCAATTTCAGAAGACATTATGACGGCATATTGAGCAGGATGTCCGGCCGAGACGGAGTGATGCCACTATCTTTTGCGGCCATTTTTCAACGCTCACCTCTGAATTGCTACACACAATGTGTAGATACCTTTTTAATGATGATTGGCTGGATAATGAGGCTGGATTTATAATTCTGGCTTCGGGTATCTTCTACAATCGGCTTCGGCTTCGGCGTTGACATCGACCGACACCAATGGCGAGCCGCGTATTTCGTCTATGGTCTACATGTCAGTCAAACAGAAGCAATTAGATCCAGAACCTGCAACAAGACTGATAATTGGAATGATGACTGACTTTTGGGACGGAAAATTTGCATCGGTCGAGGAAATCGCGCGCTGCGGTCCGTCGGGATGCATTATGAGGCGCCAATCGGACATTGAAAACCGACGTGCCCTCCTATCCCTCCCTCTGTCATCTTATCGCTCTCCCAATTCATCTCTACGCTTAAAATCTGGTGCATGTCTTCATCCGCAGATCATATCAGCGCGCTGCAGACGATTTCTGACGTTGATGCTGATGTGATCATCGATGTCCTTGGCCAGCTCTCGCTGCTCCCCATTCTTCCGAGTGATGTACTCCTCACAATTCTTGGACTGTTATCGATGAGAGATATGCTTGCAATTTCGCGAGTTTCCTCGGCGTGGCGCCAGCTCTCCATTCAGACGGCCACTTTGTGGTGGGACCTGGCCATCCTGGGCGACATACCACTCACGGAGGACGTCAATAGGTTTGTTTTCCTTCTTCACCGCTCTGGGGGCACTTCGATCAGTGTCAACATTGCCGAAAACCCGCTGCGTAATGCGTCACCAGTACTGTTACACCGGCTTCGTGTTGCGCTGGACGCAAATCGACACAGAATCATTGCAGTGCGATTCCCAAGTGCGCATCTGTTTTCGTGCCGCAATGGATGTAGCCTTATCGGGAGTGCCTCGTGGCTTTTGCGAGGTCTTGGCGCACAGTCATTCTCCTCGTCATTGGGGAATGAGCCGATTGACTCCTGCGAGGTGACCTACATACCATCGTTCAACTTGCGCGCCATAAGGAAGCTGGCAATTATTGACCATCAACACACTTGTCCGGTATCCTGCCCCGAAGTTTTCGATTTGGAGGTTTCCACCCGATCCAACACCATCCGATCATTGGAGCGTCTGATACAACAGTACCCGAACACCCGCGTTCTAACTGTTCGCGCGTGTGGTCTCGGTCACGAACCAGGCCGAATACTTCAGCTTCGGGACCTGGCCGAACTTAGGATCATGTACGATGCGTCTGGGTATGTCTACTGGGACGCCCTAGCGTCATTTGTCATGGAGCCCACGATCAAACGAGTTGTGGTGAATATGTCAAGTTCCAGTCGAAGCTTCCTCCAAAGTATACGATACAGTCTCAAGAGATCTCTCTCGTATGAGCCCTGGCAAATAACTTTCGGCTCAGGCGCGACACACTGGCCGCAAGATTCGACCCTCCTCTCCTCTGATGGGGTACATGGTAACAAGGCGAATTTTACTATCACTATTAAGCTTGAAGACGGGAGCGAGCGGTTATTCATCTTCCACAAGTTTGGCGAAGCACTAGAGCGCATGGCCCGTCCACTGTTGCATGATCAACGCACCACAGGCGTTATCGTAGACGGAGAATCAGCACTCGGCCTGCTCTACTCTGGCATCGGTGATTCAAACATGCCGCACATTCAAATTCTCACAGTGGTGACGAGCGATGACGCATCCTTGGTGGTCCCGCTGCGCCGGGTCGCGCTGTCTAGGCTCAAGCTAGTCGTGCTCGAGCGGGGCTCTGGTAGGGGATCACAGCTAACTACAGGACGAGTTGAAGCATGGCTCGCAGCTCTCAGATTGAACGAAAAGCCAAATTTAGATCTGCAGCATGTTTACGTTTATGAAGAAGGTGGTTCTATCTTGTCTGCTGTTCTGTTGGGTGCGCGCCTTTACCGGCGCTCATGGCGCCAAACTTCACCCACGTTGTCCGTGTAGTAAGGATGATATTCATGCCCTACCCAGAAATTTATCATTTTTACACTGCAAGTAGTAATCAGAATTCGACTTATACATGAGAGCTGCTGTCGATCATGTAGCTTATCAACCTTCAGCCATGCTAAGGTTAACCTCCGAATGCTGCGGTGCTTGCCAGAATAATGCAACATGAAGGCTGGCAGTAACAAACAAACAAAAAGTAGTAATAAAAGTGCCTTAGGAACGTGACATGATATTATGCAGCTGCAGAAACGTGCCAAGGGGTGGCAGCTCGCAGTGTCATCGCGTCAGTGTCAGACTTGCACAGCTGACTGTAGCCGCCCTTGCATTTCCCTGCACTCCTCGGCATTTCTGTCCAGTCCGAGAGCGACGTAGAGATTTGTCGCAGATTCAAAGTATGCGATTGCCTCCTCCTGACGACCTTGATCGATCCGCAGACGTCCGAATTCCCACGCACAGGCTGCAAGACCCTCCTGATTCCTGCTGTCCTTGAAAAGATATTCAGCCTCGTTTAAAAGCCGTTCTGCTCGTGTCCATTCTCCTTGGGTACGGAGGATAGAGCTGAGAACACGCGTGCTTTGTGCCTGATGAAACATGTCCCCAAAGTCGGCGAACGCCGCACGAGAGGCCTCCAATTCGGTTGAGGCGGATTCAAGATCCCGGCGAAAGAGAGACACCGTGCCAAGTAGTTCTGAGCATTGGGCAACGCCAAACCCATCACCGATGCGCTCGAACGTTTGTCGCGCCGCTGTAAGGTGCTTGACTGCGGCGCCAAGCTCTTGGCTCTCTAGCATCAGAGCATCAATATCCCTTCTGCACCGTGCTTCTCCGAGCTCGTCGTTAAGCGCGGCATACATTTCGTATGCGTCTATAAGCAATGACTCTGCCCTGTCGACCTCCCCGAGAATACGGTGTAGGTCGCCAGCCATTCTTTTGCATCTGGCAGCTGAGGACAAGTCGTTCGTCTCGAGATTCAACTGTGCAGCAGTTGTTACAGATTCGACCGCTGTTCTGTACTGGCTCAAGCGCATCTGAATGTTGCCTATAACGTGTAAACAGTGCGCCTTCCAGTCGAGGTGTTCATCCAGATGCGGTAGCAGTGCGCAAGCAACTGTCACAGTTGGTTGCTGCCAGTAGGCAAAGCGTGTGAAATCCATTACGGCCCGAAATAATTCTGGTGACGGTTCATGAACCAACATGAGCAGGAGCGATGACAGATTGCCCATTTCCGGGTCTGCGGCTGCGGCACGCTCTTTGAACCCGTCGTCCATACCTCCAAGTCGGGCTGCAAGGTCAAAGAAGAAGGCGCAAAGGGCTTCGTGATGCTTTTTGACAGGAGGATAGCGGGCTAGGACAAAATGCCGGACGGGGCTGAGTGTTTTCAACTCGCCGTTGATGCCAACGCTGACGAGAGCGTAATCGAGTAAAAGTCTGTCGCGCGGCGTCGATATCGTCAAAGTTTCTGCGTATTCCCTCTATAGTTGGGGGACGCATGCCTTCTGGTAGCATGCTGCAGATTGAGAGCAGCTGCAACGGCTCTAGCGAGGTGGTAGCCAGGCGAAGCAACTCGATGGAGACTTCAATCGATACTTCGACGTTATACGCACGTCCAGCGGAGCGGGTGCGAAAGAGCGCATTTCGAGTTCGTGTCCAGCGATTCATCAGTGCTAAGACGGTAATACCACGCTGCCCCAGCTGGCCAAGGAGATTTACTGCGAGGGGCATCAGGTCGACCTCGCGGAACAATTGCTCCGCGACTTTGTTGTCCTGACCCACGAGCTCGAGACCAGAAATGTTTTCAAAAGTCTGAATTGCTGCATCGAGGGTGAAAGGTGACAAGGCCGCAGTGCTTGTGTTCGACCACCGGATGCGTGGCGGAAGCACATTGCCTCGGCATGTGATGATCAGTGAGAGTGTGGGAACTGCCGCCAAAGTCGACAGTAGGAGCTCAACAGCTGGGACCTTTGCAACATCCTTGACTAGCCATACGGTTTCGAGGTTGTCAAGTACAAGTAGCGTCCGTGGGTTGGACGCAAGATGAAACACAATCGTCGTTAGAACGTCGCTCGAAGCCTCTATGCCAAGCAACTTGGCGAGGGCGAGCGCGAGGGAATCGGCGTCGGAAAGTGCCTCGCACGAAAGAAAAAGACGCCCATTCCCAAAGTGGTTGATGACATTATCATCATGCAGAATGGCCAAGGCAACCGATGTCTTACCCATACCCCCTGCTCCAAGTGCAGCCAGTCGCACTGTGCCTGCTCGTGTAAGAAGTCTAGTCGCATGGTCGACAAATTCATCGCGACCGTGGAAGATATCCGGCTTGGGAGGCAGTGTTTTCGTGATCCAAATGGTGCTACCTGACGTGTAAGCCACACTATATGCATGGGTAAAGACAACTTGTACCTGACAGGCGGTGTTTGCAGCTCAGTAACTCGTAGTCTCTCTACCTTGACGTGAATATCTCGTAAGATCACACTGTTCTCGTCTGCTCGAGCAATCGTCTCGCCCTGGAAGGTCAACTGAAGTGATACTTGTGAGCACACGAAAGCTGTGATATGAAGGGTGACTGACCGCGATTTCATCACGTGCTTCCTGGATCCGTTGGCGCTCAACTTCGAGACATGCGTTGACAGAGTGAACCGCCATGGTGCGCTTGGCCCAGCCAGCTTGCAGCACCAGCTGAAGCCGGATGACGATGCGCCATAGTATTCTAACAAATGTCAGCTATTGAAGTCGTCTCTAACCAGATCTTACTCCATGAAGCCTACGAGGCGATGCTGGAAATCGCCGTCTCCCGTCGTCACCCTCTGCGTCACAAGCTCCACAATGTTCCACAGCTGTTGAATTGAGTACAGCAAAGAGGTAATCCTCGGGCGAGCATCTTGATATTCCTATCTGGCGTCGTCAATACATGCCTGCTCTGCGACTGGCATAGATCTTTCCCACCTCGAAAAGTTGAAGGATGTATAAAAATGTTTGAGGTGCAGCCTTGAGAGACCATGGAAGGCCATCGGTGATGTTCAATATGACTTTCAGCGTGGACTTGAATCCGTCGTACGCTGCGTCGGCTGTTGTGATGTTCGCGCTGTTGGCAGTCAGACGCGGTCGGACCTGCGATCCTACGGCTTCACGTACTCGATAACTTTCTGTGATATAGAGAGTCAGCGGCAATCGTACTTGCACGCATCGACAAACCTTCGACCACACTGTGTCGATGTCGGGGAGCGCAGCTGGGACCGAGTTGGTCTTTGTCCCATCCATTTCTCTCTGAGCTTGGCAAAGGATCATGTAAGTTAAGCTCGAGCAAGCTTCTAATTCTCTGAAGCCTCTAAATTGATGGTCTATTCCTTACTTCAAAGGGCATCAAAAGCATCCCGAAGTCAGTGGAAGGATGTATCATGAGGCCGCACTCGTTGTTCTGAGCCTGGCAAAGCTCTGAGTCTGAGCAATTTGGGTTCCTGCGCATACAACGTACTTTGAGAAGCTTCCTGAGATCTTCAAAGATGACAAGATAGCCGGCGGCGGCGTCCGCAGTCGAGCCCTTCAGGCGGATGCGAGTGAAAAGGCCCCTGGTTGCGGCTTCCCTCATGAAGCTCGCACATTCATGAAAAACACTACACGTCATTAGTCTTGTCGTTCCGAAGAGAATTTAGTGAACTTACTCTCTAGTTGCGCCTAGCGCTGCGACTACAACAACGGGCAAACGGGCATTGTCACCAGAATGGTGCGCTGCTTTAGCTGAGTTATGGACGCATGTGTCGATCTGACGCGCAATCTTCGCGACTTTGCGCCACGCTTCTGCATTATTTTTCATCGCCTGTGGGTTGACGAGTCGACCAATGGTCCACGCGAATACAACCGGTCATGAGAGCTTACCTGCGCAGCATCACATACATCAATCGTCGCTACCGAGAGTTGCTGTACGGCACTCGGCATAGCTCCTGAAGGGGCACTGGTAGATGTTTCTGTAGACATGGTGGATATCAACGGTCAAAGGTCAAGTGTGAGGCGGCAACGAGCCGAAGCCGGGTAAGTCTCGGCCGCAGTTATGCCACGTCCAAACATCATTCGCCGCCGATGGCAACCGAGTGTCTGATTTAACTGAGTCAGACTTGTGAACTCTGTTTGGAGCCGGGTAAAAGTGGTTACAGCAGTGCTTGGGCAGATCTAACATGTCAGAACGACGTGTCCCCTCGCATAGAAACTAGTTAAGGGCTCTACGGACCTCCAGAGCTTTGTTAAACTCTTCTAGGTCAGAGGCCATTTCATTTATTGATGCGAGTTCACATCCTTCTCCTTCCTTGTGGTTCGGTTAGCGTGGATGTAACGAAATGAGGGCTTGTCAAACCCATGAACTCTGACAACGTTTATCAAGCCTATGCATCTACACATTAACAAGATCAATGCCCCAAGCAAATTTGACACGATTGGCGGTAGCTGGTTGTAGAGACCAGTAATTCAGCATGTCCTCAAAATCTTCAGGTTTACCTCGCACAAAGGAGAATATCAGCGAGACATGGGTGTTGTTCAGCAAGGCGGACACGTAATCGCGAGCACGCGGGTGGATGTCGCTCGTAACTGTGATGCAAATGGATCTGAGAGAATTTCCGAAGGGTTTGACGGGTATTGTGGCGCCAATGTACCGAATAACTCCCCAAGCCCGGTCGGAACAGGTCAAGCGTTTCTGTACTAATGTCAGCGTTCACGATGCAACTGACCACGTGTTCTAACGCACTAATTGAGAGTTTGTCTTCAGGATGGCGAGTATTTCGCTCAGATTGCGCGTACTGTAAGCTGTGTTCATCAGTCGAAAGCTGAGCATATGAACGTGATGTATAGTTGTTCGTCGGAGGAGGACGATTAGGGATTGCGCCGTGTAGCCAGCCTGATAGCCAACGGTCGTGCATAATTCCGCAAGGTTGCACGTGGATTCAATATCCTGTGGCTCGAGGTACTGCCAACAGTCACCCTCTAGACGAAGTCTCCTGATGAAACGTCCGAACGGGTTCCGGGACAGTGTGGCACCCAAGGCGATCGCCCGTGGCGAGGTATAAATGGTGATACACTCGTACAGAACAGGTGTGCCAATACGCAGCCAAAGCTTACAAGCGAGCAATGTATTCGATCGTGGCTGAGGCTGAGCGGCTCTCGGGCATCGCGATCGAACGCCGGGGTAGTTGAACAATTCATCCAGGATGTGCATCGAGTGTGCTATTATCTCCTGTACGAGCTCATCGGGAAGTGTTCTTTCCATGGAGACAGGTCGGGAACTGGCGCTGGTTGATGATCGAAAATGGAAGAAAAGTAAGAGAGCAAGTTGCGCGTGCCGGTTCGAAGTCCGACGTGAGTGCATTTGACGTCTGTCAGGGACCGGACCTTTATGCGAGTCCAAGAGTCTCTTTACGACCAAATAAGAAGAATCATCTTCAATACGCTTTTGCCGACGTTTTGCCAACCTCCGCAAACTGTGCTCGACGAGCCCGGGCACTTCCCCTCAAGCGCAAAGTATTCATCACATCGGTCGAAATATACTGCCGAAGCGAGTCGAAAAGACTATCGATGACAGGAATGAGTCCGTGGAGTAGTACAAACTGCGCTCAAAAGTGTACGTGCACCAGCTAGGAGTCGAGCCCAGTGGGAGCATTGATTCAACAATTCTCAAACCTTGGACCTTGCAGCAACTCACGATCATGTCGAGAGGATTGTGTCAACCACCACAATGGTACTGTTTATCGGGCCTGTGAGATGTACAGTTTACTCAAAAGTGTCACACCATATAAAAGTCGAACCTGGCAGGAACGCCATCCACATTCCCAAACCATTCGAGCCGGTTGCAGCTATTACTCAAGCGATTGAAACGTGATAACTGCTCCATTAATTGTGTATGTATGCTACAGTGGGTATATTTCAGCGACTTTGTTCCTCTTGAATTCGCAAGTGATTTGAAATCGTCTATACTGTAACACCCAAGGTACCGAACGCACTCAAAAGTAATCAACACCAGCTAGAAGTCGAACCTAGTAGGAGCGCTCAAGACGCTCCTGAACCCTCGAGCTGCCCACGGTCTGCGGTAACAGCCGAGGTGGACTTGATAACCGCTACACTACCGGTGTCGTGTCGGCGGCCTCTCGTCAGTACCTGTGACAGGCTTAACATGAGGCGACCGGGCAGAATTGGAGCAGCATGTAAACTCCGCTCCGCGTTGTACCCAAAGCAATCAACACCAGCTAGGATTCGAACCTAGGAGGAACGCAGTATGCAATTCCCGAACCCTCGAGCCGGAGACAACTCGCTTCACTGACCAAGGGAACATGTTAACCGCTACACTACTTGTGTGTTTCTTTTTTTTATGAGAGATGCTCAGCATGAGGCAATCGGGCAGATTCGTGGCACCTCTTCTCAGCTCGGTCAAAAGTGTGTCAACACCAACTAGGAGTCGAACCTAGTGAGAACGTCTGAGCGCTCCCGAACCCCCAAGCTTGCGCCACGAGGATGTGCTAACAAGCCGAGGCGGACGTGATAACCGCTACACTACTGGTGTCGCCTGATCCTCGTACCTGAGGGATGTCCATCATAAGGCTACTGGGCAGACTCGCCGCGTCATTCCGAGGGTACATGCTGCGCTCAAAAGTGTCGTTACACCGGCCAGGAGTCGAACCTAGTAGGAACGCTTCACGCATCCCTGAACCCTCGAACCGTGGTGGCCAACGCGGCAGCACTATCCAAGTGGAACATGCTAACCGCTGCACTACTGGTGTCTGTCCTCGAGTTGGTACCAACACAACTCTGGGATTCGAGACGACGGGGATCTTGATTTCAGGCAGGAGCTACCTACTTACACTATGAGGAGGGAGCGAGGACGGGACGAGTGGATGGTGAATACATGCGATTGGGTAGGGACACAGAGACAAAAACAGGAACAGAAACATGGGGGATATCGAGACGAGACCAGACAGGGAGAGGGGGGACACGAATCGCCAATGGAGGCGATGAAAGAAACGGGGTGTCCGAGTGAGTCAGAAAGGTGAGTTGGGGGATGCGAGGGTACGTTTGTGTGGCGCAGTGTAAGATGTCAAAA
>Ga0247815_10002752_pt1 | contig 12887 bp, 25 predicted proteins | sample UWRJL194509B1_FD_181014 | JGI IMG/M metagenome (GOLD analysis project Ga0247815, IMG submission 181014) | Plant litter microbial communities from Arlington Agricultural Research Station in Wisconsin, United States - UWRJ-L194-509B-1 | ecosystem: Environmental > Terrestrial > Plant litter >... | reverse complement strand
CAATGGTAAACATTTCGCTCAATTCATGGTCTGATATTTCATCTAAAGATTGCTGTTTTAGCGTTTTTCGTTCTGGCGTTGATATTGTTTTTGAATAAAACTTATCTACTGACTTATTGCCTTTTTTGCGGTTAAACGTAATAGGCGCTTCAATCATTTTACGAACGATTATATTTGCGCCTGTATAGAATATTTTATTGGAGTAAGCTTCTCTATTTGACAATCCCCAACCAAAAACCCTTTCGCTAAACATTGATATGCCCATCGAAACATTTGGGCTTATCCCCCATAATGATTTTGCTACAGGTTCCAGTACCGCTCCAGCAACTGATTTTAAATAAGCCTTGATTGCCATATGTAATAAATATTTTACACAAATATAGTATTTTCGATTAAACTAATTCATCGTCTTCTATTATTGACGTTTTTAACTCTGGTAACATTCTCATCATAACCATATCGGATATATCAGGCGAACGTCCCAATAACTCTTTTACTTTATCTTTTGGAACAACCTGTTTTTTGCCGTCCTTATCCATATCCTTTTGTTTAACCTGTTCAAATTCTTCTATTAATCGAGCTATAAACTCTGGCTCATCCGAATGAACATATAAAAGATTTGAACGTACTATATCAGCTAATTTAAAGTAGCATTGCGATTTTAGGTTGTTAAAGTTTTCCCCGTATAAAGGGGATGAGTTATTTACAAATCCTTTACACTTCAATTGATCCACTACGCCTCCTCCAACACCATCTTCATCGACTATAATTTGAGATAATGGTATTTCATATTGCTGTGACAACTCTAAAATTACAGATGTAACCCACGTTGTCGGCTTTTTAGTAAGCTCAACATATTTAATCAACCTTAATCCATCCCATACCCCAATCATTGTGCTATCATCACCAAAACGAGCGATATCAGCGGTAATATATCTTTTACCGCCTTTAACGAACTTATTGGTAAAAACATTATTAATATCATCGATTGACATTAAAGCCGCTGGATCGTCGTCATACTCCCAATCCCCATAATATAACCTTTGTTTGCTATTTTTATCTAACCTAAGCAATGATTGCAAGTAAGATGGATGTAAGTGTGGGTTATCGGTCGGTAATGCCTGTATAAACTTTCTATAGCCCTGTAAAGTCTTTTCTTTTGATGGTTTATAGAAGTTAGTATAAGTCCAATTCTTTGATGGATTGCAAGTGCCCAACATCTTCGGCATTAAATCAAAATCCTTTAGTTTGTACCTAATACGGGATTTAACGATTTGCCATGCCTTATAAACAATTTGGTTACACTCATCGACTACAGCCCCTGTTATTTCTAACGAACCTAAGGCATCGAAATTTGGATCAGCTGGATAAAGAAATAAATCTTTTAATAAAATATCGCTACCGTTTTTCCAATGAATGATATTTTCCTGAGCATTAAACTTATATTGATTTGATAATTTTAGTTTTGATGATAATTCGAAGAAAGTATTTAGAGTTGTTTCCTTTAGCGTTTTAAGCTTTGAACGCCCCATTAGCCAACGGCTACCTGGGTAGTTCTGTGATTGCTCAATTAGATATAAACAATCTAAAGCTGATTTTCCACCGCCAGCAGCTCCTCCATAAAGTATTTCCTCGGTAACTTTATCTTTTAAGTAAAATACAGCGTGTTGCTGCTTAAGAAGTAGCTGCATTTGGGTCTATGCCTCCCCCTAAATTTATGATGTTTGTTGTTTCGGCTTTTGATTGGTCGTTATCCTTTTCGTAAACCCCAATTATTTTACCTAAGTTTTCAGTTGCTTTATTCGCTCCAGAAGAATCGAATTTATATTCGCCTGATTCAACCCATGATTCCCCATCATGTATCATTACTGGCTCTGCCTGCATGCATCTATCAGATATTGCCTTAAACCTTTCTTGCACCCAAGCGGCATCAACTAAAGCCTTTTCGCTTATTAAAGTTCGTCTTTCTTCAATGTATTTTTCTATTTCTTCATCAACGAGAAGTTGACTCGCTTTAGATCGTGCTGATTTTTGACTGTAACCTGCTGATATAGCGGCTTTTGTTCCATTATTTAATATCAAATATTCATCTGCAAACTTTCTTTGCTGAGCAGTCATAATGTTTACAATTGTTTACTTTATGTTAACCCAAATATACGAATTAAAACTACTTTTCTAAACTTTCAATATTAAACCTGATAAACTCTTTGCCTTTTTCTGTCTTTATCTTCTTAACATTCATTTCGTAAATCCGACTATCATTGAATCCGTATTTCTTTTGAAGTATATCCAGGAATGGTTTTATCGAGTTGTCAATATCATTTCCCGAGTTACTCAATCCAAATTCAAAACTTATTTTAAGCTCGCCTAAAGGAATAATTAATTTTGGCAATAGAAATAGGCATGAGCGCTCAAATGATTTGTACTTATCGGTTTTAAATCGCTTTCCTTGCCATGCCTCGTTAACTGACATTGGCTTTATTTGTACCTCATTCATCGGTTCCCTTTTCTGTTGTGTGTTATACTTGCATGGTTAATCTTTAATTATTTGCGCAACTTGAAAATACTTTCTAACTTTCCACCTATACTTACATTTCTTGCACTCACATTCAAGTCTATAAGGATTACCAACCTCTGAATTACATTCTGTTATGTCAAATTTACCATCGATTTGCTCCCACTGAATAGAATGGTCAGACCACAATTCATTTATAAACAATGTACTTGATTTACATTTTGGGCACACTAAAATGCTTTCGCTTAATTCATTCATAATCTTACTTTAAATTTTGTCTTTAAGTGAAAAAATTCCCAGCTTAACATTTTCGATTGTTCCGGTTCCTACTATCTTAACTGCCTCATCAAGTGCTTGTTTAGCGTATCGCAAAGCTACCTCATCTATGTATAAATCAAGGTGCTCTTCTGAATCGCAATCCATAACAAGGGCTATCCAGTTAAAATATCCAGCAAAAACCGCAACATCGTCTTTTGTTTCTTGTATTGTCTTCATCTTACTTTAAATTGTTTCTAAATCTGTTAGGTTAAAAATGTCTTAAAATTCATCACTAATAACCAAACATTCGATATAAGGCCATTCGTCTTTTAGAATATCTTCGTCCTGAAAAGATACCTCCATTGCTACTGCTGACTGAGCCATCCCATATCGGCTTTCATCATTTGATTGCTCCACCATGACATCCATATCATCTGGTAAATGCTCTATAAATTTTTTAAGTTCTTTAACTGTCATACCTGTAAATTTACCTTTTAATTCGATGCGGTTTTGTAACAAATTAGATAGGTTCTTCTGGCAATGGCATCCAATGACTAATGGGATTATATTGCGCATCATGTCCTTTTTCAAAACCCCAATTCTCATTATCATAATTGTATCTCGAGATAAAGTATCTGCCTAAAAGAGCATCAGAATAACATAAACATTCTTTACTGTACCCATTTTGATAATATTCAGGCAATTCTTCTTTTACTGATATCCATTTCATAATTACTTCGTGTTACTTGGTTTCTTTTGGTTGATTAACTTAATTATTCCTTGATTAAACTTTACATCGACGGTGTATCTCATGCAATCCTCGTATTTTCCGTCATTAGTTTTGAAAAAATCCCTGGTGGTTACAAGTACATGTTCTCGATGTTGTTCTTTATTTAATCGATATGTGTTTACGCTATGCGGAATACATTCTGTGCCGATTAAACTCCATATCGTGCCATTATTCGTAAATTGCGTTTGCATGTAAGCTCCGTTAATGTCAATTAGTTTATTCATTAGAAAGGAGGGTCTTGTTCGTTATCGAATAAATGATTTGGTTTAATTTGGTTTTCAATAAATGGCCTGTTGTTTTTTAACCAATTTATTTCTGGGTCGTTTCCTGGCTCAAAAAACCTTGCGTTTGGCTCATGGTACTGATAAATAGCCATTCCCTGTTTCCCTAAATGTTCCCATTTTACTTTCTGAAAATGCACCTCTGTCATATTAGTAACATAATTACGAAATATCGTAAATCCGTTTTGGGTCATGTTAAAAAAATGAGCAGAACCAGATATGCTGTAAAGGTTTGGTAATGTAAAATTTGAGCCGTCTACTGTCTTTTGCATTTTTGTAGGATGCGCAACAAGAAACACGTGAACTCCATTAGCCTGAGCGAAAGTTATTATCTTAATCAAACAAGAAACAATCCACTCTCCATCGTCCATTCCACGAGGCTTAGTATTTTCAATTCTATTCCATGGATCTAAAATTAAGCCTTTTATTCCTTTTCTTGCAACCAATGTTTTTGCTGATGCTAAAATGCTATCTAAACTAAATCCTGTTTCTGGCTTTATCAAATAGTACCTATCTTTTACCCATTCACGGCTTTCTTCAAGTTCGTTTAAATCTATGTTTGCTTTACTAAATTTCTTGCCTAATAAACGCTTAATTAATCTGGTAAAATAAAATGACATTGGATGGCTTTCAGGGGAACAAACACCAAAACGCCAACTTGAATTTATACATAAACCTATACTAATTTGATCTAAGTATATTGACTTACCGTGTCCTGGTATTCCTGTTACCATTGTTAATTCGCCTGGCATACATCCTAAGTGTTCATCGAATTGCCTATCGCCTGTTTTATCTCCTTTTGGTAATCCGTTATTGTAAATATCCATTATCCCTTCCCACTCATCATCAATTCCAAAAACGCCCTGCATGGGATATTCATCAGCGTAATTTATTTCGTTTAAAAGACTTTCTTTTCCTTTTGCGACCAAATACTCGTTTGAATCTTTAAAGTCGCTTAAACCTACCTTAAAACAACGCTCGTAACCTAATCGCCTCGCTAATTCATCCCTTAGTTGAATGCCTACTTCATCGTTATCGACACAAATGTAAATTCGCTCTTTATTTTCAAGATATTCAAAGCAATTATCTATCCATTCCATTTTAGCATTTTTACTTGCTCCGTTTGGAACTGATACAGCTAATTTATACCCAGCTTCATGCCAGCTCATTGCGTCAATTTCTCCCTCAGTTATCAAACACTCTTTTGAATTTTTAATAGCGTCCAGATTGAATAAAATTAATTCCGCATCTTTTACAAGTTTGAATACCTTATCTGCAGTTCTAAATTTTGTGTTTATTAGCTTGCCTTCTCTGAAATAGTTAAACTGAATTGTATTAACGTTTCCTTTGTCTTGGGGCATCCATTCAATACCTTCAGTAATTTTAAAGTCAATTAAGGTGCTTTGTGAAATACCCCGACCAAAAAAGTAATCAACTAGTTTTTTACTTAAATCTGTTTTGTTATTAAACTCTGGCCTAAAATAATTTTTTAAACTCATTGATTTTTCTTCTTTAACAATAAATGAACTTTCACAATGATTGCAACGACCTACGTTTTTATCTATATTCCAGCTGAAGCATTTAATAGTTTTCTTTTTTCGTAAATGACTGCATTTAGGGCAAATCATTTGTTCTTCTCCAGACGATCGCTTTACATCGATAACGTAATCTGTTTGTGTTGATAATTCGTGTATCTGCATAACTAAAAAGTAAATTTACTTGTGCCTATTGGAGCCACAAAACCAGATGATGTAATAATTTGGTTTTCATCCTTTGGTATTTTAGAAATCCAGTTTTCGCTATTCCATGCGCCATCTAAATAAAGTTCTTTTGCTGTGCCTACGAAATTCTTAAATGAATGCTTGAATTTAGAATCCTTACCTTTTAATTTTTTATATGCAGAAAACTGTTCTTTGAATTTATAAAACAAACCCTGGTGAATTAATAAATTTATAAAAGTTGAACAATCTCTTTGCTTATCCGCATTTTTTATTACAGAGAAATCAAAAAACTCCATTATATTGTTTATCTCATTTACATTATCATTTACAGTTACAGTATCATTTACATTAACACTTACAGTTGGATTTGTTGAGCTTTGTTGATTTTGTTCAACACTTTTAACACTTGTTGTTTTTGTTGAAGTTTGTTGTATATCTTTTGCTAATTTTTTAGCCTCTGCGCTCGCTTTTCCTGCCTCGGATCGCTTTTCTTTTATTGACTCCCACTTCTTTAAGTCTCTTTTCATTTGCTGCTTAATAGGCTCGAAAACTAAATCAATAGTAAAGTCTTCAATAACAGGATTTAAATCATTTATATATTCAAGAATAGTCATAAATAATTCTCCAGCCTTTTCTTTAGGCATCTTTTTAACGGTATGAATTAAGTCTGCGTAAATAATTACCGAACGTTTACCTTCTGCCATAACTATAAAGTATTTAACATTAACAAAAGAGTTTCCTCATTAAACAAAGTTTCTTCCATCTTGAATATTCCGCTTAAATTGTGAACTACAGCTACGTATTGAATCTCGTTATAAAGAAAACTAATAAAGTATGTGTGTATGCCGTTTGAGTTTATTTTTTTATTGACATTTGTATAATTTATTTTATTTTTCTTACAAACCTCGGCTACCTCATGACATCTAAAGCATAAGGTTTGCAAAAATTCTAAACTAACATCCCAAGGATTTTTACAGTACCTTTCGTGGTGTACATGTAGCGTTTCTTCGCCAGATCCGCACATTAAGCAAGTGAAGTCATCCCTATTAAATACTTCCAATCGCTTTTTTTGCCAGCGCGGATCTTTTAATATCTCTGGATATGATTTTTTATTTAATTGCATTTTGTTATTGTTTTATAAACAGTTTAGAGCATAAGAATTACTTAAGAATTTCCTTAAGCTTTGATTGTTTTTCCTGAGATAAATCCCGAATACCTTTGATGCACATATAGAAAAAGTTTGGAGTAACCCCTATTTTCTCGGCTAGGTGTTTCTGTTTAAATCCAGATTCTTTAACTTTTAATTTTAAAAGTGTTTCCATATTCAAATATAATGTTATTATTTTAAATTACAATGATATAATAAAATTTATTTTAAGAAACTTGCTATTAAGTCACAAGCAAGTTTCGTATGTAGTAGCTGAGCATTAGAATAAAATTAACTGTCCTGGTTTATAGTTAATTAATTTCCATCTTGCTTTTAAGGCTTCTGGGGATAATATTCGGCTTACGTAATACTCTCGCTGATGTATTTGAGGTCTTGCACCTTTTTTAAAGTTTTCCATTTAAAATAAGTTAGTTTTATTTCTTTTTATATCTAAATTGTTCTTTCTGTTTTGAATATGCCGAGGCATATCGTATTGAAGGTGGCATTTCTGGCATAACGCTTTTAATCTTTCGTCGCTAACTTCGTGATTCGTTTTATCATGATCTAAATGAGCTATAGTTAAGACTATTTTAGTGCATTTTAAGCCATCTAAATCCCATGCCTCGCTTTCCATTCCTTCTGGCCAATAAACCCAATCTTCTGCTGCTTTACCATTTCTATAAATTAAAGAATAATTAGGAACTCCGCAAAACTCACATTTATTATTAGCACGTTTTAATATCCTTTCCCTAATAATTTTCCAATCTTTAGGGTACTCTTTATAATTTATTGGCATTACCTTATATTATTTAATACTGATTCTAAATATTTAACTCTGTCTTTGGCTCCATTCATCAATGATGGATAATTAGCGAACTGCTGGATGGCTTCTAATTCTCGTGCTATTTGAAACCTATTTCGCTTATCTCTGATTATTTTAATGTGTCTGCCAGACTGTTTAACTATCCCGAGTATTTGTCTGCGGTAATAATTAACAACACCAACAGAAATACCTAAATCAGCAGCTATTCGATTATCCGAAATGCCAACAGCTAAGTTTTTAATAAACTCTTTTTGCTCGTCATTCATTGATATATTTTCGCCTCGTTTGTTTGGATATCTCATTACTCCGTTTCTATAAATTGAATGATTTGACATGCTGTAGCTTTTGGATTTGCTTTTAAAAATTCTATGATGTCTTTTTTACAGCTTTTATAGCCGTTTATATAGCCATTATAAGAATACAGCCAACCCGATTCCTTATCATCGGCATATTTTTCTGCTTTATTTTTTAAGGTCATGATGTCCTTGTTACAGTTACTTTTCCTTGACCTAATTTAATTTGCCAATTCCAATCTTGATACTCTACCTGGCGTTTTATCCTTGTTCTTGTACTTTGCAAGGTTTGATAATCTGAGGGAGAAAATAGATTGCAATTTTCATCAACCTTCATGTTTTTAAGTGTTTTTGCTATCATGATTCAAATATATAAACATTAATTAATTTATTAAACGTTTATGGGTAAAATTTCAGTTACAATCCGTTACAAAACAAAAACGCCCCGATAACGAGGCGAGATTGCAGAGTACATGATTTAACCGATAACATCAAGCAGTATCGGATCTGCTTTTTAAATTTTAGACTTTAATATTGTAACGTGTTCATCACGAATTTTAACCCATTCATCAAGACGGACTTTCATTTTTTCAATCATAACAGAATCCCTTTGAACTTCGTAAAAATGATGATAAGCTTCTCCGTTATAAATAGTAAACGGATTAAAATAACCCTTACCAACGCCAAGTAATAGCATCTGATGATTAAGCTGAATAATCCAGTTTTTATCTACCTTATCAATACCATATCTAAGTATCTTAAAATAGTTTTCTGGCTTAGGGCATTTGGTTTCTAATGGAAATTTACCGCCAACTATTCCGTCTGGTGTACCGCCTTGATTTTCGCCTAACTGAATAAATTTGCCAGGTTCCAAAGTCAAAAATTCAAGCTGTATTTTATCTTTAAAGAAATCAAATGCTAAAGGCTCTAATTCGGTTCCTCTTGCCATATCATAGCTTTCGTAAGCCTCATCTTCATCAACACCAAAAACTATCTCTACTGCTTTTTCTAAGGCATAAGTATTTCCAGTTTCTCCTAATCCTTTTTCTCCCATTAATTTATGAAATTCGGATGATGTAGCTTTTCCAGCTCTTTGTTCTTTATGAATTTGCGTTAACATAATCGTTATATAAAGTTTCCATATCCGTAGATATTTCGTAATGATTTTTAATTAATTCGATTGTGGCTTTATTTTCGTGAGCCTTAGCGAAATTTTCTTGGCTGAATACTGGTTTAGATTTTGGAATAGTTACGGGCTGTAACGGCTTAATTCTTATGCCGTCTTGAATTTTACCGAAAGCTTTAATATCTCTTAATGGATAAAGCTCAATTTTAATACCACTCCAATTTCCGATGTTCCAACAATCAACTTCGTTATGTCCGTTTATCTTTGCAAATCCTGCAATCGTTTTACGGTTTGTTGAGTTGATTACCATATCTTTTATATCTTCTACAAAAGAGCAGAAATAACCATCTGTAGCAGTTCCCGAAACATCTACTTTAGTTTCGTACCAAGCTTCTTTAATAGTGAATATTAAGGGTTTACCCTCAATACTCATAGCGTCTAAATCCGCAGCCGCTAAATGCGTAGATTTCCGATATTTACGGCAATCTATATTAATTTCTTTTGCCATTACTTTATTTTATTTAAAACGTTTTTTAATATCTTTTAAAATTATTTGAAGAGAAATATCTTCTTCGCCCTGATATACTATTCTGCCTGTAGAATAAATAATAAATATAGCTCCATCTGTAAGCTTTATTAAATAGCCGTAATCAATTTTCTTTTCATATTTAATTTCTCTTCCACTATCATCTAACAAGCACATGGCTTGTTGCACCATGTCATCTAAATCATAATGCAACTTTGCCATTATATTAAGTTTTTAGAATCAGTAATAATTAATTTTCTAACAAGTTCCAAAGATTCTTCAATCCTTTTAGCCATTTTTTTACCTTCCTCAGATTCAAGTTCTGGAAATTTTAAAGCAGTAAACGAAGTGTAGAAAGCTTTTACTTTATCTTTATCGGGAGCAAGTAAAGCAGCTTTTTCTTTAGCTTCTTTTTCCTTTTGTTCAGCTTCGATTCTGGCTTTCTCGTTTGCTAATGCTAAATCCTCAGCATCTTTTTTTGCTTTTAACTCAGCTTCTAGTTTGTCTGATTTAGCCTTTTCATCAGCCGCAATTTTAGCTAAACGATCAGATTCAATTTTGGCCGACTTGTCTTTTTCCTCTTGAATTTTAGCAAGCCTTTCAAGTTCTGCTTTTTGAGCCGCTTCTTTTTTAGTCTGTTCATCAGCTAATTTTTTACGCTCTATAGCTAATTCTTTTTCACGTTTTTCAGCTTCTGCTTTTAATCTTTCGTTTTCTAAACGTTGAGCCTCTAATCTTTCTGCTTCAGCTTTTTCACGTTCGATACGTTCTTGTTCTGCTTTCTTTTCAGCTTCGATTCTGGCAATTTCAGCTAAACGCTCATTCTCTTTTTTAGTTTCAAAAGCTAATTTATTGGTTGATAAAAATCCAGTAAATTGTTCCTCAGTCATTTCTTCAATAGAAACGAAAGTAACATCTACATCGTAAGGCAAAAGCAATTCTAAACGTTCTGCTTTTAATTTAGCTTTTTGATCTGCCTTAACTTTTTCTTCATATTTCTCGATTTCCAGAAGTTTAGCTTCCATTTGTTCGTTAACAATAACCTCTTTGTTTTTGTAGGCATCAACAAAACGTCCGCCAGCTAAGTAGAAAGCTTTATTTGTTTTATGCCACGCTTCGATGCCTACTGTTCTGTTTTTCTGAACTTTTAAACGCAATTCACGAGCCTCTTTAAACGTATCGGCATTTAGCTCTTTTACAATAACTGAGTTGTAGATTTCTTCTAAAGCTTTACGCTCGGTTAAAATCGTAGCTAATCCGCTAGTCATTTTTTCAGCTTGTTTTTCTTCTAATCCGTATTCTTTTGGATCGATAATCACTAATTCTGTTGTCATAATTTTTTCTTTTAAATAATAAATCCCGAAACTTTGGCCGTTGCGGGGCTACTCATTCCAGGATTAGATAATTTCTTAAGGCCGCAACTCCTTTTTGTATGATGTAAAAGTACCGTTAAAGATTTGTAGGTTAAAGGTTTGAATGTAAAACGGTTGTTACAATAGAATTAATTTTGTATCCGATAAAATTGCAGTATCAAAATTTCTAAATACAAAACCATCCTCTATATCTCTGTTAATTGGAAGATGTAGTATTTGTGGATATTTATTTGAAAAATCCCTTAAATGATAAATATCTATTGCTTGAAATTTATTTGAAAAATCAGATACAGTTACCACTTCATTTTTTTCGTCAAAAATATCATATATAGATTCAAAGAATAAGTAATTGATGTTTTTAATTGTATATTCTTTAGTAAAACAACTCTCATAAATTTTAACTTCATCCCTTGCTTTTTCTACAAAAAACAATAGATCTGAAATTGTAAAGTTTTCCTTTTCTAAAATCTCAATTTTCATCTTACCCAAATTTTAAAATTAAAGCTATTGTTAAAATTAACAAAGCCATGTAAACTATTTTATCTACTCTTGTGTTTGGCGTCCAGTAGCTTTTAGGGCTTTGCCTGTCTGTTTTGTGTTCGTTGTTGGTTAGCATTTAGAATAAGGTTTGTTTAGGGTTATCGATACAATTTAAAATATGTAGTCCTAATTTTGGATGAACGCAATTTCTTAATATTTGAACAGGACAATGATTATTGCCATAGTAAATATTTTTTTCATAATGAATATCTAACCAATCCATCATTATTTTTTTACCAGCTGTACTTGTAAGATTAATGAAATTTGGAGGCTGCGGAACATCAAAAGGCGAAATATTAATGTTGCTCCAAAATAAATGCCTGCCAATCTTTTGATAACCTGGGTATGGCTCGTAATAAGGAGTTACATTTTCAACAACATATTTTCCCTTAAAGAAATGTTTTAAAAATATAATTCTTTGAGGCAACATTGGGTCAATGAAACATGGCTTTTTGTGCCTAGTAAACATAACCATTTTGCTATGTTTTTGACAAGGAGGCGAACTCCATATAAAATCAAAATCCTTATAGTGCTTTAAAAGATATTCACTTGAATCTCCAAGTATATGAGTTTGGTTGGGCTTTCTGTTTTTAGAAACTTCATAAATTTTAGGCTCTAATTCTACATTTACAATTTCATGTTTTGAATCATCCCAAAGATTTGAGTTTCCTAATAATCCAGATTCTAAGTTTAATATTCTCATTATAATATTTTAATTTTTTCGATTTGCGAAATGAACAGGCCGACAAGCAAGGATATTGCAAGGAGTTTTAGGAGGAATGTTTTCATTTGTTAAAATTATATTCAAGTTGTTTAATTCTGTCGTAAATCTCTTTAATCGTTCCTGTCTTTGGACTTAATGTATTTGCTTTAATTCTGATTTGAATATGATTTTTATATAATCCATCTTTAACATTGAAATTAGAATTATTACAAAAATCAATAAAGAAATAATCACATATTTTACTCCAATCCTCTTCGTATTCAATTATTGAATCATCATGAAAATAAACATATTTTTCATCTTTTTTAATCTCATTAGATAAAAGCATTCTGATTGCAAATTGCTGAGCCTTTAATAATTCAGATTTTAAATCTTGATTTTGCTGAACCAACTTAGACAATACACTTATTGCGTTATTCTGTTCCTCTTCGGTATAATCTGGATATAAAAACATAACTAAATTTTTCTATTTTGTTGAACTTGATTGTTAGACTTAAACTCATTCTGATTCATTGAGTTGTAGAAATCCTGAGTAACTGAAAGCCAATTCTGATCTATATACTGTTCAGTTCCCATATCCATTTCCTTTTCGACGATATTAGGGTCAATCCCTATTTTTCCGTTAGCTGATACAGAATAAATACTTAATGCATTTTTCTCAACATATTTATCTAATTCAGAAATATGATAAGTTTTAACTACTTCGCCTTTATCGTTAAAGTATTCGATAAAGTCTTTTGAATTTTGAGCCGTAGCAGTAAAGTTGATTG
>Ga0247815_10002751_pt1 | contig 12896 bp, 14 predicted proteins | sample UWRJL194509B1_FD_181014 | JGI IMG/M metagenome (GOLD analysis project Ga0247815, IMG submission 181014) | Plant litter microbial communities from Arlington Agricultural Research Station in Wisconsin, United States - UWRJ-L194-509B-1 | ecosystem: Environmental > Terrestrial > Plant litter >... | reverse complement strand
GAGGTCAACAAAATTATAAAGCAGATGGAAAACCAACCCTTATAACTACCTTCGTTTAAAAAACAGATTATGTTAGTATATAGCCCCGAAGAAGAAGAAGCATTTTTTGATCAGATAGATCAGGTTTATGTACTGGCCGAGTCAGAAAAAACCGAGGAAGCAGAAGAGCTGTTGCTTGAAATTGAAAGCAATATTCCTGATCCTAAAGAGCACTGCAGTGTCGGTGCCATCCTGCTGGACAGCATTTATTCATTTTATGAGCAAACAGGTCAGCTGGAAAAAGCGCTTCCGTTTTTTCTGAAAGAGACTGAATACCTGCTGGAAATCAGTAAAACAGATAAGATTAAACATCCCGTTCATTTTCTTACCCTGGGCAGTATTTATTATTCTCTGCAGGACCTTGACAATGCCCGTATATATTTCAAACTTGCCTACCAGTTAGGAAAAAAAGGTGTTTTTGGTGATTTCCATCCCGATTTTCTTTTTATTTCGCTGGCGGCTGATGAGGACTTTGAGGATTTCAAAAGAAACTTTGTGCCTGCAGACGATGAGGAGGAAAGTGATGAACTGACCGATGAGCAACAGGAGCAGATGGATGAATACTGCGAGAAAGGAAACGCTGAAATGGATGAAGAAAACTATGTTGCAGCGGCAGACTGGTTTAAAAAAGCCTATGCGGTACTTCCGGCCCCACAAGAAGACTGGGAAGCCTCTGGTTATATCACTGCTTCATTGGGTGATGCCTTATTCAGTGCTGGTAAATTTGGAGAAGCGCTTGAGCAGTTACTGATTGCTCATGAATTCTATCAGGGCGAAACCAACAATCCTTTTGTACTGTTAAGATTGGGTGAAACGTATTTTGAGCTGGGCAATGAAGAGCAGGCGCTTGTATTTCTGCTAAAGGCTTATCAAATGGAAGGTCAGCAGCTTTTTGATGACGACAAGAAATACCTTAAGTTTTTAAAGAAACACCACGAGCTGTAGGCTGGATAATATGATCAGGCTATCATTAAGCGCTGCTCAATAACAAAGACCAGGAAAGAGATATCGAAAGGCTTGTGAATAACTTCGTCTGCACATATCTCTTTCACTATTTCCGCTTTTGGGTGTGTAGATAAAACAATAACGGGAATGTGGGAGGTGTCTGTGGCGGCTTTTATGGCCTCACAAATAGCGGTGCCTTCGGGTGTAGGTTGTATAATGTCAAGTAAAATGGCATCTGGATTGAAATCTTTAATGTGTCCAAAAACCTCTTTGTCGGAAGAAATGAGATCAACCTCATAACCCTCATCGGTAAGAACAATTTCAATTAGATCTAGGATATCTTTGTTTTTCTCTAACACCAATATCTTTTTCTTCATAACTCGGTTTTTCAGCCCCATCACTCGCGGTACTGTGAATTACAAAGATATGGAGAATATTTATGAAAATCAGAGTGGCAGATATTTTTTAATCCTGTCGCTGAGGTCGTCCAGATCAAATGGTTTCCTGATAAAATCAGCGGCACATCCTTTCAGTATTACCTCATCCGGCGTGGCATGCGCCGACATTACGATAACGGGTATATGATTAGTGCTTTCCTGCGATTTCAGTTCGGGGCACAAGTCAAGACCGTTGCCATCGGGAAGCATTACATCAAGCAGGATGAGCTGAGGTATTTCCACTACTATTTGTCTCCTGAAATCGGCCAGGGTTTCAGATATACTAATTTCATAGCCCATATCATTAAGGATATAGGATACAATGTACCGGATATCTTCATCATCTTCAACAATATGTATTCGTCTGGACATGTACATCTATTTGTGTAAATCTCTAATAGAACCAGTAAAAAAACAAAATGTTTTAGCAAGGCGGTCATTTTTAAGGAAATTATTGCATTTAGGGATATGGTATACAAATTGCCCCCTAAACCAGCCGTAAGCCCTGTTAATTCGCCCTTGGTTGTGCGAAAAAAAAACGAATAAAAATCTGAGTTCATAGGATTATTTCGTAAAAGTTATATATTTGGCTCCATATTAAACATTAAAACATGGAAAAATTTAGTAAATTAAAAGAGCTGCTTGCCTCAGTAGAAGCTGATGCTGACAAATTTTACAATGGTGGAAACAGTGCCGCAGGAACAAGGGTACGTAAAACCATGCAGGATCTTAAAGTTCTGGCTCAGGACATCCGTGCCGAAGTAACAGAAAAAAAGAATTCAGCTAAATAAAATTAGCACAGCCTAACCTGAAGAGGGCATTATGCCCTCTTTAAATTCTCCCCCGCCACAAAAAACCATTGAATTGCGCTCTGCAATGTTTTTTCATCTATCTTTGAACCCGTTGATTATTCGATGCGATAATATATATGACGATAGAAGAAAAGATACAAGCCTCTGAAACACGGATATTTAAAGCAGTATTTCCTAATACAACGAACCACTACGACACACTTTTTGGTGGTACGGCAATGATGATGATGGATGAGGTGGCATTTATTTGCGCCACCAGGTTTAGTCGCCAGACAATGGTGACGGTAAGTAGTGACAGAATAGATTTTACAATGCCGATTCCGGCAGGGACGATTGTTGAGCTAGTTGCAACGGTAAGTCATGTGGGGAACACTAGTCTTAAAGTAAGGGTTGATATTTTTGTGGAGCAGATGTATTGTGAGGGTAGGGATAAGGCGGTTAGCGGGGAGTTTTCGTTTGTTGCCATGGATGAGCATAAGAAGCCTACTGCAATTATTAAGTAAGGCGCCGGGAATTTGCTTGATAAGCATGCCAGCGCTTTTTACCAGCACTTTTAACCAAGACCAAAGTTTATATAGTGCAAAATTTTATACAGAGCGAAGTTTATACAGGACCAAAGTTTATACTATAGTTAGTCCTTAACTGAAAAAAGTATATATTCCTTCACTCCTCGTTCCTTGGTGTTAAGGAACGCATGTCGTGAAGAAACATATACTTTTTTTTATGGATGATCTATGGTTTTACAATTGCAGGATGGCTTGTAAAATTACATTTGCACTAAAGTTAGTCCTAAACTGAAAAAAGTATATATTCCTTCACTCCTCGTTCCTTGGTATTAAGGAACGCATGTCGTGAAGAAACATATACTTTTTTTTATGGATGATCTATGGTTTTACCATTGCAGGGTGGCTTGTAAAATTACATTTGCGGTAAAGTTAGTCCTAAACTGAAAAAAGTATATATTCCTTCACTCCTCGTTCCTTGGTATTAAGGAACGCATGTCGTGAAGAAACATGTACTTTTTTTATGGATGATCTAGGGTTTTACTATTGCAGGCTGGCTTGTATATTCCCTTAGGCAGCGCCTTGTTTTATCCTGTTTTTAGTAGTAACCTCTTATCTACAATCCTGGTACTACCTATCTGCAATCCGGTTACAATCCCAGTTTTTTGCTGATCGCAGCGGGGATACCGCCTTTGTGCAGCAGGAAGGCCGTTGTTTTGTATTTTACGTAGTTTTTCGTTACGTACAGGTAGCCTTTGTAGTCGTTGGTTACGCCCCATGAGTTTTTCACGATATAGTATTCGCGGCCGTTTTGGTCTTTTGCAAGGCCTACGATGTGCATGCCATGATCATCGGTGGTTTGGTAGTTGTCGAACGCTTTTTGGCGGTTTTCCTGGGTGATTTCCATTTCGGGTTTTGGTTCGCTGAACATGGTGGCGGTTTCTTTGGCATCCATTTCTTCCACAGGTTTGGCCGGTATGTAGGCTACACCATTTTTGTAGGAGAAGGACTTTTCACTTACATCGGTAGCCCAGGCTACGGAATAGCCTTTTTTCAAGGCATTGTCTATGATATCGGTAATTTCATTTACAGGAACGTTGTATACCTGTTCGAACGACCAGTTGTCGGGCACCAACAGTGTGAATTTACTGTAAAAAGGGTGATCGCTGAAGGATGAGAGTTCTACGTAATCGTCGGGTTTAATACCTACAACCTCTTTGGCGAATGTTTGCGGGGTATAACTCTTGCCCTTGTAATCAAATTTCTCAGGTACGGCACCTAAATAGGAGTCAATAACACTGGTATAGGCTTTCTCCCAGTTGGGGGTAAGGGTCCCGTTTGCATTTTTAACAACGCCTTCGAGCATGCCTGTGGTGATGGCACCCATTTCTGCAAACTTATTGTTTTTGGTACCATAGTTCAGGCCGGTATAGTTGATTTGTGGCACCGCACCGTATTTTTTGTACATGTTGATCACATCGTGCAAAGCACCGCCGTCACCAAGGGTTACTGCTCCGTGCATGCGTACGTAATTGATTCCTTTTTCAACGTAGGCGTTGCGGGCGGAGAAAATTTGCGACAATGCTACAGGCGCTTTTCCCATTCTGATCATCTCAGATTCAAGGAATGAGTTGGTCGAGTAACTCCAGCAGGTACCGGATGAACCCTGATTTTGAACGGGTGTATTCTCCAGATTGATGATGTCGGTAAATTTGAAGCCTGCTGTACTGTTGGCAGATTGGTTGGTTTTTAACGAGTTTACCAGGTTGTCCTGGGCAAATCCGGCAACGGAGGCGAGTAGGAGCCCGGATGCCAGAAACAGTGGTTTAATAAATGAATTATTCATGTGTGTGTTTAATATTTGCAACAGAATTGCGTTTGTTTATCTTTGTTGGGCAATGTACAGGTTTTGTAGAAGAGCAGGAAAAATAGAAACTAAATTACCGGTAGCGCAACATGAAAATTACGAACTGACATTTCTAACGAATGTTTGCTGAATAAAAACGTTACCTTAACACAAATAGCAAATGAAAGCAAAAGAAGTAACCATATTGACAGGCTTCCTGGGTGCAGGCAAAACAACCGTTCTCAATGCAGTGATCGCTAAAAAGAAGGATGTCAGGTTTGCGATAATAGAAAACGAGATTGGTGAAGAAAGCATCGATGCTGGGCTCATCCTTAAAGGCGAGGATGATATTATCGAGCTCAACAATGGTTGTCTTTGCTGCACACTGAACGAAAATATCTATGAACTGCTCAACAGTCTTTGGGATAAAAAGGAATCCTGGGACCATCTGATCATCGAGGCTACAGGGATTGCAGATCCTGCAAATATTGCACATCCTTTTCTCACCAGTGATAATGTCAAGCGCGGGTTTGATCTCAAAAGGGTCATCTGCATCGTTGATGCGGAACTCATTGAAGACCAGTTAAAAGATCACCCTGAAGCCATCAAACAGATTGCCTTTAGCGACCTCATTTTGTTGAACAAGGTAGAGAAGGTCGCCCCGGAATATGTCACCGAACTTCAGGCGATTTTAAAAGCGATCAATCCGTTCGCAGAAACGCTGGTTGCAGAGGGGCAGGACTTCAGGGTCAGCAAATTGTTCGCCCGGGAGCGCTTCGCCAATTTTTACAGTAACCCAAAACCAGTGGCCACCCCCAGGGGAATGTTTAGCCTAAGCAACGCTCAACATGAAAAACAGCCGCTAAAGGCTTTCAGTAATTCCCACCAGCGTCACGAACACAGTGACATTGAAACTATCCTGCTCAAATACAGGGAGAGCATGAACCTCCATGATCTGGAACACCGTATGATGGTGTTTCTTATCGCACAGTCTACCAACGTATACCGGGTTAAAGGTATCATTTACAGTCACCAGTTTGACAGCAGGATCATCCTGCAAACGGTAGGCAAATCGCTTTCTATCACACTAGGGGAAAACTGGCTTCCTGATGAAATCAGGGAAACCAAAATTGTGCTTATCGGTAAGGGGCTCAAGGTTTACGGATTTGACAAGATGTTCAGGACGTGTTTATTCCCACCGGATCAGTTGAATTAAGCATAAGGGCAAGTGGTTGGGCCGGGGCCTGAAGAGGTGTTGCTTCAGTATCTCATCAGTATCAAATTGCAAACTAAACTTTCGATTCTGCGCTAAATATGTAAATTGGCCTTATGTATCGTTACCTCAATATTCTGTTTCCGCTTTTAGTCGTTTTGGTATCCTGTTCCTCCCGGAAAGCGGTAAATGAACCACCTGTAGAGAAGGGGGTAAGCAAATCGCTGGCTATGTATCGTAAAGCTGTATTAACTGATATCCATTATCATCTAGATCTTGATATCCCGGCCGAAAAATTAAAGCCTATCCTTGCACATGAAATTTTATCTTTCAATCTCAGTTCAACCCGGTTGGGACTTCAGGTAGATTTTAAGGAGGATCCTTCAAAAATCAGCTTGCTGGTGATTAACGGACGTCAGATAGCAAACAACTATCAGCACGAACATCTGATCCTGCCGGCCGACTATTTGCTGAAGGGAAAAAACGAACTGCAGATTGAATTTACTGCCGGGGATGCAGCGTTGAACCGCAATCCTGATTACCTGTATACCTTGTTTGTGCCCGACCGTGCCCGTACGGCATTTCCCTGTTTTGATCAACCGGACCTTAAGGCGGTATATACGCTCAGCTTAAAACTTCCTAAAAGCTGGAACGCCATCGCCAATGGCGAACTGAAAGATTCTGTAATCACCGGGACCAATAAAACATATCATTTTAAAACGTCCGATTTATTAAGTACTTATCATTTTGCGTTTGCAGCGGGCAATTTTCAATTGTACACCGGCCTGGTGGGTACAAAAACAACGGAATTCCTATATCGCGAAACAGATCAGGCCAAACTCGCACCAAGTTTGCCCGCTATATTTTCTATTCATTCTGCCACACTCAGCTATTACGAAAACTGGACAGGTATCCCTTATCCATTTCAAAAATTTGGCTTTGTGGCCATTCCCGATTTCCAGTTTGGCGGTATGGAACACCCTGGCGCAATTCAGTATAAGGCTTCATCGCTGTTTCTGGACGCAGGTGCCACAAAAGACCAGCTGAATTCCAGGAACAATCTCATTGCCCATGAAACCGCACATATGTGGTTTGGCGATATGGTGACAATGGACTGGTTTTCTGATGTCTGGATGAAAGAAGTTTTCGCGAATTTTATGGCAGATAAAAGTGCTGAAAATGCGGGTGGGACCGAAGGTTATGCTTTAAAATTCCTGATTGATCATTTTCCCGCTGCCTATGCTGTAGACCGTACAACGGGCGCCAATCCCATTCGCCAGCCCCTTGACAACCTCAAGGATGCAGGTTCCTTATATGGTAATATCATTTACCATAAAGCACCTATTATGATGCAGCAACTTGAAAACCTGATGGGTAAAACTGCATTTCAGCAGGGTATAAGGGAATATCTGACTAAATATGCCAGGAGCAATGCTTCATGGCCCGATTTGATACAGATCCTGGATAAACACACGCCGGCGAATCTGAAACAATGGAACAAGATCTGGGTAAATGAAAGTGGCAGGCCGTTAATCAGTTATCAAATTACTTATCAGGATGAAAAGATCAATCATTTTGAACTGACCCAAAAGGCCGAATATGGCACAAAACGGGTATGGCCCCAAACTTTTGAGCTCACTCTTTTTTACCCTACTTCGGTTAAAGTGATCAAAGTAAATCTTAACGCTGAAAAAACCCAGGTGAAAGAGGCTGTCGGAATGGCGAAACCTGTTTTTATACTTTTTAATTCTGCCGGAGATGGTTATGGGCAATGGCCGGTAGATGCTGCATTACCACAACACCTTTTTGCGATGGAAAAGCCCCTGCACCGTGCCACGGCCTATATCAGCCTGTATGAGCAGATGCTAAGTGGTAAAATTACGCCGGCAGCGATGTTAGGTTCATTTGGCGGGGCATTGGCCAAAGAGCAGGAAGAACTCAATATCAAATTACTCACTGGTTATATCAGCACAATTTACTGGCAGTTCAGTAGTCCGGCCAAACGAATGCAGCTGTCAGCTTCGCTGGAAAAACAGATCTGGGCTGCGTTGCTGCAGCAACAAAGCAGCAATAACAAAAAGCAATTGTTTAAAGCTTATCAGGATATCTTTACCAGTGCTGCGGCCAGGAACAGGTTATACCAGGTGTGGAAATCCCAACAGGCACCTGCAGGGATTTCCCTGTCGGAAGACGACTACACGAGCCTGGCGTTTTCACTGGCCGTTCGGGATGACGCCGATCAGTCCATACTGATGCTGCAGGATGCCAGGATCACCAATACTGACCGTAAAAAGCGTTTCGAATTTATTATGCCGGCTGTATCGTCAGATCAGCGGAAACGCGACCAGTTTTTTAAAGAATTGAAGTCGCCCGCAAACAGGCAGAAGGAATCAAACGTGCTGGCTGCGTTGTATTACCTGCATCACCCGCTGCGACAGTCTTCAAGCCTGCGCTACCTGAAGGAAAGTCTGGGGATGCTCGAAGAAATACAGTCTACAGGCGATATATTTTTCCCTCAATCCTGGTTGCAGGCAAGTTTTGGTTTGTACCAAAGTAAACAGGCCGCTGCTATCGTCCGCAATTTCCTCGAAACCAACCCGGGTTATAACCCGAGGCTGAAAGCCAAAATCCTGCAGAATACCGATAACTTAATGCGGGCCGAAAAACTGGTTCAATAATCAGGCGGGAATTTGAGATGAAACTTATAGTTTGAGGATATCAAAATTCGTTTATAAATGAATAAGTCGGGGCGATTCAATGATAAAGTCGGGCGATTCAAGGATAAAAACGCAGCTCCTGCGAAACCATAAACGGCATTTCTAATACCCTGGCGTTAGTAAATAGATTTATGTGCGAATAATTTCACTATTCATTGTGAATTTATTCGTACATTAGTGTTTTAAAACCTAAAGATTATGTCAGCTACAAACGCATTACTTTTAGACAAACGAACAGAAACACTTCGCATAAAGTTTAGTGCTATTGATGTAAGTGATGATATGAAGGTATTTCAGTATGCCAGACAGGGATTAAAACCCGGTCTTTTTTATGATTTCGCTGAAGCAATCAATATTTCCAACAAATCACTTGCCGATCTCATTAACATCTCATCCCGTACCATCAGCAATTATAAAGAGCAGAAAAAGCTTCTTGAGCCTGTTTATGGCGAGCACTTGCTAAAATTAATTGGCCTTTATAAAAAAGGGGTTGAACTATTTGGAACCGTAGACGAGTTCAGCTACTGGTTAAACAAACCTTTCTGGAATTCAAAAGAACGCCCAATGGACTGGTTAACTACGCCCGGCGGTGTAGATCTTGTTGCCGATGAGCTGGTGAAAATGGCTTATGGCGATGCCGTTTAATATTCTTCATGATCATTTTTAGAATCGGGCATAAAAATTATGTCACTACATTAACCGCTTCAGGTGCAGCCGGAAGATGGGCAGCTGCAGGCCGTCCGGTTATCTATTGTGCCGAAAATATACCGCTGGCTTTCCTCGAAAATATGGTGAGGCGGCAGGGGGTGGGTTTCAACCAGGATTTTAAGATCGCCTTTATACACGTGCCCGACGATCTGCTGATCAGCAGCATCGAGGAGCGGGTTTTGGATCCCGACTGGCGTGATCCCTATGACTACAGCCATTGTCAGCCATTGGGTAACGAATGGTTCGACCAATTGAGAATGCCCCTGCTAAAAGTTCCTTCGGCTGTAATGCCAGAATCCAGTAATTATGTAATCAATACGCTTCATCCTGATTTCAGAAAGCTGAAAATCGTTGCAATTACCGATCTGGTGCCCGATCCGAGAATTGAAGACATCCTTAAAAAATACCCGAATAGTTCCCTCTGAATTGATGCGAATATAAAATAGGAAACAAAATATAGTGAACAAAATATAGAGAACGGAAAATAAGAAGTGGGACATAGGGAACAGAATATAGTGATTGGGTATAGGGAGTGGAATATAGGAAGTACGATAAAAGAAGCAGATATAGGGAATCGGATATAAGAGACTAATTATTTCCAATCAGATGACAACTAAATAGTATAATCTAATGTATATATAAGATGAGTGAAAAGATAAATATTGGTTGGATAGGACTCGGTAATATGGGTACTCCAATGGTGAAAAACCTGGTAAAAGCCGGATTTGAGGTAACAGTATATAACCGAAGTTCAGATAAAACAGAAGCGTTAAGCAAAGAGATAAAAATAGCTGTGGCCTATTCGCCTGCCGAACTGGTTGCTACTTCAGATGTGATTATTACCATGCTTGCAGATGATGCAGCGGTAAAAGCCGTATACCAAGCTGAAAACGGGATTTTTTCCGTAACGGCGGATAAGAAACTTACCGTTGCCGATATGAGTACGGTTTCACCAGAAACGACTATTTACCTGGCAGGCTTATGTGCCGAAAAAGGGATCAGTTATCTGGATGCGCCTGTTGCTGGCAGTGTAAAACCCGCTGAAGAAGCGCAACTGGTTATTATGGTTGGAGGGGATGAATCTGTTTACCAATATGTCAAACCAGTTTTTGATGCGCTGGGCAAAGCTTCGGTTTATCTTGGTGAAAATGGAAAGGCCAATGTTGCCAAGTTATCGGTAAACCTGATGCTGGGTATTGCAACGCAAGCACTGGCAGAAGCAGTGGTTTTTGCCCGCAAAAATGGCTTGTCGGCCGACCTGTTATTGCCGATCATCAACGCCAGCGCTGTAGGCGGAGGAATGACGAAAATGAAAACAGAAAATATTATCAATGATAATTTCAAACCTGCTTTTGCACTGGACCTGCTGAAAAAAGATATGAGGCTGGCGACAGAGAATGGAATGGATACCCCTGCAGGAAAATCTGTTTATCAAACCCTCCAGGCTGCATCGGATAAAGGATATGGCGAAGAAGATATGATTGCAGTGCTGAAATATCTTTCCGACACAAATTAAGGACTATCTATTCAGGGTATTGAACATGGGCGCAAAGATTTTACGTTTTATATTTTTCGGTAATTACTTTGTCGGCCTGCTGGCGGTGGCCTTAACGATTGAGTCAACCCTGCAGCTTAAAATGCCCTTCAATTCCCTGAATTACTATCTCCTGCTTTTTCTGGCGCCTATCATATATTATACGTACGCGTACATGGGCGCCACCAACAGCCAAAATACCAGTAACCCCAGAACAGCATGGTATGGCAGGCATCATGATTTCATACGCTTCAGCCAGGTGGCCCTCAGCGGTATCTGCCTGCTGGATTTTCTCTACATGATTAGTCGCGACTACCAGGCAATTTTCCAGCTGCCGTATCCTTACTGGATTTGTGTTGCAGTGGTTCTGGCGGTAGCCATGTTATACTATGGCCTCGTACCTGTGTTTTTCTTCAATCTCAACCTGCGCAATACCGGATGGTTAAAGCCTTTTATCATTGGCTTTGTGTGGGCAGCCACAGTAAATATACTGCCGCTTATACTTTTAAGAATAGAATCGGGAATTGATATCGTAGAATCTTCATTGTGGTTTTTCCTGTTTATCAAAAACTGGATGTTCTGCACGGTAAACGCTATCATGTTTGATATGAAGGATTATGAGATTGATTCCAACAGTCAGCTAAAAACTTTTGTCGTACGACTGGGCCTCAAAAAAACGATATTTTATATACTTATACCTTTATTAATCCTGGGTGTGATTTCATTGCTCATCTTCGCTGTTTACATGCAATTCCCACTGGGACGGGTGCTTCTCAATCTTATTCCCTTTCTGCTCACTATTGTTGTTGCATGGTCCATGAACCAAAAAAAGAAAATCTTTTATTATCTTATCGTCATTGACGGGCTTATCCTCGTTAAAGCAATCTGCGGCGTAATTGGGATGCAGATTATTTGATACTTGCGGGATAAGACAGATAGCGTAGACATTGGTATCAAATTATAACTGACAATCGCTAATATCAATCGCAAGGCACGACAACAATACAATACAACGCAAAGGCAACGCAACGCAATACAACCCAAACTAACCCAACCCAACCCAACACAACACATCACAATACATCACAACAACAACAACAACATGCGCAACAATTACGATCGGATCGCCAGGTATTATGATTTCCTCAGCAGAATGGTCTTTTTTCGCGCGCAGCTGAAGGCACAGATAGAGCAGCTCCATTTTATCCCGGCAAATAGCAGTGTCCTTATCGTGGGCGGTGGGACGGGCTGGATTCTTGAAGAAATCGCAAAGGTGCATTCTTCCGGGCTTCGCATCACCTATGTAGAAATCTCGGCAAAAATGCTCGAGCTTTCCCGAAAAAGAAACGTTAGGGCTAACCAGGTTACTTTTGTCCATTCTCCCGCAGAGGAGCTGGGTAACAGCATACCAGAAGATCTGGATCAGCGTGCGGCAGATCAGGTTCACAATATTGCAGAAGATCAGGATCAAAGTATACCAGAAGATCGGGGTCAAAGTAGATCAGAAGATCAAGATCGAATTAGTGCAGAAGATTTAAAACAGAGTGCCCCTGCAACTTACGACGTCATTCTCACTGCTTTTCTCTTTGATAATTTCCAGCAACAAACCATTACCAAAGTATTCAACCTGCTCAATCAGCAACTCAATTCCGGCGGCTTCTGGTTATTTTCAGATTTTTTCCATTCAGAGGGAAAAAAATGGCAGTTTTACCTGCTTAAAGCCATGTACCTCTTTTTTAAGCAGATTTCAAACATAGAAGCCCGCCAGCTGCTCAGTACAGAACACTGCTTTCGTGAGCAGTCGTACCACATCCTGCAAACCCGCTTTTATTACGCCAAGTTCATCAAGTCCGTTGTCTATCAAAAAACTTAAGTTCATCGATTTTTAATGTCGTTTTAATGCAAGTGTTGGCCTCGTGTAAGGAGCATGTAACGGGGATAGTGTAACAATCGTGCCGATGTTCTTTTTTGCAGCCATAGATGCCCTATATTAGAGAAATGACGATTTAAACTCATTCAAGGCCTAATTCTTTGAATTTAATAAGTTTTGATTTGAACGGAATATTTTCCCGGTCAACGTATCGTATACTTTTGTTGTGTAAGAAAAACACTAAGTAGAATATCTGTTTAATTTAATGCCTG
>Ga0247815_10002748_pt1 | contig 12901 bp, 16 predicted proteins | sample UWRJL194509B1_FD_181014 | JGI IMG/M metagenome (GOLD analysis project Ga0247815, IMG submission 181014) | Plant litter microbial communities from Arlington Agricultural Research Station in Wisconsin, United States - UWRJ-L194-509B-1 | ecosystem: Environmental > Terrestrial > Plant litter >... | reverse complement strand
AAAAAGCATTATCGAAAGCAGGATGGAAACCGGAAACACTCGATTATATCATTACGGTAAGCTGTACCGGTATCATGATTCCGTCATTGGATGCTTATCTTATCAATAAAATGAAACTAAGACAGGATATTGTGCGTTTGCCCGTAACCGAAATGGGCTGTGCGGCAGGAATATCAGGCATTATTTACGCCAAGAATTTCCTTAAGGCAAATCCGGGCAAAAGAGCTGCCGTTATTGCGGTTGAATCTCCTACGGCAACATTTCAGCTGGATGATTTTTCGATGCCTAACATTGTAAGTGCTGCAATTTTTGGTGATGGCGCTGCCTGCTGCCTGCTATCGTCTTACGAAGCGGATTATGGCCCCGAAATAATCAGCGAAGAAATGTATCATTTTTATGATGCGGAACACATGATGGGTTTCAAACTTACCAACAGCGGCCTGCAAATGGTATTGGATATCGAAGTTCCGGATACTATTGCTTCTCATTTTGGCGACATCATCCATCCGTTTTTGCAAAAAAATGATTTAGAAATAAAAGACATCGATCACATGATATTTCATCCGGGAGGCAAAAAAATTGTTACTACTGTCGAATCGCTTTTTTCAGGACTGGGAAAAAATATCGAAGCCACAAAAGAAGTGCTCAAACAGTACGGAAATATGTCGAGTGCCACCGTTTTATATGTATTGGAAAGTATTATGGATACAGCTCCGGAAAAAGGAGAAAAAGGTCTTATGCTTAGTTTTGGTCCGGGATTTTCGGCTCAACGGGTTTTATTACAATGGTAATTTTATATAAAAACAATTATGGAATTCAATGATATCATAGCACAGCTGCCTTACAGCGAACCTTTTCTATTTGTGGATGAATTGCTTCATGCAAATGAGAACGGCATTACCGGAACCTATACTTTTAAAGAAGATCTTGATTTTTACAAAGGTCATTTTAAGGATAATCCTGTAACTCCCGGGGTTATTTTAACGGAAACCATGGCACAGATCGGTATGGTCTGCCTGGGGATTTATTTATTGGGCAATGATCTTAAAAAAGATACCGTCATCGCTTTTACATCGGCTGATATACAGTTTTTAAAACCGGTTTATCCTAATGAAAAAGTAACGGTGATCTCACAAAAAACATTTTTCAGGTTTGGAAAACTGAAATGTGACGTGGTTATGAAAAACGAGGCGGGACAGGATGTCTGCAAAGGAATCGTAGCAGGAATGATTACTACAAAATTATGAGTAAACGCGTTGTCATAACAGGTCTGGGCGTTGCTGCTCCAAACGGAGTCGGAATACCCGCATTTACGGATGCCTTAAGAAAAGGAATATCCGGAATTCGGCATAATCAACAGTTACAGGAACTTCAGTTCTCCTGCCAGATCGCCGGTCAGCCCCAGATTTCTGAAGAATTAAAGTCGGAATATTTTACCGATCTTGAACTTCGGGGATTCAACAGTACCGGTATTTTATATGGTGTTATTGCCGGTATGGAAGCATGGAAAAATGCCGGATTACCTATAGAATCGAAAGATGATCCTGATTGGGACAGCGGAACCATTTTCGGATCCGGGACTTCCGGAATTGATAAATTTCGCGAAAGCATTTATAAAATAGACGAACTCCAAACCCGCAGGCTCGGCAGTACGGTTGTAGCACAGACCATGAACAGCGGGATTAGTGCCTATCTTGGAGGAAAATTAGGTTTGGGGAATCAGGTGACAACCAATTCATCTGCCTGTTCAACCGGTACAGAAGCTATTATTATGGCGTATGACCGTATAAAATCCGGGCTGGCAAAACGCATACTGGCCGGAAGCACAGGTGACAGCGGTCCGTATATCTGGGCAGGCTTTGATGCCCTTCGGGTGTGCAGTTCCAAATACAATGACAACCCTGAGCAGGGTTCCAGACCGATGAGCGCTTCGGCCTCAGGATTTGTACCCGGAAGCGGTGCCGGAGCTTTGGTAATCGAAGAGCTGGATACTGCCCTGGAGAGAGGCGCAACCATTTATGCTGAAATTTTGGGAGGAAATGTCAATTCCGGCGGCCAGCGTGGAAACGGAAGTATGACTGCGCCCAACAGTATTGCCGTACAGCGCTGCATTACTACTGCCCTTGCCAATTCCGGAATTTCAGGAAATGATATCGATGCCATCAACGGACACCTCACGGCTACTACAAAAGACGGCCTGGAAATCGAAAACTGGGCGAAATCATTAGGACGAAACGGAAAAGACTTTCCGTATATCAACTCCTTAAAAAGCATGACCGGTCACTGCCTGAGCGGCGCCGGAAGTATAGAAAGTGTTGCTTCGGTTTTACAGCTACATGAGGGATTTTTGTTTGGAAACACCAATTGCGAAGATCTGCATCCTGAAATTTCGGCACTTATAGACCCTGAAAAAGTGCCTTTACAAACCATAAACAGACATCTGAATATAATTGCCAAGGCCAGCTTTGGTTTTGGAGATGTGAATGCCTGTGTAATCTTTAAAAAATTTGAAAATTAATTATGAATAGAGAAGAACTTATTGCAAAACTAAAAGTCATTATCAAGCCTTACACAACAGCTGAAGAAGCGTATGACAACCTTACGGAAGAAACGGATTTCATCAACGATCTTGCTATCAATTCGGCGAATCTTGTTGATATCATTCTGGATATTGAAGAAACATTTGATGTTGTAATTGACAATACGGACATGGAGCGCATGCTGGATGTAAAAACTGCTGTCGAAATCATAGAAACCAAACTCTCGGCTAAATGATCGGGAATGATGTAATAGATCTGATTCAGTCCCGCCGGGAAAGCAACTGGCAGCGAAAGGGCTATCTGGAAAAGATTTTTACAGTTGAAGAGCAGATTCTTATAGCAGAACATTCCAATCCTGAAATTATGGTCTGGATGCTTTGGAGCATGAAAGAAGCAGCTTATAAGATTTACAACCGTAAAACAAAGGTTCGGGAATATATTCCTAAAAAGCTGATATGCAGTTTACTTATTCAAAAAACTGACTTTATTTTAGGTCAGGTCAGCTGTGGTGAATATCTTTATTATACCAAAACTTATATTTTTGAAGAAAACCTGCATACAGTTGCCGTAAGCCGTTCTCAAGATTTAGAAAATATCATTGAAATTAACAAAAAGACAATTGTAAAAGATCAATATGGGATTCCCTATTTACACGGAAAACAATCCAATATCTTGCAGGATGTGTCGATCAGTCATCATGGGCGTTTTGAAAAAATAGTCTGCATCGGCTAAATTAGAATTGATTTTGATTAAAATATTGTACGGTTTTTGCCTTTTAACCCTCGATGTCTTGAGTTGTATTTTTTTTTTAATTTTTAAGGAGTCAACATGATATAAAGTATCTGTTAGGTTCTTTTTGATAGCAATTAGGGAATCACTGTAATCAAATTCCTGATAGACTGCAGTGTCGGAAAAATCATCCTTATTTTTATCAAAATTTTCTGTATTTCCAATATTAGAAGTATCACTACTATCTTCATCATTATTTTCATCGCGATTACCTGTCTTAGTTTCGCATGAAAATAAAAATACTACAGCAGTAATCATCAGTTTATATTTAAGCAGCAAATCCATAGTAATTTGGAATTAAACAGTTGTTATTTCTAAAGTTATGAAAATGAAATTTATAGCTTTTTACAAAATTACCTCTGGACATTATACAATTTAAACAGCATCAGGCTTGTTTGTTTAATCTCTACAATATTCTAACTCTCACTACTATAGCAAAGGATTATGGCATTTAATGATTGACTGATTTTTAATATAACTTTTCTTAATTTATTTATAAAACTTCATTAAACAGCTGTTAATTTTTAACAGGAACTCTTTGAACATATTATCATAAAATGTATATTTGAGTGTATATTCGAACATTTTATAGCGTGCAAAAACAATCAAAATTAGACGATTTCAAATTTCCTAAAACACCTACTGGTGTTGACGGTCTTGATGAAATTACAGATGGCGGTTTCCCAAAAGGACGCCCAACATTAATTTGCGGTGCCGCCGGCTGCGGAAAAACATTGCTGTCCATGCAATTCCTTATCAAAGGGATTACAGAATTTAAGGAACCCGGGGTTTTCATGTCTTTTGAAGAACCTTCTGATGACCTTACCGTTAATGTCAAATCGCTTGGATTTGATCTTGAAAAACTGAAAGCCGACAAAAAGCTAGTAGTAGATCACGTCCGTGTGGAACGTTCCGAAATTGAAGAAGCCGGAGATTATGACCTTGATGGATTATTTATTCGTTTAGGACATGCCATCGATTCCATAAAAGCAAAACGTGTCGTACTGGATACCATAGAATCACTTTTCGCAGGCCTTGACAATCAGGCTATTTTGAGAGCCGAATTACGAAGATTATTCCATTGGCTCAAATCCAAAGGTGTAACTGCAATTATAACTGGAGAGCGCGGTGAAAGTACTTTAACCCGTCAGGGACTGGAAGAATATGTTTCAGATTGCGTAATTCTTTTGGATCATCGTGTTATCGAACAGGTTTCTACCCGAAGATTGCGTATCGTAAAATACAGAGGTTCTACCCATGGTACGAACGAATATCCGTTTTTAATTGATGAAGACGGAATTTCAGTATTGCCAATCACTTCTTTAAAATTAGACAATGAAGTTTCATCGGAAGTCATTTCAACGGGAGTTCCCGGATTAAACGCCATGTTTGACGGAGGCGGATTTTATCGTGGAAGCAATATTTTGGTATCCGGAACAGCAGGTACGGCCAAAACAACTGTTGGCTGTTATTTCGCCAACGAGCAATGTAAAAATAACGAAAAGACTATCTATTTTGCCTTTGAGGAATCACCACAACAGCTGATTCGAAATATGAAATCGATAGGAATTGACCTTGAAAAACATATCAAAAAAGGACTGCTTCAAATTCATTCTTCACGCCCGTCCTTAAACGGTCTTGAAATGCATTTGCTAACCTTAAGAAAATTAATTAAGGAATTTAAGCCTACCACAATAATTATTGACCCGATAAGCAATCTGATCACTGTAGGAAGTGAACAGGAAGTACGTTCGATGCTGGTTAGGCTGATTGATATGCTTAAAGCCAATAACATCACCGCTTTATTGACTTCCTTGAACAAACAAACAGATGCCGTGAGACCGGATCTGGCAGAAGAATCAGTATCTTCTTTGGTAGATACCTGGATTACGGTTCGCGATATGGAAGGCATTGGCGAAAGAAACCGCGGTATTTTTATTATCAAGGCAAGAGGAATGGGACATTCCAATCAGGTAAGGGAATTTATAATAACCCCTAAAGGAATAGAATTACTGGATGTAGAATTAGGACCGGACGGAATCCTGACCGGTGCTGCAAGAAAGTCACACCGTTTCAGCAAAACCGTATCGGATATTAAGCTTCAAAACGAAATCAGCAGAAAAGACAGGGAAATTGCCCGTAAACGCAAGGTTTTGGAAGCCAACATAGAAGCGCTCAGAAATGAATTCGAATCTGCCGAGGAAGAATTAAGTATTCTTCGCGCAACAGAAGAATTACAGGCCAAGCTGTCTTCTAAAAAATAGCACCACAATGAAAAAAGAAGTTGTAGCCGAATGGCAATTACTGCTTTACATAGCAGGGCAAACGCCAAAATCGATCAAGGCGCTTGAAAATATAAAAAAGTATGCCGAAATACATTTAAAAGGCAAATACAGTATCGAAATTATTGATTTGCTTAAAAATCCGCAATTAGCAGAGGGGGATCAAATTCTGGCTGTACCAACACTGGTGCGCAAATTTCCCGAACCTATCCGTAAAATTATAGGTGACCTCTCTAATGAGGAAAGAGTACTTGTAGGACTTAATATCAAACCGATTATAATGGCATAAAAAATGGAAGATTCATCGGATGGCTCTGGCACAACCCATAAATTCACACTTTTTGTTTCAGGCATGTCTGTAAAGTCAGGACATGCTATTGAAAATTTACGCAAAATCTGCGATACGTACTTCGCAGATAATTACGAGGTAGAAATCATTGACATCAGCCGTGACAAAGAACAGGCGGTCATTCACCAAATTGTAGCAATCCCTATACTGATCAGGACAGGTCCGGAACCCAGAAGAATCATTCTCGGCGACCTGTCAGACACGGATAAGGTGCTGAAAATACTTAATATAAGGGAAATATAATTTGAAGGCCAACGATAAAAATATAGACGCATTACAGGCAGAAATTGCAGCATTAAAAGAAGAACTTTTTGAATCCAATAGTATTGTTAATGCTATCAAACAAGGAGATGTCGATGCGCTGGTTGTACACAATAACGGAGTTCCCCAGCTTTATTCCCTGGAAACCGCTGACTACACGTACAGGTTACTGATTGAAAAGTTCAGGCAGGGTGCTTTAAGCATTTCGCGAAACGGACTCATCTTATATTGCAATGATTATTTTTCGCAATTGGTACACATTCCGTCAGAAATGATCATCGGAACGTACCTGAGTGAATATCTCGATAATCCGGCGCAGTTCGGCCAGATCATCGAAGCGATAAAATATGGTATTACCACACACGAAATTCTTTTCAGATACGATCACAACCAAAAGACTTTTCCGGGTTCTATTTCTTTAACCGACCTGGAACCGTCCGTCGAGGCTATCGGAATTGTCATTACCGACCTGACCGAAAAGAAAAAGCATGAAGAAGCGCTTTTTCGCCATCATCAGGAATTGGAGGAAAAAATAAATGAACTGCACAGGACCAACAGCAACCTGAAGGAATTCATTCATGTCATCTCGCACGATCTTAAGGAACCGCTTCGGAAAATCGTAATGCACAGTGACAGGATCGACGGAAGCTATCTTTCAGAATCGGATACCAAAGCCATGAATGTACTGAAAACTTCGGCACTACGGCTGAATTCCCTTATTGATGATCTGGTACAGTATTCCTCGCATACCGCACAGTTAGAGCGAACCGAGGTTAATCTGGTAGCTATAATTCATGAAGTGGTTGACGATCTTGAAATCCTTATTAGCGATAAAAAGGCCAAAATAGAAATTGGAAAACTGCCCGTCTTAAAGGCTTCAAAAGTACAAATCCGACAGCTTTTTGCCAATTTGATCACCAACGCCATCAAATACAGCAGAGCCGACACTCCCCCACTAATTCAAATTGTGCAGGATGATAATTTAAATGCCGAAATTCCGAATCAAAACACTAAATTTGTAAAAATTCAGATCAAAGACAATGGTATCGGAATGGAGTCGAGCCACCTGCTGAAAATTTTTACGATTTTTCAGCGCCTGCATGCCAAAAACGAGTATTCAGGAAACGGTATCGGACTCGCTATCTGTAAAAAAATTATGGAAAACCACTCCGGAAATATCACGGTCGAAAGTACGCTGAACGAAGGCACAACATTTAATCTTTACTTTCCCATTTTATAATGCCAGAGAAATTCAACCTCCATATTATTATCGCCGAAGACGACAATGATGACGCAGATGTGATCTTTGAAACTTTTACTAAAAACCCCAATTTTGGCAAAGTAAGCCTGGTACCCAATGGTGAAGAACTCCTGAATTACCTGAAAGACGCTGCTACCGAAACCCCCGATGTCATCCTCACCGATATCAATATGCCGATAGTTGATGGTATCGAAGCCCTGCAGGAAATCCTGAACAACACCGAATTAAAAAACATTCCCTGCTTTGTCTATTCCACCAGCATCAATCCTTCCTACAAAGAAAAATGCGACGTACTGGGTGTCAAAGCCTACCTCATCAAACCCTACTCTTTCGAGGCTTTCGAAGAAATCCCGAAGACGATTTTGAGAATTATTGAAGTCTAAAATTTCAATTCACTATTTTGATATATAATTAAAACGGGATTATTTTCTATTGGAAGTAATCTCGTTTTTTTTATTAGTAGCTATTCCTGCTGTCCGCTATATCTTTTGTGCCGAACCCCGGCACAAAAGGATGCCGCTTCCATCAGGGCTATGACACTGTTTTTCATAAGATGTGTTTGATTTTTTATATATATCATTCATATTACGTCTTATTATTCTTCTTACTTTTTTGAGATTTTATTTCATGCATTATTCATGCACTATCTATGCTTTATCTATGCCTTTGCTTAACCTGATTTATTACCTCAAAATTTAATATTCAGGTAACCCTTGAGTGGAATTAATTTTGATGAAAATTTTCCGTCAGTTCGAGTGATCCCGATTTTTCATCGGGATTGTATCGAGAACAGGAAAATTATCATTAAAAACGGTTCTCGATACACGTCACTTCGAGTGCGGAGCGTATCGAGAAGTTTTGTTTCGTTTCTCTGCACAAAAAACACTCGAACTGACGTTTTTAATAATTACAATCAACAAGTGATTCCAATATTAATTTTATAGCTATAAAAAAGTTGGTTTTTTTGGTTTGAAATGCTGTTTTAAGAGAGAAGCCACATATTACTTTGCGAGGCTGCTATCATCTCCTTGTTTTAGATGTAATTTATGCATGGCATCAAGGAGTTCAATTTCTCCAAGAGGTAATAGCTGTAAGGCTATTTCGAGCAAAGTCATGACATTTATCTCCGGACTGAATATAGAGCCCGATACATAAGGAGGTTCGCTGTCCAAAGCAAGTATGCTGGCTTTGAGTAAATCTGAGATTGTGACAATAAGATCGTTGTAACCTGATATTCTTATTTCGGCGGTAAATGAATTCTCTTTTTTATTATCCTGTTTTAAGGTTTTGAAAAAATTTGCCTTTTGCATTAAAGTTATTATGGTTTCTGTTGCTTCTGTGTTTGATGTATCCATGATTTTAGTTTTTAATTGGATTTTTCTTTGCTATTTTCTTTGATATTTTCAGTGTCTGCTCTCAGCAGGTTCGCAATTTCATCCAATACTTCTAACTCTGCCCGCGGGAATAACTCTAGGGCAAGTTCTAATACTGATCCGATGTCGAACTCTTTATTATCCAGTTCATCTGTATGAACAACATGCAGGCACATTTTGATCAGGCTTACGCCCAGCCCCATCATGTCTGAATATCCGGAAACTTTTATTTCACGGATATATCCATGGTAAATACTTTCTGCCGGTTGAAGTATCTTAAAATGATACGAAGCAAAATGTTTGAATTCTTCGAGTGTTTGAATAGCAGCTGTTTTCATGTTCTTTAGATAGTAGTTGAATTGGTTTCCTCTTTTCCAGTCTCTTCTTTTTTAATTTGTTCATGATCTGCAGGAAATAATGTGCTTATTTCACTCAGCAGTTCAAATTCATCAATTGGAAATAACTGCAGGGCAATTCCCAATATTAGACCAACATCAATTTTCCTGCTCTGAATTGTACATGGAATTTCAGCCGAATCCTGATCCAAAGCTACCATGCATAACTTCATAAGGTTTCTCACAATCGCGGCCAGTTCCAAATAATCGAATACCTTTATTTCGGCCCTATATAAACCGTTTTTATCCCCGGCTGGTTTTAAGGTTCTCAAACACATGTTTGTTACTCTCCTGATCTCTTTTATTTTTTCAGTTTCATCTGTTTTCATAATCTTTATCTTTTTTTATTGTCATTCATTACCACAGTTTCTAATTATTTGTTATTTCCGGTTTATTTTCAGCTTCACTTAACCTGTCGATTTCATTTTGTATCAAAATATCCGCCTGCTTCTTAAATTTACCACACCTTTTTTCGAGTAACTGATAATATAGGTAATCCACATCGTTACACTTGCTGAAACGTAAGGTGCACGGCTGTTGCTTAAGAAATTTAAACATGGACTTGTCTTCCTGTGTCTCCCGGGGAAAGAAATCTGCCGTAATACCGGTAAAATATTCGCAGAGCGTAAACAGGTATCCTAATGCAAAATGATTTGGGGTGTAGCCCATAAAAACACGGATTAAAGACAGACAGATCTGTTCTACTATTTGATGAAGAGCAGCCATTTTTACTTCATCCGAACTCGAAGGGTCATCATCATTATACACCCAGTTCCAGAGTGTAGCCATAACATACTTCCTGTGTGCTATATAATTTGATGTCGCTTTTACATTTCTTTTCGAGGTTTCATCAATATTTAAATACGGAGGCTTGTTGCTATCCTGAAATAATAGTTCTGAGTGCTGCATGATTTGCCAAAAGAAAAACTGTTGGTCCCCGCCTAAGTTTTTAAGACTTTTTACATGGTGTATCAAAACAGTAGCGGTCAAAGAACCCTTGGTCTTAGTTTTTATCTTATCGCTTATATCGCCTGCAGCGTTTTCTATAGTTTCATAAACAAAAACTAATAGGTATAAATGACTCTGTTCTTTTTGCAGTTCCTTTTCGAGGGGAAGTGCCCTGCTGGAACTAAAAACTGTTTTTTGCCTGCCAAAACAATAAATAGCTCCTGTTTTAATGTGTTCTGTGATTACTTCGATTACTTCTTTTTGCTGAGAAAATTCAATTGGATTCATAATTTTTACTTTTTAGTTGGTACTTGTCCGAATAATTGTATTTTTGTTTAACACAGCCCAAGTAAGCGATAGTTAGTACCGTACCGAACTAATGGAAATTGTATCTTACCAAAGCGGACTTGTATTTTACCGAAACAGAAAAATTTCAGGAATTTTAAATATCTTTGAGCTATGAGCACAGCCACAAAACCTAAACACATTGGAAGAAATATAAGCCGCATCAGAGAGCTTAGAGGAATGAAACAGGAAGCACTTGCCGCTGCGATTGGTGTGAGCCAGCAGTCTGTTTCTAATATTGAAGGAAGTGAAATTGTCGATGAAGAAAAACTGAATGCTATTGCAGAAGTTTTAGGTGTTACTGCTGAGGCAATTAAGAATTATAGTGATGAAACTGTATTGAATGTTATAAATAATACTTTTACGAGTAATGATAGTTCTACAATTAATGCGATTAATATCCAACCAAATTTTAATCCGCTTGACAAGGTAGTAGAACTTTATGAACGATTGGTTCAGTCCGAAAAAGATAAAGTTGAGTATTTGGAAAAATTATTGAAAGGGAAATAGCCTTTTTAAAAGATATATTAATTCTAAAAAGAGAAACTGGCATAGTTTCTCTTTTTTTGTTATGGAGCTTTCCTGCTGTTCACTATATCTCTATGTGGAATCTTTGCACCAAAGAATGCCGCTACCATCTGGAATATGTCTTTTTGGGTTCATGAGAAATTCTGATTTAAATATATTAGATAGAACACGTATAACTACGCGTTGCTTGGTTTTTATTTTTTGTTACACTTGTTAGAATAATATTATTGATTATGTACTTTATAAGTAAATAATAATAACCTTTTATTTTATTACATAAAATACTTATAATCAAATATTTATATGGTAATTATTTTAGAATTCTCAATATGACTAAATATAATTGTAAAAGAATTTTAAATATTCTTCAATTAAAATAAAATAAAAATGCTTTAAATATTTAATAATCTTATTTTTGAAAAATATACATGATCGATAATGAGTTTACTGCAATTAGGAATAGAAAAAGGGTTAATTACAATTACTGACAATGGTAAAGGTATAAAATATTGTAATTTTCATAGAACAAGAAATTTTATTTATCCAGAAGAAAAAGTGCAGGCAGAAACTTTTTTAAAATTAGTCATTGACTATGGCTATAAACCTGAAAGAATAAAATTATACGAGCCAGTTAAAATGGGTTCTGATACAAGAGAAGCTGATATTATTATTTATAATGATGATGAATGCAAAGAGCCTCATATTTTGGTGGAATGTAAAAAACAGGAAGTAAGCGAACAAGAATTTCAGCAAGCTATTGAACAGGCTTATAGTTATGCTTATGCTTTGCCAAATGATGTAAAATATGTTTGGATAACTTCTGAACTAAAAAATGAATATTTCGAAGTTGATAAAAAGAAGAATTCTAGGGTTACGCAACCGGATATTCCTCAATTTGGTGTAAAAAAATTAGCCAATTATAAATATGTCTATGAACCAGAGTCTATAAAAAATGAAACTGGGAAGCAAAAGTTTTTTGATTTAAACACAATTTCCGAAGAAGATTTAACGCGGCGATTTAGACAGGCGCACGATGCCCTTTGGGCTGGAGGTCAACTCAATCCCTCAGAAGCATTTGACGAACTAGATAAATTAATTTTCTGTAAAATTTGGGATGAACGAAAAGACCGTAAGCCTGGACAGGCGTACGATTTTCAAATTATCACGATTGATAAAGAAGAAATTGAAGACCCAACAAAAAGACGATACAAAGAGAATGACGAACTAACTGAAAGAGTTAGGAAATTATATGAAGAAGGCAGGAAAAAAGATCCTGAAGTTTTCAGAGATAATATTCGTTTGTCTCCTGATAAAATTAGAACTGTTGTTGGATATTTACAAGAAATCAATTTAGGCGAAACAGATTTAGATAGCAAAGGGCGAGCATTTGAAACCTTTATGGATTCTTTTTTTAGGGGTAATTTCGGTCAATACTTTACTCCAAGGCAAATTGTAAAATTTACAACCGATGTTTTACCAATCACAAATGAATCGTTGGTTTTGGATACTTCTTGTGGTAGTGGTGGTTTCTTGCTATACGCATTAAATAAAGTTCGTAAACAAGCTAATGAACTTTATCCAAATCATAAGAATGATATAAAACAAAACCAAAAGCATTATAAGTTTTGGCACGATTTCGCAGAAAAAAATCTTTATGGTATAGAGATAAATGAACAAATATCTCGTGCTGCCAAAATGAATATGATTATTCACGATGATGGTCATACCAATGTAATTACAGCTGATGGATTATTGAACGAACAAGAAATTCAAAAAATCACTCAAAACAAAGGATTCAAATACAATCATTTTGATTTTATTGTAACCAAT
>Ga0247815_10002746_pt1 | contig 12904 bp, 10 predicted proteins | sample UWRJL194509B1_FD_181014 | JGI IMG/M metagenome (GOLD analysis project Ga0247815, IMG submission 181014) | Plant litter microbial communities from Arlington Agricultural Research Station in Wisconsin, United States - UWRJ-L194-509B-1 | ecosystem: Environmental > Terrestrial > Plant litter >... | reverse complement strand
GCTTTTTTCTGCCCAGCTTTTAGGAGCCTGATATATTTCTCCGGGGAAAACGGTTATGGCAGCAGGAATTGAAATATCTACAGCATTAAAATTATTGGCATTATTTTCCCAATATAATTGTGCCGAAGATGTTGCAGAATTAGTTAACCAATATAATGATATGTCATCCAGCATTTCATCCTTGGTAAGCGATTTTTCTGCATTGCCGCCACTGTAAGTCCATTCATTAAATTTGTCAAGGAAAAATGCAACAAGCCCCGATGGCGAATCTGCAAGGCCGTAGCCAAGGGTTTGAGGACGTGTAACCATCATGGCTGCATAACCGCCACCCTTAGTATATAGATGATTTAGCGAATTAAAAGCAGCGAGTTCCTTTGCCGATAATCCTGCTGGTGCAGGGTCTCCATTTTGTAATGCTTTAGCCACATTAACCGGTACCGTTGCAGGCATGTTTACATGTATACCTAATAAACCTGCAGGTTTTTGCAGTGCCATTTTATCTGCCACTACAGACCCCCAGTCGCCTCCCTGAGATACATATTGTTTGTAGCCAAGCCGTTTCATTAGTACATCCCATGCTGTAGCAATATGATCGGCATCCCAACCGGTTGTTGTGGGCTTTCCGGAAAAACCGTAGCCAGGCATAGATGGTATTACAACGTCAAAGGCATCCTCGGCTTTTCCTCCATAAGCAACAGGATCTGTAAGTGGGCCAATTATTTTTAATAATTCAAAGACAGAACCCGGCCAGCCGTGTGTTATTATTAAAGGTAAGGCATTTTTATGTTTAGATTTTATATGAACAAACTGAATGTCAAGCCCATCTATAGTGGTTACAAACTGTGGCAGGGCATTAAGCTTTGCTTCTGCTTTGCGCCAGCTGTATTGTGTGCCCCAGTAGTTAACAAGTTCCTGCAGTTGCTGCAGCTTAACGCCCTGCGACTGGTCGTTAACAGTTTCTTTTTCTGGCCAGCGTGTTGCCAGTATTCTTTGTTGAAGATCTTTAACAGCAGTTTCAGGAACACTAATGGTGTATGGCCTTACCTGTTCTGATGTTTTTACCGTAGCTGTTTTTTGTGCGAAACCGATGGCAGATGCTAACAGTAAAGCTCCTGTTACTATTTTTTTACCAAGGCTTTTTGTGTGCATTTTAATTGTTTTCATGATGTATAATTTTTTAATGATTATTGTAATTCATGAGTCAAAGGTATAGTGGCATGGCAGCTAAAGGAAGCATAAAATAGTGAAACGGGCTAAATGAAAGCCGAACCGGACAATAGTTAACCTGAAGTATTTTTAGTCGAATAAGGCCTATCCATAAATAATATAATAAGTTTATAAGATGTTGATATACAGTGTATTTATTCGTTTTCATATGGTGTAATGAGGCAGTTGTAAAATTCACGGCTATTTATGTACAGTTGGCAAACGCAATTGTCCGGTTTAGCCCAATTTTCATTTTAATTAGTGCAGAGGCATTATACATTTGCCTAAAAAATAATAACAACATTTAATTACAATACACATGAAAACAATAAGAATAATACCGGTTTACATAGCAATGGCCTTACTAACAGTTATGAGTGCCTGTAGTCAGGCAAGCGGCACTAAAAATGTAGCAAATAAAGGATTCGCAGTTTTAGAGCTTTTTACATCTGAAGGATGTTCCAGCTGCCCGCCTGCCGATGCACTTATGGGGCAAATACAGGAAGAATATAAAAACAATGATGTTTATGTACTCTCTTACCATGTAGACTATTGGGACAACCAGGGCTGGAAAGACGTATTTGGCAATCCTGATTATACAAAAAGGCAATATCAGTATGGCAGCTGGCTGGGAGTAAATCCTGTATATACACCACAGTTAGTAGTTAATGGCAAAGCCCAACTTATAGGCTCGCAGGCCGGCGAGGTAAAAGCGGCAATACAGGGAGCATTATTAACATCATCGTCATTTAAAACTACGTTGTCATTAAACGCGCAGCAGCAACAGGGCAGCCTTACCATTACTTACACTACAAATGCAACATCAAAAAATGAGAGGCTGCTTGTTGCGGTAGTACAAAAATCAGCACAAACCAATGTTAAGCGTGGCGAAAACGGCGGGCGCGTTTTAAAGCACTATCAAATTGTGAGACATTTGCATACCGCTGCAATTACAAAAGAAGGTAAAGGGAATATAAAACTGAAACTCCCGGAAAACTTTAATACTAAAGATTTTGAAGTTGTAGGTTTCATTCAGGATGTTGCAACAGGTGGTATACTTGGAGTAACCAGGGCAAACCTTTAATTTAAAAGAGCTGGAGTAAAATATTTTTTTAAATAGCCCTACCTTTGTTTTAAGGAGGGCTTAAACGTATATGTAATGTTAAGTAAAAAAGAAAAAACAGGATTTAGAGTATCGGCAAAAGTTATATGGCTAAGTTCTTTATCTCTGGGTATACTGGCCTCTATACCCAAATTGTTCGATCATGATTCCCGACCTTTAGATATTATTATAAACTCGTCCATAACATTTTTGTTTTCCCTGTTTATATGGTATTATAATATTTATAGCCTGCCCAGATTTACCTCCCAGCGCACAAGTAAAAACTTTTTAAATGGGAGGCTTTTTCTTAGCGTATTTATGGGTATGGCAATAATGATACTGCTGGTAGTGGCGCATCAGGAGCTGTTTATAGTATCGCAACTGGATGCGCCCATAATGTTCGAGTTGCGCGGGGTACTAATAAACCTTATTGTATACATGTTTTTGCACCTGCTATTTCAGAATTATAAAACACAGCAAATAGGGGTAGAACTGGAGCGTACCAAAGCTGTAAACCTTGGAGCACAATATGAGATTTTAAAACAGCAAATTAATCCACACTTTCTGTTCAATAGTCTTAATACGCTTAAGTCAATGGTAGAGATACAGGACCCGCATAGCGCCGATTTTATTTTAAAACTATCTGATTTTTACAGGTTTACTTTAGAGAGCAGAAAACTGGACCTTATTACTTTAAAGGAAGAATTACAAATTTTGGAATCGTTCGTGTATTTGCTTAAAGCACGTTTTGAAGAAGGCTTCGTACTTATTAATGATATAGATTATGACTATTACTCAACGTTAATCCCACCGTTTAGCATGCAACTGCTTATGGAAAACTGCATAAAGCACAATGTGGTGTCTTTAGATAAACCACTTACCGTAAGGCTGTATAGCGAGAATGATCATATTGTAATTGAAAATAAGATACAACTAAAAAGGGGTATTACATCCTCTACCGGGATAGGTTTAGAAAACATAAACCAACGTTTTATGCACCTTGCAAATAAGGAAATAGTGATTGATAAAAATGAAACCACATTTAAAGTAAAAATTCCGGTTATTTATGACAATACTAATAATTGAAGACGAAGTTAAAACAGCAAAGGCACTGGGACAGCTTATTGTAAGTATAAGGCCTGATGCTCAGGTAGTATCTTACATACAAAGTATAGAGGGGGCGGTGAGTTACCTTACGGATAATGACCAGCCCGACCTGATTTTTATGGATATACAACTGGCTGACGGGCTTTGTTTTGAAATATTTAAAAGTGTAGAGGTGGTTTCGCCCGTAATATTTTGTACTGCGTTTGATGATTATGCCATAGAGGCTTTTAAATCTAACGGAATAGATTATGTGCTTAAACCATTTTCAAGGGAAACAATAGCCCAGGCTATAACCAAGGCAGTAGAGTTAAAAAATTTCTTTCAGCGTAATAAAAAGATCATGCCCGATTTTGAATACCTGCTTACAAAAACCGGAGAAATTACGGGTAAGAGCAGTTTTCTTGTTTTTAAAAATAACAAGTACCAAACGGTACAGACAGATACTATTGCCTTTTTTTATATAAAGTATGAAACGCCTACCATTATGTGTTTTGATAAGACAGAATATCAAATAACACAGTCGCTGGATGAGGTACATAAGTTACTTGCACCGAGCCAGTTTTTCAGGCTTAACAGGCAGTACCTTGTGAATTTTTCGGCAGTAAGGGAGGCCGAACATTATTTTTCGCGTAAACTACTGGTAAAACTTACCGTACCTACAGAAGAAAAATTATTAGTGGGTAAAGAAAAAGTAACCGCTTTTTTAAGTTGGCTCGAAAACAGGTAAACAGATATAAATTGTATAAAAATTCTCCGTTTTGGCTTTTAGACAAAACGGAGAATTTTGAATGGCTTTATGGCATAACTGCAGGGCGTAGGCCGGTAATGTACGATATCCTGTCATTAACTTCTGTATTGGTTTTAGCATGGGGCTGTTGTTCTTCAACGTTATAATTTGTAATGTTAGTAATTGTTACAGTTTCTACACTTAGCACCTCTTCATTTCCGTTTACATAATGCCAGTTAGGGTCAGGGTGTTGTTTCCAGGTAATTAATTTATAAATTGCCCCATTTGCTTTTGTATCAGGCCTGCCAATTAAGTTGTTTAAAGCAACGTCATTACCATAAAGTATTTCCATAGTAGCAGCTTTTTTATTATAGGCTGTTGTTATGGCTTTAAGCCTATTGGCAGTATAAACCTCCCTTGCAGTTTTTTCGTTATTCACATTGCAGGAAACTATTAAAATTCCAAGCAGCAAGAACAGTATTTTACTTTTCATAATATTGATTTTAATAGATGTCCAATTATTTTTTAGCATACCATTTTAGTTTATCACGGTTAATTTTTAACGGAATATCAAATACGTAACCGTTGTCTTTTGCAAGATTGCGGTGGCAGCTTATGCAGGCATTATCAAAACCAGGTTCGCCATAAGGTTTTTTGTCTAACGATAAAAATTTTGCAAATCCCCAACCTTCAGTATTTTTAAACCTGTTGGCATCCCTTACCATTACCTGCACATTATTAAAAGTACCGGGCCTTGCATAGCCATTTTTATCCTGTACTTCATTCCATACTACTTTTGCTAAAATTGCGCCATCGGGCCACGGGTTAATTTTGTTTTGGGCAATGGCTGCTACAGCTGCTTTATTGCCATAAATAATTCTTATGGTATTGCCGTCCTGCCTGTAGGTTGTATTGATAACGTCCCAGGATTTCCAATCGTCAAAGTAAGTTATGCCATTGGGGCTTTTAGCTGTGCCGGTTGTTTTTTGATCTTTTTTCCAATTGTTATACTCACGGTTAGCAGCATTTTCCCTTACTGTATCTGCGGGATTTGTTGCAGATAATGACAAGGCATAATTTTCTAATACATTTATGTCTTTATCTGTTATAACTGCTTCTGGATGAAGGGCGGTATATGTTTTAAGCGGCATTTTTTTCGCCTGAATCATATTTAACATATACCATACTTTAGCCTGTTGTTCTGCCGGGTTCATTTTATCCCATTCAGAAAAATTCATGGCTTTTCTGGCTTTCTTAATGTCAGAGTTCACCAGCCACGATACAGGTGCAACCTTATCATACCATTGTAATTTTGTTTCGTTAGAATGGCATGCATAACAGGACCTCTCTATAATTTGAGATACTTGCGGCGGGGCGGCTATTTTTCCTGTTACCGGTGGGTTTTTTACTGTATTGCCAAAAAACTGTATTGCAATTCCTAAAAGTAATATTAGGGCAAAGGCAATAACAATTCTCGTAAATAATGTTGATCCTGCTATTTTCATGATAGTAATTTTAAGGTTTAAGTAAAGTAAAATGCCCGGTTGCTCCCCCGGGTATTTTATATAATGAAACTATCGAAAATAAATTACTGCCTTATTGAATTGTTGTTATAAGTAACAGTATACAATTTTCTGAACATGAAATAAGTTACGCTAATAATTGTAAATGCTATAATGGCATCTATAGCGGCAGCAAAGCCTAACACGGCTATCTTAGATACAAAGGCAAAAATGATGTCGAAAAAGATGCCTGCAAAAACCCATTCCTTAAGCCTTAAAAATTTATTCGGTGTAAGGAGTATTACTACGCCCGATAGTTTAAATACCCCAAGCAGATAAATAAAATGTGATGGATAGCCCAATTGCTGGGTAATATCCCATACCACGGGATTTTAGTAAGTTCAAAAATTCCGCTGGCACCAAACCAAAGAGAGATTAATACTGCGCCTGTCCAATAGATTGTTTTTGATGTTTTTAAGCTCATGATTTCTATAATTTTAGATTGTTTAACGAGACAAAATTGCGACGTTACCACAAAAAATAATAGTAGAAATATGCCGAAGCGGACAATTTAAAATGTCATTTGGACATTACAGCCTGTGAGGTATACTTAGAGTAGTAAAAAAAATAGCCTGCTTAGATATTTGCAGGCTATTGATTGAGTTTTAATTTTCTGAAAGGTACTTGTGTACAAATGATATTGCCATAGAACCTTCTCCCACGGCAGATGCTATACGGTTCATAGCACCAGACCGTACATCGCCGGCTGCAAAAATGCCGGGCGTACTTGTTTCAAGTAAAAAAGGGTCGCGTTTAAGTTTCCAGCGTTGTGCAAAATCTTTATATACTTTTAATTCATGCCCGGTTTCTATAAAACCTCTTGGGTCGCGTTGAATTTCGCTGCCCAGCCAATCTGTATAGGGTTTTGCGCCAATAAATATATACAGTGCAGCTGCATCGCCAGTTGTTTTTTGTCCGGTAACAATGTTTTCTATTGTTAACTGTTCAAGATGCCTGTCTCCTGTAGCCTCTTTCACTTCTGTATCTGTAAGAACTTCAATATTGGGCAGGTCGGCAATTTGCTGTATCAGGTAAGCCGACATGGTATAAGAAAGGCTGTCTTTGCGGATAATTATATATACCTTATCTGCAAATTTAGACAGGTAAACCGCTGACTGCCCAGCCGAATTTCCGCCGCCTACTATATAAACGCTTTTATCTTTACAGGCAGATGCCTCTGTAATTGCTGCACCATAATATACTCCCGCACCGGTAAAATCTTCGATGCCTTTAGTTTCCAGTTTTCTGTAATCTACACCTGTGGTAATAATTATTGCGCGGCAGTTAATCTCGCTGCCATCTGTAAGTGTTAGTATTTTGTAATTATCAACTTCCCGAATAGCTACAACTTCTTTGGGCGACAAAAATTCTGCACCCAGTCGTCGCGTCTGGCTTATTGCCCTCTGTGCTAAATCAGCACCTGTAAGGCCGGAAGGAAACCCAAGATAGTTTTCTATGCGCGAGCTGGTACCTGCCTGCCCACCCGGTGCCTTTCGTTCTATCACCAGTGTTCTCAGCCCTTCGGATGCACCGTAAACAGCCGCCGCAAGACCGGCAGGCCCTGCGCCTATAATAACCACATCATACACATCGGTAGTAATTTCGGGGTTGGTGCCTATACTTTCGGCAAGCGTTAAAATATTCGGTTGTTGCAGTATCGCGCCATCTTCCAGAAGTACAATAGGTAAATTCTCTGTAGTAAGGTTGTTAATTTCCAGTAGTTTACCAGCCTCAGCATTTTTTTCTATATCCATCCAGTGGTAGGGCATAAGGTTACCTGCAAGAAAATCTTTAATGGTATGTGATAGAGGTGAATATTGGTAGCCTATTACACGTATACCCTTAAAATCGGGCTTGTAGTTTCTTTGCCAGTCGATAAGTAAATCATTTAGCAGTGGGTATAGCTTATCTTCGGCAGGATCCCACGGCTTCATTAGGTAATAATCAAGCTGAATTTTATTAATGGCGCTAATGGCAGCTTCGGTATCAGAGTAGGCAGTAAGCAAAATACGTTTTGCCTCGGGGTAAATTTTAATAGCCAGTTCTAAAAATTCTACGCCTTCCATTTCGGGCATGCGCTGGTCGCAAATAAACATTGCAATAGCACGGGCTTCATTTTTAAGTTCGGTAATTAATTCCAGCGCCTCCTTTGCTGATGTTGTACTTATAATTTTGTACTCGCGGCTGTATTTTGCCTTAAGGTCTCTCGCTATGGCATTTAATACCTGCTGATCGTCGTCTATCGAGAATATAATTGGTTTTTCCATGTTGTTTTATTGTTTGGTAATGTATAAACCGGTTTGCTAATCTATAGGGAAACAAACTGTAAAAGTTGTGTTTCCGGGTACAGATTCTACTTTAACAGATCCGTTATGCTTTAAAACTATTCGCTGCACCGTTTCGAGTCCCATCCCGGTCCCTTTGCCCACATCTTTAGTGGTAAAAAAAGGATCGAAAATGTTTTGCCTTATACCCTCCGGTATTCCCGGGCCATCATCTGTAATGGTAACTTTTATAAACTCGCGGTCTTTTTCTGTACTTATAATAATTTTGCCTTTTCGGTTTATTTCCATGCTGTCCAGCGCATTGTCTATAAGGTTAGTCCATACCTGGTTCAGTTCGCCGGTGTATGCCATAATATTAGGTAGTGTACTGTCATAATTTTGTTCCAGTTCTATATTTCCTTTTCTTATTTTGTGTCCCAGTATGCTAAGGGTATTTTGTATACCGTCATGAATATTTGTCAGGATTTTTTCGGCACCCCTGTCCATGTGCGTGTATATTTTTACCGATTTTATCAGTTCGGATATCCTGCCGGATGATACCTGTATGTCCTGTATGATTTTCTCTGTAGTCAGGATATTATACATCCAGTTAAATACCGGAGATACCGCATCATCAGGAAGCAGCTGCCCTAATGTTTCTAACTTTTCGATACTAAAGTTAAAATCGGTAAATACTTCGCTCATTTCTTCATAATTGTCAATCCCGCGCTCGTCCAGCCAATCAGCAATGGCATCTTCTTTTTTGGTTTTTTCTTTTAGGCTTAAATATGGCCTGTCGGTTACTGATATTATACTTTTTATTTCGGTATTAACACTGTCAAGCTGAGATGCATTTAGAGATAGTACGGCAAGTTTTTTAAAAGTATCTGGTTCCAGCATCAAATGCTGCCTAAGCGAAAGCGAGTCGCTTACTAATGCTGCCGCAGGATTATTTAACTCGTGGGCAAGCCCGGCAGCTAATTTACCTAATGCCGCCATTTTATCATTTTGCTGTTGCATTGTAGTAAAATCGCGCACACGGTTGTTCATAATATGCACCAGAGCCTGTGTAAGCTCAAAATGGTCATGCATCATGGTGCGAATCTCATCAGTATTAAAAGACAGCAGTGTTACAGGGCTTACTGCCTGTGCATGTACGCTCGAATTGATACCTCTTGAGTAGGGCAGGTAGCCAAAAATATTACCTTCGCTAAATATGGTAATTTCACGGTTAGCATTTCCCTGCTTCATGTATATGTATACACGGCCTTCAAGAATAAAGTGCGGCCCCGATATTTTTGTACCTTCTACAGCAATAAATTCCTGATTGGCATAAGTAACGATTTTACTATGCTGTTCCAGCCATTCCAACTGATTTTCGGGTACAGACGTTAATGCTTCAAATTGCTGTAATTGCTTAGTATACAGTGCCATATTGTTGATTGGTTATATACCATAAGATTACGCGAAAAATATTAATTATCCCAATGTAATTAGTAAGAATTTTTAGGGCACTTACTAACTTGTGTAAGTGCTCTAAAAATTAATTATCAATTTTTAAATACCTTACCATGAAATAGGTACATAATCTTTTAAAAATTTTCCGCACCAGTGTTTTCCTGTATTTATGCCGTCAAACAGTGGATCCATAACCCTCGCAGCGCCATCAACAATATCTAACGGCGGCTGAAAATCTTCTTCCTCCTGTTTTCTTTTAGCTAATTCGGCGGGGTCTTCATCGGTTACCCAGCCGGTATCTACAGCATTCATAAAAATGCCTTCTTTAGCTAAAGAGCCTGATGCAGTATGGGTTAGCATATTTAATGCCGCTTTTGCCATATTAGTATGGGGGTGGCGGTCATCTTTATAGCCATAATAAAACTTGCCTTCCATAGCAGATACATTAATAATATGTTTTTGACCGGTATTGTCTCTCCTCATTACTTCGGCAAGTCGGTTGCACAGCACAAATGGCGCTACCGAATTGACCAGTTGTACCTCTATCATTTCGGTGGTTTCTATCTGGCCTAATTTTAAACGCCAGCTATTGGTTTTCCTCAGGTCTACCTGTTGCAAATCGGCATCAAGCTCGCCCTCCGGAAAAACTTCATTGGCTACGAGTGCTTTATCAAAAGAATACGGAATTTGAGATAACTTAGCCGATGCCCTTAGCCCAATACCGGCTTCCGGGCCGTGCCATGTTACCGGCATATTATCGTTAGGCGATGCTCCTGTAGTTAATACTTTAAGTTCCTGCAGGCAATTTGTATGGTCTAATAATAAGCCCTGTACCTGTTGTGGTAAAGAGGTAACCGGTAGCTCTTCATTCTCTATTAAATGAGTGTAAAACCCAGCCGGCCGGCGCACTGTTTGGGCGGCATTATTAATAAGGATATCTAAACGTTTGTACTTCTGTTCTATAAAATTGCAAAAAATTTCGACACTTGGTATATGGCGTAAATCTAAACCATGAATTTTTAAGCGATGCCCCCATTCCATAAAATCAGCTTCTTTAGCAAAACGTATTGCCGAGTCTACCGGAAAACGTGTAGTGGCAATAACTGTTGCGCCGCCGCGCAGGAGCATTAATGTAATGTGGTAGCCTATTTTTAAACGCGATCCGGTTACAATTGCTATCTGGCCTTTTACATTTGCCGTCTGAAAACGTTTTGCATAATTAAAATCGCCACAGTCTGTACACATTGTGTCATAAAAATGATGCATTTTAGTAAACGGTATTTTACATACGTAACAGTTTCTGGGTGTTTTTAATTCTAATTGCTCCTTATTTCTTAAATCATCAAGGCTTAATAATTTAGGGGCTGTAAAAACGCTTGCTTCCCGCGCATCCCTTATTCCCGTTACTTTGCGGGCTGTCCTGTCCTGCTTTTCTAATTTTCGTTTAGCGGCTAATTTCCCATCTTTTTTCCTGCGGGAAAGTTCGTCACGATCCGGCCTCGAAAATTGTCCTGCGGCTTTAATCAGGGCTGTCCGCTGTTCTTTAGGAATGTCAAAAATCTTTTCAGTTTCATTATTTAATTGCGTTAGCAAAGCAATGCACTTTTCTATATCCTGCAGGTTTATGGCAGGTGTCATTTCATCGTTCGTCGTCATAAATTATCATTTTCAAAGGCGGTAAACCACAGGCTGCAAATATACTTTTAAAATTTCCTGACTCATCATTTATGAAAGCTTCTTCATCTAAAAAACTCTGAAAAAGTTATGGTATTAAATTGCAGGTATTTTATTCACTAATTAGTGACTTTTTGTATATTTGCGCTATCATTCAAAAATTGGGCAGCAAACCAACCACCAATTTTTTATAAGGCCGTAGCAATTTTAAGCCTCCTTTGCTGCAGCCAATATAAAAAGTTAATGCCATTATTAAAAACAATGAAATACATCTTCCTTAATTTTTTTCTTATTTTTTCGACGATAAGTTTTTCTCAAAAAAAATTGCCGATAATTAATGCAACCTCTAAAGCAGCGATTATATATGAAGATGGCCAGCCCAATACCCAATGGAATTTAAGTCCGGAAACAAAAATAGATGCATATACGACCAACAAGTTGACCATGCCAACGCTCGTAAGTCTAAAAACCGATACAGACTCTATTAGCTTTTCTTTAAAGGCGGGGCAATATAAAGATTTTATTGTACTGCTAAACGGTAAGGATTCCTGTTACACGCGTTTTCAAAGTCCGGCTATTAAAGATTACAGTAAACTAAAGCCCGAAATACATGATACAATTTCGCTAAGTATTAATAGATATAATACCAATTATATTGCGGCTATAGTAAATAAAACCGACACTTTAAAGATGAATTTTGATACCGGTGCTACAGAAATGACGCTGACGGAAGATGCCTTGTCTGCAAAAATAAAAAATGGTTTAAAGCTTTACAATACCTTTCATGATGTAGAAATAGGGAAGAGGGTATACAAAACAAAAATATATGATATTAAGCTGGCAGGGCATGAAACAGATGGGCTGCTTGGATGGGATTTATTTGACGGAATGATAGTAGAGCTTAACTATGATAAAAATATTATGGTTGTACATTCTAAACTGCCTAAAGATGTAAAAAGTAATAAATCAGCTTCAAAATTTAATATTAAGTACTTTAACGGGAAGTTTTTTACTGAAGCTGAAATACAGCAGGGCGGTAAAAAAATTAAAGAGTGGTTTTTATTTGATACAGGATATCAAAGAACGGTGATGTTAGATAATGATTTACTGGCAGAAAATAAATTCCCTGTCGGAGAAATGCGGGAGATTAACAGAATAGTGATGCACGGAACAACAGGCAATGAAATCCCTGTAATAACAGCAAATTTAGAAAGCCTTAAACTTGGTAAATTTGAAATAAAAGATATTCCTGTTCAAATAATGACCTCTCAAAAAACCAGGTTTGGTGCCAACATTCATATTTTAGGCAGTGAGGTTTTAAAAAGATTCAATACATTTTTAGATTTCAAGGATAACGCTGTTTACCTGGTACCAAATAGTTTATACAATGCCGCTTTTGAGTAAAAAACTAAAAATATTATTTAGGGTATAATACCTAATGAGCATTAAATAATGATGCGTATATTTGGAGTAACTAATAAAGATATCTATGAAGAAAATAGGATTTTTATCATTTGGGCATTGGGCCGATCATCCTTCTTACCAAACCCGTACGGCAGGTGATACTTTGCTGCAGTCGATAGATTTGGCTGTTGCCGCTGAGCAGTTGGGTTTAGATGGTGCTTATTTTAGGGTACATCATTTTGCACGGCAGCTGGCATCGCCATTTCCTTTACTTTCGGCAATTGGTGCGAAAACCAGCAAAATAGAGATAGGTACAGGCGTGATAGATATGCGCTATGAAAACCCGCTATATATGGTGGAAGATGCCGGTGCAGCCGACATAATCTCGGAAGGTCGCCTT
>Ga0247815_10002744_pt1 | contig 12905 bp, 9 predicted proteins | sample UWRJL194509B1_FD_181014 | JGI IMG/M metagenome (GOLD analysis project Ga0247815, IMG submission 181014) | Plant litter microbial communities from Arlington Agricultural Research Station in Wisconsin, United States - UWRJ-L194-509B-1 | ecosystem: Environmental > Terrestrial > Plant litter >... | reverse complement strand
TGAAGACGTTCGTGACGGTGGCGGAGACGCTCAACTTCACCCAGGCGGGGCAGCTTCTGGGCCTCAGCCAGCCCACCGTGAGCCAGCACGTGCGCAAGCTGGAGCTGGCGGCTGGGCGCAACCTGGTGAACCGCGACACCCGCGAGGTGCGGCTCACCGACAACGGCGACGCCATGCTCGGTTTCGCGCGCACCATCCTCGCCGCGAACGATCAGGCCAGCTCGTACTTCACCGGGTCGGCCATGCGTGGTCGACTGCGCTTCGGATCAGCGGATGACCTCGCCCTCACGCAGCTCCCCCAGATCCTGCGCGACTTCCGCCAGTTGTATCCGCACATCAACCTGGAGCTGACCGTCAACCAGAGCCAGGTGCTCACCCGGCGCCTCACCGCCGGTCAGCTGGACCTGGTGTTCGTGCGGCAGAGCGCTGGATCGGGCATCGGCCGCCTGGTGCGCCGCGAGCGACTCGTCTGGGTCGGTCACCGCAGCCTGGTGATCGAGCCGGGTCAGGCGGTGCCGCTGATCGTCTACCAGGCGCCGAGCCTGAGCCGGGCGCTGATGATCGAGGGGCTCGAGGCCATGGGACGCACCTGGCGCATCACCTGCAACGTGCGCGAGATCAACGGGATGGTCGCTGCCGCCCGCGCCGGGATGGGTGTCGCGTCGTTTCCGCAGAGCCTCATCCCGCCCGACCTGATCGATCTGACTGCCTCCGTCGACCTTCCCGATCTCGGCGACGTGGAGTTCAGCCTGCTCGACAACCCCACGTCGGCCCGGGAGCCGGTGGACGCGTTGGTCTCCGCCATCATCGGCCGGCAGAACGCGATGACGCCGGTCGGCTAGTGACTCAGGCGACGCCGCGCCAGAGCGCGATCAGCTCGTCGCGGTCGAAGATGCGCTCCGGCCGGATGACCGCGTCGTCGGCCACGTAGTAGAAGACTGCATCGATGAGCTCCGGGTCGATACCTTTCCACTCCGCGAATGCCTGCCGGTACAGGGCCAACTGCAGCTGCTTCGCCTCGAGGTCTGCGGCATCCCTCGGTGCCTTGCCGGTCTTCCAGTCGACGACCCGGTAGCGCCCGTCGACCAAGTACACGGCGTCGAGCTTGCAGATGATGACCTCGCCGTCGAGCACCAGGTGGATCTCGATCTCCACCTCCTCGGGCTGCAAGGCCGCGAACTCAGAGTTCTCGAAGGTGCGCTGCAAGACGCCCAGCGCATCCGCTTCAGCGTCCAGATCGTGATCGAGATCGAGCTCGTCCAGCATCGCGTCGAGCTGCTCGGCCGTGCCGTGCACGCCATAGCGGTTCTCGACCCACTCGTGAAAGAGCGTCCCCAGTCGGGTTGCCCGGTACGGTCGTTCCGGCATCGGGCGACGCAGCGACGCTGCGACGGATGCCGGGTCGGTCACGTAGTCCTTGAACCGGGATGCGGGGACCCGCGTCGGCACCTCGACGTACTCGCTCGTCTGCAGGCGCCGCCTGCGCTCCTCCAGCAGCAGGTCCAACTCGGGCTGCCAGACGCCCGCGCTTCCGGGGGTGGCCGCCCGCACCAGGTCGGCCGCGCGCTCGACCCGCTCGCGACGCTCGCCCAGCGGATCCATCGGCCAGACGTAGCTGTTGGCCTCATCACCGAGCGGATTCTCCTCGAACTCACTGGCGACGGGAAGCTCACGGATGATTCCGGCCGTCTCCAGCTCGCGCAGGAAGACGCTCGGGCGCCGGGGTTTGGTCTGCGTGGCCCAGAACGAGGCTGTCACGAGCAGCGCGTGCCGGGCGCGGGTCACCGCAACGTAGGCGAGCCGCCGCTCCTCCTCGTCGTGGCGCGCGCGCACGGCGGCCTTGAAGACGGTGCGTGCGTCGAGCAGCTCCTTGCGGGTGGTCGCCTCCTGCCAGGCGAAGTCGGGCAGCTCGGCCCCGTCGCCGCGGAACACGTAGGGCAGTGACCCGAAGGTGAGCCAGCCGTTGGTCCCCTCGTTGGGCGTGCCCGGCAGTTCCTCGTCGACCAGTCGCGGCACGACGACGATGTCCCATTCCAGACCCTTCGAGCCGTGGATGGTGAGCAGCTGCACCGTGCCCGGCTCTGCCTCCTCGGGGCGAGGGGCGAGGTTGTCGCGCCACTCCGCCTCCCGCAGCCAGGCGAGAAAGCCGCCGAGAGAGGCGCTGTCGTCGACACTCAGGTAGGTTCCCAGCGCATCCGAGAACGCCTCCATCGACGCCCGCCCGAGCGACAGCGTCTCGTTGGCGGCAACCTCGATGTCGAGCAGTAGTTCCTGCTCCACGTAGGTGACGAAGTCGAGCAGATCGAGGCCGGAGCGCGCACGGAGCCTGGCGAACAGGCGGCCGGCCTCGCGCATCCGTTCCAGTCCGACGGCGCTGAAGTTCTCCAGCGCCCCATGCCCTTCTCTGGCCGTGGCCAGGAAGTCGAGGGCGTCGACGATCGAGCCACCCTCCCCCTCGGCGACGGATGCCCGCAGCTTCTCCCGCACGTCATCGTCCATGCGGCGCTGGGCATAGTCGCGGTCGCGGAGCCAGGAGGCGAGCCGGCTGAGTGCGTGCAGGTCTTTCGCGCCGATCCGCCAGCGCGAACCGGCGAGCAGGCGGATGAGCTCCGACCCGGCGCTCGGATCGCTGATCACGCTGAGCGCGGAGACAAGGTCGGCGATCTCGGGCTCGGCCATCAGCCCGCCGATGCCGAGCACGTGGAACGGCACCTCGTGCCGCCGCAGTGCGGCAATGAACACGGGCTGGGTCTTGCGCGCCCGGAACAGCATCGCCGCGGTCGGCGGGGTCGACGACGAGAGCCGCTGCTTCAGCCAGAGCGCCGCCGCGTCGGCCTCGTCGAACAGCGTCTCCTCAACCACGACCTCCACCGGCAGGGCGGATGCCGCGGGCCCAGCCTCGAGGCGTTCGACCAGTGACGCTCCGCCGGCCCGGAACGGCTCAACGATTCCATTGGCGACGGCCAGGATGTCGTGGCCGTTGCGCCAGGACGTCGTGAGAGCGAAGTGCTGGGCCGTGCCGCCCCCGAACTGATCCGAGAAGCCGTCCAGGTTCGACGCGGAGGCGCCGCGCCAGCCGTAGATCGATTGATTGGGGTCGCCGACCGCCATCACGGACATCCCGCCGAACAGCTCCGAAAGCAACCAGGTCTGCACCACGCTGGTGTCCTGATACTCGTCCAGCAGCACGACCCGATACTGCTCGCGGAGTTCCTCGGCCACCCGCGGCACCTCGCGCACGATGCGCAGCGCGAGAGCGACCTGGTCGGAGTACTCGACGAACCCCCGGGCGGCCTTCGTCTCCGCATACTGCGTGGCCAGGTCGAGCAGCACGGGCAGCGCGCCGACAGTGTTCGCGAGCGCGACGGCATCCTCGTAGGCGCCGCGACCGCCCGGTGGCAACTCGGCCAGGGCCGCGAAGCGTCGCGCGAAGCTCTCCACCTCGGCCGCATCGACGAGGTTCTCGGCGAGCGCACGGGAGAGGGCCAGCACGGCGCGGGTGATCGTGTCGAGGTTCTTGTCGAGCAGGGGAAGACGCGGGTCGGTGGAGGCGATCACGATCGAGCGCACCTGCTGCCAGGCCGAGGCCTCGCCGAGCACCGCGCCGTCGCTCTCGCGACCGAGCAGGATCGCGTTGTCGCGGTAGATGCGGTTGGAGAAGGAGTTGTAGGTGGCGACGGTCGGCGGGTCGAACTCGTCGTACGGCTCGATTCCCTCCCCGCTCGGTAACAGTCCGGCCCGATCGAGTTCGGCGATGCGCTCGCGGATGCGCACGGAGAGCTCGCCCGCCGCCTTGCGGGTGAACGTGAGACCGAGGATCTCGCCGGAACGCACATGCCCGTTGGCGAGCAGCCAGAGCACCCGATTGGCCATGGTCTCGGTCTTGCCGCTGCCAGCCCCGGCCACCACGAGGGCGGGCGACAGCGGCGACTCGATCACCTCACGCTGCTGCGCGGTCGGGCGCGGGCGACCGAGCGCGTCGGCGATGTCGTTCGCACTGACGAAGGAGGCGCCGTCGACCGCACGTTCGAGAACCACGTCAGTCACTCGACACCGCCCGCACCCTGTGCAACTTCTTCTCCGCGACGCCGAACGAACCCCACTCGTCGAGGTCGACCGCTCCCTCGAACGCTGCCGCGGCCATCCCGATCGCCGCCTGGCGGATGCGGGTGCGGAAGCCCTCGAGCTGCTCTTCGTCGAGTGCCGCCTGGTGCCCCTCGCGGTAGAGCTTGCCGCCCTTGCCGCGCTTCACGTAGAGCAGCTTCGCGCCGCCCGGAGAATGGGACCCGAGTTCCTCGAGAAACTCGTCGAGCACCCCGTGCACGTATGCCAGCTGATAGGCGCCGAGCTGCGGATGCGCGTCGATCTTGCCCTGCTGCGTGATCGGACTGCCGGTCTTCAGGTCGACGATCACGACCGACCCGTCGGCCGCCCGCTCCACCCGGTCGATGGATCCGTTGATTGTCGCCCGCTCGAATTCGATAGAGAACCGGCTCTCCGCGCCGACCAGGGTCTTGCCGTCACGGGCGAAGTCGGCCAGGTATTCGGCTACTCCTCCGGCCAACACCCGCGCCGCACGCTTCTGCTGCTCGGCCAGCCACGGCGACTCGAAGGTCAGCTCGGCCCAGCGACTCTCGATCGATCGCCAGACCGCATCGACACTCGGGTCCGTCGCGGTCTCCATCGCCCAGTGCACGATGGTCCCGAGGCCCATCGCCACCGTCGAATCACCGCCCGCGACGGTGTCGATGAACCAGTCGACGGGCGAGTCTTCGAAGGCCTCCAGCCGTGACGGCGAGACCGGAACCCGCTCATCCTCGGCGAACAGCGGCTCGGTCGTGGACGGTTCGAGTAGCCCGTGCCACTGCTCGGGATCGGCCCCGGGCACCTCTTCCATCGCCAACTGCGAGAGAGCGGATGCCGCGGCCTCCCGGTCGCTCGAACTCCGCCTGGGCTGCGCGAGCTCCCGACGCAACCTTCCCGTCAGAGCCCGGAGAGAGAGCGGCCGCAGCGCCGCGGCATCGACCAGCGGGGCATCGCCGGGCGCCAGTGCGAACAGCACGCTCGCCGCCTCGTCCTCATTCGCGACGGCGGCCAGGATGACGCGGCGCCTGGCCCGCGACACGGCGAGCGCGAACATCCGCAGCTCGTCGTCGCGTACCTGGCGCCGCTCGTCGATGACGGCCCCATCGAGCCCGGTCGCCACGCGCACCAGCTGCTGCGGATAGAGCAGCGACCCGCGCAGCCGCAGATTCGGCCAGATGCCCTCCTGCAGCGCCGCGATCACGACGGTGTCGAACTCGAGCCCCACGGTTCCCGACGGTGTGGTGACGAGCACCGTGTCGGCGGCGGACTGCGGCGACAGCGTGTCTTCGGGCACCTCCGCCTCGAGCACGTCGATAAGGAACTCCGTCGGCGAGGTCTTCTGGTCGCGCTCCACGAATCGCTTGGCCGCGGTGAACACGGCGACGATGCCGTCCAGGTTGCGGTTCGCCTCGTCGGCGACGATGCCGGCGCTCGTCGCCTGCGCGAACCACTCCTTGGCCAGACCGCTCCGCTCCCAGGCCAGCCAGAGCAGCTCCTCGATGGTCGACCCCTCGGATGCCGCGAGCCGCAGAGCATCGAGCGTGCGAGCGAGACGGTCGGCATTGCGCCCCACCCGGTGGTCGATCGTGGCGAACCGCCCCGGGGTGCCGAGGGCTTCGACCACGAGGTCGTCCGCGGCCCGGTTGCCGCCGCCCGCCAGCTCCTCGGCGCGCAGGGCGAGGCGGAGGCGTCGCAGCGCGAGCCGATCCAGGGCACCGAACGGCCCGAGCAGCAGCTCGCTCGCCAGCTCCGCATCGAGGGGCGTGCGGCCGATGCCGACATCGACCAGGGTGAGCAGACTGCGGGCGGATTGATCGTCACGCAGGGCCCTGCCGCCCACAGCCGTGCGGGTCGGCACCTCGGCTAGCGCCAACGCACGGGCGATGATCGGCACCTGGCCGCCGCTGCGGGCGACGACGACCATGTCGCGCCAGGCGACACCGTCGATGAGGTGCCGCTCCCGCAGCTGCCGGGCGATCGCGGCCCACTCGCGCGCCGGGCTCTCGGCGAGGATGCGCAGCACGGGATACGCCTCATCCGTCGCGATGCTGCCCGCCTCACGCTGGCCGAACACTCCTGCGGTGCCGATACGCTCGGTGATCCGGCGGGTGAAGGCCCGCAGCTCAGGGCCCTGCCGGTGTGCGGTACCCAGCGTGATGGTAGGGAGCGCTGGGATGCCGATGAGCCGCCCGAACCGCGCGAGCGCGTCGGGTTCGCCGCCGCGGAAAGCGTTGGCCGCGACATCCGGATCCCCGAAGGCGACGATCGCGATCCCCCGCGCCGCGAGGGCGGCCAGGAGGGAGATCGTCGAGCGGGTGGCCTCCTGGAGGTCGTCGACGACCACGAGTCGGAGCCGGCCGACGGAGGGCCCGGCCTGGTCGCGCGCGATGGCCGCGACGGCGAACTGCACGAGCTCGGTCGAGTCGAACTGGTGGGGTCGCGAGCTGCTGACCACGGCGAGGTACTCGGCGATGAACTCCGCCGCCGCCGACCACTCGGGCCGGTCGTGCTGCAGGCCGAGTTCGCGCAGGCGGGCAGGGGTGATGCCGTACTCGGTCGCGCGTCCCATCAGTTCGCGCAGCTCGGTGCGGAATCCGCGCAACCTGCGCACCTGCGGGCCGAGCAGCTGCGGCCAATCCGGACCGACCCCATCGTCGAGCTGGCCCTGCAGCAGCTGAGCGATGTCGAAGTCCTGCTCGCTACCGGTGACCAGCGTCGGCGCAGGCACGTCTTCGTCCCGCGCCGCCGTGCCGACGATCTCGAAGGCCAGCGAGTTGACGGTGCGCGCGAGCGGGCCGTTGGTCGGAACGCCCAGCCGCAGGGCGATGGAGTCACGCAGACGGGTGGCCGTGGCTCGGCTCGAGGTGAGGGCCAGCACGCTCTCCGGCGCATAGCCGCGCTCGAGCACGCGCTCGGCGAGCAACTCCATCAGGGTCGTGGTCTTGCCGGTACCCGGCGCACCGATGACCACCGCGGAGGCGCCGTCCGGCAGCGCGAGCACCTCTTGCTGCGAGACGTCGAGGGTGTGGATGACGGATGTCGTGACCTCCCCCGAGCGCACGAAACCCTTGATCGCCATGACCACAACGCTAGTAGTTACCGCTGACAGCGAAACTCGTGCGGGCGAGTCTTCGGACTGTCGTAATCTTTCCCCGTGGACATTCGTATCGGCATCACCAACAGCCCCCGTGAGATCAGCTTCGAGTCGTCGCAGTCGGCGTCCGAGGTACAGCAGGTCATCGCGACCGCCCTCGAGAGCGGTGCGAAGCTCTTCACCCTCGTCGACAACCGCGGCACCGCGTACCTCGTTCCCACCGAGTCGTTCGGCTATGCCGAGATCGGTTCGGAAGAGGCACGTCGCGTCGGTTTCGTCTCCTGACGCACAGACCCGCTCGCATCTGAGACAGTAGAGCCATGGAACTGCTCTTCGTGACCCTCGGCGGTGCCATTCTCGGCGCCGCGGCGCGCTACGTGCTCCCCCGCCGTCACACGCAGGGAGCACTGCTCACCGGGGCCATCGGAGCATCCGTCGCCGCCGCCGTGTGGGCCGCGCTCACCTGGGTGGGCTGGAAGTTCGACGGTGGCTGGATCTGGGTCGTCAGCCTGGTCGCCGCGGCCGTCGTCGCGGTCGTCGCGGACCTCGTGCTCGGCCGCACCCGCACCGCCTCCGACGAGGCCATGCTGGAGCGCCTGCAGCGCGCGTAGAACCTACGCGGTCAGCCCGAGCGCATCCATGCGACGCGTGTGGGCTGCGATCAGCTCGGTGAACACCGGCTCCAGACGCTCCTCTTCGGAGTGACCGTCGGTCGGTAGCGCCAATGCGGAGCGCGCGATCAACAGCGTGTCACCCACCAGGCGGCGCCCCCAGAGGGCGAGCGGCGAGGCGAGCTCCGGGTCCGTTTCTATTGCGGCACGCAACTCGTCGACCAGGATCGACTCGCCATCCTCTGCGTCGTAGATCTCGAGCACTCGGCGGCTGGCTTCGGCGGGAAGGCCGACCGCGACGCGACGATAGAAGTCGTCGAGCAGGCCGGCCGTGACGTAGGCCGACGTGAGGGATTCAGCCCAGGTGGCTCCGCGGGTGCCCGCGCGATAGGCGTCGATGCGGGCCGCATAGGGCTGCATGGCGTCGCCGGCATCCGTTCCCTTGATGCGCTGCAGTTCGGCGACCAGCCGGTGCTGCTTGTCGAGCGAGTAACCGGCGACCCGGCTGATCGCCTCTTTGGCGCTGGCGGTCGGCGCCTCGGTCACCACGGCGGAGAGCAACTCGAACACCGTCAGCTGCAGGTAGGCAGCCTGGGCGAGGTAGGGCAGGAGGTCGGGGGTTAGCTCCGCGAGCTCGACTTTGCTCACATTGGCGAAGGCCTCGTCGCGGGAATGCAGCCGCGGTACTACGACGCGCTGCGTCTGGCGACGGAACCAATTGACCACCCGCCAAGCCTAGTGGCGGCACGCCCGGCGGGCCGCTGCAAGCGAACTGAAGGGCTTTCTTCAGCAGTCGATGACTAAACTGACCATAATTACCTCCCATTTCTGGTGGAGGTTCAGCACGCCCCAGGTCAAAGCGGGCGTCGCCGCTTGAGAACAGGGCATCATCATCACTACTTTCTCCGATCTGAATATCGATCAGGACATGGTGGACGCACTCGCCACCAAGGGGATCCTCTCCCCCTTCCCGATTCAGGAACAGACCATCCCGCTCGGCCTCGAGGGCCAGGACATCATCGGCCAGGCCAAGACGGGAACCGGCAAGACGCTCGGCTTCGGTCTTCCGCTTCTGCAGGAGCTCGGCCTCAACCCCGAGCCCGGCGTGAAGGCGCTCGTCGTCGTGCCGACCCGCGAGCTGTGCGTGCAGGTCGCCGAAGACCTCACCCTCGCAGCCTCCAACCGCGGCACTCAGGTCGCCGCGATCTACGGCGGCAAGGCGTACGAGGGCCAGGTCGAGCAGCTGAAGGCCGGCGCGCAGGTCGTCGTCGGCACCCCCGGTCGACTCCTCGACCTCGCCAGCCAGCGCATGCTGTCGCTGAAGGACGTCAAGGTCATGGTGCTCGACGAGGCAGACAAGATGCTCGACCTCGGCTTCCTCTCCGACATCGAGAAGCTGTTCGCTCAGACCAGCCCGACCCGTCACACGATGCTGTTCTCGGCCACGATGCCGGGCCCGATCGTCGCCCTCGCGCGCCGCTTCATGAACCGCCCGATCCACATCCGCGCGACCGACCCGGATGAGGGCCTCACCCAGGCCAACATCAAGCACGTCGTCTACCGCGCGCACTCGCTCGATAAAGATGAGGTCATCGCCCGCATCCTGCAGGCCGAGGGTCGCGGCAAGACCGTCATCTTCACCCGCACCAAGCGTGCAGCGGCGAAGCTGGTCGAGGAGCTCAACGACCGCGGGTTCAACGCGGCTGCCGTGCACGGTGACCTCAACCAAGATCAGCGCGAGCGCGCCATGGCCGCGTTCAAGGCGGGCAAGAAAGACATTCTCATCGCAACGGATGTCGCGGCTCGCGGTATCGACGTCAACGATGTCACCCACGTGATCAACCACACCGTGCCCGACGATCACGACACCTACCTGCACCGTGCCGGCCGTACCGGTCGCGCGGGCAAGACCGGTATCGCGGTCACCTTCGTCGACTGGGACGACCTGCACAAGTGGGCGCTCATCGACCGGGCGCTGGAGATGAAGCAGCCGGAGCCGGTCGAGACCTACTCCTCGTCGCCGCACCTCTTCACCGACCTCGACATCCCTGAGGGCACCAAGGGCCGCCTGCCCGGAGCCGGTCCGGTGCGACCGCGCGAGCCGCGGGCGACCGATGGCGACCGGGGCGGTCGCTCCGGCGGTCGTGACGGCAACCGCTCCGGTGGTGGCCGCGATGGCAACCGTTCCGGCGGAGACCGCTCCGGCACGTCCGGGTCCCGCCCGCCGCGCGAGCGCAACCACGGCACCACCGATGTCGTGCGCGAGAGCGCCGAGGGCGGCGGAACCCACGACGGCACCTCGCCCACGCGTCGTCGCCGCACCCGCTCGCGCCGCGGCGGAGCAGGCACCCCCGGCAACACCACGCCTCCCACCGCGTAGTTCGACCTCACGAACGCCCCGTCCGACGCCACGTCGGACGGGGCGTTCGTCGTCTGCGGAACGCGCCCTCGCGGATAACCCGGCGATTGTGCCCGTTTGGGGCGATTGTTCCTGCTCGAGCGTGCACAATCGCCCCAAAGGGGAACAATCGCTCCGTGGCGGCGGGCTACCGGGGGCGGCGACGCCTATCGGGGGCGGCGACGCCGACCGGTGGCGGTCAGCCGTAGAACGGCGTCGTGCCCGCACCCAGCGCGACGATGCGCCCCAGCGACTCCGGGCTGGTGCGGTGCTCCCCGAGCCTGTTCGGCTTGCCGGTGCCGTGGTAGTCGCTCGACCCAGTGACGATCAGGTCGAACTTCTCGGCCAGTTCGAACAACCATTGCTTGCCGTCTGCGGTGTTGTCGCGGTGGTAGATCTCGAGGCCGGCGAGCCCGGCGTCCACCAGCTCGCCGATCGCGCTCTCTTCGATCACCCGGTAGCGTCCGTGTGTGGCGGGATGCGCGAGCACCGGCACTCCGCCGGCGCCGACGATCATCCGCACCCCCTCCAGCGGTGACGGGGCGTAGTACTTCTCGTAATACGGTCCGCGCCAGTTGAGGATGCTCTCGAACGCCTCCTCACGACTGGCGACGAAGCCGCGGGCGACCAGCGCATCCGCGATGTGCGGGCGCCCCAGGGTGCCGCCGTCGCTGGACTGCTCGAGCACGTCGGCCCAACTGAGGTCGTAGTCCTCGCCGATACGCTCGACGATGCGCTCGGCCCGGTGCAGTCGGCCGTCGCGGATGCGCGCGGTCTCGGCGATGATCCCGCCGTCGAGCGGGTTGAACAGGTAGGCCAGCATGTGCACGCTGGCGGGACCGTAGTTAGTGCTCAGCTCCATGCCCGGGATGACGGTGAGACCGGTACCGGCCGCTGCGCTGAAGGCCTCCGCCCACCCGGTCGTCGAGTCGTGATCGGTGAGGGCGACCGTGCCGAGCCCGGCGTCGACCGCCGCGGCGATGAGTTCTGCCGGAGTCTCGGTGCCGTCGGAGACCGAGCTGTGCGTGTGCAGGTCGATGGCACCGGGCTGTTCGAGCGCACCGGGCTGGTCGACGGAAGGCATCCCCCCACTCTATTGCGGTGTCAGCGAGTGCACCGGCCACCCGGGTTAGGGTTGATGACGATGTTCCGCCGTCTGATCGCCGCTCTTCTGCTGCTCGCGGTGGCCGCGGTGCTGCTCATCGCCACCTGGCCGCAGCTGTTCGGCCTCGAACGCAGACTCTACGTCGTGCAGTTCGTGTCGTTCCGGGGCCTGTCCGCCGCACTGGCGGTGGCTGCCGTCATCCTCCTGGTGGTCCTGGCCATCGCCAGCCGCCGTGCGCGACGTCTGTTCGTCGGGCTCGCGGTGCTCCTCGTGGTCTTCGCTCTGGCCGGGGTGGCCATCCAGAGCAGTCGAGGTCTCGGCGACACGGCGTTCGCGCAGAAGACGGATGGCTCGCTCACGATCCTGGAGTGGAACACCCTCGGAGTCGCTCCCGGCGTCGGCACCATCGCCCGACTCGCGAACAATGCCGGCGCAGACGTGGTGGTGCTGCCGGAGACGGATCGTGCGGCAGCCGACACGGTGGCGTCGCTGATGCGCGAGGCCGGGCATCCGATGTCCGTCCACACGATCGCGTTCAATCAGATCGCCAAGGCGAAGTCGACCTCGGTGCTCACCAGCACCGCCCTCGGCGGCTATCACGTCGACCAGGACGCGGGGAACACCTCCACCCTGCCCACGGTGATCCTGCAACCGGACGACGGCTCGGGGCCGACCATCGTCGGCGTCCACGCGGTCGCCCCGCAGCCGAAAGAGATGGCGAACTGGCGCGCGGACCTGCAGTTTCTGAGCACGGCGTGTTCTGGTGACGACACGATCATGGTCGGCGATTTCAACGCGACGCTCGATCATCTCAGCGGACTCGGCGACAGCCCGACGACGACCATGGGCGCGTGCACCGATGCCGCCCTCCAGAGTCGCAACGGAGCCGTCGGCACCTGGCCCTCCCGCATCCCCGCCCTGCTCGGCGCGCCGATCGATCACGTGATGGCGACCCAGAACTGGCGCGTCACCGGCATGCGCGTGGTGCAGGATCTCGACGGTGCGGGCAGTGACCACCGCCCCCTGGTCGTGCAACTCTCACCGAAGGGTTAGACAATGGAGCCATGGCTGACGACACCAAGGCTCCCCGCGCGACCACCAACCGCTCCACGACACCGATCTCGGAGACCTTCGCGGAGTACATCTCCAGCGACTGGGCCGAGCGCACCGAGGCGAAGCCCCGACCGCGTGAGCAGTCGCCATACGCCGCTCGGCGCCGCGAGCGCATCTCCGCGCTCTACGCCGGCAAACGCCTGATCGTTCCCGCGGGGCAGACCAAGGTGCGTTCCAACGACACCGACTACCCGTTCCGCGCGCACTCCGCCTTCGCGCACCTCACCGGCTGGGGCACCGACACCGTGCCCGGCAGCGTGCTGGTGCTCGAGCCGACCGAGAACGGTCACGAGGCCACCGTGTACTTCCGTGGCCCCGCCGGTCGGGAGACCACCGAGTTCTACGCGAACCCCGAGATCGGCGAGTTCTGGATCGGTGCCCGCCCGTCGCTTGCGCACGTCGCATACGACCTCGGCCTGCAGACCGCCGACCTGGCCGATTTCGAGGCCGTGCTGGACTCGGTGGATGCCGAGACCATCGTGCTGCGCGACGCCGACC
>Ga0247815_10002743_pt1 | contig 12907 bp, 18 predicted proteins | sample UWRJL194509B1_FD_181014 | JGI IMG/M metagenome (GOLD analysis project Ga0247815, IMG submission 181014) | Plant litter microbial communities from Arlington Agricultural Research Station in Wisconsin, United States - UWRJ-L194-509B-1 | ecosystem: Environmental > Terrestrial > Plant litter >... | reverse complement strand
AGAAGAAGAAGAAGAAACAGCAACAGCAGCAGCAACAACAAAAAGCAGTAAGACATGAGCATAAGAAGCATGAAGGTCATCGCAGAGGTGGATGCTTGCGGACGCGGCTTGAGCGCGATCCACTTAGTCCTGCTTCTGCGAGAACTCGTTGAGGACGGCGATGGCCTCGTTGACCTTGCCGTTGAGCGCGTCCGGCGCGTCCAGGAGTTGGATAAGTGCCTGGTTCTCCATCTCCAGGAGCATGCCCGTGATCTTGCCAGCGAGGTCAGGATGGGTGCTACAAGTCGGGAGCATGTCAGAAACGGGTATTACACATTGCGTGCAGTAAAGGCTCACCTGTAGATCTTCATGTAGATCATCTCGCCGATGACCTGCTTCTGGTCGTTCGGCGGAGCAGCCTGGATGGCGGCGAGCTGGCCCGGGTCAAGGCCACCCTTGCGAGCTGGGGCGGGAGCGGCGGCAGGAGCTGCAGCCGGCGCAGGAGCCGGTGCACCCGCCGGGCGAGCAGCCGCACCGTTGACCGGCGGCGTGGCGCGAGGAGCACTAGCTGCAGCCGGTGCTGGGGCACCAGCCTGTGGCGGACGAGCGGCCCCGTTGGAAGCAGCGGGAGCGGGAGCACCGGGGCCTTGAGGACCGGGGCCTGGAGGACCAGGACGAGCACCAGCTGCGGGTGGGCGTGGGCCACCACGACCGAAGGGAGGAGGAACCGCGCCAAACTGCGGGGGACCACCGTACGGAGCAGGGATGGGCATGCCACCGATCTGCTGGCCGTTGGGTGGGTAGCGAGGGCGGGGCATCATACCCTGCGGTGGGTAACCCATCATGCCGCGACCGCCAGGACCGGGGTAGCCGGGCCCGGGCGGGTAGTACATCGGTCCGTTCATGAAACCGGGGCCTGCGCCCATCTGTGCTGCCTGCTGCATCCGGATCTGGTTGCGCTGGGCGATCTGGGTCTCAAGCTGCTGGCGACGGACCTCGCGCCTCTGAGCAAGCGAGACGTAGAGGGGCTTGGAGCCGATCATCTTGTTGTTCATCTCCGACACGGCCTTGGTCGCCTCGTCAGGAGACGAGAAGCAGACGAAGCCGAAGCCCTTGGAGCTGCCCTTCTCGTCGCGCATGACCTTGCAGCTGGTGATGGTACCGAAAGGCTCGAACTCGGCGCGCAGCTTGTCGTCATCGATGTCGTCCTCGAGGTTCTTGATGTACAGGTTGACACCCTGGTACTTGCTGAGCTTCTCCTGCTTGGCGTTCTCGTACGATCGGCGAAGCTCGTCCTCGCGCTCCGATTTCTTCTGAGCGCGTGCGACGTAGAGCTTGCGGCCGTTGTGCTCGGATTCGTTGAGGGCGTCGACAGCGGTTGCAGCCTGCTCGTGGCTCTCGAAGTTGACGAAGCCGAAGCCCTTGCTCTTGCCCTCCTCGTCCCGCTGGAGAGCGGCCGAGGTGATGGGGACGAATTGAGAAAACAAGGCCTCGAACTCCTCGTGCGAGACCTCCGGATCCAGGTTCTTGATGTAGATGTTGGTGAACTGGGCCTTCATCTCATCGATCTTGGACTGGCGCTCCTGTGGGCGAAAATATTAGATGCCGTTCGGAAAAAGACGGATTCGGGCAGAGGACATGCCTTGCGGGGGATATGGTGGCCGACGTAGACCTTCTTGTCGTTGAGCAACATGCCGTTGACGGACTTGATAGCGTTGTCGGCAGCCTCGCCGGTTTCGTAGTGCACGAAGCCGTAGCCCTTGGAGTTGCCCTGCTCATCGGTGGCGACTTTGCAGGACAGGACATTTCCGAAAGCGGCGAAGGTGTCGTGAAGGGCCTGTGTGACGGAACTTGGTCAGCGCAAGTTCGGCGAGACACGGAGGCGCAGTTGGGCTGTGGGCAAAGCGCTGCCATGTGCGGGCGAAAACTGACCTTGTTGTCAATCTGCTCGTCCAGGTTCTTGATGAAGATGTTACCAGCACCGGTCTTCCGAAGTGCAGGGTCGCGCTGCGACCACATGATGCGACTGTCGATGAAAGATGTGAGGGGCCATGGAGAGCGTGGGAGGTTGGGGCACGTACCAGGCACGGTTTTTGATAAGAGAGTAGTTGAGCTGATCGAGTGCGCGCTCGCCTAGATGAAGTTTCAGAACATGTGATCCCAGATCGCAGCGAGGATGTACCATCTGCTGCGTTCAGGTAGTTGACGTAGGCGTAACCGAGGGAGCGACGAGTGACGGCATCACGACACACACGGATGCTGAGAGATTTGGTCAGCGAACGGGCAGGATCGCAGCCAAAAGTAGTGCACAGACCTAGCAACTGGGCCAACGAGATTGAATATCTCGAAGAGCATGGCCTCGGTGACGGTGGTGTCGAGCTCGCCGACATAAAGTGAAGCTGACGGCGGCGGGGCCTGTGCAGCAGCCTGTGCGGGGTATGGAACCGCGACAGGCTGGGCAGGTGCAGCACTGGCATCCTGAGCAGTTTGCTCAGGCGCAGCGGCAGGTGCCGGGGCGGGAACTGGGACGGGGGCGGTCTGGGCAGCGACTTCGGCCATATCTGATTGTATTTCTCTGTTTATGTCGTTACTGCTGTTGGGACGTTGGCTGGTGCAAGGGAAAAAACGGATAGAAACAAGGCAGAGACTTGGGGTTTTGCTGGGTTTTTCGGTGTTTTTGTTAAACGGCCTGGGGGGTCGAGAGGGACAAGGAGCAACCAAACTCCGCAGCCTGCCTCTTGACCTCGCCGGCTGCAACTTTTGCCTCCGTTACACCTCTTTGCACCACCACCATGTCCTCGTCACGCCGGAACTCCATTGAGGTCTTTGACGCCAAGCATGCTGTCGACCTCGCCACGAACCAGACCTACGAAGAGAACGTCTTTCTCTTCGTCCCCAATCTCATTGGTATGCTTTAGAGCGTGTCTGGATGCTATCTGCTGAGCAGTCCATGCAGGGTACACCCGCGTCATCATGGCTGCATTTGCCCTGCACTTCATGAGCTTCCACCCCAAGTACTGTACTCTGCTGTATGGCGTTTCGTGTCTCTTGGACGCTGTAGATGGAACAGCTGCACGAGCTCTGGGACAAACCTCTAAGTTCGGCGCAGTCCTCGACATGGTCACGGACCGGCAAGCACAGCTCTCCCCCGCAGTGCTCTCCGCAGCTGACGCCGATTCTCAGCTGTACCACAGCAGGTCTTCTCTGCTATCTTGCTGCAGGATTCCCGCAGTGGGCTCTCGCATTCCAGTTCCTCATCGCTCTCGACTTCTCCAGCCACTATATGCACATGTACAGGTTCGTCACAGCCCAGTAGCCCGTGTTTGGCCATTTCTCATGCTGAGACGCGTTTGTGCAGCTCGCTCGTGACAGGGTCGCGGAGCCATAAAACTGTGACTAGCGACGTCAGCCGCATTCTCTGGTACTATTACAACAACTCTACGACGCTTTTCATCTTCTGCGCCGGCAATGAGCTTTGCTTCGTCGGCCTCTATCTCATGAAATGGGACCAGACCTTGCTCAGCGCCTACCCCTCGGTGGGCTTCTTCGTACCCACTCTCCTTGGCTCTTTCACTTTCGCCGAGGTCCTCACCATGGCCACTGCACCTATCTGCATAGCCAAGAATATCATCAACATTATTCAGCTGTGGAAGGCTAGGTACGTGCTCTCTTTGCTAAGCATTGGTTTGAGGGGTCCAGCGCTGGGCGAGCGCGCGTCATTTTGGCCCGCGCGTTTGGTCAGCACCGCGCGTCGTCTCGGCCTCCGCGCCAGCAACTGCGGGCGCGGCGCGTCGAACCTCCGGCCCCCGCTCCCATCACTTCCCACTGCGTACTGATATCTCCGGTTTTTCTCGCGTAGCAAAATCCTCGTCGGTGTCGACCTTGCAGAGCGCGCCAAGAACCGCAAGCTCGAAGCGCGCGCTGCACAGACAAAATCCAACTGATAGCGCACCCTGAGTTTTGCACCGGACTTGCACTATACATCTCAGACCTACATTACTTCATATCTGCATCACTTGCCAGTTCCTTTGTCGCGTCCGTCAGGTCTCTTCCGCGCCGTCCACCGTGCGAATATCAATAGCCAGGCTTTACAACCTCTGGACTTGCGTATGTGTAGAGTGTTCAGCGTGGGTTGATTGAATACGTGTGCTAGCTAGTCTACTCTATGATGCAAAATCGGTTCTCCCTTGCGGAGATGCTGGTGTCGGCTGAGCAGCTGGTACCGTGGTTGTGGCGGAGCCCGGCAGGTCGGTCATAAATCCAAAATTGCCTCCCCACATCCTCTGCTTCGCGCGCCCATTCTCGCCAAACTCGCTGTTCCACTTGCGCAGGTCGGTGAGCGAACCTGATGATTCAGAGGCCGAGGGCGTGATCTCGGACAACGCCTTGACAAAGTGCCGTGCAGCAAGTATTCGTGGTGATGTCTGCCCGCTGGCCGTTTGAGTGGTTGATGTCGTGGCAGCTTCTGCGGCAGCTGCAGAGTCTATTGCTGGGATAAATGGTGTTTCTGCTGAAAGTTGTGCTGCCGCAGACTCGGGTGTCTGTGGCTCTGCCGCTGCAACTTCGATACTTGCAGACTCTGTCGCAGCAGATTCTGAGCTCGTGCCAACTACATGTTCCGAGGATGTAGGAGGTAGGGCTGACGTCTGCGCCTTAGTGATTCTCTGTTTGGTCGTTGTCTTCCACGGAAGGCTGACCACCTCCTTGACGGCATCCAGCGCAGCGGCTACACACAAATCTGATGGGGTATGTTGTTAGCAAATAGCCACAGGATTGACAGCAGACGGACACACGTTTTAGATCGGAGCCAGAGAAGCTGTCGGTGCGCTTTGCGAGGGCAGCAAGGTCAACGTCGGCGTCGAGTACCTCGTCGCTGAGCATGATCTTGAGAATCTCTGCAGAGCGATATCCAGTCAGAAAGTGCATATAAGTTTGACGGAGAAAATACTAACCTTCGCGCTCTCGCGGTCCGGGGAGGTCTACCAACAATCGGCGCGGTAACCGTCGCAAGACCGCATCGTCCAGGTCGAACGGCCTACCCAAACACGTCAGCACCCACTCCTGACACAACAGGAATCAAACACACCGATTCGTCGCGCCAATTACCATGACATTGGCGTCTTCGCGCGTCTTGAGGCCGTCCATCTCCTGCATGAACTCGGTGATGACACCGCGATGGGCGATGGCGCCGCCACTCCCACGGCTACTGACACGAGCTCCAAACAGCGCGTCGATCTCGTCCAGGAAAACAACGCAAGGAGATAATCGTCGTGCGATGGTAAAGACAGCACGGACGAGCTGCAGGAAACGTTTCAGTTGACAGGTCAAGGCGGGAATGAGTGGAGCAAGAGACACACCTTCTCGCCTTCGCCGACGTACATGTCCATAACATCGCTCGGCGTGACGATCATCATGCGGGCGCCGCTCTCGCGTGCAAGTGCGCGGACGAGCAGCGTCTTGCCTGTACCTGGAGGGCCGAATAGCAGCGCGCCGGTCATTGTATGCTGTTTAAGCACGCCGCTGGTGAACGCAGTTGGATGCAATAGCGGTAGTGAGACCAATGTCCGGACGCTGTCTATCGTGTGCGGCGGCAAATGGACTTGGCTGAATGTCGTCGGCATCGAGGCTGAGAACTGATCAGCGAACAGAAACTTGAAGATAGTGGCTCGCCTTACCAGTGTTGACAATACACCCGAGTAGCCTCTGCTCATGCGCGTTCAACGAGCTATCTCGCTTGAGGCGTTCGACAACCTCGTCCACTTGCTCTTCTCGCGGCTTCTTCGCCTCGCCATCCTCGTCTTCCTCGCTGGCTTTTCCAACCGCCTCGCGCATCCATTCCGCGCGAGTCTCGTGGTGTACACGTTGAGCGGCCCATGACGCGCGTACGGCGTCCCAAGAAACGGTAATCCAGTCATTCGCGGATGATTTCGAACGAACCCGGATTTGCTGAAGCTGGGAGCTGACGACGCTCCCGAGAGCACGATCGGCGATCTCCTTGACTGTCGGCCAGGACTCGATGGTGTTGCCCCATGCCTCATTCATAGTGATTGCTGGCACCTGAACCGATTCAGCAAGCTGTTCCGCAGCTGCTGGTTCGGCCGGTCTCGGGCTTGAGGACTCGGCTGCTATAGGTGCCTCCTCGATTACTGTGGTGGCCGCCACGGTCGCTGGCGTCGTGTCTGCTGCTTCGATCGGAGCGGCAGCGGGAGCCTCAGCAGGCGCAACAGGTACCTCCGCGGACGCCGAAGCTTCTTCGGAAGTTGACGCCTCTAGCAATGGCTGCTGCAACGGTTCCAACCGGCCACCGATACTGCCAACTCCCATGCGCATGAGTAACTCGTTGATAGTTCTTCTTCTTGCCAACCGACTCTCCTTCTCGCGCTCCAGTGACCTCGCACGTGGCACGAGGAACGATGCACGGAAGTAGCTGGGTGGTTCCTCCGCTGCAGACCTCCGCTGAGGGCCGCCGGGCCCTTCACCGCCGCTGATGAGACGGCCCAAGAAACCTAGCGGATTGTCCAATGCGATCATAGGTTGCCCGCCTACTATCCGAGGGCCAGAGCGGGAACCAGAGTCGCCTTCCTCGCCGCCTGTAAGACTGAACTGAGGCAGTTGCGATGGAAGGTCGAAATTGGACTCCTTCCACCTGCGAAGTCTGAGACGGGTGCGCCTTTCACGAGCACGATCAGCCTCAGCACCTTCACCCCAGACGTCGACAGGCTCGGGTGTCGTTTTTTCGCTGGCGCTACGACCATGTAGCGCGTCGGCGCCTGTGCGCTGGTCGTCCATCCGCTGTAGCCTCATGCGCATTTGGTTTAGGAACGCTGGTCCGCCGGACGCGCCAGACGGGAGGGCAACTGGCGGAGAACCCGAAAGCGCAGGAGTGAGACCAAAGACAATAGTGATAAGTTGTGCTCCACTTTTGCCTGAGGCAGTGGTACGACGACGGGAGACGACACTCTCGACGAGACTCGGCAGCCAGGACGAAGTGTACGGCGCCAATAGCGCAAAATCGCGAATATAAATGATACGAGGGCGACCGGGCAGACCAGAGTTCTTGGGGTCGAGTTTGACAAACTGGTCGAAGAAGAGACGTTCCGACGATGCGGCGGCAGGTCCACGGCTGCGCGACGCAGACGATGTGGCGCGCAGGACCTGTGGCAACGAACGTGGCTGGAGCGAGACCTGAGCTTGGAAGAGAACAGGGCGTCCAGAGCCAGACTCCTCCTCCGCTTCTTCGCCCTCTTCCTCGTTATGTTCTTGAGCGGAAGGGCCGAGGGAGTGGGCAGCGTTAGGGTCTGGCATGTGAAGTGGGTTCCGAGGCAGCTGGATGGCGCCCGCGGTCGGAACGAGACCACTGCCATGACCAAACACTCCCGAGTCTCCCGCAGCGATCTGGGCAGCATCGATCACGACCACGTCTGCCTCGATTTCGCGGGCCATGGCGCGAACAGTCGAGTCAATGACATACTCGCCGCCCTCGAAAGGGCAGTAGAGACCGAGAGAGGGCTCGATGAGTGCAGTGGAGGACGACTCGGCTGTATAAGATGCGCGCTGGACCTTTGGTGAAAGGGTGATGAGGAGGTGAGAGAGTGCTGAGAGCGCGCATTAAAGCGTGACAATGTGTGCGTAGAAAAAAGATACACACCCTCTGCATAGATTCCCTTTGGCGGGAGCGCGTTCTCGTCAATAAGCACGTCATCTGAGGGCTGCCAGAGCGCGTGGCTGGCGAGTTTGCGGGTTGCCTCTGCGGTGACCGGTGCGGAGGATGCGGGCGGAGCTGACGCGCTAGCGGTAGCCGACGCGCGCACCGAGGTGACTAAGATTGGCTTGGGCTCATGAGGCGGCACCTCTGAAGCCGGTGGTGGTGCTGGTGGGCCAGGTGCTGCAGGAGGTTCGGAGGGTGGCTCTGCAGGTGGTTCTGTGGGTGGGCCGCCGCTTGCAGACTGGTTGGCAATGGTGGCTGCCTGTGCCGTGCTGTCTGTGTCGTTCTCGGCTGCGGCACCCGATGCCCGGATCGGCCGAGAACCCCTGCGCAATGTGCGGGCCATTGAGCGCGTGCCGTGACGCATCAACATCCTGGTGGCCATTGCGAGAAGGTCAAGAGGCAAAGTCCGCGCGCGCTGCACTCTTGACTCCGCTCCGCCACGATGGTGCTTGCAGATCTCGGTCGCAAACTTAATGCTGCCCTCTCCCAACTCAACAGAGCTCCCGTAGTCGACGAGAAGGCTCGTCTTGGGATGCTGTTGCGGCTGCTGGTGCGCTGACACCTTGCGCTTGACAGGTGCTAGATGGGCTGCTCAAGGAAATCTGCTCTGCGCTGCTCGAGTCCGATGTAAATGTCAAGCTCGTCTCCCAGCTCAGGACAAAGGTCAGGGCAAAGGTCAAAGCCGCTTTCGAGGCTGGCGCAGACAAGACCAAGGAAACAAACCGCCGCAACGTTGCGCACAAGGTCCACATCATGCTCCCCAATCACCCTCACTTTCGCTCATGTCTCGCTCCAGGCTATCTTCGATGAGCTCGTTCAGCTCGTAGATCCCGGTGTAGAACCGTACAAGCCCAAGAAGGGCCAACCAAATGTCATCATGGCCGTCGGTCTGCAGGTCAGTCCGGTTCAATCGCGCTCGCGAAGCTACTCAAGCTAACTATATTGCAACAGGGTAATGGCAAGACAACTACTTGCACGAAGCTCGCCGCGTACTATCAAAAGCGCGGCTTCAAGTCTTGCATCGTTTGTGCCGATACATTCCGCGCTGGCGCGTTCGATCAGACTCGTCAGAGCGCCACCAAGGCAAAGGTCTCTTTCTATGGCTCCTACACCGAGACAGATCCCGTCGCCATCGCGTCCCAAGGTGTGGCCAAGTTCAAGAAAGAGCGGTTCGAAGTTATCATCGTCGATACATCTGGCCGTCATCGTCAAGAGAGCGAGCTCTTCGCTGAAATGGTTCAGATCAGCGAGGCTGTTACGCCTGATATGACCGTCCTCGTTCTCGATGCCAGCATTGGTCAGGCCGCCGAGGCACAAAGTCGCGCTTTCAAGGAAAGCTCCAACTTTGGTGCCATTATCGTCACCAAGATGGACGGCCATGCCAAGGGTGGTGGCGCCATCTCTGCTGTCGCAGCCACCAAAACTCCAATCATCTTCCTCGGCGTCGGCGAGCATCTCGCTGACCTTGACAAGTTCAGTCCGCAGCCATTCATTTCGAAACTACTCGGCATGGGTGATGTTCAGGGCCTCATGGAACATATGCACGACGTCGCGATGGCCAACCCGGAAAAGCAGAAAGAGATGGCCAAGAAGTTCGAGGAGGGCAAGCTCAGCATTCGCGACTGGAAGGAGCAGGTCCAAAACGTGATGAGCATGGGCCCGATCTCCAAAATCGCGAGTATGATCCCCGGGCTGCCGCAGGAGATGCTCGAGGGTGGCGACGAGGATGGTGCAAAACGGCTCAAGCGCATGGTCTTCATCACCGACAGCATGACTGCGTACGAGCTTGACTCGGATGGCTCGCCGTTCATGTACCTTGCCAAGGACGGGAAGCCTACGGGACTCACGCCGCGCGTCCTGCGCGTTGCGAAAGGTAGCGGTACGTCTGTACGCGAGGTCGAGGAGTTGCTGTGCCAGTACCGCATGATGGCACACATGGCGAAACAGGCCGGCGGGAAGAACGGATGGCTACAGGCAGCGCAGAAGATGCAGGCAGCAGCTGGTGGTCGGGGACGCGGGGCTGGCGGCATGCCGACCCCTGCTCAGATCCAGGCAATGCAGCGTGCCATGCCACCGGGCATGCAGCAGAAACTGCGGTCTGGCGGTCTCGGCGGAATCCAGGATATGATGAAGGCGATGATGGGTGGCGAAGGGAGCCCCGAAGTCGAGGAGATGCAGCGCATGATGGCGCAGATGGGCATGGGTGGCGCAGGCGGGGCCGGAGGCTTAGGTGGCTTAGGTGGCTTAGGTGGCTTAGGTGGCTTGGGCGGCATGGGTGGGATGCCAGCCGGTATGCCCAACATGGCAGAAATGATGCGTATGATGGGTGGAGGGGGCGGTGCGGGAGGGGGGATGGGTCGCGGCACAGGCAGGCGATAGTACAATCGCGCTTAGCGGGCAAAGGAACGCATGGTTCTGAACAGACCACATGTAGGAGTAATGCCCGTCCGTAGTTTTGTATTGTATTCATGGATGCTGTTCAAGCAGATAATAGTCCGTCGAGAGCGATCAGGTCAAAGGATTTGGTCAACTTATGCCGTCTACATCATCCTGCCATAGAACACTGCTGGCCCCCGATGGACAGCCATCATGATGCATCGCGTCCATCCTGCCCCGCTGCAGCATCTGTGTAACCTCTTGCAATGCCGTCTCGGCCCTGTTCAAGAATGGCGGGAGCATCCTGACCGGCATTGACCTCGAGACCTTTGAATGCACGATTCTGGAGGAAACCAGCTGTGCCACGCGTCAGCACAGTCTCATCCAGTGGATTCGTTTGAACTTACCTCCGACGCCATATACACCAGTCGCTAACGCTGTCTCCTCGTTCCGCGTTATGAGAGCACCTTCGTGGCCGTCAGCGCCGCCTACAGAAGCAGTCGCGCCATTCAATCCATCGAATCGACGGGCTGACCGCAGCTTGCCCGTTGTGAAGTCGTACTGTGGTATGTCCTCATCGAGATCTTCTTCTTCATTATCAGAAGACTTGACGGGCATTTGAAGCAACCTCGTAAAGTCCAGCGCATAGTCGCCTGTCCATGCTGGCTCGCCTGGTGCAAGCGCGAGCAGAAGCTCGAACGGCGTGACGACTGGAGCAAAGTATTCCTAAACCAAAGGTTGAATGACAACTCTCACAAGGGGCCGGAGATTCTTACTCTTGAGTCGACAACACTTGTCTGAGGACAGGCAACCAGGACGAAGCAACCAATGTCTGGGAAGTTCGCGAGCTTATTGGGATTGAGCTTTCCTACAGCCAGCGTGTAGGTCTTTTTGCCGGCTCTTGTCAAAGCGTCGCGTAAGTGTTTGATCAGTGGGAGATACGACGCTGAGGTCGACATTCAGAAGAAATTCAGCAGTGTGTGATGACGGGACAGACCAACACCGAGGGTTCCAACGACGATACCGAACACGTCCGCCCTTCGTGCTTTGTGGACCAACGCGTATCGACGAGCGAGCACTGCGTTGGTCCGAGACGACTCCGCACGGGCCGTCTTGGATAGAGGGTCATAAGAGTATGTCTGTGCGTGTGTTAGATCAAATGACATAGCTCTCGTGCGACACACCTCGTTCAACGCATTGGTCATGAGGACCGTACTCAGGGCAAGACTCTCTTGGCCAACATAGAATATGACGCTCCCATCCTGCGTTGCCTTGTTTGGCTCGGAGTCCTCGGTCTGTTTGACTTCTGGCGGAGCCATTGGCTGCGTCTGTGGGAGCCAGAAACGTTCCGGCGGAGAGGTCCAGTCGATTGTGGCATCCGGTAACTGCGCTTGGAGTGCGTCTCGTAGAAGCTCTACAAACCGCGTTACACGAGCCTTTGAAGATATGTTTCAACCAGCCTTACCAGAGGCGTGTCCATAAGCGACATCGTACAGAAGGCGGACACGATCTGGTCGTCGTCCGCACACCTCCAGGAGTGCCGCGATTGCATGTGTCGGATCGACTGCCCGCCGACCGAAGACGTAGATCACAGGCAACCGGGAAGTTCTGCGTGTCTGAGATTGGTTTGATGCGATCTTTGAAAGGGAAGATATCCATGCGCGAACCTGCTAAGACAGGCATGACCAAAGTGCACGACAATATCAGCGTCGACGTGCTGCGCGGCGACCTCGTCCACGCAGCAACTAAGAAGACTCGCTCAGTAGAGCCGCTTTTGCAAGCGGCTGAAAATGCGAACCTCCCGTATGTCGTGTCCGCGAGCACATAAATTTGGACGTCGTCTGACAGTCGCACTTTGAGCTGCTGGTACACCGGCACCGAATCATGTAACAGCTCATCCGGGAACTGTAGCGTCACCTGGTGGGACGAAAGAAGTGGTTCACATTACTGCTCCTCAGAATGAGCGAGTAAACGCACGCATTTATAGGCGCCATTGATTAGCTGTCGCGAAATTTCGTCCAGTTCGTAGATCTGTGCGATGTCTTCACTCGCAACACCACCCGTTGTTACTAGTGATATGCCGGCCTCGTTCAAATCTACAGTTCTCTGGATAACAGCCTCATCCGCAGTGGAGAATGCGCTTGCGCTCAATGCCATAGTTTTGCCGGTGGCGTGGAAAGAGAGTGAGGATCTGCGTCGGCACATCCCGCTGTCAATCCCAATCTTGCAGGTAACCAACCAATTCGTCTGGTTGAATCTGAGTGGCGCCACGAAAAGTATGATGGTAGCACATCGGGTGATGGATCAACCGATCTACAGCCTGATTAATATAACTACCGGTGATCCCATGGGTTCAATATGTTTCTCAAGGGGTCACATTCGCACTCATCCCTACGCTTTCTAGCGCACGCACTTCATAGAATTAATGCACGATGTTATTACTGCTTCCCGAGATGGTCTAGTGCAGCAAGCTGTTCATCCGTGAGGTCGGCAAATGCATCGTCATCATACATGTCCTCGTCGGCAGTGATAGGTTTTGGAGGTACAGCGGTCACAGGATCAGACGGTATTCCTGGCTTTGGCGGCGTCCCCTTGTGGCCGACTGGAGCAGGTTGATTTGATCCTATGGTAGCTATTGCCGTTGGCGCTACCGACGTTGCCTCAGCTCCACTCGCCGCCTCCGCTCTCTCGTCGAAGTCACTGGGCATATTCCCACCAAGGAAGACGGGAGGCAAGTCGTCCTCTCCGAAAGGATCCATCACATCCTCATCTTCATACATCTGGATGTCGTGGTCGACAAAGTCGTCCTCGTTGAACGAGTCTTCAACAGCTGCTGATTTCGAT
>Ga0247815_10002741_pt1 | contig 12908 bp, 7 predicted proteins | sample UWRJL194509B1_FD_181014 | JGI IMG/M metagenome (GOLD analysis project Ga0247815, IMG submission 181014) | Plant litter microbial communities from Arlington Agricultural Research Station in Wisconsin, United States - UWRJ-L194-509B-1 | ecosystem: Environmental > Terrestrial > Plant litter >... | reverse complement strand
CTTTTTACCCGGAATGCCGTCACCGATACATTCATGGCTTTTAGTGCCGAACTGGTTTTTACTTTTGCGCTAAGTTCTGAGTTTTGCCGCTCCAAATCATGCGCCAGCCTGGACGATGAATTTGCGGATTCTCTTAAACTGTCCATTCTCGATTTTAAACTGGAGTTTTCTTTTTCGAGCCTGATAATCTGCTCATTGTGGGTCTTTACAAACTCACGCAGTTCCCGCACTTCTTCCTGTGCCTTTAGTAAGTCTTCCTGGGTCAGCTGGCCTTCTTGTAGTGCCTGCTTCAATTCCGCGATCTTTTGCCGGGCCTGGGTCTGTTCGGTAATGAGTTTTTCACTGAGGGTGATGTTCAGTGCATTGACCTTATCGAGTTCCACTTCGATCTTCTCCACTTCAAGTTTCAGCCTGTCCTTTTCGGTGCTTACACTAACGTATCGGTCGGTTTTCTCCCTGTCTTTAAAGAACAGATACGCATTCGTACCCAACAAAGCGGCTATGACGATCACAAGAAAATAAATCTTGTTCCGGTCCCCCGTGTTTACGATATCATTCTGATCCGACATTACTATAATTGATGTTTTGGTAAGAAACGAACATAACTAAAATCTGGTAAAAGGTAAAAAAAACCTCCAATTTGTATGAGACTTTCAAAAAAATCGTTTACTTGCTAGGGTAGAAGACTGAACTGTCTGCTGCGCCACACAAATGAAAAATTTTTACACGATTGAAATTTACAAAAGCATGCTAAAACCTGCTATTTATGCACTATTATCAATTTTATCAGTCCCCCTAACCCTAATAGCGCAATCCACAACAAAAATTGCTCCAAAAAGAGAGTTTAGGGGTGTTTGGGTCGCTACGGTCACCAATATAGACTGGCCGTCCAGACCCGGACTCAGTGCAGACCGTCAAAAACAGGAGCTGATCGGTATCCTGGAACAGCATAAAGCCAATGGGATGAACGCGATTATGTTGCAGGTCAGGCCTGCCGCCGATGCTTTTTATGCCAAATCCAGAGAGCCCTGGAGCCAATGGCTGATGGGTCGTCAGGGGCTTGCACCTGCCCCCGGATATGATCCTTTAGAGTTCGCTATTAAAGAAGCCCATTCGCGGGGAATGGAACTGCATGCCTGGTTTAATCCCTACCGGGCTACCATGAGTGCAGGCGCTGTCACGGATGAGAGCCACATGACCCGTAAAAGACCCGAACTCTTTTTTACCTATGCGGGTAAAAAGCAGTTTGATCCGGGAATACCTGAGGTGAGGGAGTATATTGTGCAGGTAATTCTGGACGTGGTTAAAGGCTACGATGTTGACGGTATCCATTTTGACGATTATTTTTATCCCTATAAAGTTGAGGGACAAAGGATCAACGATAAAGCTACTTTTGAAAAGTATCCCAACGGCTTTACGGACATCAACGACTGGCGGCGCAACAACGTCAACCTGCTTGTAAAAGAACTCAACGATAGCATTCACTTCCATAAAAAGTATGTAAAATTCGGCATCAGCCCCTTCGGGATCTGGAGAAACAGCTCGGAAGATACTTTGGGTTCAGCGACCAGCGGACTGTCGAATTATGCAGAACTTTTTGCAGATTCCAGAAAATGGGTTCAGGAGGGTTGGGTGGATTATATCAATCCGCAGATCTATTTTAGTTTCACTAGGCGTGTAGCGCCTTTTGGTACGTTGGTGGACTGGTGGAGCAACAATACCTTCGGAAGGCATCTGTACATCGGACAGGCTGCTTATCTTGTCAACCAACGAATGGAGGCTGCATGGCGGTTACCCACCCAGATTCCGGAGCAAGTGCGTTACATACGTAACAACAACCGGGTTCAGGGTAGTGTGTACTTCAGTTCCAAATCTTTCTCTACAGTTGCACGTGCCGCAGGCGATTCATTGAAGAATGACCTGTACAAATATCCGGCCCTGCCACCACAAATGCCCTGGCTGGATGAAACCGTGCCCAACCAGCCGCAACAGCTCAGCGCTGATGCTTTAAATGACGGGGTACATCTGAAATGGGAACGCCCGCTCAAGGCATCTGACGGTGAGACTGCATCTGGTTATGTCATCTACCGTTTTGAAGAAGGCGAAAAGATCGATGTGCTGAATGCCAAAAACATACTTAAGATCAGTTTTGAGGAGTTTACTTCTTTTATCGATACTAATGTAGAGAGTGGTAAAAGGTACAATTATCTCGTTACAGCGCTGGACAGGCTCAAAAATGAAAGCGATCCGAGCGGCCCAGTGGGCATACAGGCCAAAAGTCTTCCTGTGCCCTTAAATTAACCCTGACCTCCAGCCAACGGTCAAACCCAAACCGGATATAAAAACAAAGCACCCCGTCGTCATGGCGGGGTGCTTTGTTTTTTATGTTAAATTGACTATTTCTTTTCAGGCATCAGTACCAAACGGATGTAATTGTTCTCATCCAGGTATTTCTGCGCTGCTGCTTTAGAACTTTCTACAGACACCGCATCCAGGTCTTTTTTGAAGTTCAGGATCTGGCCCAAGTCTTCTCCATTTTTCAACCTGTTGCTGATGTAGTTCAACCAGAAGCCGTTGTTGCGCAAGCTCAATTCCGTCTGGCGCTGCTCTTCAGATTTAAATTTGCTGATATCATCCGCTGATGCACCGCTCGCTTTAATCTTAGCTACCTCATCCAGTGCGGCTGCTACCAGCTTGTCTACATTGGCCGTAGCGCAGCTAAAGGAAATGGTGAAATAATAATGCGCGTTCGGGTATTTCTCTACGCTAAGGTCAACTTTAGGGCTATAGACACCGCTTTCTTTTTCCCTTAATCTTTCCAGAATTTTAATTTCCAGGGCTGCTTTTAAGGCCTCCAGTTGGGTGTTGTTGCTGTCGTTAAAATCGTAATCACCATGGATGTAAAGCTCAACTGCGGCTTTGTCTTCCAGGCCTTTGTAAACAGTTTTGCTGATTTTTCCTTTTGGAGAACGGATGCCCAGGTCTTTATAATCCTGTTTTTTACCCGCTGCCGGCAGACTAGCGATATAGGTTTCAATCATCGGTTTGATGGTGTTCATGTCAAATGCCCCGATGATTACAAAGGTCTGGTCACCTGCATCTGCAAAACGTGCTTTGTAAAAAGCGTAGGCTTTGTCCAATGAGATCTTATCCAGATCAGACAGGTTCATCGGCATTGCCCTTTTGTGGTAAGATGAAAGCACAGCTTGTGTGGTGTCCTGGAACACGCTTCCAGGCGAGGCGTTTTTATTGCCAAGCACCACTTTATAATCGCTGATGTTTTTATTGAAAATTTCAGTGTCCTTACGCGGGTCAGTAGCATAAGCATAAACCATTTGGAAAGCCGTCTCCAGATCTTTTGGAGAAGCGCTGCCGCTAAAGCCCTGGTACAGGCTACCCACATAGGCACCTGCGCGGCCCGTATTTCCGGCCAGCAGTTTGTTCAACTGAGTAGGGTTAAATGCACCCACACCACTTTCTGCAATCAGGTCTACCATCTGTACCGACAGAAAATCCTCATCGCTGGCCAGTGAGGTTCCTCCTTTGGAGAAAGAATTGAAAATGATCTGGTCATTTTTGAAGTCGGTCTGTTTCAGCAATACTTTAATACCATTGCTCAGGGTCAGTTCGGTTACGCCGATCGATTCGATCTTTGTTTCCGCGGTGATTTTGCCTGCTGTTGGTTTTTTCTCCAGCAATGGCTTGTTGATCGAATCATCTACATAAGCGGTTAATCCGTTACCAGCGGTGGTCAGCGCTGCGTTCAACTGGGCTACCGTAGGAAGACTCGCTTTGTCTTTTTCAGGGGCCTGAACAATGATGATCCTGTTGTCTTTGGTGATCAGTGTTTTGGCAATTTGGTTGACCTCTGCGAGGCTTACTGTAGCTAACTCTTTTTGCGTGATGTTATATACATAATCGATAGAAGGAATCGGAGCAGCGGTCAGGAAGTTATTGAGGTATTGCTGTACAAAACTGGCAGATGCCGTCTTGTCTTTTTCTTTGAATTGCTTTTCTGAACCTGCCAGGATGTTTTTGCGTGCTACGTCAAGTTCAGACTGGACAAAACCAAATTTAACCACCTTCTCATTTTCAGCAAGTGCAGCAATCAGCCCTTTTTCTAAAGTCGCGCCGGAATTGGTCGCTACTACAGTCTGTAAGGCATTGATACCAGGTACCAGTCCGCCCTGGAAAGGGCCGAAACTGGTTTGTGCAAACACAAAAGGAGCACTTCCTTTTTGAAGTATTTCCTGTATCCTGGCGCCCAGCATACTGTTGATCATAGAATAGATCAGTTTCTTTCTGTAGTCGGCAGTAGTTTTAGTTGCCGTGCCGCGTTGTTTGTACATCACCTGGGCAATGTTGTATTGCTGTTCAGGGTCGGTAATGATCTTTACCAGGGTTTCTTTGTGGTCTGGCAGGTCATATTTCAGACGTGGTCTCGGATTGGCCGGATTGGTCAGCTCAGAGAAATTGGCCTTGATCAGTTGCTCTACTTCATTCACATCAAAATCACCTACCGCGATAACTGCCTGCAGGTTAGGTCTGTACCAGTCTTTGTAAAAGCTGCGAATTTTGTCGTGTGTGAAGCTCTGCAGAATATCGATTTTTCCAATCGGAATGCGGTTTTCATAGCGTGAACCCTTCAATAATACCGGAAGCAATTCCTTGCTCATGCGTTGTTGTGCATTCTTACCACGCTGGCGGTCTTCTTCGATGATCACACCACGTTCTTTATCGATCTCTTCACCTTCCATTACTACCTTTCCAGCCCAGTTGGCCAGAATTTTGAACCCGGTTTTAAAAACGGAAACGGTGTCTGTCGGAATCGGCAACTGGTATACGGTCTGGTCAAAACCGGTATAAGCATTGAGGTCTGCCCCAAATCTTACCCCTGCTTTTTGCAGGTAATTGATCATCTCGTTTTTAGGAAAATCTTTGGTGCCGTTAAAAGCCATATGCTCTGTAAAATGCGCCAGGCCTTGCTGGTTGTCTTCTTCCATCAGCGAACCGATGCGGGTTGCCAGGTAAAGTTCAGCCCTGTTTTTAGGCTCCGCATTTTTCCGGATATAATAGGTCAGCCCGTTGGGCAATTTTCCTATTTTAACATTCGGGTCGTTTGGAATTAATCCTGCTGCAGCTTTTGCAGTCGTTGTGGTTGTTTTCTTTGCTGTAACCGCCTTTTTTTGTGAGAAAGCGGTGGTGTTTACGGTCAGGCTGACCGCTAATCCTAACAATAGGAGGTTGGTTTTTTTAATCATGAATGGTTTAAAAGCTAGTGCTGCGCTAAATTAAACTTTTATTATGATTTTTTTGTTGTACATCACCCAAAGAATTGCAAGCCAGAACAGCACAAAACAAATCGCCCAGATCAGTGAGGCATTGCCTGCTGAAAAATAAGGTGTAAAGAAAGTTTCATATAGCCAGCCCTGCGCACCAATCTCCGATCCGTCAGCTTTCGCCACTTTTATCATGTTTAGCGTTCTGGGTATTAGTCCTGATAAAAAGAAAACAGTAATTGCATTAACGCCATAGACTACAAAAGGCTTCGTGAAGCGGGTGTAGCCGTTGACATCGATAAGCCAATAGCACAAAGACAAGACAACCGTGGCAAGTCCACCTGTAAACAACACAAACGAACTGGTCCATAGCGATTTGTTAATCGGGAACTGTAGTCCCCATACCCAGCCTAAGGCTATCGCCGCAAACCCGGCACAGAACAACCAGGCGATTTTAGTCGCCTCGTTCAGGTCCTTACGCTTCAGGTAAACGCCAGCCATAATGCCAAAGAGCCCGGTTGCGACTGCAGGTATGGTACCCAGAATTCCCTCAGGGTCCCAGGTTTTGGCTGACTTCCAAAGATGTGCCTCGCTGAGCACAGTCCGGTCGATCCACGCACCCAGATTGGTCTCTTTTTCCAGATTGGCGAAACCAATACCCGGAACGGGGACAAAGGTCATTAAGATCCAGTAGACTGCCAGCAAAACCACGAAGAGCCGGAATATATTTTTACCAGATACTTTGATAAAGATTACAGAAGAAATGAAAAATACCAGGGCAATCCGCTGTAATACTCCGGGTATCCGTACATGCTGAAAAGCATCAACCGGTTCCGTAAATACTTTTGGATACAGCGAAAGAAAAAAACCAAGACTGAACAAGATCAGTGCACGTTTAAACGCGCGTCCGATCATTTGGCCATGCCTGGAAGGATCTGTTTTTTTGCTGCCCATGGCATAGGCAATAGAAACGCCAACGATAAACAAGAAGAAGGGAAACACCAGGTCGGTTGGCGTGCATCCGTTCCATTCCGCGTGTTCAAGCGGCCCATAGATATGACCCCAGTCGCCCGGATTGTTCACCAGGATCATCGCTGCCACAGTAGCGCCGCGAAAGAAATCTAGGGATAACAGGCGCTGCTGCTTGTTGTCTATCGTTGGCGTCATGGTTAAAATATAAAGCGTACAAAGGCCTCCATCGCCTCGTAATCGGCAAGACCAAGGTTGTCGTACGCCTGTGCGGTCTCCCTGTTGCGGTCTTCCGCTCTTTTCCAGAACTCCCGGGCATCATCACCTGGGAAAACAGCCCTGTCCTTTTGCGACTGGTGCTTGAAGATGGCAAATTTCTTGCGTTCTACTTCCTGCGGACTCAAAGGTACGGCCATCTCAATTTCGTGGGTTTCAAATTCCTGCCAAGCGCCACGGTACATCCACAGCCAGCAGTCTTTTACCCATTCCTCAGTTTTCGCCAGCCTGCGCAAGGCCTGTAAAATGATGTTGAAACAAACAATATGCGTGCCGTGCGGATCCTCAAAATCACCTGCGGCGAAAACCTGTTGTGGTTTTACTTTTTGCAGGAGGTCCATGGTCAGTTCCACATCCAGGTCCGTGACCGGGTTTTTCTGGTTTTTGCCGCTTTCATAAAATGGAAGTGCCATAAAATGAATGTGATCGTCTTCCAGTCCGCAATACCTTGCGCCGGCAATGGCTTCCCCTTTCCTGATCAGGCCTTTTACCGTCTGGATCTCATGGGTATCCACCTGGTTGGGTTGTTTTTTCTCCATAAAAGAGCGCATATTCTGGTACATGGCCTTCAGGTCAGGTTGCGCATGGCCCATTTTCTCTGCAAAATCCAAATTGAATTCCACAAAACGCAGCACATCGTCGTCCCATACCGCCGTATTGCCCGAAGTCTGGTAGGCCACATGCACATCATGATGCTGGTCCACCAGTCTGATGAACGTACCGCCCATAGAAATCACGTCATCATCCGGATGCGGAGAAAAGATGATCGCACGTTTACTTGCTGGTTCTGCACGTTCCGGTCTCTGGGTGTCGTCTGCATTCGGTTTACCGCCAGGCCAGCCGGTGATGGTATGTTGTAATTTGTTGAAAATATCAATATTGATGTTATAAACAGGACCCCGGTCTACCGCCAGTTGCGCCATACCATTGTTGTTGTAATCGTCTTCGGTCAGTTTCAAGACTGGCTTCTGCAAATGATTGGCCAGCCAGATGACCGCTTTTTTCGTAATGCGCTCTTCCCATACACAATCTTTAACCAACCATGGCGTATCGAATCGGGTCAGCAAAGAAGCCGCATCCTGATCCAGGATAAACTCGACGTTTTCGGAAAGTTGCAGGTAAGTAGCCGGTACATCACTGGAAATCTCGCCCTCAACAGCCTTTTTAATAATTGAAGCCTTTTTACGGTTCCAGGCCATCAGGATAATTTCCCTGGCTTTGAATATCGTACCAATCCCCATGGTGATGGCCTTGGTAGGTACAAAAGACTTACCTCCAAAATCCCTTGCCGCATCACGGCGTGTCAGGTCATCCAGCGTAACCAGCCTTGTACCCGAATTTGGTGCCGAACCCGGTTCGTTGAAACCAATGTGACCCGTACGACCGATTCCCAGAATCTGGATATCTAGTCCGCCAACATCAGTAATCTTTTTTTCGTAAGCGAGACAAAAAGCCGGAATGTCTTCCAGTTTGAGTGTACCATCAGGAATATTGACATTCTTTTTATCAATGTCAATGTGGTCAAACAGGTTTTGGTTCATGAAAGAAACATAACTCTGCTCAGCATCCGGCTGCATCGGGTAATATTCATCCAGATTGAACGTGATCACGTTCTTAAAACTCAGCCCCTCCTCTCTGTGCATTCTCACGAGTTCTGCATACACAGCGATTGGAGTAGCCCCGGTAGCCAGCCCCAATACCGCATAGGCATTGTTTTGCTGCTTTTCCTTAATCAGTTTCCCAATACGTTTAGCCACACTGATTGATGCCGCTTTAGGGTTTTCAAAGACGGAGACGGGCAATTTTTCAAAGCGCGTCTCTTCAAGAAGATTTAATCTTGCCATTTTTTGTTCTTAAAGTTTGTACGGAGCGGTAAATATAGCGCTCCCGGCTCGCTTTAACAAACTTTTTAGGTCTTGCTTTGCTTTAAAATTAATTCGTAGAAACCTGAAAGCTAAAGATTTGAAATTCGCAAACGATTTAAATATAGACTGAAGTGGGTTTTAACTTTGGTAGCCTGCTGCAAATATTTTTTAGTTTATTTGTATTTCCAGCCCAGGTCATTTTTCAATCTTTTTAATTCAGCGTTTCCTGCTGAGGTACTGCTCTATTCATATTTATAGTTTTATAAAGAATTTAGTAGTACTAAAAACCAATATATAGGCTAAAAAGTTGGCTTTATATTGGACTATAGTTGGACTATTACTGGACTATGAGATAGATCATGACCTTCTACAGCTCAACACTTCCATATCATGGAATGGCTCGCAATAGGGTGATATCTAAAAACCTTATATTGCACTTAAAAATGATTAAAGATGAACCAAAACTGGATCAAATGTTTTGACATTATTCACAAACCTGAACGGCTGGTTATCGGCCTGATGTCAGGCACATCGCTGGATGGCCTGGATATCGCGCTTTGTGCCATTAGTGGTGCCGGAGCCGATACGCGCATTCGTCTGCTCAATTTCAAAACAGTAAGCTACGACGAACAGTTTAAGTCTGAGATCCGGGCTGTGTTTTCAAGAAGAGATGCAGACCTGCAAATGGTTTGTTTGATGAATGACAAGATTGGTCTCGTTCATGCCGAAATGGTCCTTTCTACTATTGCCTCCTGGGGCATGGAGCCGGAAGACATTGATGTCATTGCCAGTCACGGGCAGACCATCTTTCATGCTCCGGCTTCTTTGCATGGTTTGTCTGGGTATCCAAATGCTACGCTTCAGATTGGTGATGGTGACCACATTGCGGTAAAAACGGGTATCATCACAATTAGTGATTTCCGGCAAAAGCACATCGCTGCGGGCGGAGAAGGAGCTCCGCTGGCGGTTTATGGAGATTATCTTTTCTTTTCCAAAAAGGGGGAAGACAGGATTATGCTGAACATCGGCGGGATCGCAAACTTTACGTATTTGCCGGCCGATATGGACGCTTCAAAAGTGTTTTCAACGGATGTTGGACCGGGGAATACATTGATGGACCAGTTTGTGCAGTTGAATTACGGCTTGCATTACGACCGGGATGGGGAGATCGCACAGAAAGGGCAGGTCAGTAAAGCATTGTTGGAGGAACTCATGGCGACCAGTTTTCTAAAAGCAGGTTTCCCTAAAACCACTGGCCCGGAATTGTTCAATCTGGCGTTTTTAACTGCTGCACAGGCCAGATCGGGAACTGAAAACCTGAACAATGAAGCCGTAATGGCTACGCTGTGCAGCTTTTCCGCCGCGGCGATTGTGATGGCCATCCGAAGTTGTTTTGCTGAAGGCACTAATCCGGTGGTCTATTTAAGCGGTGGCGGTATGCACAATCCGTTACTCGTAAAGCTGTTAGAAGAAGGCCTGCCAATGTCCAGGTTCTGTACGACAGAGGATTTGGGCATCAACCCCGATGCCAAAGAGGCCGTATTGTTTGCCCTGCTGGCCAACGAAACACTGGTTGGCGGTGCTGTGAATTTTGGCGACCGCAAGGGTGTGCCTTCGGTAACGATGGGCAAAATCAGTCTGCCGTATTAATTTTCTTTTTTAAGTCTAGAGGATTTGCAAGCCCTTGCCGTTGTAGGCACTGAGCATGGCGTCTGATGGCGGCAGCTCGGTAACCAGATACTGTATGTTTTGCAGACTGGCTACTTTTAATCGCAGGGAAATGTCGAGTTTTTCGGAAATACAGAGTATGGCTGTTTTTTTTGAAGAACTGAGCATGGTTTTCTTGAGCTGGTTGATCTCCCAGTCGGTATCTGTAAGCCCGTCTGAAGCATGAAGTGCGCTGGTGCCCAGTAAACAGAGGTCGGCGCTGATCTCAGAAAGCTGGTTGATCACATGTCCGCCGTAGGTTACCTGTGAACTTTTGGAGAACAGTCCGCCGATCAGGATAACTTCAATTTTCGCGTATTTGGCCAGTTCTATGGCGACGAGCGGACTGATGGTGAAAAAAGTGGCGTGCAGGTTTTCAGGAAGCAGTTTGGCCAGCTCTATAATGGTGGTTCCCCCACCTGTAAGGACTACCATGCCGTCTTTGATCAGAGATATCGCCTTTTTAGCAATGCTGATTTTGGCGTCCTTGGCATAAACTGTACTGTCGTCAAAAGATGACTGGTAGGATTTGGAAAGCGCCCCTCCGTGGACTTTAAACAGCTGGTTGGTGTCTGATAATTCCTGCAGATCACGACGGATGGTGTCTTCCGAAACATTTAAAAGTTGCACCAGGTCAGAAGTCAGCACCCGGTTGTGCAGGTTGATCTGCCGCATCACGAAATCATGGCGTTCCTTTTTAAGCATCATTTAATTTTTTGCTAAAGTAATTAAAAAGCACATTATGTATGTATTGCAGAAAGATTTGCGTGTTATTGCGGGTTTTTGCAACATTTATTTGTGTAACAATCTAAAAATACTGCATTGTTTGCTAAATAATGGAAAACATTTGTGATATTTACTACAAGTCTGATTTTTATGCGTTTAATTGCGTGTTTGTCTGGCTCATTAACTAACCTAAAACTTACATTTTAACCAAAACTATTGTTTATGAAAAAAAGACTACTCATGGTTCTTTTTGGCATTACCATGTTGCTCGCGCAAGCCTTTGCGCAGCAGGTAACTGTCACCGGCAAGGTTACCTCGGCAGATGGCCAGCCTTTGCCTGGGGTTTCTATCAGATCGAAAACGACGGCTGTGGCAACCCAAACATCAGTAACAGGAACGTACAGTATTTCGGTGAAAACCGGTGAAGTGCTCACGTTTTCTTACATCGGAATGGCGGCTCAGGACAAGACCGTAGGTACGGCTCTGACGATTAATGTCGTACTGCTTGAAGATGCCAGCGCATTGAATGAAGTGGTGGTCACCGCTTTTAATATTGCACAGGATAGAAAAAGTATCAATTATGCCTTCCAAAACGTGAAGTCTAAAGATATTGAAGAGTCCAGGCAGCAAAATATTGTCAACGCATTACAGGGTAAGATTGCCGGAGCGGTCATTACCAGTTCAGGAGGCGGACCTGGTGAAGGTGCTGCTATTATTTTAAGGGGCGGAACGTCGCTGGACGGGGACAATCAACCCTTATTCGTTATAGATGGCGTGCCGCTAGACAACAGTTCGTTTGTAGAGTCAACTTCTCCCGGTGCGGGTAGCGGTTTTAATGGTATATTAGGAAGAAGCATAGGTACACCAAACAGAGCTGCTGACATCAATCCGGAAGACGTTGAAAGCGTTACGGTGCTGAAGGGGCCGGCTGCTGCTGCGCTGTATGGGGTAAAGGCCGGTAACGGTGCGATTATCATTACCACAAAAAAAGGAAAAACAGGCTCAACAAGTGTTGTCTATAACAACTTGTTCTCTTTTGACAATGTGATGCGCTTACCTGAAACACAGTCGATGTACAAGCAGGGAACGGCTGGTGTTTACAACGCTACCACCAGGGATTCTTACGGTTCTGCTTTTTTGCCAGGTGAAACCATTTACAACAACATGGATGATTTCTTTGTGACAGGTAAATCGCAAACCCATAATTTAAGTGTTTCAGGCGGCTCCGAGAAATATACGTTTAGATTTGCCGCTTCAAATGCGCAGCAAGATGGCGTAGTTCCAAAGACCGAATATGGAAAAACTTCCCTAAGATTGTCCGGAAGTGCAATAGCAAGCGACAAGTTTACCATAAACGGATCGGCAAATTATGTAAGGACTACAGGCAGGAGGCCACTACAAGGCCCAGGATTGTTTGGAGGCACAGGTGGCTTTTTGGTGAGTATATTCAATTGGCCAAAAAATGACGACATGAAGGATTATTTGAGTCCAGACGGAACAAGGAGAAGATTGCTGGCAAGTGTTACCGGTGATACAGATAACCCTTATTTTACCATCGACAAGAATCCGCAGACGGATGTAAATGACCGTTTTATTGGGACTGCAGGTGCTGAATACAAACCGCTGGACTGGTTGAGAATCAATTATACCCTGGGAACCGATTACTATACTGAGCGAAACCAGAGTGTCAGGGCAGTAGGTACATCGCTGCCGAACAACCAGAACGGCGGTATCGGACATACGGTAAATACATTTCAAAGTTTAACATCCAACTTTATTGTTACCGCTGAAAAGACATTTGGGGATTTTAGTACTTCTTTGCTGGTCGGTAATGCGATTGACCAAACCAGATTTTCAACAGTTGACAATTTAGGTTTGATTTTCCAGAATCCTGATTTCATCAGTATCAACAATACCGTAAACAGGAGCTTGGTACAGCGCAATTCACTGAAGCGGATTGTGGGCTTTTTTGGCAGTTTCAATGCTGATTGGAAAAAGACCGTGTATTTAAATGTAACTGGGCGGAATGACTGGTCTTCTACGCTTCCTGTAAAAAATCAGTCTTTCTTTTATCCTTCTGTCAGTT
>Ga0247815_10002739_pt1 | contig 12912 bp, 16 predicted proteins | sample UWRJL194509B1_FD_181014 | JGI IMG/M metagenome (GOLD analysis project Ga0247815, IMG submission 181014) | Plant litter microbial communities from Arlington Agricultural Research Station in Wisconsin, United States - UWRJ-L194-509B-1 | ecosystem: Environmental > Terrestrial > Plant litter >... | reverse complement strand
ATTTAAATAACTCTTGTTCGTAACCTTCTTCATCAACTACACAAAAGGAATTGGTGATTTTATCTTGTGTGTATTCTTTGTAAACGGCAATGTTCAATACCGTTTCATCTTCTATCAGTGGGAAAAAGCTTTCCGGGTTACCTTCTTCCAGGGCTTTAGTAATCCTGTCCAGTTCTTCAACGGAATAGAAAGGTTTTTTAAGGCTTTCTACATCCTCTACATAGTGGTACGGTGCAGCAATTAAAAAATTAAGTTGTTCTGCAGTATAACCTTTCGCAATTCTGCGCATCATCAGGCGATACAAGGTTTCCAGCTCGTTGGCCGGTATTTCCTTTACAATTCTCATTGTTGTTTAAAATTTGAGGTTTTATAATTAGACAATTTTTGGCAATGCGCGGCCATAACGCGTTTTTTCATCGTTACATTTCTCATAAAAACTGGTGAGTTAAAAAGTAAAAATCAGCAATACAGTACTGCTATCCTGCAAGATGGAGGATCAACAAACTTGTGTATGCGTTTTCGTGTAATTTGAGCCGCGACTGTTCGGCTGCTGAGATTTCGGCTACATACCCTGCAACAAGTACATCATGTGCACAGCGGAAATTAACCTTTTTGTAACCAGAAACGGATTGAATGTTGCCGTAAGCGGCATAGATTTTCTTCTTTTTCATGCAGATACTATTGATTTAGATTTTACAATAGAACCTTACAAGAAGCTGGGGGATAGATACTGTGAAGACACAGGTCCGGCAGCAGTTCTTGTAGCCCACAAAACCCGGTGAAAGCGGGGAATAGCAAACACTATTCAGAGCACTACAATAAGCTGCGCCGGACCTATATTATTGCAAATATAGATATCCGGGCGCTCTACTTACCCTCGTGCTCTAAATTTTTCACATTTTTGTGGACGAGGTTCTTAAATAGAACACCTCAAAATTTTGATGAAGTGTTTTAAATATTTCTTTGCATTTAACTTGTATTCATATAGATTACTTTTTACACTGCTAATATAGTAATTAAATTTTAATTACACAATAGAGAAATAACGTTTTTATCTTCAACCTTTTTCATTTCGTTGATGAACCCTATGCATTTATGCCGTAGGTCAGCTATTTCCGCAACAGTTTTGTGCCCAACGTTAGAAAGGTTAATGAAGTCAATTTGTTTATCCAATATTGTACTCAGAAGATCCCCATGACCGTTGTACCGTCCTACAGAGTTTTTCAATGCATTACGAGCCCTTGCACCTAACCCCGGTACCAATGACTCCGCGTATTCTTGCAGTTTGGACATTTGATCGGCAGTAAGGTCTATCAACTTTATATTAAAATCGCTCTTCAGTTTCTCCGGAATACGAGTGAAAGGATAATGTTTATAATACTTGCAGATTGCCTTTAGCTCTGCGGAAGCTATGGGGCCACAATTTTTAATGTAGTCAAAATGCCCGTGTTCATTGTGGTATGCTATTATCTCAGATAAAAAGTTGATTCCGGCGGCCTTGCAAATTTGTAGTGTAAGTTTCGAAATCTGTTCAGTTATATAAAGTTCCTTAAAGCTCAGGTCCCTCAAAGTATTTTCGTTCTTTGCCATATGTGTTCAGTAAAAAGCTATTCAATCATTGTTCGTTATCTCTGCCATGCAATTTATTGATGAACCTAATGGTCTCCAGCTTCAAGTTATTAAGCTCTGCTTCTTTACTTTTCCCTACCGAAGGCATTTTGCGGAGATCATTGAGTGGGTCAATTACGTATTTTAAACGTGTCCAGGTATTGTCCCCCACCAATCGGAGCAAGGCCGTTTCAGCTACGCCACTCAGGTTGCGCGTAAGCTGAATAAAATGCTGTTGTAACAGCAGCCGCTGTTCTTCTGTAAGAAGTGAGAGTTCCTTACCCACACTATATCTCAGGCTGTGGCAATCATAACTGAAGTGCATTCCTGCATAATTTGAATATAAGTGTTGAAACTCTTTTAACGACTTAACCCCGCAGTGCTGTAAACTGATATATTTTTTTCCAGAATCATAGAAATCTAAAATATCAGACAAATGTCCGAGTCCGTTACGCCTGCATATGTTGCCGGCTCTGGCAGATAAATGACCAAGCGCCTCCAGTTCAGCGATGGTTAAGTTTTTTTGAGAGTAATCAGTTTCCTTCATAGTATCATATTTGGTTTTTTATTTTTTTTTTAAAAGTTCAATCAAGTATCTAAGGGTTGTTTCAACTGAGTTCCTATGGGAAAAATTGACACAACAATGAAGCTGCCGCCGCCGCGGTTACTTTTGATAACACAGTAATGTGCACTCAGTAACTTCCACACCAATCCTAAAATGGAGATAGGAACATCTAATATCTCAGCTAATTTCCCCTGGGTTGCAAGCGGGGTTGCCAATTTAAGAGGTTCGTCAACTACGCGCTTAACAAATTCAATTGCAATACAGGCCGCAACCTCCTCATTACTAAGGAATTCATTTTTAAGCTTCGTATTTAAATATTTGGCCAGGTTTTCCACTGTTAAAAAAACAATAATTAATTCATGTATAACATTACAGCGAAACGAAATAAAAATTTTTTTTTCAATTATTAAAATAGTTCATAAAATTGCTTGATAATTTTATAAAAATACTGTCATACGTCCCAAATTTTTACAACATTTTTTAATATAACAACCTATTAAACAACACGATGAAAAACATAACTCAAATTTTTTTATTTTTGAATTATTTTTTGAGGCATAGAAAAAAAAATCATTTTTTTCTGCAAAAATAGATATCCGTAAATATTCAGACCCTCAAATTGATCAGAAAAGTCGAAGTACTTTTAAGCTTAATATTACATAATCAAATCGACGATGCTATTATGTGTATCAAAAGATTTCGCGACCACCATTCCCACTACCCGATGCAGCGGGTGATATGAATTTGCATAATGGTCCCATACGCGGTCATATACTTCCATTAGTGAATCGTCCATATCCTCATCCGTGAGATAAGCTTCACCTTTAATCACCACTTCACACAAAGAACACATTGCCCAGGTCACAAAGAAGCAGTGAACTATTATTTCAACGCTGCTCTGCTCCTCTTTTTCAGGAACAAACATAAAAAAGAAATTATTGCAAAAATCATTGGCCATTTGTTCTATCCTATCATCCTTTACATATTCCTCCATGTCGATCTCACATTCTTCAATCAATTCTTCCGAAATTTGGTGGATCTGTTCGGCTAACTCAAAAAGCGCCTTACAAAGGGGATGCTGCGCTAACTCACAAAGTTCAATTGTTTCTTGATCCCATTCGTTAGGATCTACCAACCCCTCTAAATCCAGATAACAATATTGAACGGCGAAATACATAGTCCATCTAACAAAACTCACCTCTATTGTAAGAAGTACCAAAAGCACAAATGGATATAAATCATCTGGTTCGTATTTTAAATGTTTCATATAAAATAGTGTTTTAATGTATTTAATTAATTATTAAAAAATTTTTAGGTTTACCAAACTGAAATATGCATGAGCAGATTTCTCAGCTAAAACTGAAACCAATTGATGTTCGGGTAGATTCGAAGATTCATATGCCGCCCAACTATGATCACCTACCCTTTTACGTGTACCAGGTAAAACTGCATAAGTAATATCAGTGTCTCCTGTAATCACCAGCTCACATAAGTGGTGCATTGCATGTGCAATATCAAAGATATGTATGCCTGCCAATTCTATTAAATCCCCCTTCACAACCAGGTCTTCAAAAAATAATGACCTGAAATTCGATGATATAATTACAATCCGTTCATCTTCCATTAATTTTGTAATTGAGATTGATCGGGGCTTAATGTAACTGTTGATCCAGAAGGAATATTGGGATGCTATTTCCAATAATAGCGTGCAAACAGGATGGTCAGCATGTTTACAAAGTTCAATAGTAGACTGGTCACAGCTGTTGATATTAATATATCCTTCCAAATCAGGAAAATGGAATTTTATAGCATACTTCATACTGTATGCCAGGTAGATTGCCTCAATGTGTTTAAGTGTGACCAGCATTACAGCTGTTAGATCGTTTGGCCCGGATTTTTCTCCTGTCATCTATTATTAGTTTTAAAGTAATCTGTTGCAAATAGCTTTCAGCTAATCTCGAAAGCATGCAGCATGCTTTCGAGGTTAGTGCACTACGCTACAATATTGAATTCCCGAATATATTTACTGGCAGATGGAAGATGATCTCCTTTTGCGTGCGTAAAAAACCAGCAGTGGATTTCGTCTTCCTCACTGAACGGTTTCACTTTAAATGTGGCCCCGTCATCAGATAATACACCAACCCAGTCAGAAAACATCAAGCTTTTAGCCGTTCCATTATAAAATAACACGTAAATTCTCTTGAAGGGCTCACCGCGTTTGGGGTGGCCATAACTCCATTTTAGCGTAGCGAAACCAGATCTTGACAATTCAACTGCTGGCAGTATCTCAGGCGCGCCAAGTCCATCGCTAATAGCCACTTTGCAATAGTCTATCTTATTGTCCGGGTACATGCCCACCATAGCTTCTGCCATAAACTTTCTCATGCCTTTGTTAGCGGCAGTAACATACCTGGATTTTTTGAAACCAATCTCAAGGGCCGTCCTTATATGTTGGGCAAATTTGTTTGCCATTACAAAGTTTGAGCCTTGCAATAGCTGTTTTTCTGTAGGTTGGCGTTTCTTTTTTTTAAGATCGCTTTTGCGGACATAATCCTTATATTCTTCGCTTTGAAGAAATTTCACATGTCTAAGGCATTCCAATATGCTGTAATATCTTTTTTTGAGTTTCATAATTAACGATTTAGGTTAATCTTATTTGTTAATTTTCGGTACACAAACCAGCCTGCAAGGGCAAGCAGCATCAGGCCGACCAAGTGCCATTTCCATTCGGGCGCACTTTTAAACACTTTAGATTTATGGTGCTGCACATCTTTATCTTTTTGCCGTAACACTCCCTGCTGGTTACTTTGGTGATGCTGTTGTTTTGTACTCAAACTGGAACCAATTTTGCCGGCAGCAGCTTTACCCTTAATCAGTATTTTTTCTGCTTCTCCGGCGAAACCGCTTTCGGAAGAAAAGGATACAGTACCTTTCGGCCAGATCTGTATGCTATACTGCAGGTTGCTGGTGTCTTTATACAAATTAAGTTGCCCGGATTTACTATCCCAATCTTGCTGTTCCTGCAATTGCAAGGAAGTTTCCTTCATAGAGATCTGGTTCGATTTCAGTAAATCAGTGCTGGTAGTTTTCATGATACCGCAGCTACTGCAGACTATCAATAAAATCAATATTCTTTTCACTTTACCCGCCTTTCCGGCCCAACCCAATCGGCCACACGGTAAATCATTCTGCGATGTCTCCTCTTGCGAAAAACGCCTTCACCCTCTCTCCCGCCAAACAATCCTGTATTTGCTTCTATGGTGATGCACCAGTCGCCAGCTATTCGTTCAATTATTCCAACGTGTGCTATGCGTTTCAATTCTGGAAAATACACACCGAAAATATTACCGGGTAAAGCTGATCTGGCCAGCCGGGATACTGGAAAAAGTGCGGGCGACCAACCGGTCCGTGGTTGTGAAAATCCTTCTTTTTTGAACAGCCAGCTGATAAATGCCGAACAATAGGGAGCACCTTTTTCCAGACCGGCAACAGCCAGGTATTCCTCAACACGCTCACCGTCATTTTTCCCGGTTTTCTCGCGCACACCAATTTCAGCGGCAGCTCTTTTCAACAGGGCCTTCCGTAAGTCCATATTATACTGTGCCGACTTCGACTTAATGTTGTCCATCCTTAGCAAATGGAGATCAGACATCCCAATGCTGCCAGCAAAAGCGAAGCAAAGGATACCCACAAAAACATAAGTTGTTGCCATAATGATAATGTGTTAAAATGTGATAAAATTGTAGTTACTGATGGAAGACCAAGACGTTGCCAATACAAATTAAACAGCCACCAGCACAAGGCCTGGATAATTAAAAAGACAATCAGGCTAAGAATAACAAGTATCCAGACGCCAGAGGATGTTGTGTCTGCCGTAGGGTCAGCGCGTTGTACAAGCAGCGGACTTATCAGCCAGATCAGCAATAGCAGAAGAAATAAAATCAACGGCTGTAAGCTATTTTTTAAGCCTGTAACACCTGGTATTGCAGGAATTTTGGGCACTATTGTACCATGAGGTACAATCACCCTTAAAGGGGTACCATTCATAATTTTACGATTAAGTTTTTTTAAAGTTTTGTTTAAGTTTTAAAATCCCGGCAGACGGGCTGCCTGCCGGGGATTGGATTTTATTCCATTACTGTAAATGATCCAACATATTCACTGTCTGAAACATTACGTTCGTCTACAGAAGTGAAAAACAAGTAAGCGTGAACCTGATCTCCAACAAATGACCATGGAAGGTCAGCTGTATAGGTTAAGGCATTCCTTTCAGCTGTATCAAAGTAAAGGATGTTCTTTCCTTTGGTTACATTGTGAAGAACGATGCTCACCCGGTCCTTTGGATCCACCAGATCCAGTACCTGTCCGGGCTTGATACGCATTTCCCATTTTACTTCTACTTGAGCGCCAACAAGTGCGTTCAGCGTTGGATTAGCCACAGCAGATAAGTTACCATTACCTTTGGTTAACATCACTTTGGTGTAGTCCAACTGATAGTTTGGATAAATGCCTGTTAACGCAGTTTCGATATGATCACTTACTGCGGCATTCAAGCCACCAAGGCTGCCATTGCTAAGATATCTCTTGCTGGTTACTTTGGCCATTTTTCCAAAAAATGAATTGACCAATTTGAATTTAAGTTGCTGGTCAAGCTGCTTTTTTGTTGGTGGTTTAGTTGACTTGGAAGGAACACTTCTGCCGACAATTAAATCACGATACTTTGCTACAACTACACGCCCGATTTTACCTGTAAAATCTCCTACGTGTCCTGGTTTTACGATAGCCATAATTTTTAAAAATTTAAAATGTTAATAATCCTGTTAATTCAAGTTTTCTTTACCGGTATTTTGAACTTGTGATACAAATGTAAATAGCAAATATATAACTTCCTAACAAACAGACTCTTGTGACACACATTGAGACACATTGAGAAGAATTTTCTCATGAAACAGGTAAAAACCTGTTTCATGATTTAGTTTTTCTGGCCTTCGGTTTATCCTGTCCAAACAGATTGTCGCGGATTGCAGCTTCAATAAGTGTCTTTTTGAAGTATCTGGAGCCCCCAACTTTAGTGAAAGGAAGGTCATAATCGTTAACGTAGCGATAGAAAGTTTTAGTAGATACTTTGCACAATTCCGCAGCTTTGTCTAAAATGAAATAGTCGTCTAATGACACCGGCTCTGGTTTCTCTTTGATCAGTACAATTAATACTTTGACCATGTCAGTTAGGTCGACAATCTGATGAAATACTTCTTCTACTTTTTTAAATATTTGTTTTAGCATACGAATGATGATTTTTAGGTTACAATTTTTTTATTTATAACATTATTTCATGCAGCTAAATTGGAATGGCATTCGTTGAAGGAACGGCTCACAAAAATTAAAAACAAGACATAAGGAGGCACTGTATGCAAAAAACAGCATACAGGCCATAAAATTCCATTACTATTTAGCTATTGGTCACTACCAAAGTATTTCTCCCGTATAAACCGTGTTAGAAATACCTTTACCATTAGCAGCAATAAATGCCACGTATGTATGCAGGATCACCTTTTTACGATACTGTGTAAAATCCAGCCGCTCTTTTCCTTTGTAGCGCTTTTCACCATCAACGGTGTACGCCGCACTCTTTTTTTCCGGGCAATAGGCAAGTACCATTACACGGTCTGAATCTTTCATTCCCTGGAGCATCCTTTCAGCGTTCCAGCTAAATTCCAATTCTCCATCTACAACCTGCACGCTTACATCTTCAAGCACAGGGATATTCCCCTGGCTAAATGCAACCTTTGCCCAGTCAATTTCGAAATCAGGATATTCTCCTTTAATAGCAGTTTTGTTGTTCACCGAGGTTGCAATGTTGTATGCGCTCCACTTTGTACCGCTTGCCGCATTTTTAAACCCAATTCTAATAAACTCTTTAACCGGCTTAAGAAGTGCAGTGATCATACGTACTTTCAGCCTGACAGGCAACTGTTTCTTCGTCGCCTTTTTCTTTGTTTTGCTGATACTTCTAGTAACCGATTGTGTTTTTAATTTGTAGGTTGTTGTGTCACCTATTTTTCCTTGTACAGTTTTGTTTTTACCCTTTAAGATGGCCATAATTGATTTGATTTATATTAAACATTTAATGAATTATAATTTGATTATTCGCTTATTCAGCTGGGTTTAGCACCTATTTTGTCCGGGTTTACTTTTGGGTCTACCAGGTGTTCAGTAGGTATTTGGAAGGTCTTTTTAAGGTCATTGGTAGGTGTTTACCCTACTCAACCCCTACTGAATACCTTATAGATACCTAGCAGAAACCTTGTCAACCACGAACCAGTTCCGAACAAAACCCGGACTTAACCCGAATCAAAATGCTTGTTAGATTTTACAGAATGATCAGTGCATCCAGTTAGCCATAACTGTTTCCGAATGTATTGGTAAATAGTAATCTGTAAAAATGATAGATGGGGATAAATGGATATTTTTGTCATATGGTTATTATATTTGGTTTACAATGGACTGTTGTGTAGATACATAACAGTATTTACAATTACAAATCTAATTGCCTCAAACACGATTTGCAAGAGTGAATATTGACAAAATTTGTGGCAGGTTTACATAAAAATTAACGTCTATTAATATAAATGAAACACAAACAAATTATATACAGAAGTATATTATTTTTAGTTAAAGTAGCGACAGAATTTCTTGCACGAAATCAATCAGGATTTGTTTAGGTAGTTTCGTTTGATTAGATCGACCGAATTCTCCAACATTACCAGAACCTCATTCACTATTGGTTTTTGGTTGTGCACAAGACTATATTGGTCCCTTAAATATTTTAAGGATTTTTTATCCGGTTCATCGGACGTGATGAGCCTTGCTATAAAAAAGAAGAAGCCTGTTTTGTTGTCGATCGTGTAACATCCAATTTCAGCTATTATGCGCATAAAGAACAAAGTCACTTTTGGATTTGATTTTAATTTCAGTGCATTCTCCGAATTTTTTTCTACAGCTTCCAGCCATTTATCGTTCATCTCAAGCGCTTTTTCATATTTTTCTATTTGTGTTTTAGGCAAAATTACCAGGTCTTCATCCTTTAATCTGTCCCAATTGTATTTTCTATGTGCAAGCACCAAATCTGTAGCATGCTCACACAATGATTTTTCTGCATGATCATAGGATGTACCCGGACGTTGCCTTGTCCGGGCAATATCTTTTAGCCATAATCTCGTTTCTCTTTCTGCCGCTTGAAAGTTCCATCCTTCATCAGTAGATTGAACATATCGCTCTAAATAGTAGGTGATAAAATCGCATGTATTAAAATTTAGATAGATTAAGGCCTGGATGATGACAGCCTGGATATTTATATTTGTCACGCATTTTGAGTATAAACGATCAATTACCAGTTGGTAATACTCAAGATCTTTGTACGTTACTATTTTGAACCCCTTCTGTTCCAGGTAAGACACGACAATTTTTGCAAGTTTGCTTTCTACATTGGCATCTTCAGTTGCCTTTTTAATAATCGCCACATTTTTATGCAATTTTGCTAAAACATAGGATAGGTAGGCCTGATTTACGTGCCAGTTACGGTCAATAGTTGTGTGGTAATTCTGGTAGAGATAATCGGTCATATGAGCAACAGCCATGCGTAGAAAAGAATACTCGTCAGGAATATTACCAAGGTGATAATCCAGATCTGCTAAATCGGTGTGGACTGCCTCAAGATAGCTGCGCTTAGGTTCCATACCACGAAGGTCTTTAACCGCTTTATCCAGCTCTTTTCTTATTCGGTTGTTTGCTATTGAAATTTTGTAGGAGAGTTCAGGAACACTAAGTTGCCTGGTGGGATGGTAGTTGTGTGCAAAGGTGTAGATATATTCCCTTAGCACGTTGAGAACGTCATTCATAGAGAAGAATATTTGGTTTTAACAGTTAATAGTACAGCTGAAAATGACCAGCTTACCCAAATCTAATAACTATAAATAATAAATACAATAGAAATTTAAATTTTTAAACCGCGGAATATACCGTTTACAAAAAGCTTGTAATTGAATGCCAAATATCTCTTATATAGCGATAAAATAGCGATTTCACCAAAAACCAAATTAGTTATTCAATTTTAGTTATTTCCTATTTAGAAACTAAAACAAATATGTAAAATACATGATATAAAAAGAATATCCATTAAGTCTTCCAGAAAATGGATAACATCCTGCTCATAAAAATCTAAGAGTTAATTTTTATTGTAAAAATTTAATTTATAGAATTTTATAAGTTACAACCTACACATAAGGAATGTGGGTATCAGCTTATCACTACGCAAGATAATTTGGATAAAATCTGTAGGTTAGTGGAGCGGCGAGTTAAGTTCATTTTGAGGTATAATTGGATTATATACGTAAAACGTATCAAAATTGAGAAACGCTACAGCACTTTACATCAATCAAAATTTATAGATATTTTTTGAGCTGTGCCTGCTGAAGAAGTGGAGAAAATTTGCGCTGTCTTTTTTGTGGTTACCCCAAAAGTCACCGGCATGATAATGGAGGTTGCCGGTAGCGAGCTATCAAAGAAAGAGCTTCGCAAGCGTACTGAACTCCACGATCAGAATGAAAAATAAGCTCCCCAGTAATCGGTCGTCTGGCTTGTGCCAAGGATAGGAGTTTATAGGGGCTATGTAAATAAAAATTTTGACGTACTATCTACTGATTTTGTCTTTGACGGTGGTAATCCATCTCCAGAAAATCAGCAAAGTACTCTTTTATAACCTTATATGGTAAATAAAAAATACAATTCTGTGTTTGTATTTAAAAAGTAATAATTAATTTTGTACTATGAAAACAAAGTTCCAAGAGCCGGGAAAAATGGTCAAAGTACCTGAATCTGGATTATTGTCTTTGGTGGCCAGTAAACTTAAGGGAAGGGTACTCTTTCCTGAACAAGTCGAGGATGCAAAAATTTTGGTTAAAAATATTGTACTTAAGCTTAGCTAAGGGCAATAAAAAAGGGCATCAATTGATGCCCTTTTTTATTGCCAAAACATTTTGTGCCAAATTTCGAATTAGACCGATTTAATATGCTTTTCCGATGGAAAACTAGATGCTTTTTCTCGCCTGACGATGGACCGGATCATTTTTTAGGCGAGCCCGTTGCGGGAGGTGGATTAAATTGCGTGAGTACGGAAACTGCCACCGCATTGGCTTGGGGAGGATTGTATGATACGCCGGAATGTACAACTTTTGAATCAGCGCACCCATACGATGCTACCCAAATTAGATTGGCTAATGATCAGTATCATGATGCAGCGCATGGAAGCAAATGTCCAGATTAAACACTTAAAATATTAACGATGAAATCATATCTATATCTAATCCTATGTTTTACTTTAATTATGCTAGTAACTGAAGCGAGAAGTCAGTCAGTTAATAAGGCAATTTTACTGCACCAATTTTTGCAGAAACATACAGATTCGACTATAATTTTCCAATATAAAAGCAACTCGATGCGGCCGCCTCAATATATGATTTTTAGTAAGATTGGTGATACGCTCACATCGTTTTTGTATGGGACAGACTATAAAGCTGACGCAAGAATGAGTAAATTACCAAAAGTATTCAGGGATACGCTTTCGAAAAAGAAGAGAGAACTTATATATACAACACCAATAAGTGTTAACGTTTTTTTTAATCCAATTTACATCGAATCAGATACTTTAAATCGCTCCTGGAAAATGGTTCAGCAGTTAAATCTGTGGAATATTGTAGATGACAGTGTTGATGGGATCGGCTGCCCCGACGGGAAAGGCGGCAATGTTAACAACCTGGCTGATGGTGGGGAAATTAATTTATATCTTATTACAAAAGAAAAAATCAAGGAGTTACAATTTTATGCGCCAGGATTTTATGAGGAGCAGTGTCCAGGACGTACTGGCAGACGTGTAATTTTGAAACTTGACAAGATCCTAAAACCGATATTTAAGAAAGAAAATATCAGTAAGTGAAAAAAATAAATACAAAATAAAGTTAATATTTTTTGTTCAATACATGCAGATACCTCATTGCCTGACCGGAAACTGCAATATAGAATTGAAATAAACGACTGTGTGTAAAGTGTTCGAGGCATACGTGCAATACATCAATCAGAATTCCGGCTCAAAAAAGGTGTTAAACTACCCGGGGGGTAGTTCAGGGGTAGATGTGAACCGGATTTGTACCGGATCTGGAGTACTTTTGCCCAGAACCCTTCCTAATCCCTTCCTTACTCTCTGCCTGGCGGTGTTTTCTTAAAATAACAAAGGATATTTATTTTGATTTCTGCACAGACTGGCTTCTGACGCGACTCAAAGTTTCTCTCGTGACCCCAAGATAAGAAGCGATCATATGCAACGGAACACGATTAAATATGTCCGCTAACCGCTCTATAAAATTCTGATATTTTTCTTCTGTACTAAAGCTGATGGCTCCTATAATCCTATTTTGTATGGCATCGTAACTTCTTGCTAACAGGTTGTCTATAAAGCTTTTTAACTTAGGTATTGTCATTAAAAGATGAAGAAAATCAGGCTTGTCAATCAGGATGATTTTACTATTTTCCAGGGCGTCTATGTTACATTTGGACGGATAACCATTATTATAACTTTCGCGATCGCTGATCCACCAGTTTTCTACTGCAAATCTGACTATATGCTCTACTCCATCCTCTCCAACCGTATACATGCGAAGACAACCTTTTACGATAAAGCAATTATA
>Ga0247815_10002738_pt1 | contig 12913 bp, 7 predicted proteins | sample UWRJL194509B1_FD_181014 | JGI IMG/M metagenome (GOLD analysis project Ga0247815, IMG submission 181014) | Plant litter microbial communities from Arlington Agricultural Research Station in Wisconsin, United States - UWRJ-L194-509B-1 | ecosystem: Environmental > Terrestrial > Plant litter >... | reverse complement strand
CAAGTACAGGTTTGCTTAAGACTGGTGATCAGGTGGTTACAGGAAAGTCAAGCTGGCGGGGAGCTGATGCAAATCTTATACAGGCCGGAGCTGTACTCAACCGTATATCAGTGGATGAATATGGCATCCAGGTTGATGAATTGGAAAAACTATGCAATATAAAAACCATCCGTTTAGTATATGTAACTTCTCATCACCACTATCCTACTACAGTAGCTTTAAGCGCTGCACGCCGCATTCGGTTATTACAGTTATCAGAAAAATATGGCTTCATCATATTTGAAGATGATTACGACTACGATTTCCATTATGAGAACAAACCGCTTCTCCCACTGGCGAGTGCTGATGAATCTGGGATGGTATTATATTGCGGATCTTTCACTAAAACCATCTCTCCCGCCTTTCGTGTGGGCTACCTGGTGGGGCCTGAAAATGTGATCCATCATTTGGCACAACTGCGCAGGGTAGTTGACAGGCAGGGCGATGTGATACTTGAAAATGCTATCGCAGAATTACTGCGGGATGGTATAGTACAACGCCACCTGAGAAAATCTTTGAGGCTTTACCGTCAAAGGCGCGATCACTTTTGCAGCTTGTTGAAAAATGAGCTGGGCAAGTTTGCGGAATTCAGCATTCCCGATGGAGGAATGGCTGTTTGGACAAGATTCGATGACAGTATTGACCTTGAAAATGTTGCCCGAAAGGCATTGACAAAGGATTTATCGTTTTCAAACGGACTAATTCACCAACATCTTATTAATGCTCCGGCTGCCACCAGACTGGGTTTTGCCTCGTCAGATGAGCAGGAACTTACAGAATCAGTTGATATCTTAAGAAAGATATTGGGCTCCTGAGCCCAGAGATAATGCAAACCCGGCATCAAATGCCGGGTTTCGTTGCTAGTTCATTTTCAGTTTCTTCTGGATATCAGTTACGTAACCTCTGAACTTTTTATCTGTCTCGATCAGATCCTGTACCGTTTGGCACGCGTATATTACTGTCGAGTGGTCTCTTCCGCCATAAAAAGCACCTATACTTTTCAATGAAGATTTAGTCAGGTTTTTAGAAAGGTACATAGAAATCTGTCTCGCCTGTACCACTTCACGTTTACGTGTAGGCGACTTCACTAATGCTACCGGAACTTCAAAGTATTCACAAACCAGCTTCTGAATGAATTCCATTGATACCTCTTTAGTGGTATTTTTAATGAAGTTTTTCAACATTGACTTAGCCAACGGAAGATCAATTTCCTTCTTGTTCAGCGTCGACTGGGCCAATAATGAAACCATTGCACCTTCCAGTTCACGGATATTGTTATCAATGTGATGTGCTACATATTCAACTACTTCTGAAGGAAGGTCAATGCCATCTGCAGACATTTTCTTTTTCAGGATTGCAATCCTTGTTTCCAGTTCAGGAATTTGCAGATCAGCAGATAAACCCCATTTGAAACGGCTTAACAGCCTTTCTTCCAAGCCAGATAAGTCCTTAGGGGCTTTATCCGAAGTGATGATAATTTGTTTTCCCGACTGGTGCAGGTGGTTAAAAATATGGAAGAAAATATCTTGTGTTTTCTCTTTTCCTGCAAAGTTGTGCACGTCATCCATGATGATTACATCCATCGCCTGGTAAAAGTTTACGAAGTCGTTAATGGTATTGTTTTTCAACGATTCCACAAATTGCTGACAGAATTTTTCGCAGGAAACAAATATCACAAGCTTTTCAGGATGAGTACGTTTGATCTCATTTCCAATAGCCTGGGCCAAATGCGTTTTGCCTAATCCTACCGCACCATAAATCATTAATGGATTAAATGATGTCGCCCCAGGTTTAGCTGCAACTGCGAAGCCTGCAGAGCGTGCTAAACGATTACAGTCGCCCTCTACATAATTCTCAAGCGTATAGTTGGAGTTCAGTTGCGGATCAACATTCAGCCTTTTTGCCCCCGGAATCACAAACGGGTTTCTGAGGTCTTTTCCACCAGTTGCCGGAGCAGCGGCAGCAGCTGGTTTAACGCCAGACACTGCAGTATTTCCATTCGATGGCATTCTGGTTGAATAAGGTGAGCCGCTGTTGGAAGGTTTGTCCACAATGATATTGTATTCCAGACGACCATCTTCTCCTAACTGTTGTTTTACAGTCTTACGTAGCAGCCCTACATAATGCTCTTCCAGCCATTCGTAGAAAAATAAACTGGGCACCTGTACCGTCAAAACATTCCCTTCCAATTTTAAGGCCGAGATCGGTTCAAACCAGGTTCTGTAGCTCTGATTCGGGATGTTAGCTTTAATGGTTTGAAGTGAATTATTCCACACTGTCGTACAATTATTTTGCATAGTTTTTTTAATCTTATTGGTGTTGGAAAAAGCGCTCTGCCTTTTCGGGATTGCGAAGATGAAGAAAATTATAAACAAAAAAACATAAACTTATGCTTAGCGTCAATTAGTTAATCATCAGTTATTTACAAGATTTTTTTCGATTACAATGTTGATAAGTCGGGGTTATCAACAAGTGTTGTTAACTATCTGTACCATAGGCACAACTACTAAAAATATTAGTCAAAACGCTAAATCTGTTTGTTGAAACAAGTAGTCTTAAAATCGTTTGATACACCGATACTTATAAGGCTCAGATGAAGGAAAAAGTAAATCTTTCGGAGGTTTAATTTTGCATTATTTTAACATTAAAAAAATGTGAAATGCTAAAATTATGTCACAATTGTCCGCAGAAGTGTTAAGAAAACTGCGAAATATCTGTCTTTGTTAACAACTCAAATTAAGCCATTTTTCGGAGTAAACTATTTGATGAAATCATCGTACAAACTGTTCACCGCAGCTCTTAATATATTGTTCAGACCATTAGTATAACCGGGGTTACCACCATTGGTTATTACAACAATCCCAAATTTTTCTTTAGGCTGAAAAAACATAGCACTGTACAGCCCGTATGCCGAGCCGGTATGCCCCGTCATTGCTTTTCCTGGGATCAGATTGTTTAAGTTCATAATAGCCATTCCGTAACCTTCTTCCTCAGATATTTTGGTTTGCATGCGTTTAGCGCTCTTTTTAGAAATAATCCTGGTGCCTTTATAAATTCCTTTATTCATATGCATGGTCATATACCTGGCCAGGTCTGTAGCTGAAATCTTCATTCCTCCTGTTGGGGAGAATATTGGGGTACTGTATCCCATCACATAGTTCTTTATTTCTTCGCGGCGGGGCGCATAGGCCAGAGGCGAAGGTTTAAACCCTTTGGAAACTGAGTCATATTCATATAAAGTTGCAAACAAATTTGCATCAAGGGAGTCCACACAGTAACCTGCATAAAGTTGCAGGGGATCTAAGATGTGGTGTTTCACATACCGGTCAAAACGCTCTCCCGAAGTTTTTTCTATTACAGCACCCACCATATTAAAATTAAGGTTACAATATTGATAACCCTTACCAGGCTGATAGTCATTGTAACACCTGGTCCAGTCTGGATTTTTTGCAGGATTGATAATATCAAGGTTAAGATAGCCCTGACTATCGTTCACACTGGATGTATGCGAAAGTACCATCTTAAGGGTAATAACAGCGTCAGGATACTTTGGGTTTCTTACTTTAAAGCCAACCAAATCACTAAAATCATCGTTTAGGGAAAGTTTACCGGCTTCAATCAATTGCATAATTGATGTGGCTGAAAAAGACTTGGATATGGATGCAATGCGAAATATATTTTTATCGGTAAGCGGCGTGTTGCTTTCAACATCCTTCAATCCAAAAGAATGCGTGTAAACGATTTCACCTTCTTTTACTACCGCTACAGAAAGCCCAATCACATCCAGTTTCTTCATAATTTCTGCGATATGCGCTTCCGCCTTTTCAGCCTGGCCAAAGCATGGAAGACAAACAAAGACTAACAATAACACCGCAATAGTATTTTTTAAACTGTAAAAATTGATCATAGCTTCGGGATAAAAACAATTCAAGATAATCATTTTGAACTAACCAGTTAATTTTTCGTTTTAGCACAAATGAATTTATCCAAAAAAAGCAATGTACTACTATCAAATACAAAACGTTTAATGATGATGCATCCAAAAATCCTGTGCAATACCTTTATAAAAAAGGGACTGCTTTTTTGCATTCTTCTCGCGGTTACTATCTATACAACATCAGCACAGATTGTTCTGACAGATAAGGCTATTACAATTAAACCAGATGGATTCTATATAACTTCAGTCGATGGCGGAACAGCAAATAAGGGTGTTTTAGGGCAGATTATCGTTAAAGATCAAAGCAACAGGATATTGGCAAAACCTGCAATCCTCACTGGAGGTACAGCCAAATCTATTGGCATATATATCAATAGAAACCTGCCGCGTGACCAATCGCAAAGACCTGTGGTGATAACTATCAAAGAGCTGAACCTGAAAGAAACCATTACTGCTACGGGAACCGTTGAAGGCCACGTTAAATTATTTGTATCATTTGGACTACAGAAGAATTATGGCGCTGAACATCTTGTTGATTACCGCGCCGGGCTGCAATACACACGTGACCCCGGGAATCCGGATCCAGTTGAATTTTACTTGCGCAGTATATTAAATAACAGCATTATTTACCTCCACCGGTGGATGAAAGAGAATGAGGATAACAGCCGTAAACTGGCTAAAAATGTAAAGGTCAGCTTTAGTAATTATACAGAGAAGCCTGAAGGTGACACAATATACTATGCAACTTCACGCCCCCTCACCTGGGATGATTTTCAATCTACCTCAAGGCCAAATCCGCGTTTTGAGGCACAGGTAATACCAGGTTTTGGGTACAATCAGGAAGCAAAGGTGAACAAAGGAACCATTCAGGTAAAGATTGAATTAAAGACATTCCTTCCTAAAAGTGCGGCAATGGTTAATTATAACAGCAAAACTGCATACAATCTAAACCACGAACAGCGGCACTTTGATATAGCGCGCATTATCTCAGGGCAGTTTCAACAGAAAATAATAGCAAAAGACCTAACACCTGATACTTTCGAAGCCCTGATCAATATGCAGTACCTTGATTCGTACCGTGACATGGATGCGATGCAAAAGGCTTATGATGCCGAAACTAATCATGGTACCAATACGTTTATACAAGCCAGATGGAATAAACGTATTGATGAGGCACTTCAATCGTTACCCTAGTTTTTCATTAAATAATCAACAAATACAGGTCAAGCTGTTTCTAACAGGGGAACGGTTTTGGTTACATTGATTTTAAAACCTTTTTAAATTCCTATTTAAAAGCTCCAAAGTAACCACTAACAGGACCAGATAAATACTGCAACTCTACCTGGGGGTTAAGCAACGGTACAGTTACCGTACAGTTAGAGTATAGTTAGAGTCTACTTGCTAGCTTTTCAAAAGCTGTTGTGATACTTTTATACAAGCTCTTAATCAATACTTATTGCGTATGAAAGGTTGGTCTGGTTCACTTTGAGTAATTATATAGCGTGCCACTGCACAGGAATGCTATGTTCCTTATATGACCTGCTGGTTAATTTAATTGACAGCTTGTATGTATCACATTGAGTTATTGAACTCTGTCCAACAGAAATTGAACTTTCATATGAAATAACTATAGCTTTGAATGTATCATCTCAAAAACCTTTCCAAAAGCAGTCAGAAATGCTTAAAAATAATCTCGAAAATGAAGTACAGTGGATATCCCAGTTAAAGAACGGGAATAAACAGGCTTTTGAGGTTATTTACCAATTTTATAGCAACAGTATATATTCGAAGATCATAAAAATGACCAAGGATGAGGCGGTCGCTGACGACCTCCTGCAGGATATTTTTGTTAAGATTTGGGAACGCAGGGCCTTTATCAATGAAGAGTTCTCCTTTCGTGGCTGGATTTATAAAATTGCAGAGAACTGCGTATATGACTACTATAGAATGCTGAGCCAGGATGCCAAAATGAGGGAAAAGCTGCTAAGCACTTTTGCAGAAATGTACAATCACACTGAAGATTATATATTGAACAAAGAAAGGGGCAAAATGCTTGATGACGCTTTGCTTCAACTCCCGCCACAGCGTCAGGCAATCTTTAAACTTTGTAAACTCGACGGCAAAAGTTACGCTGAGGCCGCGGAAATACTAAATATTAGCCCATCAACGGTTAGTGGTCAACTTGTGAAGGCTACAAAGACAATCAAAGACCACATATTCTATAATTCTAAAGAATTCCTGATCTTTTGTATCACGATGTACTTTAAAAGCAGGTAAAAAAGCAATTTGTTTCTATTTATTTGTTTTTCGGGTAGTGTGTTTTCATTTTTCGTGCGTATAACAGGTAACGTAATATGAAAAGAGACTACAAAATCGATAAATTATATAATCGTTTTTTAAGAAACGAGGCTACAGCAGCAGAATTAGGTCAACTCCTCTCCTATTTTGAGGAAGGAGAAGAAACAGAGATGCTCAATCTGATCAGGGAGGCCATAAATAAGATAGAAGATGACATAGTTGATGAAAAACGCGCAAGACATCTGGCCCACCTTTCTGTGGCTATCATGGATAAAATTGGCAGAGAAAAAGATAATGTTCCACAACCATCTCTTCTGATTAAAATTAGGAGATTATCAATTTTTAAAATCGCAGCAAGTATATTGTTGGCTGCTACATTAGGATTTGCCGCCTATCAATATGTCAGGACTGAAGAAACAATTAAACCTGGGGGCAACTTTGCTACCTTAATTACCAATACCGGCGAGAAAACAGATCTAAACAGCGGCGCAGCTTTGCCAAAGGAATGCTGCGTTACAGTTCGCAAAACAAATGATGGGCGAATTATATATGAGTCTATCCCGGGACAATCATCAAACAAGGATATTCGGAATACCATTGTTACACCCTTGGGCGGCCGCTACAAAGTTATACTCTCTGACGGAAGCCTTGTCTTACTCAATTCAGGCTCCAGTCTTGAATTCCCTGTAGGCTTCCACGGTGCCGAAAGGAAGGTAAAACTTACAGGGGAAGCGTATTTTGAAATCACGAAAAATCCCGCGCAGCCATTTATCGTAGAATCCGGTAACAAGGCTATAGAAGTGCTTGGAACGAAGTTCAACATCAGCAGTTATGAAGATGATAACATTTGGAGCAGTACACTGCTGGAGGGCAAAATCAGGTTTACCGACCATCACACACAACATGCAGAGGTACTTAAACCTGGCGAAAGGCTTTCGGTAAGCAATGGAATCATCACTATGGACAGCCTCAATGCGGAGGACGCGATGGCCTGGAAAGACGGGATGTTCCTTTTCAAAAACGAAGAGCTATCAGCAGTGATGCATAAAATTAGCCGCTGGTATAATGTAGAGGTAAATTATAGTGACTTACCGCAGCACCGTTTATATGCAAAAATCAGCATGAATGCGCAACTGGAAGATTTACTGAGGATGATCTCTCTCACAAGTAATTTAAAATTTAAAGTCGAAGAAAGGAGGATCAGCGTCTACAGATAAACAACAATACATCTACCTCCAACTATTAAGAAACCACCTAAACTTTATAAATGACAATTTCTACTTTACTGTCTGGTTTCAGACAGCACATAGGTATGCGTGCTTTGCATACATTTATCCTGCTTTTCTCAATGTTAGTGCTCAACAACGAGGTAAAAGCCCAATCAAATACCTACTCATTTAACTTCAATAAAACCCCGTTAGAAACTGCAATTGCAGAGGTTACTAAAAAAACGGGTTATGAATTTATATTCGACGCAAATTACCTGAAAGAGGCAAAACCCCTCACACTGGCCATCACTGCGGCAACTGCCAGCCAGGTTTTTGATGCCATTTTTAAAGGTCAGAACTTTACCTATGAGGTGAGTAAAAAGACCATTATTGTAAAGCCAATTGTAAAAACGATAACAAGCGGCCCACAATATAATATCAGTGGCCAGGTGATTGACAGCCTGGGAATCGCTATTCCGGGGGCACTTGTCAGGGTTAAAGGCTCCTCTGGGGGCGTCCAAACAAATGCTGACGGAAGATTTACCATTAGCGTTGAACCCAAAAACAATACCTTATTATTTAACTATATCGGTTACAATGAGAAGGAGCTGGACCTGAGTAACATATCAAACAACAGTAAGGTAAGTATAGTATTAAGCCCGAATACAAACTTACTGGATGAAGTATTTGTAAACGGCTTCCAAACAATTACCAAGGAACGTGTCACTGCCGCCTATACTACAGTAAACAATGAAAAACTAAACCAGCATATCAACACCGACCTTCTAAGTGCGCTGGAAGGAAAGGTTGCCGGCCTTCAACTTGTAAAAAACGTGAATGGCGCTGCGGCAGACCAGCCAGTACTTCGCGGTATTGGGACATTTTCTGCCAGTGTTGGTACATCTCCGCTTATCGTTATTGACGGTTTACCTACCGAATATACGCTTGACGTGGTGAATCCCTATGACATTGAATCGGTAACAGTATTAAAAGATGCCGCCGCTGCATCAATCTATGGTTCAAGGTCTGCCAATGGCGTGATTGTACTTGTCACAAAACAAGGAAAGCTAAACAACACCAAAATTACATTCAATGCGGATCTGTTTATCACCCAAAAACCGGATGTAAGTAAAATGCATTATGCATCAACGGGCGACCTGATTGATTTTGAAACTGCTGTTTACAACGCAGAGCGTGCCCGCTATACCACAACAGAAAATATGTTTGCCCCGTACGGCGACATCAATAACGGCACAATTAAGTATTACTCTCCACTTTATCAGTTATACCGCTCTCAGGCAAATGGATCGTTGAGTAATGACCAGGTAAACAATACTTTAAGCCAATGGAGAAATAACGATTATATTAAGCAATACACGGATAATGTGTGGCAAAATGAAATTAGAAAACGTTATAACCTTTCATTAAGCTCTGCCTCTACTAAAAGCAATACATATTTCTCATTAAATTATGATGAAGGTCAGGGTAGGATAATCAACAATAAAAACCAAAGTTTTAACATCAACTATAAGTCGACCTACAACTTCAAAAAATGGCTGACCGCAACGTTCGGTATTAATGGAACTTATACAAAAGATGAAAAAACTGACGGCGAATACGATGACTTTGATTTACAGGAACGGTATGCGCAAATCCTTGATGCGAATGGCAACAGAGTGATTACTGACTATGTTAATATTAGTGATGGTTTTACTTCTGGTGGCGCTATAAACGCAGCTGCTTTAGCAAAAGTAAAATCAAATGCAGAATTTAAATCTTTTGGTTTCAACATATTGAACTCACTTGATGAGGGCATAACCACACAGAAATATACCAGACTCCGCACCTATGCTAATCTACAGGCAAAAATAACTGAAGGACTGAGTTTCAATACACAGTTTCAATATGAAAACTCCAGTAGCAATAGAGAATCTTATTATGATGCCGCAAGTTACAAAATGCGTTATGCCTATAATATGATGACCAGCTATAATACTGCAACATCAAAATATGTGCACAACCTGCCCGATGGGGGAAGACTGGCACAGCTGGACCAATCCAGTAACAACTATACATTTCGTAACCAATTGAGCTTTAACCGCGGATTTGGCAAAGACAAAGAAGAACATTATTTCTCTGCCATTGCAGGGATGGAACTTCGTCAGACAATGATACCGTTGACAGTAGAATCACAACGTTACGGCTATGACCCGGTAACCTTAACTTCAGTCAATCTGGATAACAATACGCTGAACACAGCTAGTATCGCCAGTTATTTCGGCGGCACAAAAACACTTGGACTTGTAAGCAGAACACAAACTGAAACCAAACATCGTTTTGCATCGGTATTTGCCAATGCCGGTTATACTTACCAGGGCAAATATAACATCACAGGTAGTGTACGTATAGATCAGGCCGATATGTTTGGCGGCGATCCAAAATACAAAAACAGGCCACTGTGGTCGGCCGGCGCAGGGTGGAACGCCAGCAGCGAAGACTTTTTAAAAGAATCAAAATGGCTCAACCTGTTGAAGGTGAGGGCGACCTATGGTATCAATGGAAATATTGATCAAACATCTTCACCTTATCTTGTGGCCAGGAGGAGAAATGACAACCTTTACCCAACCCTGATATACAGCGATATTGTAACCCTACCAAACCCAAAATTAAGATGGGAACAGACTGCAACCACTAACTTTGGTATTGATTATGCTGTATTCGCCAGCAGGCTGTCAGGAAGTATTGACCTGTATAATAAAAATAGCACAGATTTACTGGTAACTACCGACCTGGACCCAACTGTGGGTGCGCTTTCAAGGGTATTAAATAATGGCGCATTGCAAAACCGTGGTGCTGAAATTACAATCAATGGCAACTGGTTTAAAAATGACGACTGGAACTTCAATACTACATTGGTCTATGCATTTAACAAAAACACTGTAGAAACAGTAAATAATGCAGCGGCAACGGCCTATAGTTATATCAGCTCTCCATCAAATTATTTCTTTGCCAACACGGCATTTAATAGTGTATATGCTTATAAATATGGTGGAATGGTGAATGGATACCCTTATTTCCTTGACCAGAACGGTGAGTCGAACGTAGTTTTCGATGCCAATGGCAATCCGACTACTATAAAAGATATCAGCAGTCCTGATGCCTTGGTGAACATGGGCCAACTGAACCCAAAATATAACGGGTCGGTATCACAGCGGATTGCTTATAAAGGCTTCGAATTAGGTGGATTGTTCATCTTTTCGGGAGGCAATAAATTGCGCAGGGATGTAACTGATCTGGGTTCAAATGATGTTACAGATGAAGACATCACCCGCAGATGGAACAGTGCCGGGACTTCAGATCTACCAAGGCTATGGGTTGATTATCCGCAATCGCTTGTTAATTCTGCAAGTGTATTGTCCAACCTGTGGCAATATTCTGACAGGCAGATTTTAGATGCCAGCTATGTAAAATTAAGAAATGTTTCACTATCGTACAGCCTGTCTAAAAAAACCACCAGAAAATTAAACCTCAGTGCTGTAAAATTATCTGCCCAGGTGAATAACCTGTGGTATTGGAGCGCAGCAGGCGATGATATCGATCCTGAAACATACTCTGCCAATTCAGGAACCAGGGCATACAGCCTCCCTAAATCATTTATTCTTGGTCTAAACGTCAACTTCTAATTCCGCAAGCATGAAAACTTATATAAAATACTTAGTTCTTTTACCTGCATTCCTTTCATGGTCCTGCAAGAAATATACAGACGTTGTTCCCAAAGGAAGTCTTCTCGTAGAGACAACCAAAGATTTTTACGAACTGGTATCGTATCCTAACCGGGGATACCCTATTAACAATTTCCAATATCTGGTAGATGATATGTGGATCCGGGAATCTTCTGTTGTTGGCGCAAGAAAAACTGTAGATGTGGTAAACTTCACATTTGATGAAACCGAAAACCGTGTAAACTTGCTGGGTTCCTCTTCGTTTTACAACCAGGCCTATAAGTATATTAACAGATGGAATACTGTGATCTCGCTGGTTGACGCGAGCAAAGGCGACGAAAGTCAGAAAACATTGGCCAAGGCTGAAGCAAAAGCATTGAGGGCATTTGACCACTTTTTGCTGGTAAATGTGTATGCGAAGGCATATGACCCGGCGACAGCAGCAACAGACGGTGGTATTTGCATCATGGATAAATACGATCTGGAAGCTACACCAACAAAATCTACAGTGAAACAAGTGTATGATTTCATTCAAAAAGATATTGACGAGGCTATCCCCTATATGGAAGTGCAGCCGGCAGATCCTTATCACCCCACTCTGGCATTCGCCTGGGCGTTGAAAGCAAAAGTGCATTTGTTCAAAAGGGAATATGCACAGGCCAGGGAAGCAGCACTGAAATCGTTAACCTATAACGATAAAATTTTTGACCTGGTGGCCTATACCAAACAAGGCGGGCCAAATGTAGTGCCTATTGTGGCCGCAAATAATCCTGAAGTATTGAGTTATATGTATATGACCGGTTATAATGAAATGAATTTTGGATACTCCTATATTATCAGCCCGGAGTTGAAAACATTGTTTGGTACAAACGATGCAAGGTATAATCTTTTCTTTAATAGCACCAGCGCGAGTTTTCTTGACATTGGCTCTGGTACGGCATATTTCAACATCGGCTACCTCAAGTTCTTTTATCCAACAGTCGGGTTAAAAACGACAGAAACTTATCTGATACTTGCTGAGGCTTATGCCAGAGAAAATAAACTGGGTGATGCAATAGCTACTTTAAATAAGATCAGGGTCAACAGGATTACTTCTGGTACGGTAAACCTCACAGTTCCAGCTACTACAAAAGAAGCGATGAACATGGTAATCGAAGAAAGACGTAAAGAGCTGCTTTTCGGATTTAACCGCTTCTTTGATTTGAAACGTTTTAACCTTGAAGCTGATTATGCAAAAACAACGGTAAGAAAGTTCCCTATCGTGAACAAAACTGTCCCACAGCAAACTTATACACTTAAACCTGATTCAAGGTTATACATTATCCCGTTTGCACAGGACGTGCTGAAAAAGAACCCCGGCTTAACACTCAATACCGACGAGACCATCCTTTTCAGATAATATAAATAATTACATGAAATACATTTTTTCTATTATCCTGGGCATATTATCTATTGATAGCATAGCCCAGGTAAAAAAAGATACCACACAGCTCAAGCCAGTCATAACGGGCTATGATAAAATCATCACAAAAAACGCAGTAGTGAAAAACGGGCTTTTTAAAGTGATATCCAATGACAATAAGTGGTACTTCGAAATCCCGGACAGCCTGATGAACCGCTATATTCTTACTGTAACACGGTATGTGAGCACACCACAGGGGCTGTCGAGATTTGGTGGTGAAAAGGTAAACGAACAAACTTTGTATTTC
>Ga0247815_10002737_pt1 | contig 12919 bp, 10 predicted proteins | sample UWRJL194509B1_FD_181014 | JGI IMG/M metagenome (GOLD analysis project Ga0247815, IMG submission 181014) | Plant litter microbial communities from Arlington Agricultural Research Station in Wisconsin, United States - UWRJ-L194-509B-1 | ecosystem: Environmental > Terrestrial > Plant litter >... | reverse complement strand
ATCCAGCGCGGCGACTACACCGAAATCCTGCACCACCAGGAGCAGGTCGGCAACGCGACCAACGTCAGCGTCGAGAGCACGTTGTTTGGCTTGCCGAACACCTTTGCCGCCGGCGTCGAATTCAACCGCACCAACTTCACGCACACCAACAATTCCGGCTACTCGGGCGGCAGCTTGGTGGACATCGACAACAGCAACCCAGGCCAATTCTTCAACCTGGACGGCACGGCGCCGAAATACCGCGTCAAGGCGCGCCAGTACGCGGCCTATATGGAAAACAATCTGAAGCTGACGCCGAAATGGTCGCTGATCGGCGGCCTGCGCTACGACCATGACGATATCGAGCGCGCCAACCTGGTCAAGCCGAGCGAATCGTTCGACAAGACCTTCAGCAATGTCGGCTATCGCGTCGGAACCGTCTACGACATCGTGCCGCAGACTGCCTTGTACGGTCAGTACTCGGTGGCGCACGATCCGCTCGGCGCGCTGCTGTTCACCAGCACCTCGAAGGCGGCGTTCGACCTGGCCAAGGGACGGCAGATCGAAGTCGGCGTCAAGCAGGGCTTCTGGCAGGGCAAGGGCGACTGGACGCTGTCAGCCTACCGCATCGTCAAATCCGATTTGCTGACCCGCGATCCGGCCAATGTCGGCCAGAGCATCCAGGTCGGCCGGCAATCGTCGCGCGGCGTGGAGGCGACGTTCTCCGTGACGCCGACGACCGACTGGAAGCTGGAAGGCAACCTGGCGCTGGTGCGCGCCCGCTACGACGACTTCGCCGAAGCCAGCGGCGGCAAGCTGGTCTCGCGCGACGGCAATACGCCGACCGATGTGCCGAAGCGCATGGCCAACCTGTTCGCCAATTACCGCGTCGCCGCCGATTGGACCGTCATCGCCGGCCTGCATCACGTGGGCGAGCGCAACGCCGATATCGCCAACACGTTGAAGATGCCGTCGTATACCACCACCGACCTGGCGCTGCGCTGGCAGCTGGACAAGGCCACCACGCTGACCGCGCGCGGCTACAACATCTTCGACAAGCGTTACGCGCAGACGGCCTACTACAACCAGACACAATGGCTGCTGGGCGCCGACCGCCGCGCCGAGCTGACCTTGAACCACACTTTCTGAGTCAGCCTTGACGGCGCCCGACGGTGCGCGCCAGCAGCAGCGCGGCCAGCGCCAGCATGATCGCGGTCCACAGCGGCAGCGAAAGCAGGGGTTGGCGCCATTCAGTCAGGCCGGCCAATGCGGGCGAGGGCGCGAAGGTCGGCACTTGGTCGAAGTCGCGGAAGCCGTAGCCGCCCAGGCAGGTCGTCGGGCACGGCTTGCGTTCGTCGCCCAGCGCCGACAGCTGGATCACGCGCTGGAAGTAGTCGCGCAGCCCTTGCTGGTGCTGCTGCACTTCGGCCAGGAAGCGCTGGTGGCGGGCGCCGTCGTTGCCGGCGATGGTGGCCAGCGCCTGGTAGGTCAGCGTGACGGGGCTGAACGCCAAGGTCTGCTCGAACAATCTTTGCTGGTCTTGCCTGGCCTGCTCGAACTGCCGGTCGACGTCCGCCATGACGCGCTCCAGTTCCTGCGCCCGCTGCAAACGCGTCACGCTGGACGAGACCTTGTCGAGCGATGTCGCGGGACGCCAATCCGGATGGCTGTCGTAGAAGCGCGCCAGGCTATCTAGCTTGTTGGCCGCGACCTGGTCGCCGGCGTCGCGCATGGCCTGGACGTAGCGCTCGCGCTGCGGCACCGGCGCGCCGATCTGGATCATCGCCGTCATCGCGCCGGGGATCAGGATCGCCAGCACCAGCCACGCGCCGAAGCCGGCGAAGGCCGCGCTCATGCGGTTGCCGCACACGGCGCAAATGGCGATCGCCACCGCCGCCCAGAACATCGAATACAGCAGCACCACGCCGCCCCACTTGAACAGCGCGGCGAGGCCGGCACCGTCCGCCGACACCGCGCCCAAGGCCAGCGCGCCGACGACGCAGACGGCCAGCAACAGCGCGGTGGCGGCCAGCGCGCGGGCGGCGATTTGCGCCGTCAGCATGCGGCCCAGCCGCACGCCTTGCAGTTGCAGCGCGCGCAGGCGCAGGCTTTCACGGTCCTGGGTCAGCACGGAGGTGGTCAACGCCAGCAGTATCAAGGGCCACAGATACACGACGAAGAACATCAGGTCGAAGCGGCCCACCGCCAGCAGCGCCGGATGTTCGATCTCCAGCGCGGTGCGCACCGATTCCATCGATTCGGCGCGCACGCGGACGTAGGCCGGCAGCAGGTCGGCCTGGCCGATGGCCAGCGCGGCGCCCGGAACGGCGGGCTTGCCGGCAAAGCCGACATGCTCGCGGAAGGCGTAGCCGCGCACATCCACCGGCGTCTTGTACCATTGCAGACCGGCGAATTCCGGCGCCGACGGATCGGCGAAGTAGCGTTGCGCCAGCGCCGTGGCGTCGGTCTTGGCCTTGGCTTGCTGCGCGCCGGCGGCCGCCACTGCTTCGCGGCCGTGGCGTTCGAAGCGCGCGCCTTCATACAGGCCGAACGCCGCCAGCAGCAGGCCGGCCAGCATCAGCACGACGGTGCCGCGCTCGCGCAACTGGCTGCGCAAGTCGTAGGCGATCAGGGTGAGTAGTTGTTTCATCGTAGGTTTCCGTTGCGTAGATGGCGCAAGCCGGCGGCGCACAGCGCCAGGCTCGCCGCGAAGAGCGTCAATAAGGGCAGCAGATGGCGCGCCAGCAGGCCGCCCATGTCCAGCGCGTCGAACACGAAACGGAACGGCGGCACCTGGTCCCACAAATCGCGGTCGCCGTCATGGCGCACGCCGTTCACTTCTCGGTGCTCGGTGATCGCCTGGTTCATCACCTGCTGTATCGCGCGGCGCTGCTGTTCGGCGCCGTGGATGAACTGGATATGATGGGCGGTGTCGCTGCCGGCGACGGCGCTGGACAAACCTGCCACCGCGACCGACGGCGACAGCCATCCGGCCAGCGCCGCCGCCGTCGATTGCCGTTGCATGGCGCCGAACAAGCGGCCGTAATGCTGGTCGAAGATCTTGGCGACATGCTGCTCCCCGCGTTGCAGGCTGACGCCGGCCCAGTTGACCGGCAAGTCCTTGACGTCGTTGACGCCGTACTCGCGCAGCAGCTGTTCCTTGTCGCGCTTTGCCTGTTCCGGATCGTCCGGCATGCCGAGCGCGCCATCGAGGCCGGCGCGGAACTGCTGCATGGTCGGCAGCGGCGCCGCCAGTTGCGCCAGTTCTGCGGCGGTGCGCGGGATCACCAGCGCGGTCAGCGCCCACAGGCCGATCAGCACCGCGAGGCTGGTGCGCAAGTTGGCCGACCATGCGGAAACGCCGGCGATCAGCGCCGCCCACGTGCCCAAGTAGACCAGATAGCCCAGCGCGAACAAGGCCGCGCGCAGGCCGCCGTCGCTGAAGGGGCTGCGGTTGTCGAGCGTCCATTCCAGCACGCCGACCGCCACGCAGGCCGGCAGCACCAGCGTCATCGCGAGGCATAGCAGCACCGCGCCGCGCGCGCAGGCTAGGGCGCTGAGCGGCGCGGCGTTGATGCGCAGCGCCGCCAGCGTGCCGCGCTCGCGCTCCGCCGCGAACATGCCGAAGCCGAGGAAGATCATCGCCATCGGCGCCAGCACTTGCAGCACCAGCGCGGGATTGAGGCGGAACTGGCGGTTGACGCCCGGCTCGTCGTTGGCCGGCCGGTACACCAGCTCATTTTGCTTGTGCGCCTCCAGCCATACGCTGGCGCCGACGTAGTGTTCGATGCCGGGATCGAGCGCCGCCAGCGCCGACAAGGGCTTGAACACGTACACGCCGTAGTGCGCCGCCGAATGCGGATATTTTTTACCTTGCTGCGACCAGCGCTGTTGCTCCGCCTGTTGCGCGTCGGCCCGCGCGTCCAGCGTGGCGCGCAGCTCCAGCGACGACAGCAGCGCGGCGCAAGCCGCCAGCGCCAGGCCGACGCCGATCACCAGCCACACGCGCCAGTCGCGCCGGCGTTCGCGCCAGTCGGCCTGCCAGGCGCCGGCGCAGGCCAGCATCCAGCGCCGCATGCCCGCGCGCCGCTCAAGCACGGCGGGCGAGGATGTCGAGATAGTTGCGTTCAAGTTCGCCTGCATTCAGTTCTCCCAGTTTCCATTCACCGGCCAGTTGGCCGCCCACCAGCATGCCGCAACGGTCCGCCAATTCCTGCGCGCGGAACAGATCGTGCGTCGCCATCAACACCGCCGCGCCTTGGTTGGCGAGGTCGCGTACCAACTCGCCGAAGACGACGCTGGCTTCCGGGTCGAGGCCGGAGGTCGGCTCGTCCAGCACCAGCACTTTCGCGCCCTTGGCCAGCGCCATGACGATGCCGACCTTTTGCCGCATGCCTTTCGAGTAGCCGTAGGCCATGCGGTGCCACGCATGCTCGGGCAGGCCGGCGCGCTGCAGCAGGGCTTCGATCTGGCTTCGGTTCGGCTTCATGCCGAGCAGCTTCATAAAGAACTCGACGTTTTCAACGCCGGTCAACCGTTCGTACAGCGAGACGTTCTCCGCGATATACGCCGCGTGTTCGACCGCCGCTTGCGCCGGCGGCAGCGGCGAGCCGGCCAGCTGGATGCTGCCGCCGTCCGCTTCGACGAAGCCCAGCAGGCAGCCGATGGTGGTGGATTTGCCGGCGCCGTTGGGGCCGAGCAGCGCGTAGATCTCGCCGCCGGCGACGTGCAGGTCTAGCCCATTGACCACGGTGCGGCCGTCATAGCGCTTGCTGAGTTGTTCGATGCGTATCATGGGTTCTCCTTAGAAGGCATAGCGCACTTCGCCGAACAGCGTGCGGCCCGGGTACGGGTGCAGCTGATAGGCGCGGTTGTTGTTGAGGTTATCGACGCCGATGGCGATCTCCGTGCCTTTGACGGGCTTGAGCAGCAGCCGCACGTCGACCTGGCTGACCCGCGACACGGCACCATAGACATCGGTGTTGTAGTCGCTGTTGGTGATCTCGTTGAACTGCGCGCCGGAATAGCGGTAGGTCGCCGACGCGCTCCAGGTGTCGCCGGGCGCGTAGACCAGGGTGGTGGCGGAGCGCACGCGCGGCACCCGCGTCCAGTTCTTGCCCAGCGACGGCAGGTAGTTGTCGTTCTCCAGGATGATCGATTTACTGAAGGCGATGTTGGCCTCGGCGCTCAGGCCCTGGATGCCGAGCCGGTCGACCTGGCCCACCAGCTCCAGGCCGCGGGTGCGCACCCGGCCGACGTTCTGCACATTGGTCACGTTGGGAAACACGGTCAGGTTCAACTGGCTCCAGATGGTGTTGCGCACGTCGTCCTGGAACAGCGATGCGCGCAGGCTGCCGAGGCTATACCGCTGCTCGGCCATGAACTCCAGCGCGGTGGAGCGCTCAGGCTTCAGATTGGGATCGTTGACGATGATGCTGCTGCCTGCCGCCGTGCCCTGGAACAGTTCCGACACGGTGGCGAAACGCGTGCCGCGACCCGCCGAAGCCCGCAGCGTAGTGTCGTCGGCCGCGTCCCAGGCCAGCGAGAACTTTGGCGACCAGGCCTGCTCGCTGCGGCGTGGATAGGATTGTGCCGTCGCTGGCGACACGCGCTGCAGGCCATCGCTGGCCTCCCACGATTCGGCGCGCAGGCCGAGGGTGGCGTGCCAGCGCGGCGCGAAGCGCCATTCGTCTTGCGCGTAGAGCGCCAGCGTGCGCGTTTCACCACCGATGAATTGGCTCTCGGCGCCGTTCTCGTTGCGCCAGTCGGGCGTCAGGCGGGTCGATTGTTTGAGCTTGTAGTCGTCGCCGTGTGCGCCGAATGTGACGACATGCGCCGTGCCGGTATAAGCGGCTTTTATATCGACGGCGTTGAAGCCGCTGCCGTCGCGCACCACGGCGTTGCCGGCGCCGCCGTTGGCCGCTAGCGGATCGGCGCCGCCGGCGTTGCGTTGCACGTCTTCCAGGATGCGGTAGCCGCTGATCGAGGCGCTGCTGGTCCAGCCGCCTTCATAGCGGGTCTTGACCGTCAGGCCGGCTTGCGCGTGGCGTTCGTCGCGCTTATAGGGGATGAAGGCGGTGGCGGGCAGCACGAAGACGTTGGCGCCGTCGCTGACGCGGCCCGACCACACGGCGTTGCCGGCTGCGTCGCGCAAAAAGGTCTGGTTGCGCGTGACGCTGGCGTTGGACCACCAGGCGGCGAAACCTTCGGCGCTGACGGACGGGCTGAAGTCGTAGCCGAAGCTGGCCTTGACGGTGTTTTGCAGCGTGCGGTCGATGGCGCCGGCGTTGGCGCCGAAGATGGCGCGGCGCGTGCCGAACGGGCCGGTGTCGTAGACCGCGCCGGTGACCGGGGTAGCCGGACCGCCGGCAGGCGCGGCGAACACGCCGGCCGCGTTGGCGGTGGCGGTGTAGTAGCCCATCGGCTGGCTGGTGCTGTCCTGGTGGTTGAGCATCAACTTGTACCACAGGCCGGAGGCCAGCTTGTCGCCGATCAGCGCCGATCCCTGGTAGTTGCGGTAGTGGTCCTTCTGGCCGTATTGGTCGAAGGACTGGTCCTGCATGGCCACCCTGACCGAGCCGGAAAACGCCGTCGGGCGGGTGGTGGTGACGGCGATGGTGGTGCCGATCGAATTGCCGGCGTAGAGCGCGGAGAAGGGCCCGTAGAAAACGTCGATGCGCGAGATCTCCTCCGGCGCGATCATGTTCCAGCGCGGCGCGTCGAAACGTCCGAGAAAGTTCGACAGCAGATAGCCGTCCATCGTCACCAGCGCGCGCGGCGCCTGCGTGGTCGAGAAGCTGCGGCCGCCGACCAGCGCGTTGCGGTCGCCGCTATAGCGCTTGCGGATCGTCATGCTGGGCATATTGCGCAACGCGTCTTCGGGATTGAAGATGTTTTGCTGCTGGCGCAGCTCCTCCTGCGTCTTGCCGATGCTGTTGGCCGGCAGGTCCGGGGCGGAGGTGGCGCGGGTATTGGTGATGGTGACGGTCTGCAGCGGGGATTCATCATCGGCCGCGTGGACGGAGGCGCCCGCCGAAAGGGCGAGCGCGATTGCTGCGGCCATAGGCCGTATCGTTGTTTTCATGGAGTTGAAGTGGGCACGGTGAGGCGTGTGGACGCCGGATTTATTATTGCAACTGACTTGCATAATAAATCCATATGAAACTTAATGCAATAAGATTGCATTAAGTTTTTGTGTGCCTTGCTGGTTTAGGCTGCGGTGATTTTGCGCAGCGCGGCGGTCAGCTTGTCCAGCTGCGCCGTGGTGGTGAACAGCGCCGGCGTGACGCGGATGCAGCTGCCGCCGATAGGGCCGTGGCGCACCACGGTGAAGATGCGGAATTCGTCCATCAGGCGGCGCGCCAGCGCGGTGTTCTGCTCCGGCGCGATGATGTCCTTGATGCGGAAGGAGGTGACCGCGCCGTACATGCCGGGCGTGTCCGGCGTCAGGATATCGACCTTGTCGATCTTCCGCGCCTGGGCCACCCAGTAGTCGCGCAGGTGGCGCAGCCGGGCGCCCTTCGCGGCGGCGCCGATCTGCGCGTGCATCTGCAGCGCCTTCGGTATCGTCATGATGCTGGCGGCGTTCAGCGTGCCGGAATGCACGCGCGAGCGGATGTCGGTCGCCGGATAATCGCGGTCGCCGAGGTGTACGCCGAGGTCCGCCAGCCGCGCCTTGCGCACGTAGATGAAGCCGAGGCCCAGCGGCGCGCCTATCCATTTGTGCAGGTTGCCGCCGATGAAATCGGCCTGCAGCTCGGAGACGCGGAAATCGATCTGGCCCCACGATTGCGCGATGTCGAGGATCACGTCGACGCCGCGCTGCTTGGCCATGCGGGTGATCTCGTCGACCGGGAACACCAGCCCGGTGCGGTGGGTGACGTGGGTCAGCAGCAGCAGGCGCGCGCGCGGATTGTCGCGCAGCGCCTGCTCGTAGGCGTCCAGCACCGACTGGCGCGTCGCCGGTTCCGGGATGCGGATGATGCCGACGCGCGCGCCGTGGCGCTCGGCCAGGTCGTTCATCGCGTAGATCATGGCGTCGTAATCCAGGTCGGCGTGCAGGATGGTGTCGCCCGGTTTCAGCAGCTTGTAATTGGAGATCAGGTTTTGCAGCGACTCGGTGGCGCCGCGCGTGATGGCGATTTCCTCGACCGGCGCGCCGAGGTGCTGCGCCAGCTGGACCCGGATCGCCTCGATGCCGTCGCGGTCGAACTCGCGCCGCAGGAAGCGCGAATTGTCGCGGTTCAGGATATCGATGTTGCGCTTGAAGTCCTCCGACACCGGCTTGGACATGATGCCGTAGTAGGCGTTTTCCAGGTTGGTGAAGTCGGGGCTGATCTCGTAATGCTCGGCGACCTTGCGCCAGTAGGCCTCGTCGCCGGGCGCCGCCGGCGTGGCCGGCAAGCCGGGGACGGCGGCTTGCGCGCCCCCGCTCTGGGTGGCGGCGAGGGCGGCAACGGCGGAGCCGTGGAGGAAGGCGCGGCGGGTCAGCTGATCGTTCATGGTCGGTCCGTGGAGTGGAGGGCTGCACCTATTGTAGGCGACCTTGCCGATCGCGCTTGCCTGCCGACTTTCCGACCTATAAACTGCGCTTATATGCTGATACGCGAAATCGAAATCTTCCGCGCCGTGATGAACGCCGGCTCAGCCAGCAAGGCGGCGCGGCTGCTCAACCTGACGCAGCCCGCGGTCAGCCTGTCGCTGCGCAAGCTGGAGGCGCACGCCGGCCTGCCGCTGTTCGAGCGCGTGCGCGGCAAGCTGGTGCCGACCCAGGAGGCGCATGCCCTGCTGGCCGAGGTGCACCGCTGCTTCGTCGGGCTGGACGCGATCGAACACCGTCTGCGCAGCCTGCGCCAGTTCGGCGTCAACCGCATCCGCATCGCCAGCCTGCCGGGCATGGGCGTCGGCTTCCTGCCGCGCGTGCTCAGCGAACTCGATCTGCGCGCCCGCAAGATCACCGTCTCGTTGCAGATCATGGCTTCGCGCGAGGTCAGGGCGCGGCTGCTGGCCGGCGAGGCCGACATCGGGCTGATGGCCGACGAAGTCAGTCTCGATGGGCTGGAGCATTCGGTGTTCGCGCGCTATGAGGGCGTGGTGGCGCTGCCGCTTGGCCATCCGCTTGCGCGCAAGAAGCTGATACGGCCGGCCGACCTGGCCCGTTATCCCTTTCTGGCGCTGAATCCGGAGGATGGCGCCAGCGTGCGGCTGGACGAGATCTTCCGCCGGCACGGTGTGACGCCGGATACCGTGGTCGAGACGCCGTACACCATCAGCCTGTGCGAGCTGGTAAGGCATGGCGTCGGTATCGCCGTGGTCAATCCGGTGACGGCGCTGGACTACGCCGGCCGCGACATCGTGCTGCGGCGCTTTTCCGAAAAACTGGAATACTGCTGCATGCTGGCCATGCCGAGCGGCCGGCCGCTGACCGCCTTCAGCCAGCAACTGCTTTCCGCCATGCGCGCGCGGCTGGCGGCCGACCTGGAAGGCTTGAACGCTTCGCTGGACGCGGTGCACCGGGGTTGAGTCCGGCGGCATTCAATTTCGGTATGTATACCGCGATAAAAGTGATTGGTCTTGCGGCGCCGGCGCGCTTAGCATACGGTGGCGCAAACTCATTATGGAAGAACCAAGATGTCAGCTATCAAAATCGCCATCGTCGGCGTCGGCAAGATCGTCCACGACCAGCATCTGCCGGCCATCGCCGCCAATCCGGATTTCGCGCTGGTCGCCTCGGCCAGCCGCAACAACACCATCGACGGCCTGCCGGGCTTCAAGTCGATCGAGGACATGCTGGCCGCCGTGCCGGACATCGACGCGGTCTCGCTGTGCATGCCGCCGCAATACCGCCACGCCGCCGCGCACGCTGCGCTGAGCGCCGGCAAGCACGTGTTCCTGGAAAAGCCGCCCGGCGCCACGCTGTCCGAAGTGGCCGACCTGGAGGCGCTGGCCGCGTCCAAGGGACTGACCCTGTTCACCAGCTGGCACTCGCGCTACGCGCCGGCGGTACAGCCGGCCAAGGCCTATCTGGCCGAGCACGCGCCGAGCGCGATGCACGTGATCTGGAAAGAGGACGTGCGCCACTGGCATCCGAACCAGGACTGGATCTGGCAGGCCGGTGGCCTGGGCGTGTTCGATCCCGGCATCAACGCGCTGTCGATCGTCACCGAGATCCTGCCGTCGCCGGTGTTCCTCGCCAGCGCCAGTCTTGAATTTCCCGAGAACCGCGACGCGCCGATCGCGGCCGACCTGCATTTACAGGACGCCGGCGCGCTGCGCGTGCACGCGGAATTCGACTGGCGCCAGACCGGCAAGCAAAGCTGGGACATCATCGTCGACACGGCCGAAGGCCAAATCAAATTGAGCGATGGCGGTGCGCGCTTGTGGATCGCCGGCGTCGAGCAGCCGCTGGAGAAGGAGGCGGAATATCCGTCGCTGTACCGTCGCTTCGCGGCGCTGGTCAAGGCCGGCCGCTCGGACGTCGACGTCGCGCCGCTGCGGCATGTGGCCGACGCCTTCATGCTGGGACGCCGCAAGGTGGTCGACGCTTTCCACGATTGATTAGGCTGGCTCATAGGGCCATGCCGTTTCAGCCGTCTATTCATGAATGTGGTCATGCCGTACATTGGCGGCATGACCACATTGAACAAACCGGCGATCCTCGCCATCATCCTCGCCAGCTACGTCATGACGGCGAGCGCATGAAGGCGGTCTCCTGGTACAGCGCGGTGGCCGGCGTGGCCGCCAGCGTCGGCATGGTGCTGGGCGGCGTGCTGGCCGAATGGCTGTCGTGGCGCGCCGGCTTTTTCATCAACCTGCCGATCGGCTTGGCGCTGATGGCGGCGACGCGGCGCTACATCGTTGAAAGTCCTCGCGCCCCTGCGCAATTCGACGCGGCCGGCGCCATCGCTTCGACGCTGGGCATGGGGGCGCTGGTCTACGGCTTCATTCGCTCCGCCTCGACCGGCTGGAGCGACACCGTCACGGTGTGCGCGATCGCGGGCGGCCTATTGATGCTGGCGATCTTCGTCATCCATGAAGCGGGCGTGGCGCAGCCGATCATGCCGCTGCGGCTGTTCGCCAATCGCGAGCGGGTGGCGGCCTACCTGGCGCGCATGCTGTTCCTCGGCGCGATGATCGGTTTCTTTTTCTTCACCACGCAATACCTGCAAGTGGTCGGCCATTACAGTCCGGCCGCGACCGGGCTGGCCTTCCTGCCGATGACGTTGGTGAACTTCGCGGTGGCGATGACGGTGCCGTCGCTGAGCAGCCGCCACGGCAATGCGCGCGTGCTGGCGGTCGGGCTGGCGGTGTGCCTGGCGGGCATGGCCTGGCTGGGCCGCGTGTCGGTGGACAGCGGCTATCTGCTGGGCGTGGCGCTGCCGATGGTGTTGATCGGCGCAGGGCAGGGCATGGGCTTGAGTCCGCTGACCGCGTTCGGCATCGCCGGCGTGGCGCCGCGCGACGCGGGCGCCGCCTCCGGCGTGGTCAATGTCGCGCACCAGTTGGGCAACTCGCTCGGCCTGGCGATCTTGGTGGCGGTCGCCGGCGCCGGCGCCGGATCGCTGCAAGGCGCGGCGCTGTTGGCGCATCGCGTCACCGCCGCGCTGACCACCGGCGCCGGCTGGCTGGCGTTGGCGCTGCTGCTGGTGTGGGCGCTGATCGTCCGGCCGCAGGCGGCGCGCCGCGCCATCGAGGCCACGACGGCTTGATTACCCTTTGTGGCGCAGCGCGTCCACCACCAGCTGGAACGCCGGCGACGATTGCCGCCGGCTGGGGAAGTACAGGTGGTAGCCGGTGAAGGTCTGGCACCAATCCTGCAGCACTTGCACCAGCGCGCCCTCGGCCACATGTTGGGCCACCATGTCCTCGGGCAGGTAGGCCACGCCGTGGCCCGCCAGAACGGCCCGCAGCCGGGGCGTGCTGCTGTTGAAGACCCACTGGCCGTCGACGCGCACATTGACGGCGTCGCCGTTCTTTTCAAAATCCCACACCAGCAGGTTGCCGTGCGTCGGCAGGCGCAGGTTGATGCAGTTGTGCTCTTGTAGCTCGCGCGGCGCCAGCGGCTTGGGGTGGCGCGCGAAGTAGGACGGCGCGGCCACCACCGCCATCCGCATGTCGGCGCCGATGCGCACCGCGATCATGTCCTTCTCCACCTGGTCGCCCAGCCGCACGCCGGCGTCGTAGCGCTGCTCGACGATGTTGGTCATGCCGTAGTCGACGTTGATGTCGATCTTGATGTCGGGGTATTGCGCCAGCAGCGGCGCCAGCTTGGGCCACAACACGCCGTTGGCCGCGTGTTCGGCGCAGGTGATGCGGATGGTGCCGGCCGGCTTGTCGCGCAACTCGGTCAGCGCGGCCAGTTCGATGTCGATCTCCTCGAAGCGCGGCGCCAGCGTTTGCAGCAGGCGCTGGCCGGCGTCGGTGGGGCTGACGCTGCGGGTTGTGCGGGTCAGCAGGCGAATCCCGAGCCGCGTCTCCAGCGCACGGATGGTGTGGCTCAACGCCGATTGCGACACGCCCATTTGCTTGGCGGCCTTGGTGAAGCTGCCCTCTCGCGCCACGGCGACGAAGGCCAGCAGGTCGTTGTAGTTCTCCGCCATTCATGAGTCCTCTTCATAAGCTCATGCCGATTATAGCGGCTTATTGACGGGGCCATCTAAGGCTACACTGGACGGAATCGATAAGGAGGAATCATGAAACAACTACCAGCAACGATGGCGTTGATCGGCGGCTTGATGTCGGCGGCGGGCGCCGAGGAAGCGACAGTGCCGGTCACGGTCACACAGGCCGGCACGCAGCCGTCGGCGGCCGGTCCGGCCGCCAATTTCACCGGGAGGGTGCGGGTCGACACGCCGTTCAAGGGCAGCGGCGCGGCGCGCGTCGGCGGCGCGCTGGTGACCTTCGAACCGGGCGCGCGCACCGCGTGGCATACGCACCCGCT
>Ga0247815_10002736_pt1 | contig 12920 bp, 10 predicted proteins | sample UWRJL194509B1_FD_181014 | JGI IMG/M metagenome (GOLD analysis project Ga0247815, IMG submission 181014) | Plant litter microbial communities from Arlington Agricultural Research Station in Wisconsin, United States - UWRJ-L194-509B-1 | ecosystem: Environmental > Terrestrial > Plant litter >... | reverse complement strand
AGACGTGCGACCGCGGAGAACGAGGCGAATAGTAGTACGAGAGACATGCAACCACGGCAACTCACCGGCAACGCTGCATCCCACACCATGACGGCCCACTCGCAGCTCAAGCTCGAGTAACCCCAACAGCACTCCGCGTTCCAGGCTCCCCTTCACCGCACGTTGCCTCGAGGACTGCACAGGGCTGTTGTGCGCGTTTGATTGTCTGTATAACAAATAAAAATGGACGGTGAGCACGAATGATGCACCTCAAGGAGAGGCGTGGCACGAGGAGGGGAGACAAAGGAAGGTCGCGATGGTGCTGACTGAGCGGCAACGTTCGGGCACATGCTCCTCGTGGCCACGCGCAACATGCACGATAACGAACGCACCTAGGCTTTAACCCTTTCCTCTGTATTGCATTCTAATGCGGGCTAGTGGTCGCCGCTGACTGCAACCTGTTGCTGCAGCGCCGGGTGGAGGAGTAGGATATTCCCGTGGTTGTGCAAGCACTGAGCGTAGAGCGGGCCACTGATGAAGAAAGCGAAGGTGTCCCAAGCGCGGTTGCTGTGAACGTTCGAGTGATAGGTTGATGTGACCTGCGCATGACGGAAGCGAGCGAGCAGGCAGGAACGCAAGGCGAAAACAGACGCGAGTGGCGTGTTAAAGCAAGGAAGAACGACAAGCGCAACAATGATGAGCGCAGATGAATGTCAGCCGGAGCTTGACGACAGCAACATTCACGCCGGCTCACCTTCGACTTCTCGTTTCCCCTCGCTCCTGCTCTCGTCGACCCACGCGAGCGTCAGCTTGCACGCGATCTACTGCACCGCGGGAAGCGCTCGACCTACAATAAGAGCCGGGTCAGCATACAAAGTCGCGCCACACGCTAGTCGTTGCTATCACGTAGCACAAGGGCCACCACCCCGTCCGATTCCAACTCACTATTTCTACCAAATGTGACGCCTGGTGAGGTCCAGATACAGCGCAACAGGGTCTGGCAATGCTGGGCTTGCCAAGGCGCTGGTCGGGGTGGCGCGGTCGATGAGGTGAAGCGCGACTTCAAGGACGATGTTCGCGGCGGTGGCGGGGTATGGACTAGCGACTGCTTGATAAGGGCAACGAAGTAACCCAAGATCACAGGAGACACGCGGTGATCAGTACGTGATTAGAAAGAACAGACGAAGACTACACTCGTACCTGCTAGACCGCGCACATGTCGGCTCAGGAGATCCCGATATCGTGTTTGGCGATGTGCGTGGCGACATTCTGGAGGCGCGTAGCGAGTGTCCGTCGCCGAGGTCACTGTGTGACGAGCAGGAACAGAAGAGAGCCAAGGCGTGAATCAATGGTCAGCGCGATGCGCGACAGAACGCGCAGATGAACGCACCTGAGCAGTCTTCCGGTTGCTGTCGCGAACGAGTTACATGTCCGCCTGAGCACCGAGTCGCTTCTCCTCAGGAACCCTCTTGTACACGACGCCACACTTCTATCAAATCACGTTCATCCCCGCCGCCGTAATGCACGACCGACAGTCGATCTGGTGGTCATAGCAGCGTAGACCTGCGCGCAGGAAACTGGTGCCCGCGGTCGATAACGGTGTCGTTTGGTACTGGCGCTGAAATGCGAAGCCGTGCGCGCACAAATGTCTGCTCGCGTAGTGCAGGCGCGGCGAAATGAAGCAGAGAAGAAGAATCGCGGGTCGAGTAATGCCGGCGCGCGAAATCAAGGAACTCGCTCGCAGGAAGAGGCAGAGACGCGTCCGGCTTTCTACCGGTCGCGGTCACGGTCACAGCAAGCTCTACTCGACGCAATCCACCCACCCACTTCTTCTTCCGAATGAATTCCCATTGACACAGTATAGCCAGTTGAGGTCTCTGAGATCTTTCTCGTGTGCGTCATTGCAGTTCTCGAGGCAGGATAGCTGGAGATGCATACAAACGACGCGGTCGAAAACATGACCTGTCGCTCAGAAGCATTCACCCTGCGGCCGATATCATGCAAGACGCCAACATCGAACCTCGAGGTCCCGCCTCAAGCGTCACCACCGCCCCCACATTCAGCCTCAATCAAGGCTGCATAGCTCAAGGTCAACTTGGCATCCAGTTCATTCTCAAGCACGACCTGGCCCTTGCTACGGCTACCGCGCCTGCCGCAACACCAGTGGTCAAGTGTCCTAGCTCGCTCCATTCGCAGAAGACACGACAAGACGACACAACACACCAAGACTCAAGTCCCAAACCACTATTCCCAGTGAGTTAATAAACAACATAAAAAAAGTTTAGCGTTCATGGAATGGCAAAAGTTCTACTGTTGATACGCCGGAGGAAGGATCTCATTTGTCGGCGACACCGACCCACGGTGATCCATCTGCTGAGCGCGCACTGAGAGTCGCTGCGGTGTGCCCATACTGAGTACCACATCCCCATTGGACGATGTGTCGGGCCTTGATGTCGTACCATACGACGATGTCGGGAAGTACGCCATATGTGTTGGCAGTACTCGATCTGAGTTGCGAGATTTGTCACTCGGTACAGCATCTGACCACGGCGTCTTGCGTGTAGAGACCCTGTGCTGCTCATATTGGGACGGATTTGGAGGCAGGTCCATAGCGGTTGGGGAGCTATTGTCTCGCAGCATGTTCCATTGCCTCAGGCGGCGAAGGAAGAAAACCGCCAGCGCGGATATGAGCAAACAACCCAGCAGTCCGCCAACAACGCCTCCGGCAAGCGCAGAAACATGACTTGTCGACTTGGTGTCCTGTATCCCTGGCGTCGTGGTAGGTGCTGAGCCCGTAAGGGTGGCCATAGATGCAGAGCCTGTGGACGACGTGGCGTTAGACTCGACCCTTGTCGTCGTTACACTAACGAATCGTCAGCCAAATGCAAATCGAGACCTATGAACTGACCCAAAAAGCACCTCGGCCGAGCCATACAGCTTCAGCCCATCGATAGCTTGACAACAGTTCCGAGTACCCGCAAGCTCACAATCCTTCAGGTCATCGCTCCAGTTGCGAAGGTTGATCGTATAGAGCTTGTTCGGATCGAGACCCGCCCGAAAGAACGTGACAGTCTTTGGAATATACCAGCTTGAGACCGAGTTGTCGGAGCTGAACGTCTCGCCGTCCAAGATGACACTGTATGCATGGGTGCTTTCAGTGACAGGGGCAAAGAGCGCTACGGCGCTGGCACCTGAAGCAAAGAAGGACGATATCGTGAGCTATTGATATGCAAAGCGCAAAGGACGCACCACTAAAAGTGTGCGATGCTTCAGAATAACTTCCGGTGTTATAGTTGCAGGTGAACGACCCCGTGCCCTGATAGTTCTTCACGTCCGTTTCTGGAGTGTCCCACTGTGCAGCAACGATATTCAATTGATATACAGCAGTGATAATGAATCAACTCACTCCCGCACCCCGTAGCCTAAGCATGACCCATCCAGGATCCTGGTCGTCGATGATCTTTTCCTTGACCGTGTCCTCCGCACTACAAACGAATATCAGTCTGAATTGTACAATGCGCAGATTAAATAGCCACCCATTGACAGAGATACTCGTTCCAATCACAGCCCCAAATAGTTGAAACTCGGAAGCAGCAGTCGCGTTTTGAATGAACAGAGTGATCGCATGCGATTTGAATTCAAGTTCAGTTATCGAGACGGTCACCGCGGCGCCCAGTGAAGCGCATTGCGGATCATTAGGCATTGCGGTCGGCGCAAAGTTGGCGCCATCTAGTGATACACGGTACGTCGCACCGTGGTCACCGAGGCAGAGGAGAAGACTAGTACCTGTTCGCGAGCGCACGATGAGCCTAGCCTTTGCCATGAATGCCATTGAGAAAAGCATACCGACGAATGAGATGCCGGCGCTCGCGCCAGAAAGTTGCGTCCTAAAGTAAAGGGAACCAACGCCAACATTGCTGGCTCCGGATGTTGGCCACGCCGAGCTACCTGTATATGAGGCATTCCAGCCCTGTTTCCAGCTAATCAGTGGCCGACAAGATCTTCAAATTACTAAGCAGACTCACACCTGTAGCTGGCGCATCTCGGCGCGGCAGATACCTGTAAATACAAGCAACAAAGTTAAGTCATTAGTGCTTTTGCGGCTAGCATCGGTACGCACTCCCACATGCCGCTTGCAGCTGTCAGCGGAATAGAATATGGTAAAAGACTCATGGAAAACACGCTCAAAGAATGGTAAAACGGAGAGCAGGTTGGCAAGGGATGGTGTGACTTTGAATTGGGGATCGCCCAGAGTACCGTCCGAGAAGTCACAGCGTCTAAGGCGATGACCGCGCTTGATAGAAGCCACTTCTGCGGTTCTTTCGAAGACAAAAGAGCATTAAAGCGCGTTTAGTGTACGTGTTGACAGTACCCTGAGCACGGAGAGGCGTTCCATACCGAGCACCTGCCTTCTCTTTTGCTCGATGACCATAGCTACTCGAATACTAAACAATTGTCTGTGTGCTCAGCACGCACTCCTGGACTTACTATAAATACCAGCAAACCACACTCGAGAAATTGGGGAGCACGGCTGTTGAGGAGCAGCTAACAGATCAGAACTACCAAGCGTGTATCGGGCTTCCCCAGAGCACGGAGTCTGATCACTGTGATCTGTGTTACGGGCGTAGCCCGCCCGCGCCCATTGCAAACACATCGGTCTTTGAAGCTTGGAAGACTGCACCCGAGACTAGTCATTGTCACCGTCGTGAAAGCAGGTTGAAAAGTGCGCATGTCAACAAGCCGGGGTGAGATTTGACATACCTGCACCGGGAGAAGACAGACAGACAGAAGCGTCGCTGGAAAAACGAACCACCTGCAGGAGCACAGTACTCCCAGTGGGGCAGGGAGGAGGGAGGATATCAATGCATGAAGGCAGAGGCGGTGCACAGATGGCTGGTGCGTCACGTCAAGCTGGAAAATGGAATGCTAGATCACAACAAGGGCTAATCAAGGATTGAGGAAGACTATTACAAACGGGACGGGAGGAGGAGCACAATGAGCAGCACAACGAGCAATGACTCACCAGCCCCGACAATATCACGCTGATGCTTGGCGTCCTTGCGCGCGCGCTCCTTTGCAGCCTCATGTATGCCCATCATCGCTTGTAGTGACCACTTGGACAGACATCGCCAAGACAGCCGACTAGAACCGCTCGCACTGGGCATGCTTTCGAGTACGCATTCAATCTCTCATGGGTCACCAGAGGAATAGATCATTTTTGGCGTAAGCCCTGACGCTACGCAATCAACCAGTGAGAATCGAGAAGGAAATCCTAGTAGAATAAGGCCAGCGCACCGGTGATTACCAAAACGCCAGGATCGTTCCTTCCCGCCATCGCCTCAATCCAGCAACCCGGACTTCGGCAGATCGTCGTATAAAACCACTTTAATTGAAGTGCCGCTGCAGGTTGCTGTAATCTGATAGGTTCGTACGTAGGGAGCAAGTGCGCATGGTGTGGCGCAGGCATTGCTGAGGTCCTGTGCACAATGCGCAGATGGTAGTGCACAGTGGTGAGCGAGCAGCACAACAGTATTAGTCGAGTTAATAATCGAAAATAAATGCGTGCTGTGGAGCTGAATGATGCGCGGCGCCACCACGCGGGCTCGCGGAAAGAGAAGGAGGCAAAGAAACTCCGCTGTTGGGCTGTGTTTTTGTCCGATTGACCAGACCTTGCTTCCATTACTCAGCCACAGGTCTTTCACCTACATTAGACTTCAATAAGCTGGAAACATCTCACACATTGGCCACCCACCTCAACCTGTTGGCTTTAAATCGTCTTATGGTGTGTATTTAGTGCGAAGCTGAACTGGTAAGGTACATATTCAGTTCATACGGTGGTATCTCGGATGTTTCGTTCCAAGCTTGGCGCGCAATGTTGCCTCGGATCACCGTTGCTCTCCTACTGAGATCATTATGGTGTCTTTCCAAGTCATCGCGTTGGGATTGAACTTTCTGCAACTCTGCCGACGACTCAGACACCTCTACCTGAGCGAGGGCCAAGACTCCGTCCACCTCCTCGAGCTTCTGTGAGCGTTCGTCGGCCAAGGCCTTTGCCTTGTTAAACTCTATGAGTAGCTTGTCGCGATCTGTCTTCTTTTCCTGGATTCGTGCAGCACACCGTTCTTGTAAACGGGCAATCGTCTCCTCGAGTTCCTTCTGTATCCTCTCCATTTCGCTCTCTATTGCAGTTCCCGCAGTAGCCAGCGCATTGCGGGCAACCTCGGCTTCTTCGTGCGCCGCCTGAGCGCGTTCGACTTCAGCGATGCGTTCATTCATTTTGACGGTGGCGGCCTCGTTAGCCAGTCGCGCCACCGCAAGCGGCTCGGCGAGTGATTGTACGCGCGTGCTGATGTTAACACATTCGTTGTCGCAATCTGTGACAAATCGTTCGAACACCCGCGCCATTGGTGGTGCTGACATGAGTTCTGCAAGGTGCGGCAGTATGCAGGACGCTGCGAGCGCGAAACGAGAGGCCAAGTGGCACGAACACTTGCCGACAAGACGCTCGTCCCTGAACTATAATCGAAACTCAGGGGCAGTGCCGCCCAACTCACCGCGTCACACCATCACATCGACGAGCGCTGAGTCATATCATTTCATGATCCTGGAACCGAAAGCAGATGTGCGCATCAGAGAGCTAAATCGATGTCCGGGATACTCGGAGACGGTACAGACGTAGAGGCACAGGCGCAGGTAGCGGTGAGAAGAAGCACGGAGTGGCGTATACACGACAGGCAAGGAGCAGAGCGGCAGCGGCAGTGATGATTGCCAATGAAACAAGGAATGACCGAATGGAGATCAGATATCAGAAGAGAAGCTGTCGCGGAAGACAGCGGATAAGACAAAGACGTTATGACACCTCAGATAACTCAGGCACAGACCTTGAATGTAAGACGAAACAACGCAGAAAAATCTTGGTTAGCATCTTACCCCAGGACGATCGGTCGTTCGATTGTGTTGCGCTTTGTCTGGCCGACGCTTGGGTGCTTTGAGTGTCTGGCCACAGTTCTCGGGTACCGCCGGCTTTTTCGACGAGATCCCTGATACTAAGGAGAAGCAAAGTCCTAGCGAGATGCACGGGCGTATAGATAATATGTACGTGCAAGCAGGAAACCGATATAACAGGCACGTGTGTTGGGCGAATGATGACTTGAAGTGCCAGCGTTGCAGTACTAAGCATCGGCCCGAACGCACAAGATCGCCCAACGGCCGTTCAAGCATGACTTGAGCAGCCTTCAGGGCTATTTTCCTCGAATTGGCCTTCGGGGCTTTCGCTTCCAGTTGTTCGAAGGTCGAATGGAGCGATCTCAGGAACAGAAGTCACGGTGCAAGCGGGAGGGTCGCGGGACCTTCTCGTTACAACAACGTTAGGAGATTACCCACATGACAGCAGGAAGTTAGCTCAGAACGACCAAGACTTGCCGGTGGCTCGTGGCCCGACTAAGTGGCCCGTTGAAACATAAAAGAAACGCTCCTCCAGCCCTGAGTCCCACAACTCCAGCATTCAATATCGCGCTTACGTCTCAGTCTAGCATTGTCACTCTCGTCAACCAGATCTAGAGCAAAACCTTAGTGCTGGAGTCGGCCGATCTCAAGTATGCCACTGGACAACCCGTTCGAGTGAAAAGATCTCGTTTGGGGATGGCGACAGGTTCGAGGTTGCAGCGGATGGCCGTGCGTCTCAGATCTTAGCAGACGAGCCCATCTTAATGGCAATACACCCTGAGCTCATGCAGTCAACGGATTTGCGGGCCTTCTGAAGTACATTGTGGGAACATGGGGCGTAGAGTATCTGGTGTCCTGGACCTGCCCTACACATGGAAAGAACACTGAGAATATCAATTCAATTCACTAATTTGCTCCTCTCCATTTTTGAGAGACAACGTCAGTGATAATCATAAACTGGCTGCTTCGCCATATCAGCGAATGTGATTTTCACTGTCCAAGATATTCTTGCCTGGCTGGCATTCAAGCGCAGCGCGAAATAGTTCCGTTGGTCTTCGTTGATCGATATACAGCTCACTTGGGTACGACATCAATATGCGATCTTGGTGGCACCATAAACTAGACGTGGCCGGAGTCAGACGGGATTCCGAACGACTCACACATGACACCAGTGGCACGGCGAATGGCATCGAGGCATCGCCGCCCAAATGGCATTTCTTAGGAACTACAATATCATTGGATTGATTGCGGCAACATGGCGGCAGAAGATGCGACCGCAAAGAAGAAACTGGCCTGGCGTGCCTCGAGTCTGGCGTGCCTCGAGTGGCTGGATCTAGTCAAGGGAGTCGGGGATGAGGATGTCCGGTTCCGGCATACAACTTGATTGACGGGCAGAAGTTTGAACGCTCGCAGTCAGAGAAATGACGGCGTGAGCAGATATCCGGGAGAGGAGACACCCGAACGCAGGAACGGTGCGGACCGAAGCCCTCCACGTACGAACCCCCTCAGTCCCGACCACGTCCCACAAATGCTGTACCAGGTGATGTGCTTGAATTTAATGGTGCATCTACTTTTGTCATCTGACATTTTGACACGTGCTGGCTTCGGAGCAACTCGCTCCGAGACGGAATTCAAGGAACGCCGTGTGACCTCAAACAGATTCTCCCCGCCGAGGAACGGGCCCCGCAGACTCCGGCGATCGAAGATCCGATATCGTAAAGCCAACATTTCCGGTTGGCATACAAAAGATGAGACACCTTCGGGTTTGATTCAGCATCACCTGCATTCAGCACAGTACCCACAACAAGCAACATGGTTCACTCTAGCACTATCTCCATCGTCAACCTGGTTCCGAATAACACTCTGATTCTGCGGGAGGCTAGCCTCACATACGGTGAATGGGAGAACGGCGTTGGCCCGGCTGACAAGATTGACGTTGGGGATACCAACAGGTTTGTAACCGTTGAAGGCAGCAGCCGTGAGTGGCAGATCCAGTGAAATCCGCTACTGTTGCTGACCTGCATGTGGTTTCAGTTAACGGAACGGCAGGCTCCGCTATCTACGATGCAAGCCCCTCTGGAACAGCTTATCGGGTGAGCTGGGCGTCCCCAACGTCCGGGGCGAACACGGTCACCGCCGAACCTGTGCAGGATGTCGTCACTCCTCAGTACTTGACGCGCGGAAGGCTCGTCTGTGAGTTAAACCTGTCTTATCTGTGATGATATGCTGACGCCTTCCATGCAACAGGCAGCATCGTTTTCAACAAGTCTTGAGACCGAGAACGCTTTCACTCACGCAAGAACATATGGTGTGGTTGATGGGCGTGTCTTACTTTGTCTTCAAATACAACAATGCGTTCCTCGCTTGTCAAATCACTGAGACTTTGGGAACTGTAGCGAGGCGGCATCCTGATAACCTTTAATTCACGGTGAGCCCCCCGAACATACGCAGTCCGTCGACCATCACATTTCAATTGGGGATTATCTGAGCAAGTTATTACGCTCGAAAGGAGAGTAAAGGTTGCATGGTGCTCGTCGACGTCGAGCTTCGCCCCTTCCTTAGGGTTCCCTTGGCTGCGGCGTTTCTCTCGAGGGCATCACACGATCGCAAATAAAAGGCATGGCTGCACTTCAACAGACCAATGTGATCTTTTAGATGTCTCACGAGGCGCAGACATACTTGCATAGGGTAGTGGTGAGGACATCAGAGAGAACACGCATAGAGGACATGCAAACGGTGGCATGAGCAACTGTAACGGCGCGACTTCGCGAGCGAGCGAAACGGGGAGACACTGTCGAAACGGCGCAATGACCGTATATAGAAGTAATGAATGAGCGCAGAAACGAGAAGCACTCAGGCACTCAGACGCACCATCAATCCCTTAGTACACCCGGAACGTTGGCCGCTTTCCAAGACCGCTGCCTCTCATGCTGCTTCGAGACCTTGGGTGCGGAGGTCTTGGTCGGTACCACGGGCTTCTTCGCATCCCTGTTCTGAATACGAGAAACAATGTTTGAGCAAAGCATGAGGAGCCGCGAGCCGAAATGGAATGCGAAGATGACACGGCGCGTGATGACCGAACACGGAACAGGGTCGCATTGCAACAGGAGCACGAGAAGCTAGTACGTCTACTCACCTTCTTCGTCGCGGCCTCTGTCTTTTCAATGGCACCCTGGCGGACGGCCGCGCGCGGGGTTGCGGTCTGCTCACTGCGCGCCAGAATTGTTGCAAGGTCTGAGAAACAAAAGTGTCAGCGTAATCATTCCGAAACAATAAGGAGATGGACGCGATTCGAAAAGAAAGCCGACGAGGATCAAAGTCGGGACAGAACGCCTACAAGCACATAAAGCGGGAAGCGCAGACGGAAGGCGAGCCTGGTGCAGTTGGGTACGAGCAAGACGAGAATCAAACTTTCGTCAGGTATTCGTGAATGTCGAGCCGCTAGTGACCGTCCAACCACACTAAGTGCAGTAGTGCCGGCCAAAATGCAACTCGCAAAGATCGATTTCGACGCGGCTGGCTGCACCATACGCGCATAAGAGAAAGCGGTGGTGCATAGAAGGCGGGCACGTCGGGTGGTTCAAAGGAAGGTGATGAGACGAAGACCATCGCGAGGATGAACAAGCGAGGGGCGGAGGCGGTCAGGACACGGGTCAGTCGAGGGACAAGGTAGAGAAGGGAATGAAGTTCGAATAATGGAGGCACGGGAGAATCACAGTGCATAAAGCAGCGAGTGAGGACTGACCAGCGCCGACGATGCCACCTCGGTCCTTGATGTTCTTGCGAGCGCGCTTCTTTGCGACTGCATCTGTGCATACGTTCATTTGTGGCCATGAGGTTGGAGAGGCGCAATCCATAGCAGAGTGGATTAGACGAGCTGAGGACTGAAGAGACGCGCGAGATAGGTATGTGCAATAAGGTCATTCTAAGATGAAGGAAACAAGACGCACATGCTCGTGAGGTCGCTGCCTCAAACAGTGGAATCGTTCTAGCCCGACTGTGAGCTTGCCAGACATCGGTGGCAGCGCAGCTCAAATAGTTCATTTGGTTGTTGGCAGTGGGTTCGTCGCGAAGCATGACGGTGGGGTCTGAGGTTACTCTGCCAGCAGGAGAGTCATTATCGTTGTGAGCGGAAGGAGGGCCCGTGCGCACCGTACCCTCGACAGTCACCTCATCAATGGAGCTCAAACTTAAAAGCTAATGTAAGCCATCATCGACAGAATGAGGGCGTGCGCGGACAGCTGGACAGCGAGGCAGTGGGAAGAGGGAAAGAGCAATCCGCTCGGCAGGCTGCAAATCCGGCGTCAATGCCGCATTGGGACCGCGTCGGCTCCGGCACGTCGTGCCAAGTGGCACAAACACAGCAGCGACAAAGCGAAATGTGGCGCGCATAGGAGTAAGAGGATCGCGCACCGTGACCAGCCACCGCCGGACGCCAACGCCAGCAATACTCCCCGTTCATCGACGCAGGATACTCGCAGACGACCCAGTCACCCATCCCGTTTCAAGTGAAGAGGGAAAGCGATATTGTGCTCCTTGAGGAGAAGTAAGAGCGCGACTCAAGTCAGGTCCCACCGGACCGCGCCGATGGAAATCGCGTCTCACTTTTGGCGACCTGGCTCGCGCTTGCTCTCCTGTCGCCATCTGGCATTGCTTCTTCTTTCATTGGAAAGAAACTAACGGTCCAAGTAGGTTCAAACTTTACTTATCTACCTGTGTGTTCACGTTCGACTGTTTTATTTGCTGTTGTCTGTGGCTGAGGAGATGCAGCGTGTTCACGCGTACGCTGCGGGCTCATTGTCAGTCGTCGCGCACGGACCTAGCATGATTCAGCAAAAGTTTCTCGGCCAATTTTGCTTTGATTTAAACTGAGTTCTAGCTCGAGCTTTCCTGATACCCTGGCTGCCCGGTGGTGTGGGCGCGTGTGTTCTGCTACCAACTCTGCGTATCTTCGTCAAGCCGTTCTGCCTGACCCTAACCGAAAGTTTCTCGTCGCTTTGGCCCTGGTATCGCGCGTGCAACGTTCTAGTTACTGGGAATCTCGTAAATAATGGTCTTTCACATCCTTCGTCGCGCCTTGTTTCTAGTGCCTCGCACCAGCTAATCCTCGCGTATCTGCGTTCTGGTCACCATAAATTCTTTCTGCTACCTGAGATCTAGCAGGGTAATCTTCATGCACTTTTTCTCGAGGCACTCAGCACCAGGTCGAGCTCAGACTTACACGACTTTCAATCCCACCTTGATCGACCGAACCTCTATTTCTCAGTCTGGCTGTTTACTGTTCAATTCATAATCAGTATGCGCCGGTCTGAGCACCGTCACCGAGCGTCTGACCGGATTTGTAGCCCTGCAAGACCATTTGGCTCTCTTTCACAGGGGGCAGGTGGTCACTCGCCTTTGAAAGGTGAACGTGGTGTTCACCTCCCCACTCACTTTCGCTTTTATCAATCGCTGCGAATCCGAACTCGGTCAGGAATGGAATTCGGACACCCTCGGTGAGTTGAACGCCGCCCGATCTCCACCCATGCGCTGACAACCATAGACTGCACCAAAGTAACGCAAAGCGTCGCTCCCCTCTTCAACAACTACATCCTTATCACCAACTCATCCTCCTGTTCGAACACTGGCCCGACTACCGTGTTTGGAGGAGGCTCCCAGTCAACAGTTCTGTTCAGACTGTGGCGCGAATTTGCGGGAGACGCGCCAGACCTTGAGTTTCTCGTAAGCTGCAACACAACCACCCGCCCGGGCATTGCTTCCGTCGATGGCATGAAGATGAGGTTCAACTCGATAAATTACACAACACCAAGTTTCAGCGAATCAACTTCGCCTCAAACCGGCATTCTCCTAGATCCGATCGCCGCCGTCGCTCAGAGTGATCTCATCCCACTCCAGGCTGCCGTCTACTTCAACGACGACAATGGCATCCCACACGACGATCGAGTATTCGGTCAGTTATGGATGGGAAAAGCAATGTGGGATGGAATATTGGCGAT
>Ga0247815_10002735_pt1 | contig 12922 bp, 11 predicted proteins | sample UWRJL194509B1_FD_181014 | JGI IMG/M metagenome (GOLD analysis project Ga0247815, IMG submission 181014) | Plant litter microbial communities from Arlington Agricultural Research Station in Wisconsin, United States - UWRJ-L194-509B-1 | ecosystem: Environmental > Terrestrial > Plant litter >... | reverse complement strand
ATGTTTTTGATATCCGATGAGGATGTTTTGATGTTCTTAGTATGCTTTTACCCGGGCTTTGGTATCTGTAGGTACGCCCTAAGTACAACTTGGGTACGTAGTGAGTATACTGGTTTTAACTAGTAAAATCCAGTATACTCACTGCGTACCCATGCCTCACTCTCTCCGTACGCATGGATATCTAAATACGACTAAAAGATAGGCAAGAATGTATGAATGTGTTCCTGTTGATTATGAATTGATAATATATCAAAATCAGCAGACCATTTGCCGAAACAGATTGCTGGTAATCTTGTTCTACCTAAAACACTTATCATTTTATAATTCTAAAATTATGTGCGCCAGATATACTCTCACGAAAAAAGAAAAGGATCTGCTGAAAGCCTATGAGGTGAAAATGCCACCGTTTGTACCTAATTACAATCTTGCCCCTACTCAGGAAGGATTGGTAATAACGTCTGACGAACCTGGGATTGCGCAACGCATGCATTTTGGTTTGGTACCTTACTGGGCAGAAAGCGTAAAAATGGATTTCAGCACATTAAATGCGAGAAGCGAAACTGCAGCCAGTGCAAAAACATGGTCCCCACTCCTGCGCCACCATAAAACATGTTTGGTTTTAGCAGATGGATTTTACGAATGGGACAGGAAATCTGGTAAACCTATTCCTTACCGTTTTGTATTGAATGACCGTGAGATTTTTGCCTTTGCAGGTCTTTGGAGCGAATGGAAAAATAAGCTTACGAGTGAAGTCTACAGATCATTTACGATTATGACTACTGTTGCAAATGCTACGGTTGGCGCGGTACATGATCCGAAATTCCGAATGCCGATTATCCTGGATAAAAATGAGGAAGCACTTTGGCTAAGCAAAGATATCAGCGTGCCTGACTTGCTTACTTTATGCGACCCATTTCCTGATGAGGATATGAGCGCTTATATGGTTAGTACTTCTGTGAATTCTACGGTAGTAAATAAGGCGCCGAATAATGTTCCGGAGTTAATTTTGCCGTTGAACAGTCAATAATTGTTTATAGCCCCGAGCAATTTCTAAAATCAAATTTGAAAGATATTATCTACAGTATTAATTTTTGATTCGATAAATATAAATTTTGGTAAAATAAGGGACTATTTACAAAAATTACAAATTAATTCAAAAAGAAACCTAGCTTTCGTGGAACACCGGAGCAATTTTTAGCATGTATTATGGTGTTTCTACGCGAAGCTAACCCAGATGCTGGTAAATACGAGTTATTGCAATGGGGAGAATCTTTACTACATGTGGAAAATATTGATCTCAAAGCTAATCTGAGACAATTCTTGCACGCATTTCAAGAACCCAGTCAATCCTCTGATGCGAGTAAGAAAGAAATTGACAATTGGTGAGAGAGAGACATTTGGATACAAGATATGTTTCTTTCTTGGCACTCAGTTTTTAACACAAACAAACGATGACAAGGACCAATATGCTGATACCAGTTACTGTTTCCAAATTTTCGCCTACATCATACTGTAATCCAACTGATGAACATAATAATATAATAAGCATACGTAAAGCTGTAATCAGCTTGTTACTGTACGCTAATTCTCAGTCGCATATTAATTTATAACCAATTCCTCTTAAATTCATTATATGAACACCCGGCTCATCCTTTAAAAGTTTTCTCAGATGTGTCATAAAAACATCCATACTTCGTGTATTATAAAAATTATCATCTCCCCATATTTTTTTGAGTGCTTCCTGGCGTTCCAAAACGTCATTCTTTCGTTGAATCATCATTTCCAAAAGGGCAGATTCCTTAAACGATAAGGAAAATTCTCCGGATGAGTTAGTCAGCGTTTGTTTTACCATTTCCAGGCGGCAGTTTCCAAAGGAATAAGATGTACTACCTTCTGATTTCCGGATATTAGTGATTCTTCCAAAGCGATGTAACAGAGATTCCATTCTCACCAGCAACTCATCCATACTGAAAGGTTTTTTCATATAGTCATTGCCGCCTGATTCGAATCCTTTGACAATATCCGCTGTAAGTTCCTTAGCACTTAAAAAAATAATGGGCAGATCGGGCTCGATTGTTCTGAATTCTGCTGATAAGGTGTAACCATCCTTTGAAGGCAGCATAATATCTAATATGCAAATGTCCGGCTTTAAAGCATAGTATGCCTCTAAAGCCATACTTCCATCCGCAACTACCTTAACGGTGTAGCCGCTGTTTTTTAAACCTTCCCTTACAACATGTGATAAAAATGGTTCATCTTCCACATACAATACTTTTAAGCTCATGTTGCTGATGGTAAAGAAATTATAAAATTGCATCCTTTTCCAGGGTCACTCTGGAGCGCAATAGTTCCGCCGTGTTTTTCAATCATTTGTTTTGCATAATATAATCCAAGTCCAAAGCCTTTCACATTATGTATCTCACCTTTGGTGGGTACACGAAAAAACCTTTCAAATACGTTATCCTGGTAAATTTTTTCGATACCCGGCCCGTTATCCTTAAAAGAGACTACAACGTTGCCCTGAAGCAGCGAACAGTCAATTTCCAGGCGCAGTCTATCTTTACTATATTTAATTGCGTTTTCGATCAGACTGTAAAAGATATTTGTTAAATGAACGGCGTCAACATTTATAAAATAAGGCTCACTGGTGGGATGAAGTATAATGGTATCCGCTGGATCCGGCAACTGCAATTTCATGGAACTGATGACGTCGGCTAAGCCTGACTGAACTTCAAACAACTGTATATGCAATTGCAGTTCCTGGCTGTCCGATTTGTCTATATCCAATACTTTTTCGATCATCCTGTTTAACCGCTGCAATTCCAGTCCGCTGATATCGAGGAACTTTTCCAGGGCTTCCGGGTCATTGATCATCTTATACTTTTTTATCGACTCCAGTGCCACGGATATAGTCGAGATCGGCGTTTTTAATTCATGCGTCATATTGCTCGTAAAGTCCGATTTCGCCGCTGAATACATTTGCAGTTTGCGCAGTAATCTCACCAACAAATAAAATGCGGCGCAGGTAAGCAGGATCATCAAAATGGAAGAGGCCAAATAATAACGCATCCGGTACAGGATCAAAGGATATATTCGGGGGACGATCAACTGGTAGTCATAATCGTGCTGCAAATTGAATGCATATTTGCGGCTGACATATTCGGGCTTCAACTCAGAAGGTGAGTCCGAATCCGATACAATGTTTTTATAGGGATTGATAAGTTTATAAAAAGTTCTGGAGGTAATTCCCATTAACTTCAGATCCCTGACAATTTTTTTTCTCATTACTATTTGAGTAAGGCTGTCACTTTTCCTGATCTCTTCCTTTGTTGTATTGGCGAAGACGACTATAGGTTTCAATGCTGCAACCGCACGGTCTGTAATTCTGAAACTAAAATCAACAGCAACACTATCTTCGTTGGTAGAAATATTTTGTATGAATCGTAAGCCGTAAATACCAAGCATATTATTTGCGGCAATGCGCAACTGTGCCCATTGAGAGGAAAGAAATAATCTCTCAACACGCTTTTTAGTATCATCGTTTGGTCCGCCTCTGTTGGTTAATACCTGGTAAAGATTTGCCTGCGTATTGTTTCTGACGAGGTCTTCCAGTTCATTGACCAATTGACTACGCTGCGTGGAATATAACTGCTGCAACCATACTGCTTGTAATGCGGTGATAACCAAAAGAGAAATCGCTATCAAGACATGTGTGTATTTGACTTTTAACATCCTCATTCCGCTAAGTTCTCATTTTGTAATTAACATTTTCTTTTCGATATACGATTTAACTCTATTTAACTGTATTTAACTTCAGTTTAGGGAAGAACGGGATAGGTTTGGGGCTTACAAATTATTGATATGAAAACCCTTGTTTTTTGCTTATTTCTTTTGATTCCAATACAGCTTCTGGCAAAAACTAATTTAAAGGGACGCGTAAATGACGGCGACGGACATCCTTTGGATGCCGTGACGATAACACTTTCCCAAAACGGCAAGGTCATCAGTAATCAATTATCAAATGATGGAAATTTTAGCTTTACAAATTTAAATATGCAGGGATATCAACTAACTGCTTCATCCGTCGGCTTCCAGCCATTGTCCAGGGAATTTAAATTACCTAAAGACAGTTTGCTGCTCATCATGAAAAGTGACAATAAAAATTTAAAGGAAGTGGTTATTGCAGCCAGGACACCGACTATAGAGAGAAAAGTTGACAGGGTTGTGTTCAATGTTGCCAATAGTATCATGGCAAGCGGAGGCAATGTATATGATGCCTTAAAGAGAGCGCCGGGTGTCAGAGCAACTGATGACGGAACAGTTACTGCCAATAATAAAAGTGTGACAGTTTATATGAACGACCGCCCTATTCGTTTGTCCGGGGAGGATCTGGCAACCTATCTGCAAAGTCTGCCTGCCGGAAACATTTCTAAAATTGAAGTAATGACTGTACCCGGTGCAAAATACGATGCGGAAGGGGGCGCAGTGATCAATATTATCTCCAAGAAAAACAACGCTGACGGCTTAAACATGAATATAGGTGGAGGTTATATCCAGGGAAGAAAAAGTTCGTTTAACGGAAATACGCTCTTCAACTATCGGAAAAATAAGTTGAATATATATGGTGTTTACAGCTATCAGGATAGGAATATACGCGGTTATTCAGCCTCCTATGATATTTTCACTACTCCCGGAACTTTTTCTTACTGGGATAAGCAAAGGACTACCGACCAAAATACAAAGTCGAACAACTATAGTTTAGGCGTAGATTATAATCTGACGGATAAGCAGGTTTTCGGCTTCTTTCTTACAGGTAACAACAACATGGGGCTTACCGAAAACGTTGCGTTGACCAACGTTTACAACAATCATAGATTATCTGCCGACTCGATCCTGCAAACAAACAGCTACAAAAACAGTGAAGCCGACAGGTATAGTTTTAACCTCAATTATAAAGTGAAACTGGATACGAATGGACAGATCCTGAACATAGATGTGGATTACGTTCCGTTTAGAAACCTGAACACACAAAACCTGAACAACTTGTCTCTATTGCCGGTAGGCACATTCGCTTCTCCACCTACTAATTTTCATACTCCCGCATCACAGAAAATAACCATATGGTCAGCGAAAGCAGATTATGATTATAGACTTGGAAGGAATTTAACACTCGAGTCCGGTTTGAAATACACCGGCATCACTACAGAAAACATTGTAGATTTTTTTATCACCAATAACGCCCAGCCTGTACGGGATCCGTTGAGAAGTGATTTTTTCAGGTATACTGAAAATACCGCTGCTTTATACACCAGCATTGCCGGTGACCTGGGAAAATGGAGCCTTAAAGCAGGCGTACGTGCCGAGGACACCAGGACAGAAGGATTTTCGATCGCACTGGACTCGCTGAATAAAAACAAGTACCTGAGATTATTTCCCACGGCGTACGTAACCTATAAAGCCTCAGCAGACCACGTGTTTAAATTGAATTATTCCCGAAGGATTGACCGGCCGGATTACGGTCAGTTAAATCCAGCAAGAACCTACACAACCCCTTACAGCTATGGCAATGGCAATCCATTCCTGAGCCCCACCCTGACAGACAATCTGGAAGCAACATATGTATTCAAAGAGCAATATACTCTTGGGGTAACCTATACCCAGATCAATGACCGGGTTTTCGATGTAACGGTACAGGATAATAATGAAAAAACATACCATGACACACAGGAAAATCTCGGAAAAATTCGAAATACCGGCATAGTTTTAATGGCTGCCAACCATCCATTCACATGGTGGGAGATCAATAGTTTTCTCATTGGGACTTTCCAAAGACAAACGCAGTTGTATTTAAACGGGGCACTTCAGCAAACTTTTAATTACAATGGAAATGTAAACAACAGTTTTATAATCAATAAAACTGCGGCATTAAATGCCGAACTTACAGGCTCATACAACAGTGCATTTCACTTGGGGCCGCTAAACTTTGCAAAAACCTATGATGTCAGCGCGGGCTTAAGTAAGGCGCTGTTCCAAAATCAGGGTACGATCAGGTTTACTGCGGCTGATATATTTTACGGCAATCCATATCGTATCAATATCAATTATCTGGATCAGCAAAATGGTGCTTATCTTAGATCAGATACCCGGAACTTCACTTTATCTTTTTCCTATAAATTGGGTAAAAGCATCGCAGCAGCGCGTAAGAGAAGTACGGCTAGTGAAGAAGAGAAAAACAGGGCGAATTGATTTCTGTGATGCCACGATTGCAATGAATATAAATAAGCGGGCGATCCAGACACTTTACTTATCTGCCTGGCGTACGCTTAAGAATAAATTTAATTATCACCAGTCTATTTAATTTAAGAAAGATATGAATATTGAACAAATCGACCACTTGGTTTTAACAGTCGTAGATATTGATGCAACTGTTTCCTTTTATACCCATGTTTTAGGATTTAAATATCAGAGAAATGATAAGGATAGGATTTCACTGATTTTCGGAAATCAAAAGATCAACATACACCATAAAGGCGAGGAATTTGAACCGAAAGCCAGGTATCCTACCTGCGGTTCGGCCGATTTGTGTTTTATAACCGGCACAGCTTTAACGTCGGTCGTTTCCGAGTTGAACAGTAAGGCAATTGAAATTGTGTCAGGGCCAGTCGAACGGACTGGTACAAGAGGAAAAATTTTATCTGTCTATTTTCGTGACCCGGATGGAAACTTGATAGAAGTAAGCAACTACATTTGAACCGCCTGTTGAGCGTTTTACAAAGAAATAGGCTAGCCGCATCGCTATTCTCTCTGACAGGTGCTATCCTTTGGCGCTTCAATACAATTTATACTTACTTTGGCAGGTAGATTTGCCATAAAAATTAAACATTATTAAATGATCCGATTTTTAGTTATCGTAGCTGCTTTAAGCAGTTTCCTAAGCGTGCCTGGCTTTGGCCAATTATATAAGAATCCTAATGTCCCTATTCCGGAAAGAGTCAAAGACCTAATGTCAAAGATGACCATCGAGGAAAAGATCGGACAGATGAATATGACTTCATTAAAAGAATCAATGGACAGCAACATTGGTTATGGCGTGGTAGAAAGTCCTTTTATCATTGCCGGAGATATCGCCATACAATCAGCGGCGGCTAAGAAACACGCTTTTGAAAAGACACGCCTGGGCATCCCGCCTATTCAAATCGGAGAAGGCCTTCATGGGGTCCTTGCGGCCGGGTCAACCATATTTCCCCAGACCATCGGGCAGGGTTCAACGTGGAACCCACAGTTAATCAATCGAATGGGAAGTATTATTGCAGAAGAAGCGACAGCCATGGGTATAGACCAGGCGCTATCACCCTTATTTGATCTAATCCGGGATCCGAGATATGGAAGAGTTGAAGAATGTTTTGCTGAAGACCCTTACCTGGTCGGTAAAATGGGCTATGCTTTTGTAACCGGGCTTCAGGGGATGCCCTCTCAAACAAAGCTTGGCATTGGTACAAACAAAATCATGGCGACTGCAAAGCATTTTGCGGGTTACAGCTATAGTTTGGGCGGTGTTAATTTGGCGCCATCTCCCATCGGAGAGAGAGAATTACGAACTATGTTCCTCTCTCCTTTTGAAGAGATCGTCCGCAAAGGGAATATCTACTCGATCATGCCTTCCTATAATGAAATTGACGGCATCCCAGCGCATAGCAGTGTTTTCCTGCTTAACCAGGTCTTGCACAAAGAATGGAAATTTAAGGGGTATGTAATTTCAGACTACGGCGGGCTCAGTCAACTCTACAATTTTCATCAGGTCGCTAAAGGTCCGAACGAGGCCGCCGTGTTGGCTTTAAAGGCAGGGGTAGATGTGGAAGCTTCGCGACCGGACGTTTATAAGAATCTTACAAAGATGGTACAAGCCGGAACAATCAATATCAAGCAGATCGATTCTGCTGTTGTCAGGATTTTAACAGCTAAATTTAAAGCTGGACTATTTGAAAAGAGACTCGCCGATTCATCAGGCATAAAATCTAAACTCCATACTGCAACAAGCGTAGCTTTGTCCCGAAGCATTGCAGAAGAATCGATAGTATTGCTCAAAAACCAGGATAACCTATTGCCCCTGAATAGAAGTACGATCAAATCCATTGCTGTTATAGGCCCAAATGCCGACAAGGTCCAATATGGAGATTATAGTTATACCCGCGACAACAGGTCCGGAACCACCGTACTCCAGGGTATTAAACAACTTGTAGGAGACAAGGTGAAGGTCAATTACGCTCAGGGTAGTGAATTGTCTGGGAATGACCGGTCGGGGATTGAAAATGCGGTTAACGAAGCCAAAAAAAGTGATGTAGCGGTAGTAGTGTTAGGTACTACCAGCGTTGTATTTCAGGGGATAGGCTGGAATGGAAAAGCAGGTAAAGATGAGCCGAATGATCCGTTTACCTGTGGCGAGGGATACGATGTAACTGATTTAGATCCCCAGGGTGTTCAAAGGGAATTATTACAGGCCATTTATAAAACCGGCAAGCCGGTCATATTGATTCTGATTCAGGGCAGACCGTGGAGCATTGGGTGGGAAAAAGAGCATATACCGGCAATTATTGAAGGATGGTACCCCGGCGAAAAAGGCGGAGATGCCATAGCTGATGTGTTGTTTGGTAAAGTGAACCCATCCGGGCGGCTTAATATGAGTATACCCCAATCATCCGGGCATATCCCTGTATTTTATAACTACGTAAATTCTTCAAAGGGTAATAACAGGGAGCCGGGCACTCCGGACAAGCCTGGTCGTGACTACGTGTACTCCTCAACAGCACCACTTTTTCCTTTCGGCTACGGACTGAGCTATACCGATTTCGTTTATTCGGACCTCAAGCTCTCTGCGCCCAGTTTTAAAAAAGGGGGGCATGTTGTAATTTCTTGTAAGATTCGTAACCAGGGTAAGGTACAAGGCAAAGAAGTTGTACAGTTATATGTCGGCGAAAAAATTAACTCGGTAAGCACACCTGTTAAGTCACTCCGTGGTTTCGACAAGATACAGTTGCTTCCAGGTGAAGAAAAGACCGTGCAGTTTAAAATCAACGCAGAGGATATCCAAATTTGGAACAGGGAGATGAAACGTGTTACGGAGTCAGGAAATTTTAAGGTGATGATAGGTAAATCGTCAGAAAATATTTTACTAAGTGCTCCTGTCGAATATCAGGAAATATAGTAGTAAAGCCAAGCAGAATATCCAACTTAATATAATTATAATGAAAAACAGATTAAAAATTACCAAGGTAATATTAGCGTGCAGCATTGCATATGCAGCGCTGTTTACTTTTCCTGCACAGGCGCAGCAAGCTGCCCCAGTGAAAAATATTGTACTGGTACACGGCGCGTTCGTGGATGGTTCGGGCTGGAAGCCGGTTTATGACATTCTGGTAAGTAAAGGCTATCATGTAAGCGTGGTTCAGCAACCTTTGACATCATTCGAGGCCGATTTAGCAGCGGTAAAACGAGTGCTGGATTTGCAGAATGGACCATGTATTTTGGTTGGCCACAGTTACGGCGGTGGCTTAATTACCGAAGCTGGAAATGATGAGCATGTGTCAGGCCTGGTTTACATTGCAGCCCATGCGCCTGATAAAGGTGAGTCGGAGGCTGATAACGGAAAACTGATGCCGTCAGCTTATAAATCACTTCAAAAACCGGCCAATGGTTTTGATTTTATTAATCCTGCGGAATTTCATACAGATTTTGCAGGTGATCTTCCGTTAAAACAAGCCACCTTTATGGCTAATGCGCAAATGCCAACCGCCGATCAGGTTTTTCATGCTAAAATTCAACAGCCAGCCTGGCGTACCAAACCAAGTTGGTATATGGTAGCCAAAAGCGACCGGATCATTAACCCGGACCTGGAGCGTATGTACGCCAAACGTGCCGGAAGCAATACGGTAGAAATTGAAGGGGCAAGCCACGCCGTATTTGAATCGCATCCTAAGGAAGTTGCCAAGTTAATTATAGCGGCAGCAGACGGTGCGCTTAAATAATAATAGCAATTAAAACTTCTGGAAAAGCCCGGCATAAGAACAAAAGTAATATGTCGGGCTTTGTAATTTATTATGAGATAAAAACTATTCTTGTATGATCCACGTTGCCATTTGCTAAGGCAAAACCGGACAAAACTTGGCAGTAAGTTAGGAATTATTGATATCGGAATTGCAGCTGCCATAATTGGGTGTTGATGTATTTTGCAGAGTAAGCAACATTACTTCGGCTCTTAGGACAGACAACGAAGTAGAGGATACGTATTAAACATAGTAATTTATGAACCAATATATTGTCTCATTCTTTTCAGATAGTGCTATATCAGTCATCCTCTTCGGTAGCGGGCAATAATCGAATAATTTTTCCTGTTGGCTTACTTCTTCGCCCTGGCACTTATATATAAACAGAAAACGCTATCTTTTGTATTTCTTAGTCAAAATTGAATTAAGCCTTCAAAAGGATCTGAAGCCGGTTGCTGAACATATTTATATGAATTTGAAAACCATACTATTTCTTTTAAGCTTCCTGTTAATCAGTAGGGCAGCTAATACTCAGCATTTAACTGGTAAATATACTTTTCCCCTGGAACATGGGAACAGGACAATCACGTTCGAATACGATCATTTTACAGATGAAACTATTGATGGTACATCCAGAACATTCGGGCACGGAATTTTCAAAATAAAAGACAGTTTGCTTCTATTGACATATAAGAAGATTAAAAATATAGCTTCATCAAGTTACACTTTTAATGAACAGGTCAAAAAAAATGAAGATACGCAAGTATCACTTCAATTAAAGTATGAAGATGGTACACCTGCCCAAGCCTTGATTGCAATTTTTGATGGTGATCATCAAAGGTTAATAACTTACCCCGTAGATACAATGGGACAATCCTCTTTTATCATTGATCACAAATATGATTCTATGATGTTAAGCATCACTGGCATTCCCTATGACCTAGTAAAAATACCTGTAAAGCGGTTAAAAAATAGATATACAAAGATTACAGCTGTTTTGAAAGAAAGACTCTTAACATATATGCAACCCGGAACGGTGTCTTTGATTATGGAAAAAAGCGAAAGAGGTGTTCTAATTCTAAAATCCAAAGAAAACAACGACACCCAATTATGGAGGAAGGCCAATTAGCAATATCGGCCTTCCTCGGTTGCCGGCTGCTTTCCTCCGGCCAAGCCATAATGCACTGGACCATTGGTAAACCTGCCAAGCTGTGGGAACGCGGTAGATAAAAATTAAGATTATTTAGTCCTGTCTGCATTATTTGTAAACCGGTCCAATAAATCAGTAATCACTTCCTTTTCTTTTTGTAAATGTTCAATAATTACATACCTATCCGCGGCGTACAGTTCAGCACTGGAAGTTTGCAAAGGAACCGGTACCACTATCTCTTTACTATTTGACCTAACACCAGTATACTTTACATCTCCCAGTAATAGTCTGAATGTTTTTTTTTGTTTATTATGTCCACTCATATTGATTATTTTTTTGTTATTCTAAGGTAGTAACATTCAGAAATGTTTGGAAGGGACAAATGTCCCATTTTTCGTTAAAATACCCGGAGCTATGGAAATTCAACTATCACTTGTTCATCTCATTCATTCTTCTGTTTAATGGTCTGGCAGAAAACCATTTAAATATCAGCATGTTGTAAAATTAGTGATTTAGATGTGGAGGTGAATTATGAAGGTATTATTGGTTGACGATAACAAAGAAATTTTAGAGATTTTGACAATGATTATTGAAGAAGACGGTCATCAGGTAACACCTGTAAAGAATGGTGATTAATTTTTATAGGTCGGTAGAGAATTCTAAGCCAGACTTGGTTTTACTAGATATTATGCTTGGCAAACACGATGGAAGGCAATTATGTGCTAGCCTCAAAGCCGATAAAAAAAATGTCATATCCCAATTGTGATGATTTCAGCAAGTGACGCACTTCAGTCCCTTGGAAAAATGAAATGCGAAGCAAACGGATTTATTGCTAAGCCATTTAATATTCAACACGTATGTAATATTGTGAATGGTTTTGCAAGGAAGTTATAATCGCTTATCACGTTGTAACCGGTAATATTCGATAATCCTGTGTTGCAAAATCCCACGCTTCTCAGCAATTTTTTGAATCTGGATATCTGCTCCTTTTAATCCTTCTGCCGGATTTAGGACTTTGATTTTAATATACCAGCCAAGTTCAAGCTCTTTAGAGCCGTAATATTTTTCAAACTCTTCTGGCGAAAACCATTCTTTAGTGGTGCTATCAAATAGCCAAAAGTTTTCCCTTTGGGCCTGGACTACCAGATTCCCTAATGCAACTTTGTTGGTTGCGGCTATTTGTTCCTTAATTGCCATGATACAAAGTACAGAAGAATTGGGAAGAAAATCAAGTATTATACTAATTTATTTAGTAATTATTTCAGTGTTGAACTTTCTGAGCTTGCCGATATTTAAAAACAGCGCAGAAGTGACTAAAAATACCAATTAAAGGATTTTAAATTCGGCAAACTCACTTGCAACAGCCTCAGTTTGGAAAAATATCCCTAACATTGGGGATATTTATGTATCAGTAAATTATGAATGACAGATTACTTTAATTCTTCGGATGCGGACCTGGTGGTTTTGCTGAGTAATGGTAGTCACGAGGCCTTTACTATTCTTCATGAACGATATTTTGGTTTGCTGTACAGACATGCATTTCACAGGTTTACAGCACTTAAAAGTAAGGAAGAAGTTGAAGATGTTATTCAGGATTTGTTTATCAAACTTTGGGAGAAACGTGCCAGTTTAGATCCTGCAGCTAGTCTTAAAGCTTATTTGTATACCAGTTTAAAAAATCGCATTTTAAATGACCTGGCTAAACAAAAAATTCAGCAACGATATTTAGATA
>Ga0247815_10002732_pt1 | contig 12929 bp, 8 predicted proteins | sample UWRJL194509B1_FD_181014 | JGI IMG/M metagenome (GOLD analysis project Ga0247815, IMG submission 181014) | Plant litter microbial communities from Arlington Agricultural Research Station in Wisconsin, United States - UWRJ-L194-509B-1 | ecosystem: Environmental > Terrestrial > Plant litter >... | reverse complement strand
CCCACCCGAGGCCGACGAATATCCACCAACGGCACCGACACCATAATGGCAAATTCCGATTACAACAAACGGGGCGGCGGCTCCTTCAATACCGTCGCGTACCTGGCCGCCGACATGTCCGAAGACGACGCGCAGCTGACGTACGGCTTCGCGCGCTCGAACGGTCAGCCGATCAATGCCGGCGACGCGCTGCTGGTCGACGACGAGATCATGTCGGTCGTGTCGGTCGCCGGCAAAGTGATTACCGTTGCGCGCGGCTGCGCAGACACCGTGCCGGCGCGCCACTATGTCCCGGCCGTGGCCTGGGTGATCGCGCGCAACGTCGGCAGCGACCGCAAGGAGTACGGGGCCGGCGAAACCGTTACCGCGAAAGCGTCGCCCACCACCATCGGCGGCGGCGAACTGCCGGTCGAGAACTCGAAGCCGATGCCCGTCGAATTCAACTGGCGTTTCTTCCGGCCGTACCCGCCTGGCGCGATGATGGCGAACGGCGCACGCTGGCACACGCCTGCAGTGATCGACGACACCTGGCCGAGCCTGGCGCTGGCATGGACGCACCGCGACCGCGCACTGCAGGCCGATAAGCTGGTGGGCCACGACGAACCGAGTATCGGCCCCGAGCCTGGCACGACATACACCATGCGCGTGTTCAACGCTGCCGGCGACCTGGTGCGCACCGAGGGCGGCCTGGCCGGCACCTCGTTCGACTACGGCCGCGCGCAGGCGCTGCATGACATGGGCTATCCGACCGCCACCTATTCCGGCACCGTGCGGTTCGCCGCCGAGCGTGACGGCTTTGCGTCGTGGCAGGATTACGAGATCGAATTCGCGGTCGTGCCGATGGCCGAGATCCCGTCCAACTTCATGCCGTTCCTGTCGGCCGCCATCGAGTCGCCGTATGTCCTGAACCTGCGCGCGGGCCAAGGCTCGGGCAATTTCTCGATGACCGTGGCGGCGCGCCCGATGGATCGGCAAAGCGATCGCTTCGGCATGCTGGTGAACACTGCCGTGGTCGACGGCGAACCGACCTCACCGTACACGCCCTGGCTGGCCACGCGGTTTATCCTGCGCGAACTGGAAACCACGATCACCATCGGCGCCAACTCGCGCACGGACGGCGTGGCCATCGACAGCAGCATGGTCGGCCGCCTGGCCATGATGGGCACCGAGATCATGCAGATCACCGCCGTGCAGCCGGACTTCGTGACGGTGCGACGCGGCTGTCTCGATTCGATCCCGTTCACGCACATGGCCACCACGCGGCTGTGGATTGTCGAGGGCTTCTCGATCCACGACACGGTGGCCTATCCGGTCGGCACCGATCAGGAATACCGCACGCCGCCTGTCCTGTACGGCCCGCCTGTCGACCCTGCGACGCTGCCGGTCTACCGCGCGCCGTTCGTCGGCCGTGCCGGCATGCCCTACGCACCGGGCCGCATCGTGGTCAACAATCGGCCGTGGTTCGAGGAAGCGACGGCGACCAGTGCCGGCGTGGCATTTAGCTGGGCGCGGCGCAACCGCATCACGCAAGGCGATACCGTCCTCGATCACACATCGCCGGACGTCGAGCCTGAAGCTGGCCAGGTGACGCGCCTGCAGTTCTACTACCAGACGCCGGCAGCTGCTGAAGGCGAGCCACCCGTCAATCACACCTTGCGCCTGGTCGACGTGCCCGGCACCTCGTATGTCTACCCGTACGACCTGGCCCTGCTCGATGGCGAAGCGGCAGGCCTGGCGACCGGCGTGTGCGGCACGGTGGTGATCCACGTCTTCCTGCAGGCCGTCCTCGGCAGCACCGGTTCGTGGCAGGGCTACACGATCCCGCTGCGCGTTCCCTCCTACCCTTGCGACTGACATCAATGGCAAATAGCGATTACAAAGGCAACACGCCGACAAACCAATTTGCGCCGCTGGCCACCCTCGGCAAGCCGCTCGAATATCTCGACCGCATCATGCAGCTGGGCCGCGCCAATTTCCCGCGCACCGACTCGCTGCAGGTGGGCATGGCCGCGCTGGTCGACGACGAGTTCATGCGCGTGACCGGCCTGGCACCTGGCACGGTTGCGGTGGCGCGCGGCACGGCCGACACGGTGCCCGCCCGGCACGAGACGAACGCGCTGGTCTGGTTCATCAACACGTCGGTGGTCGGCAGCGACCGCAAGGAATACTCGGCCGGCGAAACGCTGTCGGTGAAGTATTCCCCGTTCACGATTGGCGGCGGCCCGCTGCCGGTGCAAATGAGCGAGATCGACGTCGTGACCTACGACTGGCGTTTCTACCGGCCGTATCCGCCAGGCCAGATGCGCGTGAGTGGCGCGCGCTGGTTCGAGCAGCATCACCTGGCCGCCGACAACCCGATCATGCTGCTGACCTGGGCGCACCGCGACCGGCTGCTGGAAGCGGATCAGCTGGTCGACCACGACGAGCCGGACATCGGCCCCGAGCCTGGCACGAGCTACACCGTGCGGATCTACGACGACAAGGACGTGCTGCTGCGCACCGAGGCCGGCATCATGGCCGAGCATCACGACCGATGGGGCACGCCGATCCCGTCCGCGTGGGCGTACACCTGGCGGCAGGCGATGGTGGACTTCGGGTTCGATCAGCCGACGCAAAGCGAAATGATGAAGCGGGGGAAACTGACGCTGTTCTCCACGCGCGACGGCTTCGACTCGTGGCAAGGATACGAGATCAATTTCGATCTGAACACGCAGGGCACGTTCATCCGTGTGGCGCAAGCAGCCGAGATCACAGCACAGGCGCCAGGAGACGATCCAGACGGTGAGGGTGGCACACCCCCATTGACGGGTGCGTTCGTGGCGCAGGCGGCCGGTATCGCGGCCCAGCGGCCATCCGCGCTTGACGACGGTGGCACAATCGTCGACGGCGTGTATGTCGGCAGCATCCGCGAAGGCGCTGGCCAGGAAACATCGTTCTATACGCCGCTCAACCGCAACCTGTTTGAAGCGCCGTACGCGTTCCTGCTGAAGATCGACCGCAGCCTGGCGCCGCGCCTGATTACCGTGACGGCGCGCCCGAGCGACAGGCTGACGGACGGCCACGACGTTTTCACGCGGTACGACTATCCGCAGGGCACCGGCCAGCTGCTGCCGTTCAACAACGTCATGGGGCCAGGCTGGACTCCGTGGCTGACCCTGGCCACCGGTATCACGCAGCTGCAGAACGAGATCGCCGTCGACCGCACCTCCTTTGCAGATGGCGTCTCGCTGTCCGATGTGCAGGTGGGCCAGGTCGCGCTGATCGACGCCGAGGTCGTGCGCGTCGACGCGAAGGGTGAGGGTACGATCACGCTGGCGCGCGGCTGCTATGACACGATCCCCGGCGCGCATCGAGCGGCGGCGCGCGTCTGGTTCTTCGAGGCTGGCGCCGGCAACGACCCGACCGCTTATCCGCTGCGCGCCTCGGCGAACAACGCGGTGGGCGCGGCCATCGACGTCAAGGTCGTGCCGGCTGTCTTCGGGCCGCCGCTGCCGCTGTCCGAGGTGCCCACGGATCGCCTCGACTTCGCGCGCCGCGTCGAGCGGCCGTACCCGCCAGGCCAGGTTCTCGTGAACGGCAATCGCTGGTTCATGGGCGCGGTAATGCGCAAGGACAGCGGCCCGGCCGTCATCACATGGGTGCATCGCAACCGCATCACGCAGGCCTCGAACGTGGTCGATCACCTGGCCGCCGACCGCGCGCCTGAAGACGGCACGAAGTACGAACTGGAAATGTATATCGTGGTCGTGCCGAAGGCGCCGGCCCAGCCGTACCGCGTCGACATTCGCAAGGTCATCGTCGACGGCCTGCGCTTCGAGTACACCTGGGAAATGGCGCAGCAGGACGGATACCGCGCCGGCTATGCGCTGGGCGCCTGCGGCAGTGTCACGGTCGGCATGACGTTGACGACGATTCGCGGCGAGTTCCGCGCGTGGCAAAGCTACGTGATCCCGATGTCCCTGCCGTCCTACACCTGCCCGCCAGGTCAGCAGGGCGGTGGTGGCCAGCTGCCCGGATCTGGCGGTGGAAGTGGGGGCGGCGGTAACGGCAGCACGGGCGGCGGTGGCGGATACAATCCGGGCGACGGGCCGAAAGACCCCATCGACAACGGTGGAGGCGATAATGGCGCTGGCCCACCGCCGCCCGTGCTGCCGCCGATTGAATGGCCAGATCCTGTCGAACCGCCAGTGACCCCTGACCCTGAAGATCCGAACCCGGAACTGGCGGCGCACTGGGATTTGAACTGGGATCGTCACTGGGACGCCTACAACAAAGACAACCAAGGAGATTGATAAATGCCACGTCATGAAACAAGCCGATTCCAACTGTCGTTCGGCTGGCTACGAGGGGAAGACTGGTGGGGCGATCCGGTATCGCAGAACTTCGTTTTAACGGACATGCTGATGCACCCGTTTGTGAAGTCGATGACGCAGACGTCGCCACCTCCGGGTGTCGTGATCGGCGATCAGTTCATCGTGCCGGTGGGCGCCGAAGGCGACTGGCTCGGCCACGACAACGCGCTGGTGATGCTGTCCGAAAACGGCTGGATCTACTTCATGCCTGGCCGGCCAGGTGTGCGCGTGCGGGTCGACAGTCCCGGCATGTGGATCTGGTGGGACGGCACGACCTGGCTCGACGAGGGCAAGGATAGCGTCGACCCGCAGCCGCTGCTGGGCACGCGCTACGACGTGACCGTGTTCGTCGGCTACGAGGCCGAGGCCGGCGAGACGGTGCTGGGCTTCACGATCCCCGAGCCGATGACGATGCCGGCGAACGCAGTCGGATCTGTCGGCCGCTCGCTCGCGGCGCCGGTCGGCATTCACCGGCTGCTGTTGAAACGGAATGGCGCGGACATCGGCACCGTCACGTTTATTCCGGGCAGCGTGCGCGCGATCTTCGACGTGCCCGCCGACCGCGTGTTCGCTGCAGGCGACATGCTGACAGCCACCTTGACCGACGAGCCTGCACTGGGCTTTGCGGTCTACAGCGCGACGCTGCGCTTAATTCTTCCTACGGTGACACCATGATCCATATCGACGGCTTCGAGCAATTCCGCAACGACGGCGCCCTGTCCTCTTCACTCGTGCGGGCCGACTACCTGCCCGGCCCGTATGCGATTACTGCGGTGGCCGGCCGTGGCCGCCTGGCCGCTGCGACAGCACTGTCCGGAAAGAACATCACGCTCACCCGCAAGCACCCTTTTACCGGCGCGCAGTTTAGCGTCGGCTTCGCGTTCACGTTCATCGCGCGCGGCGCCCTGGCCACCGTCACGCTGGGCGAGAACAAGTACACGCTTTGGCTCGATGCGAATGACGGCCTGGCCCGGATCAACGACACGCGCGGCGGCGCGCTGCCGACGATCACGCGCTGGTATTACTACGAGATCGAGGTGGATCGAGCAGCTGGCGTCATGCGCCTGTTCATCAACAACCGCCTCGACATCGAGCATCCGATTACTGCCGACCTGGCCGGACTGACCGAGGCATCCGTCACGCTGGGCTGGCGCGCGCCGAGCGAGTTCCGACCGCCCGACCGCGTAGACGGCGACAACCAATACTGGGACAACGACGACGCGGTGAAAACGTTCGACGACCTGTACCTGCGCGACGGCGATCACATCGGCCCGCTGATGGTGTCGACCAGGTTCCCGACGAACGACAAACACGTCGAATGGTTCCTCGCTGCCACGGGCGGATCGCACTCGGCATCGCTGGCCCTGCAGCCGCCGAAGCCCCTCGATAACTATGTGGCGTCGGATACAATCGGTCAGGAGGAACGGTTCAACTCCGGGCAGGAACTGGCCAACGACAATCCCGTCATCGCTACCGGCGTTCTCGTGCTGGCGCGCAAGTCGCCCTCGCTCGATGCAAAGCTGGGCGTGTTCATCGGTGGCCAGGCCGGCGCCGCGCTGCGGGAAGACGACCGCACGCTCGAATCGGAGTGGCGCACGCAGTATGTGTGCTTCGAGCAGGTTCCAGGCGACACCGTGATCGGCGTGAAGCAAGCCGACTTCGGATTCAATGTTTCATCAACTTAAAGGGCAGCAGCAATGACACTCAAACATATCGACGGCTTCGACCAGTATCGAGGCCAAACCGGCGCCGCGCTTTTGAACGCGCTGGCGTCTGCCGGCTACGCCGTGACGAACGGACTGGCGCTGGCCGATGGCCGCAAGGTCGGCACCCTGGCGCTGGAACTGCAGGTGTCACCTGGCGCTGGCGGCGCATCGTGGTCGAGCCGCAACACGGCAGCGAAGGCTGACCTGCACGCGGTCGCCGCCAACACGGCCGGGCGCTTCGTCGCGGTCGGTGACAACGGCACGGGCGTCACGTCGACGGACGGCCTGACCTGGGCCTCGCTGGTGATGGGCCTGGCCGCCAATCTGCGCGGCATCAAATGCCATGCCGGCACCTTTATCGCCGTGGGCGCCACCGGCGCGATCCTGCGCTCGACTGATGGCCAGGCCTGGTCGATCCGCACGCCGCCGAACTCCACCGTGAACCTGGCCGATGTCGAATGGGGCGATGGCCGCTGGGTGGCGGTCGGTTCGCTCGGCAGTGCCGGCGCCATCTTCACGTCACTCGATGACGGCCTGACCTGGGACAACGTGACCGAGAACCCTGGCGCTGCTGGCAATCTGTGCGTACGCTACGGCGCGTCCTGGGTGGTGGGCGGTATCGGTGGCCAGGTGCTGCGCTCGACGAACGGCACGGCATACACGGCCGGCGTTTTCAACGCTGCCACCGACGTCAACGATGTGGCGTTCGACAATGGATCGTGGCTGGCGGTCACAGCGCGCGACGTACGGCGTTCAAACGATGCAGGTGCCACCTGGGCACTGGCGGCGGGCGCCGTGGCCGCTACGGGCGTTCTGCGGGCTATTGGCGTGGCCGCTGGTCGCTGGATCATCGGTGGCGATTCCGCGCAGCTGTACATGAGCGACGACACGATCACCTGGACGGCCCCCGCGTTCAACGGTGGCGCCGGCCGCATCATCTACGACCTGACGCCGACGAGCGGGGCCAGCGCCGGCTGGTGCTTGGTGGGCGCGAAGACTGCCGGCGCGAGCGGCACGGCCATGATCTTCGTTTCGCTGTCGCCGCCGACAATCGTGCGTCGAAGTTTCGCGTCGACCAGCAATGTCGTCGTGATCGGTTTTGCGCACAGCGCCACCGCGCGCGGCCGGATCTTCAGTATCGAGGGACTGCTGGACGTCGACTGGCCGGCCGGTATCTCGATCCTCGGTCAAGCCGGCATCAGCACGCCGATCCGCAACACCTGGTATTACTACGAGATCGTGATCGACAAGACGGCCAACACCGTCACGCTGTTCGTCAACGACACGCTCGATCTGACCGTCGCGCTGCCGGGCGCCGCCGCCGCGATGACGACTTACGCGCTGGCGTGGCAGGCCGAGAACGGCGCCGTGGCCAAGATCGACGACGTGTACCTGCTCGATGCCACGACGGACAACGGCGCCGCGCTGGTGACGCGCCTGAAGCCGATCAGCATTGCGCTGCGCCTGCCGGACACCGACGTCGATGTGAACTGGGAACCGTCTGCCGAGGGCGCGCACTGGCCGCTGGTGGGCACGCTGCCACCGTCGACCGGCAGCTATGTGTCGTCTGCCACGCCAGGCCAGCAGGATCTGTACAAGTCGACGACACCGCTGCCCGAGGGCGCCGGCACGGCCGAGTCGCCTATCATTGCGGTCGGACTGGTGGCGCTGGCGCAAAAGAGCGATCTGGATGCACGGCAGCTGGGCCTGGTGATCGGCGCCACCGGCAACCAGTCCGAGGTGATTGACGAGGTGCTGTCGATCACGCCCGAGTATAGTTCTGCGGTATTTGAAAAAGCGCCAGGCAATGTCGCCTGGACACCGACCAACGTTATCGACACACCGTTCGGCGTCGCCGTTCGGCCTTCATAAAGGACTGCTGCAATGACCATGCTTATCACTGATGGCTTTGACCATTACACCACCGCCGCCGACACCGTGGCCAACATCACGACCTACCTGCAGGCGGCCGGCTATGTCGTGAATAATGCGACCGCTGCCACCTTCGGGATCGTCGCTGGCCAGGACGCCGGCTCACTGGCGCTGCGCATGAACATCGTGGCCGCGTCTGCCACCCCGCCCTCGGTCAGCCGCACCGTTACAACGCCCGGCACGCTGGTCGTATTCGGCTTCTCGTTCAAAGGTACGCAAGCTCGTTTGCGTTTCGCACGCATTGCTGGTGTGGTCGATCTGGACTGGGACGCGGCCACAGGCAAGATGAAAGTCGGTTCGACGATGGGCACCGACGTCATCATCCTGAACGCGTACTGGTACATCGAGATCGAGGTCGACAAGGCATTGAACGAGGTGCGTGTGTGGGCAAACGACACCCTGCAGCTGACGGTGCCGCTGGCCGGTGGCGTCGGCAATACCTACACGATCACATGGGGCATGTCGGCATCGAGCGCCACGGCCGCCACGATGGAGATCGACGACGTGTACGTGCTGGACAACAACGGCGGCGTCAACGTCGCGCGCACTGGCCCGCTGCAGATGATTACCCGCGCGCCGACGAGCGACGTAGTGACGCAGTGGACACCTGTGGGGGCAACTGGCACGCACGCCAGCATCCTTGCGCAGCTGTCACCGGGCGCAGTCAATGCGCCGTACCTGCAGGCGAACGTCGACGGCAAGACTGACAAGTTCACCTCGAACAATGTCCTGCCTAACGCCAACAAGATTTTCTCGGTCGCGCTGGTGGCGTACGCGCGCAAGGGCGACCTGGACAATCGCAACCTCGGGCTGCTGATCGACACGGGCACCAACACATCGGAACTGCCTGTACCGTTGACCACCGGATTCCTGTACCAGCAGGCTATGTTCGAGAAAGCGCCGGGCGGCGCCGACTGGACGCAGAACACTGTCGAGTCGTCGCAACTCGGCATCGTCGCACGCTAAGGGGCAGGCAATGAGTCTTCAATCAATCGAGTCATTCATCGCGTTTCCCGCCACGACGGGCGACGACACATTCACGACCGCAAACACGGCACTGATTAATTCGACCAGTGCGAATTTGCGCCTGGCGGGTTACGATATTCTTACAGCGTCGAACGCGTCTGCAGCGACCAGCGGCGGATGGGTTACGCGGGCTGATCCTGTAAGCCCTGAGCGCGTGGCATTGACGCATTCGTCAGCGGCTACCACGGGCGTGTCTACGGGCTTCACTGCCGGTATTAGAAAAAATATCGGCACACCTGCATCGACTGTGCTCGGTGGATTCAGTCTTTTCGTGCCGGCAGGGTACGTGCGCAGTACGTCGCCAAACGCGACTTCTATTTTCCGGGTCACGGCGACAGATCCAAGCGTGAGCGCATGGGCGTCCGATGCCGCGCCTAGCTACACGCCTGGAACAGCCATTGAAGTGTTCCGGGTTGGTACGGATATGAAAGTTCGATACGGCGGCGATGCCCCGCTTTCAAGCAAGGAATTAGCTATCGGTCGCATTAACTATCTCGAATACAGCATTTCAGCGAACGAGGTGAAAGTGTGGCTTGATGACGTACTCGTGCTGCAAAAAGTAATCAGCGTGACGCGGCGCGCAATTGCGATTTGTGCGTACAACTACGCCGGCACCGGATTGGCCAATGCCGCAGGGCGGTGGGCAGTGGGCAACTGGTACAACCTGCTCGATGACGGCGTGGCACCGAACACGCGCCTGGGGGCCGCCACGAGGGTGATCGGCACGCGCCCATCCAGCGATATTGTGGCGCAATTTGCGCGCCCCCAAAGTGCCCCATCGAACGCCGCAGTGGCCGGCCAGAATCTCGTGGTCGATCCGCCGAACTTGCTGCAATCCGCGTCGGTCGGCGCGACTGATATTTACGCAGGCATCGACACCGCGACGCGCGACGCGGCTGTAGTGCATGCTGTCGCTGTCAAAGTAATGGCTGCAAACTTTGACATCGCCGCGCATTCTGTCCAGCCAGTGATTCGCACTGCGACAGGAACTGAAGCGGCAAGCAGCGGCGGCAGTTCGTTTGTGCTGCCAGCTGATGCCGTATTCCGCCCGGTTCTCAACGTCGCCACGGTCAACCCTGACACGGGCCTGCCATTTACGCCGTCCGAGGCTGCGTTCACGCAATTCGGCATGCGCGTCACCAGCTAGGTCGGACATGGCCAACATCGTCGGAGTCACATCAACCATCCGCGAATCGCTGATCGCGCGACAGCCATTGCCGCCCGCTGTTGTTGCGCAGGCAGTGACTGAAAAACTTATCTCCGAAAAGGTGGGCATTAAAGCGTCGACGGTCGTGCGCGAAGTTCTGATTACAAAGCCGATGGTAAGTGTCGAAAGCGTCGTGCGTGAAACATTGGAGATTTTGCCAAACGACCCTGTACGGCTGGCGCACGTTGCGGCTGGCCTGGTGCAGCAGGTGGCCATGCGTGTACTGCGCGCGCCGCCGTCGACCGTGAAGGGGGAGAACATCGCGGCCACGCTGCGCCAGGTCGTTGCACAGCGGACGTCACGGCCGGCGCCGCGCAGCATCGAGCAGGTGGCCACGCTGCACAACCTGGTCGCCATGCGGCGCATCACTGCCGGCATCACGCACAGCGTTACGTCGACGTCGACCTTGCGCATGATCGTCGCGCAGTCGAAGGCCCAGGCCTACATTCCGCAGTCCGGCGTGTACGTGACGGGCCTGCGCCGGATCAGCGCGCATCACCGCGTCACGATTCCTGCAGGTGACATTCGCACGCCGATCCAGGCCGGCCAGCTGCTGCAGGTGATCTCGATCTCGCGGCGCGTGGCGGCCGTCACGACCGACGTGTTTGCCGGCACGCTGGTGATGCAGGTGGCGCTGGCCAGGGACAAGACGCCGCCGCATTCGATGACACAGGCGGCCACGCTGCGCCAGGTCGTCGCACAGCAGCGCACCGTCACGCCAGTGGGCATTGACGACCGCGTGTCGACGCTGCAGGAGATCGTGGCGCTGGGCCGCGCGCCGCTGCCGTACATCGGCATGGTGCATGCTGCAGGGCTGCGCCAGGTCGTCGCACAGCATCGGGTGATGGTGGTGGCGCCGTCGCCGGCAATCGTGGCGCAGGCGGCCCAGGTCGTCGCGCAGCACCGCTACACGATCCCGCCCGCGTACCTGCTCGGATGGCGCGTGCCGGGCCTGAAACAGATCGTGGCCATGCATCGAGCGGCAAGTCTGCTGCGCAGCGATCTCACGGTCGGTTCGCTGGCGCGCGTGATGGCGCTGGGCCGCGTGATGCCGTTGCCGCCTGACGTCATCGACCCGTCTGTCGGTCGCCACGTCGCGCGCCTGGCGCAAGTCACCGCGCAGCACCGCGACACGCAGCCGCCGAGCCAGGCAGGGCGCCGGTTGTTTGTCAGCGGCGTCACCGAGGCGCTGGTGGCCGGCGATAAGTTCGAGCCGGTGGCGCCGCCCGTCGAAGACGATAGCGTACTGACCGTCCTGGCACTGCAGGCGCTGGTGGTGATCGAGGATGCGGACTGGGAACCCGTGTCGCGGTTGAACGTGCTGCAGGCACTGCAGGTGGTGCTGGTGGGCGACAACCACGGCTGGACTGATCCTGTGGTGCCGACGTCCGAGATCTCGGTCGAGCAGGTGCTGCAGGCGCTGGTGGTGGGCGACCAGTTCGCAGATCCTGCGCAGCCGCTGTCCCGCGTCGAGGTGTCGATGCTGGGCCAGGCGATCACGGTGGCCGATCACTTTGTCGACCCGATGACGCCGCAGTCGGCGGTGCTGGCGCGCCAGGTGCTGCAGGCGGTGGTGGTGGGCGCCGAGTATCCAGCTGCGGGCGTTCCGCAGTCGGCGGTGGTGGCGCGCCAGGTGCTGCAGGCGCTGGTGGTGGGCGCGGATTATCCGGGTGCCGGCGAGGCGCAATCCGAGGTGCGGGTGGCCGAGGTGGCGCAGCAGGTGGTGCTGCCGGATAAGCTGTCGGTCGGTCTGCCGGTACGAACCGGTGCCAGGCCGATAGTTTCCGTCACCATATCTTGATCCGGGCCGAGGGTATAATTCCCTCGGCTTTTCTTTTATCAACCTACAACCCAGGGGAACATCATGACGTCACCTGACCCATCGCCCGCAGTGCCACCCGCACCAGCACCGTCGCCGCACTTACATGTAATCGCAGAACCTGACAGGAGAAACCCCGTAATGCGCTTTGATCCCACCATCAATATCCCGACGATCATCGCCCTCGCCACGCTCACCGTTACCGTTACCGGGTTCGGCGTGGGGCTGTACAGCACGCTCGACAAACGCCAGATGGCGAGCGAATTTGCACTCGTCAGCCAGTCAGCACGTATCGACAAAATCGAAACGTCGCTCGTCAAATTGCAAGCCGACCAGGCTGCACAAAACACCGTCCTGCGCACCGAAACAAAAGCGGATATTCGTGAGATCAAAGACCTGTTTGATCGCTTCGTTTATCCCGGCCCGCGCGCACCACAATCCCGCCTTAAAGAATGGAGCAAATAATGGCCACACCTCGCGGCATCCGTAACAACAATCCCGGCAATATCCGCATCGGCAACAAGTGGCAAGGCCTCGTGACGAAGTACGAGCAGACCGACAAAGAGTTCGACCAGTTCACCGATCCGACATGGGGTATCCGCGCCCTGGCCGCGCTGCTGGTGAACTACCAGGACAAGTACAACCTGCGCACCGTTCGCCAAGTCATCAACCGCTGGGCACCGCCTGTCGAAAACAACACCACCGCGTACATCAACCAGGTCGCAAAAGCCATCGGCGTCAAGCCCGATGATCCGCTCGATCTGCATCGCTTCGAGACGCTGCGCCCGATGGTCGAGGCAATCATTCGCCACGAGAACGGCCCCGGCCCGATGTCCACCTTGAACAGCTGGTACGACAAGGCGACCATCGAGACGGGCCTGCAGCGC
>Ga0247815_10002731_pt1 | contig 12932 bp, 12 predicted proteins | sample UWRJL194509B1_FD_181014 | JGI IMG/M metagenome (GOLD analysis project Ga0247815, IMG submission 181014) | Plant litter microbial communities from Arlington Agricultural Research Station in Wisconsin, United States - UWRJ-L194-509B-1 | ecosystem: Environmental > Terrestrial > Plant litter >... | reverse complement strand
ACGCCAGCAGCGATTTGAGCGCGGCGATCTGCTCGGTTCTCAGCGCGGCGATCTGGTCCTGGCGCAGCGCCTGTTCGTTGGCGGTGGTCATCGCGGCCATCTGGCTGGTGCTCAGCGCGGCGACCTGCTCGACGGTGAGCGCCACGATCTGGGCGCTGCCCAGCAGCGCGAAGTCGCGCGTTTCGATCGCGGCGACCTGGGCGGTGGTGAGCTGGCTGATCATGCCGGTGCTCAGCGCGGCCACTTGGGCCGTGGTCAGCAGGATCACCTGATCGGTGGTCAACGCCACGATCTGTTCCGCCGTCAGCGCGGCCAACTGGGCGCTGGTCAGGGCCACCAGGTCCTTGGTGTCGAGCGATACCAGTTGCTCGGTGGTGAGTCCCTGGATTTGCTGGGTGGTCAGCGGCAACAGCGATTTGAGCGCGGAGATCTGCTCGGTGCTCAACGCCGCCAGTTGCTCCGGGCGCAGCGCGCGGGTGGCGTCGCTGCTCAGCGAGGCGACCTGGTTGGTGCTCAGCGCCAGCAATTGATCAGAGCTGAGCGTGCGGATCTGGACCGAGGTCAGCGCGGCGAGGTCGCGCGTTTCGATGGCCTGCACCTGCGACGTGGTCAGTTGGCTGATCATGTTGGTGGTCAGCGTCGCCACCTGGTCGGTGCCCAGGCCGATGATCTGGTCGGAACCGAGCGCGGCCACCTGCTCGGCGTTGAGCGCGGCCAGCTGGGCGCTGGTCAGGGCGGCGATGGTCTTGGTGGCGAGCGCGGCGATATGGTCGGTGGTGAGGCCGCCGATCTGGACCGAGTTCAGCACCGCGAGCGAACTCAGCGCGACGATCTGGTCGGTGCTGAGCGCCCTCAACTGGGCGGCGCTCAGCGCGGCGATTTCGTTGCTGCGCAGCGCGTGCGCCTGGTCGGTGCTCAGGCCCGCCAACTGGATGTCGGTCAGCGCGGCGATCTGGCGGCTGCTCAGCCAGATCAGGTCGCGGGTCTCGATCGCGGCGAACTGCTCGCTGGTCAGCGCCGCCAGCGAGGCGGTGGCCAGCGCGCTCACCTGCAGCGTGCTCAACTGCGCGATCTGGTCGGTGGTGACGGTGGAAAGCTGGGTCACGGTCAGGGCGTTGATCTGGCTGGTGGTCAGTTGCTGCAGCGCGGTCGACGACAGCGACAACAACTGCTCGGAGGTCAGCACGGCGACGGCGCGGGTGTTGATCGAGGCGATCTGCTGGGCGGTCAGCGCGGCGAGCTGGTCGGTGGTCAGGTTGACGATCTGGTCGGTGCCGATGCTGTTGATCTGCGAAACCAGCAGCGCGCGCACGTCGCGCGTTTCCAGCGCGGCGAACTGCGCCTGCGTCAGCGCGTTGAGCTGGCGCGTGGTCAAGGCGCTCATTTCCGCCGTGGACAGCGCCACCATCTGGTCGGTGTTGAGGACCCGGACCTGGGCGGTGCCGAGCGCCGCGAGCTGGGTATTGGTCAAGGCCGGGATGCCGTCGGTGGTGATGCCGGTCACGCCTGCCAGGCTGAGCTGCGAGATCTGTAGCGTGGTCAATACGCGCAGGTTGGCGGTGTTCAAGGCCGCGATCTGTTCGGAGCTGAAGGCCTGCATGTCTTCGGTCGTAAGCGTGGTGATCTGTTCCGTGGTCCAAGCGGCGATCTGGTCCGTGGTAAAGGTAGGTATTTGCGTCGACATTACAGGTTCTCCAGGCGAAGTCTCCATGATAGCGTGTAATTGCTACATGGAAACTACAAATCAATTTGTCGGCGATTGAATCTCGCTATGGTCCAAGGCCCGCTGGCCGAAGCGGCAAGCTTGCCGGTTTAGCGGGGGGAGGGCGCTGCGACCATGTGCGCGGCATCAGCCGCACGCGTTCAATGCCATCTAAAAACAGGTTTTGCACCGGCGTTCCCAGATACGGAAGCACCATCGCGATCACCAGCAAGCCCACACCCAGGGTGATCGGGAAGCCGATGCCGAACAAATTCAGTTGCGGCGCCGCGCGCGTCAACACGCCCAACGCCACGTTGGTAATCAACAACGCCCCGACGATGGGCAGCGACAGCTGCACGCCGGTGCTGAAAATCGCGCCGCCCCAGTCGGCCATCTGCTTGAAGCCGCCGCCGTAGACCGGCGTCGCCGAGATCGGCAGCGTGGAAAAACTCTCCACCAGCGCCGACAGCAACACCAGATGGGCGTCGACCGCCAGAAACGCCATCGTCGCCACCAGCGACAGGAACTGGCTGATGGCCGATGAGCGGCCACGGGTGTTGGGGTCGAAAAACGTCGCGAACCCGAGACCCATGGTCAGGCTGGAAATCTCTCCGGCCATCTCCACCGCCGCGAAAATGACGCGGATGGTGAAGCCCATCGCCGTGCCGATCAGCATTTCCTGCATCAGGATCAACAGTCCCGCCAGGGACATCGGATCGGCGGCCGGCGCCGCCGGCACCGCCGGCGCCACGATCAGCGCCAGCATCACGCCGAGGCTGACCTTGACGCTGGCCGGCACCGAAGCGTTGCCGAACAGCGGCGAGGCCGCGATCAGCGCCAGGATGCGGGTGAGCGGCCAGATCAAACCGGCGATCCACATATTGATATCGGCGGACGAGACGGTAATCATGAGGGTTGTTTCCCCACTGTTACATTTCCGCAAAGCATCAATTGGGACATTCTAAGCGAACTTTTTGGTTATTTGGAAACTGTTACATATTGTTAAAGTCACTATCCCACGAGCAGCGGGATACCGGTGAACACTTCGCGCATGTAGTCGAGCATCACCGACAGCATCCACGGCCCGGCGACCACCAGCGCGACGAAGATGCCGACCAGCTTGGGGATGAAGGACAGCGTCTGTTCATTGATCTGGGTGGCGGCCTGGAAGATGCTGACCACCAGGCCGATGCCCAGCGCCACCAGCAGCATCGGCGCGGCGATCATCAAGGTGATCTCCATCGCGTGGCGGCCCATCGTCATCACGCTTTCGGGCGTCATCGCGGCCTCCTAATAGAAGCTCTGGGCCAGCGACCCGAGCAATAATTGCCAGCCGTCCACCAGCACGAACAGCATCAGCTTGAACGGCAGCGAGATCACCGCCGGCGACATCATCATCATCCCCATCGACATCAGCACCGAGGCGACCACCATGTCGATGATCAGGAAGGGGATGAAGATGGCGAAGCCGATCTGGAACGCGGTTTTCAGCTCGCTGGTGACGAAGGCCGGCACCAATATCCGCAGCGGCACGTCCTCCGGCCCCTGCAGCGCCGGGCTGCGCGACAGTTTGACGAACAAGGCCAGGTCGGCCTGGCGGGTTTGCTTCATCATGAAGGCTTTCAACGGCGCCGCGCCCTTGTCCATCGCCTCGCCCATCTGCATCTTGCCTTCCTGCATGGGCAGGTAGGCTTCGGTGTAGATCTTGTCGAAGGTGGGGCCCATGACGAACAGCGTCAGGAACAGCGCCAGGCCGACGATCACCTGGTTGGGCGGCGCCGATTGCGTGCCCAGCGCCTGGCGAAGCAACGACAGCACGATGATGATGCGGGTGAACGCGGTCATCAGCAACAGCGCCGCCGGGATGAAGGTCAGCGCCGTCATCAACAGCATGGTCTGGATCGGCAGCGTGTAGTTGGTGCCGCCGCCCGGGGCCGGGGTCGAGGTCAGGGCCGGGATGCCGATGTTCGATTCGGCGCCGGCCAGCAGCGGCAGCGACAGCGCGGCGAGCATCAGGACGGATTTGACGGCCGTTGCCGGTGCGATGCCGGCCAGCTTATTTGCCATTGCGTTTTTCGATCGTTTGTTTGAACCATTCGGCGAAGTTGGCGCCGGGCGCCGCATTCGCCAGCCCGGCCGGCTGCGCCGCTTCGGCGCTGTCCTGGCGCGGCATGGTGGCCAGCGCGTTCATGCGGCCGGGCGAGGCGCCGACCACGATCCATTGTTCGCCGACTTCGACCACCAGGATGCGCTCGCGGGTGCCGACGCTGAGGCTGCCGACCAGCTTGACGTTGCTGTTGCCGCCGCCGAAGCCCTTCGGGCCGAAGCGCTTGACCAGCCAGGCCAGGCCCAGCATCAGCGCCAGCACGAACAGCAGCGCCAGGCTGGTGGATAGCAGGCCGCCGCCGGGGGCGCCGGTGGCGGCGGGCGGGGTGGGGATGGTCATGGCCAGCGGGCCGGGCGGCGTTGCCGCGATAGCCGGCGTGGCGGGGGCGGAAGCGGCTGCCGATGCTTCGGCGGCCGGCGTTTCGGCGGCCGCCGCCGGAGCAGGGGCCGTAGGCGCGGCGGCTGGAGTTTCCGCCGCCGTTGTCGCCGCCGTTGTCGTCGCGGTGGCGTGGCCGCCGCCGATGGTGCCCGACACGCTGCGCTGCGCCATCGCAGGCGCGGCGGCCAGGGCCGCCGCGAGGATCAAGCTGAGAGTCGGTCCGTGCTTCATTTATTCAATTTTCGTATGCGTTCGGAAGGCGTGATGATGTCGGTCAGGCGGATACCGAACTTGTCGTTCACCACCACCACCTCGCCCTGGGCGATCAGGCAGCCGTTGACCAGCACGTCCATCGGCTCGCCGGCCAGGCCGTCCAATTCCACCACCGAACCCTGCGCCAGTTGCAGCAGGTTCTTGATGGCGATCTTGGTGCGGCCCAGTTCGACCGTCAGCTGGACCGGGATGTCGAGGATGAAGTCGATATCGTTGTGCGTCTCGGTCTTGCTCGGGGTGCTGGAAAAGTCCTTGAACACGGCCGCGCTGGCCGCCTGGGACTGTTGTTTCTCCAGGGCCGCGGCTTCCGCCTGGGCCTGCTCGGCAATCGCCGCGCCCCATGGATCGTCGTCCATGGCCTGGTCGTCTTGATTATCCGACATTATTTCTCTCCTGTATCGCGGTCACCGGCGGCGTGTGCGCCGGCGTTATTTAATGTTATCGGCATTGGCGAGCAGTTTCTCCACCTTCAGCGCGTATTGGCCGTTCATGACCCCGTAGCTGCAATCCATCACCGGCACGCCGTCGACCGTGGCCGACAGCAGTTCCGGGATGCTCAGGGGGATGATGTCGCCCACCCGCATGTTCAGGATGTCGTCGAAATTGACCTTGGCCGTGCCCAGCGAGGCGACGATCTCGACCTCGGCGATCTGGATCTGCTGCGTCATCAGGCGGATCCAGCGCTTGTCCACTTCCAGCGCCTCGCCCTGCAGGCTGGAGGTCAGCGAATCGCGGATCGGCTCGATCATCGAGTACGGCATGCAGAAGTGGATCTGGCCGGACACCGATCCCAGCTCCACGGTGAAGGTCGACGCCACCACCACCTCGTTCGGGGTGGCGATGTTGGCGAACTGGGTGTTCATCTCGGAGCGGATGTATTCGAACTCGACCGGGTAGACCGGCTCCCACGACTTGGTGTAGGCCTCGAACACGATATCCAGGATGCGCAGGATGATGCGCTGCTCGGTCTGGGTGAAGTCGCGGCCCTCGACGCGGGTGTGGAAGCGGCCGTCGCCGCCGAACAGATTGTCCACCAGCAGGAACACCAGGCCCGGATCGAACACCATCAGCGCGGTGCCGCGCAGCGGCTTCATGTGCACCAGGTTCAGATTGGTCGGCACCACCAGGTTGCGGATGAATTCGGAATACTTGGACACCCGCACCGAACCGACCGAGACCTCGGCGCTGCGGCGCAGGAAGTTGAACAGGCCGACCCGCAGCAGGCGGGCGAAGCGCTCGTTGATAATCTCCAGCGTCGGCATGCGGCCGCGGACGATACGTTCCTGGGTGGCCAGGTTGTAGGTGCGGACTCCCGCGACGTCCTCTTGCTGCTGGACGTCGTCCTGATCGCCGTTGACGCCCTTTAGCAGGGCATCGACTTCTTCCTGGGAGAGAAAATTATCAGCCATGACGCTCTACTTACTGAATGATGAATGAGGTGAACAGCACATCTTCGATTTCCTGCGGCGTGCCGCGCTCCTCGAACGGATCCTTGAGCTGGGCGACGATTTCCTTGGCCAGCTGGATCTTGCCCTCCGGCGTGCTGATCTCGGCGGCGTGCTTGCTCGACAACAGCAACAGCATGCGGCTGCGCACCTTGGCCATGTTGTTCTTGATGTTTTCCTTCTCTTCCAGGCCGCCCACTTCCAGCGTGAACGCCACTTGCAGATACTGGTCCGCGCCGCTTTCGCCAGGTTGCAGGTTGACGGTGAACGGTTCCACCGGCACGTATTCCGGCGGGCCGACCGGCTTCTTGGCCTTCTTGCCTTTTTTCGCCGGCGCTTCGTCATGGTCTTCGCCGGCGTCGGCTTTGCCATGCAGGAAGAACCACGCCGCGCCGCCGCCGGCCGCGCCCAGCACCAGCACCACCGCGAGGATGATGATGATCAGTTTTTTGCTGCCGCCGCTCGCGGGGGCGTCAACTTTCTGATCGGCTTTCATTTTTGGGTTCGCTTTCAAAATAGCCCTTGCGTGGTGCGGAAGTGGATCATGACGCCATTATGTCATTATCAGTTGAGCCTGCGCGGATGGATACGCCGAAAAGAAGGACGTTCCGGGCACTGCTCGACGTTTCCCTAGTGTAACAGACAACAAAACCGGGAGGGCAGGGGTGCCGGTCCCGGTTGGCCTGGTGCGCGCCTTGCGTTTAGGCGAAGGTATCGACCGCGCCTTGCGGCACGCGGCGCGGCGGCGGTGCGGCGCGCTGCGGCTCGGCGTTGTTGCCGCCGTCGTTGCCGAAGCGTCCGCCGCGATTGTTGCCGCCGTTGCCATTACCGTTGCCGGCCTGGGCCGAAGCGGCTTGCTGGTTGAAACCGTTGTTCTGGTCCGACATGCCGGCCGAGACGGTGGCGCTGCCCAGCTGGATGCCGGCCTCGCTCATCATCTCCTTCAACCGCGGCAGGGCCGCTTCCAGCGCCTGGCGCACTTCCGGCGCGGCCGAGCTGAAGGCGGCGGTGGCCTGGTCCTTGTTGACGCTCAGCACGACTTGCAGCGGGCCGAGGTCGGGCGGGTTCAGTTCCATGGTGGCGCTCTGCTCGCCGCCGGCGGCCATGAAGACGATCTTCTGGCCCAGTTGCTGATCCCACGCCTGGGTGCCGACGCGGCTGCTGAGCTTGTCCGTCGGCACGGCGGTGGCGGCCTTGGCGATTTCCTGCGCGGCCTTGGCGGCGGTCGGCGCGATGGCGGCCGGCGCGGCCTCTTTCAGCGCGGCGGCGAAGTCGGTGGCGGCGGCGCCGGTCTTGCCGGCGGTGGCGGCGGCTGGTTGCTGCTCGGTTTGCTGTTCGCGGACTTGCGTCAGTTGTGGCTGGGTGTCGTCGGCGGTGGCGGCCTTGGTTTCGATGCGGTTGATGACGTCGGCGCCGGTTTTCAGCTCGGCGGCGATATCGGTCGGGTCGGCTTCGGCCGGCTGGTCGCCCAGCGGCGCGGCGGTCGGCTTGACGGCGGCGGTGGCGACCGGCGTGGTGCTGGCGATCACCGGTTTGGCGCCGCCGCCGGCGTCGGCCGAGGCCTTGGCGGCTGCCGCGGCGGCAGCGGTGGTCGCCGCATCGGCGGCCGCTTGCGCGGTGGCGCCGGCCTGGGCCAGCGTGGCTTTGAAGTCTTTGGCGGCATCGGTATCGGTGTCGACGCCGGCTTTGGCGGCCAGCAGCGCGGCGGCGTCCAACGCGGCTTTGCCGGTGTCTTGCGGGCCGGCGGCGGCGGAGGCTGCAACAGCGGCGGCTGCCGCGGCGGCGGCATCGGCCGAGGCCGCGTCGGCGGCGCCGGCCGGGGCGCTTGCCGCAGCGCCGGCGGCCAACGCAGCCGCAGCCGCAGCCGCAGCCGCATCGGCGGCGTCGGCGGCGAGGTTCGCGGCGCCCGCCGTCGCCGGGGCGATGGCGGTGTCGGCGGTGTCGACCACCGGCGCGCTGGCTGGTGGCGGCGGTTGATTGTAGGCGGCGACCAAGGCCAGCATGTCGGCCATCGGATCGACCGCTTGCGCGGCTTGGGCGTCGCTGGCGGCGCGGTCGGCGGCGCCGCTGTCGCTATCGCTGGCGGCGGTCTTGGCTGGTGTGGGAGCGGGCGCGGCCGGAGCCTCGCCGGCGACGGCCGGCTTGGCCTGCTCGGCGGCGTCGACCTTGGTGTCCGCTGCTTGCTGGACCGGTTTGGCGGGCGCGGCCTGCTTGGGCGCCGACGAGCGCGAGGCGGCCGGGGCGGGGCGTTCGGGATTCTTGGCCGGCGCGTTGGAAGCGCCGGCGTTGGCCTGGCGCTGGTCCATCTCGCGCGACAGCGCTTGCTTGAACAAATTATCCGTACCGTTGCCGCTCAGGTTCAGCTTGGTCTTGGGCACCGCGACCGCGTCGGCGTTCAGGGATGGCATTTGAATGTTCGAGGTTTGCATGTGTCGCGCCGTGTCGGTTGGTTAAATGCGTCAGCGTTTGTAATACGCTTGCCGTGCTGCGTGTTCGTCCATCTGCTTCTGGTCGCGCTTGTTCTCCAGCCTGAGCGCCTCGGCGTCGGCGCGGTCGTTCAGCGTCGAATACGACATGCGCTTGCGCTCGCTGGCCTGCCAGGCGGTCTTTTCCTGCTCGCCGCGGTACTCGGCGTGCTTGATCATGTCCTGCTGGCCGCGCACCGCCGTCTCCAGCTTCTCGATGAAGGCCTGGAAATTGCGATACGCCATCGGCGTGATCCCGGCCGCCTGCGCCGCTTCGAATTTCCTGGCGTATTCCTCGCGGAAGCCGACCAGCATCTGGTGCTTTTGCTTGGCCTCGTCGACGGCCTTGAGCGCGGCGCCCAGCCGTTTGGCGGCGTCGTCGGTCTCGCGGCGGGCCAGGTCCATCAGAGTTTCTAGTTGCGCTTTGGAAGCCATGATGTATTAATTATAGGAGGCCGTCGGCCAAGGCCATCAGTCGAATAGAGAGGTAAGTTGGCCTAAGCTCTCGCCCATGGTCACGCGTTCGGTGATTTGCTGCTGGAGGAAGTTTTCTATCCTGTCATGTAACAGGATGGCCTGGTCGAGCACCGGATCGGTGCCGGCCGCATAGGCGCCGACGCTGATCAGGTCGCGGCTGCGCTCGAAGCGTGAGAACAATTGCTTCAAGTGGCGCGCCTTGGTCTGGTGCTCGTGCGAGGTGATCGAGTGCATGGCGCGGCTGATCGATTGTTCGATGTCGATGGCCGGGTAGTGGCCGGACTCGGCCAAGCGGCGGTTGAGCACGATGTGGCCGTCGAGAATCGCGCGCGCCGAGTCGGCGATCGGATCCTGTTGATCGTCGCCCTCGGTCAGCACGGTGTAGAAGGCGGTGATCGAGCCGCCGCCCATTTCGCCGTTGCCGGCGCGCTCGACCAGCACCGGCAGCTTGGCGAACACCGACGGCGGATAGCCCTTGGTGGCCGGCGGCTCGCCGATGGCCAGCGCGATTTCGCGTTGCGCCATGGCGTAGCGGGTCAGCGAATCCATGATCAGCAGCACGTTTTGGCCTTGGTCGCGGAAGTGCTCGGCGATGGCGGTGGCGTAGGCCGCGCCCTGCAGCCGCATCAGCGGCGGGGTGTCGGCCGGGGCCGCCACGACCACCGAGCGGGCCAGGCCTTCCTCGCCGAGGATCTGCTCGATGAATTCCTTGACTTCGCGGCCGCGTTCGCCGATCAGGCCGACCACGATGACGTCGGCCTCGGTGTAGCGCGCCATCATGCCCAGCAGCACCGACTTGCCGACGCCGGAGCCGGCGAACAGGCCCATGCGCTGGCCACGGCCGACGGTCAGTATGGCGTTGATCGAGCGCACGCCGACATCCAGCGTCTCGACGATGGGCGCGCGGCCCAGCGGATTGGCGGGGCGCACGTTGATCGGCGCGCTTTCGGTGGCGTTCAGCGGGCCGAGGCTGTCGAGCGGGCGGCCGGCACCGTCGAGCACGCGGCCCAGCAGTTCCGGGCCGACCGGCAGATGGCGCGCGCGGTCGCTGGGGCGGCGGCGCGGATGGGTGACGCTGCCCGGCTTGGGGATGCTCGGCTCGACCGGGAACACGCGGGTGCCGGGCACCACGCCCTCGACGTCGCTTTGCGGCATCAGGAACAGCCGGTCGCCTTCGAAGCCGACCACTTCCGCCTCGATCTTGCCGCCGGCCGGCAGCGGCACGGTGCAGGCGGCGCCGACCGCGAGGCGCAGCCCGACCGCCTCCATCACCAGCCCGGCGACGCGGGTGACGCGGCCGGAGACCTGCATCGGCTCGACGAAACCGACCAGCGCGGCGCAATCGTTGAGGTAGGCTTTCCAGCGGCCCGCGTGCGGGTTGGCGGGAGTGATCGGGTCCATGTCAGGCCAGCCAGTCCACTTCTTTGCCGAGCGCGTGGCTCAGGCGTTGCCAGCGCGAGGCGGCGGTGGCGTCGATCTGGTTGGTGGCGGTATCGACCTTGCAGCCGCCTCGGCCGACGCTGGCGTCCTCGACCACGCGCCAGCCGCCCTTGTCGAGTTCCTCGCCGATGCCGGCGCGCACCATGGCGGCGTCGTCCGGATGCAACACCAGCAGCGCCGGCTGTTGCAGCACCGGCAGGTATTCGATGGCGTCGCGCACGATCGGCAGGATCAGCTCGGGTTTGACTTGCAAGGCGTTCTTCAGCATGCCCTTGGCCAGTTGCAGGGCCAGGTCCAGCACTTCGTTGGCGATCAACTGGTCGGCGTCCTGCAGCGCGGTGCCGAAGGTCTCGGCCAGCGCGCGCACGTGTTGCAATTCCTCGGCGGTGGCCAGCTTGCCGGCCTCGATGGCGTCGGCGTGGCCGGCGTCGTGGCCCTCGTCATAGCCTTCCTTGCGGGCTTGCTCGCGGATCGCCTCCAGCTCTTCGACGGTCGGATAATCGACCGGCGGCGGCAACGGCGGCCCCATTTCCAGTTGTTCCTGCTGCTCCAGCAGCACTTCCTGCACCCGCTGCTCGGCGTCGTAGTGGGCTTGTTCGGCGTCGCGCTCGCGCTGCTCGGCCTGGCGCAGCGCGACCGTGCTGGGACGCTCGTCGCCGAACGACGTCATCTCCCAGCGCTGGAACGCCGATTGCTGCTCTTTGGGTAACATGGCCATCAGACGAAGGAATCCTCACCTTTTCCGCCAAGCACGATCTGGCCTTCGTCGGCCAGGCGGCGGACGATTTGCAGGATTTGCTTTTGCTGGGTTTCCACTTCGGACAGGCGCACCGGTCCTTTCGATTCCAGGTCCTCGCGCATCATTTCCGAGGCGCGCGCCGACATGTTCTTGAAGATCTTGTCGCGCAGTTCCTGCGACGCGCCCTTCAGGGCGATGATCAGCATCTCCGACTGCACTTCGCGCAGCAGCAGCTGGATGCCGCGGTCGTCGATGTCGATCAGGTTGTCGAACACGAACATCTCGTCCATGATCTTCTGCGCCATGTCGTTGTCGTAGTTCTTGATGTTGTCCATCACCGAACCTTCTTGCTCGCCGCTCATGAAGTTGAGGATCTCGGCGGCGGCGCGGACGCCGCCCAGCGACGATTTCTTGATGTTCTCGTTGCCCGACAGCAGCTTGGTCAGCACGTCGTTGAGCTCGCGCAGCGCGGCCGGCTGCACGCCGTCCAGGGTGGCGATGCGCAGCACCACGTCGTTGCGCAGGCGGTCGGTGAAGTGGCCGAGGATTTCGCAGGCCTGGTCGCGCTCCAGGTGGACCAGGATGGTGGCGATGATCTGCGGGTGCTCGTTGCGGATCAGCTCGGCCACGGATTGCGAATCCATCCACTTCAGCGATTCGATGCCGGACGCGTCCTTGCCGCCCAGGATGCGCGACAGCAGCACCGAGGCCTTGTCGTCGCCCAGCGCCTTGGTCAGCACCTGGCGGATGTACTCGTCCGAATCGAGGCCGACGGTGGAGGCGGCCGCCACCATGTCGCGGAAATCGTCCAGCGTGCCGACCACTTCCTCGTGCGGCACGTTCTTCATGGTCGCCATCGCGGCGCCCAGCTTCAGCACTTCGCGCGGGCCGAGGAACTTCATCACCTCGGCGGCCTCGCTCTCGCCCATCGCCAGCATCAGGATGGCGGCTTTTTGCAGTCCGGTATTTTCAGTCATTTGCGCCTATCCATTCCTTGATCACGTTGGCAACGATGCGCGGGTCTTCGACCGCCAGTTTCTTGGCCATGGCCAGGTTTTCGCGATAGCCGCGCGCGGTGCTTTCCTCCATCTTGCGCAGCGCCTCCTCGGCGATGAGGGCCTCGTCCGGGCCTTCCTCGACCACTTCCTCCGGCACCTCCGGCTCCGGCTCCGGCGCGTTGATCTCGTCGATCTTCTTGAACACCGGGCGCATCATCGGCCGCACGATGCGCATCAAAATGTACAGCAAGACCAGCGCGGTGATCAGGAACTTCGCCAGATCCTTGGCCATCGGCAAGTTGGCCGGGTCGCGCCACCAGTCCGGCGGCGCCTGGAACGGCTTGTCGACGCCGTCGAACGGCGAATTGGCCACGCTGACGGCGTCGCCGCGGTCCTGGTTGAAGCCCATCGCCTGCTTGACCAGGTCGTTGATTTTCGCCATCTCTTCAGGAGTATAGGCCTTGATCGTGACTTTGCCGTCCTTATCGACCAGGCGTTTGTAATTGACCACCACCGCCACGCTCATGCGGCGCAGGCCGCCCATGCCGCGCTGCTCGTAGCGCACGGTCTTGTCGACCTCGTAGTTGGTGGTCGATTCCTTGTGGCTGGGCGTGGCGGCGGCGTTGGCGGCGGGCGTGCCCGGCGGCGTGCCGGGGGCGGGCGGCGTGCCGGTGGCGCCGCCGGCGATCTGGTCCAGCGGCGCGGTGGCGGTGCCCGGCGGCTGGTTCGACAGCGCGCCCGGAATGCCGCCCGGATTGGCGTTGCCGCCGTTGCCGCTGGTCTCGGTGCTTTGCTGGCTGCGGATGGCCGAGGCGGCCGGCGGCGAGTTCGGCTTGTAGGTTTCGGCCGCCTGCTCGATCTGCGAGAAGTCGACGTCGGCGGTGGCCTCGGCGCGCACGTTGCCTTCG
>Ga0247815_10002730_pt1 | contig 12934 bp, 13 predicted proteins | sample UWRJL194509B1_FD_181014 | JGI IMG/M metagenome (GOLD analysis project Ga0247815, IMG submission 181014) | Plant litter microbial communities from Arlington Agricultural Research Station in Wisconsin, United States - UWRJ-L194-509B-1 | ecosystem: Environmental > Terrestrial > Plant litter >... | reverse complement strand
GTACAAAGAGTTCACTGTTTCATCGGCTTTGTTGTCTGAATCAAATCGTGCAACATTAGCTTTCGGAAATAATTTATGCAGTTCGGTTTCGATGAGCTTTGTACCGATTCCTTTGTGAATAATATCTGCAGACTGGCACACAGGACAGCTGGTCGGTACTTTCTCGTGATGACCACAGATATGGCATGACAGATCATATGTATCTGCATGAAGGGTGAGTGGAACGAAACAATTCGGGCATAGTGCAGTCCAGCCACAATTCTCGCACAAAGTTGAAGCGGCGCTTCCTCGTCGGTTATGGAATATAAGGGTTTGTTTGCCGCTTTCGAGGTTCTTTTCGATACTCTCAATAAGACTGTCTGAGATAAATCGGTGACGTGTAAAGAACTGTCGTTTCGTCATATCAACAACCTTTACATCGGCTGCTTGTGCACCTGAACGAGCTGATCGATCAAGACGAATGACCGGTCGTTTGGCAGCTTCGGCGAGAAATCGATCCGTGATTGACGGTGTCGCGCTTCCAAGTACGACTTTTGCGTGAGAGAATTTTCCAAGGACGCTGGCGGCGCGAATCGCCGAGTAACGCGGAGCCTGCTCCTGTTTATAGCTGGGTTCATGCGCCTCATCAATAATAATTGCACCAAGATTTGGTACAGGCATGAAGAGGGCAGAGCGCGGTCCGATCACAAGTTGCGGTGTATCGGCTTCAAGTACCTGTTTCCAGACGGCGTGGCGTTCGGCTTCGGTCATATGTGAGTGAGTGACGATGACGCCAGGGAAGTCATGAAGAAATTCACTGATAATTTGGCTGGTGAGGCTAATCTCTGGTACAAGTACGATGACTGATTTACCCTCAATTACCATGCGCCGAGCAATCTCTTTATAAACCTCAGTTTTGCCCGATCCAGTCACACCTTGCAAAATAACAGTACCATCAGTACTATCGGTTATCTCTGTTATTGCACGCTCCTGGTCCTTATTGAACACAATAGTTGTTCGGTCTCGTTTTGATGTGTGGACCTGCGCGGGGCGTGATCGACGAGTTTTATCAAGGCCTCGTGGCAAGACAGTTTGTAAAACGGTCGCGAGGGGAGTGGTGTAATACTCTGAAAGCCATAACGCGAGCTGCAGGAGTGGTTCTGGCATAGGTGTCGATTCGATAACTGCGGTAATTGGCTTTGTTTTGTAGCTCGGTTCTTTGACGGCAGCCATGACAAGGCCAACAAGAACCTTTTTACCAACTTCAATCGTCACAATTTGCCCAACTAAAAGAGGAGTTTCGGAGGCATACGTAAAAGTCGAACTCCCAAGTCGAATAATCCGTAGTGGTGCCACCTCGTAGTACTGCATATACCTAGTATAACTCCTTCCGCTCGGGCGCAGGCATGCTAGAATAAGCATATGTATTTTGAGAGCCGTGAAGAAGCTGGAATTAAACTTGCGATCCAGCTATTTGACAAGTACCGCTACGAGAACTGTGCGGTCGTTTCTTTAAGTGACGGCGGGGTTATTGTCGGCGAGCAGATCGCTTCTGCGCTGCACAGTATCCTGACGATGCTCTTGGTTGAAACGATCGATGTCCCTGGTGAAAGTATGAGTTTTGGCGCGGTCTCACAGAATGGTTCATTTAGTTATGACAGCTCAATGTCATCCGGTGAAATTGACGAGTATGCCAGCGAATACCACGGCTACCTCGAGGAACAAAAGCGTGAAGCCTTCCAAAAGATCAACCGTCTCCTTGGTGATGGTGGGTTGATTGATGCTGATATGCTTCGTGACCACGTGGTGATCTTGGTTTCAGATGGATTCAATAGTGGTGCGGCACTCGATGCAGCAATCGATTTCTTGAAACCGATTAGGATTACGAAGCTCGTCATTGCGGCGCCGGTTGCGTCAATTCAGGCCGTCGACAAACTTCACATGCTCGCGGATGAGCTTCATATTCTTGATGTGAAAGCTAATTACCTCGATACGGAACATTACTATAATATTAATAAGATTCCGTCTCACGAGGAAACAATCGCAAAAATTAACAAAATAGTACTGAATTGGCGTTGACCTTGGACAGTGAAAAAGTGTAGAATAAAAATCAACGTTATAGTGAATTGTTGAGTGAGAGGATTAAGTAAGGGGAGACATGTTAGACGTATTTATTACATCTCGAGTGCGAAGGAAAATTGTGGTGGTGTACGCCAAATATCCTGATTTCCGTACTCATGTCCGTGGGCTTGCAAAGCTCATTAAAGAAGACCCAGGAAATATCCAGCGCGAATTGAAGCGTCTCGAAAAAGTCGGGTTCCTTACCAGCGAAAAGCAAGGCAACACGAAAATCTACGCAACCAACAAGCAGTTCCCAATCTTTAAAGAACTCCAAAGCATTGTTATTAAATCTCAACAACAGGCGACTCGACCAAAGCGAACCACACCTAGTCAGGCGTAATGAATCTCTTTGAACAAATCTTATTAGCAAGAGGAATTACACCCGCAGAGCGGGCTGTTTTTTTGTCGCCCGATTACGATAAGAAGCACGATCCTTTTTTATTGCCGGATATGCAGGCGGCGGTTGATCGCCTAGTTGTGGCTCGCGACAAACAAGAGAAGATTACAATTTACGGTGATTACGACATTGACGGATTGACGGCAACGACGCTGTTAATTGATGCTTTCAAGAGTTTTGGATTCGAGCATGTCTCGGCATTTATCCCAAACCGTTTCGTTGAAGGGTATGGTCTGACCGTTGATGCAGTTGAGAAGATTGCTGCAACTGGTGCCGAGCTCATTGTGACTGTCGACTGTGGAAGCCTAAGTCACAAAGAGATTGAGCGAGCAAATGAACTCGGTGTTGATGTTATTGTGACCGATCACCACAACGTTGCCGACACGCCGCCGCCAGCCATTGCGACGATTAATCCAAAGCGCAAAGATCACGAGTATCCATTTATCGATCTTGCCGGAGTAGGTGTGGCGTTTAAATTAGTCCAAGCATTGCAGACTGTCCTCGAAGGATTACCGAAAGGTCAAGAGAAGTGGCTCCTTGATCTTGTTGCACTTGGAACGGTGTGTGACGTCGTGACGCTCGTCGATGAAAACCGCACGAACGTCTATTGGGGCCTGAAGGTTTTGGCGCAGAGCCGACGCCCAGGCCTAAAGGCGCTCATGGCAGTCGCTAGCGTCCGCCCAGAGACGTTGAACGCCCGAAGTCTGGGATTTGGACTCGGGCCGCGTATGAACGCCTCAGGGCGCATGGAGACGGCGCAGTACTCACTCGATTTGTTGACAGCAACCGACCCAATCCAAGCACTCGACATCGCGAATCATCTTGATGCAATGAACAAGGCACGACGCGCCGAGCAAGATGAAATCTTAAAAGCTGCAATTATACAGGCTGAAGAATATGCAGCACTTCCGGTCCTGGTTGTGAGTGCGCCTGGCTGGAATCACGGGATCGTCGGAATTGTCGCGGCGAAACTTCTTGAAAAATACAAGAAGCCAACCTATGTCCTAGAAGAAATGGGCGAAGAGTCAAAAGGGTCTGCACGTAGTTACGGTGATTTTAGTGCGGCTGATGCGATTCGTGCGTCCGATGACATTATTACAAAAGGTGGGGGACACAAATTGGCAGCCGGCGTGACACTTCCGACAAAAAATATTGCTGCGTTTCGAAAACGAGTGAACGAATTTTATCGAGAGCAGAAACTTATAAATCAACCATTGCTGCTCTTGCCGAAGGCTGATATTGATGCGACATTAGCTGACCTTGATATTTCATTAATTGATGACATCAAGCAGCTTGAACCGTTCGGGAGTGGTAACCCTCAGCCAATTCTTAAATCAGTAAATGTGCTCGTGACGAATCAGCGAAAAATGGGAGCCGATGCGCAGCATGTAAAACTTAGTCTTGAAATGGAAGGCCGCAAAATCGATATGATTGCCTTTAGTGCGCCCGATCATTTCTTTGTTGAACCGGGTGAACGCGTCACTGTTTGGTATACGATTGACGTGAACGAATGGCAAGGAAGGCAGAGTGTTGAAGGTCAACTACTCCACCTTGAACTTGAGAGTGATATTTAATTAACGCTTAAATAGATTCGACAACTTAATTGTCTGTGAGAATTCGAGTGCACCAAGTTTGAATGCACGAACAGCAACCCAGATACTCACGAACATAAACAGTGTCATGACGGCGAGTGCGGCAAACGATTCAAGCGTACCCATATTTCCAACCGCGTTACGGATGAGTGTTACAACTGGAGAGGTGAGTGGGAAGAATGTAAGGAAACTCACGACTGGATTACCAGGGTTTGTGACGATCAACATGATGAAGTAAAACGGAACAAATGCGCCGATATAGAACACAGCAGAGAAGCTGTTTGCTTCTTTTGAAGATGGCGCTGCCGCAGCGGTCGCGGTCATGAATCCGGCGAACATAAGGAACCCGACAATAAGGAATGCAGCACCAAAGAATATCGCAAGCGGGTCAAATACGATCTTTGCAAAGTCGATTCCAAACGGTAATTGAATGCCGCCACCGACTTGTCTCAGTACGGCAAATGCTATGATCGCCAAGATTGCGAAGAAGGCGACTTGTGTTAGCGTCACAAGGCTCACACCAAGCAACTTTCCTACAATTAATGTTCGCGGTTCGACGTAGGTGAGTACCATTTCCATTGAGCGGTTTTCTTTTTCTTCACTGACGCTCGTGAGCATGTAACCCACTGAGAATGCGAAGATAATGTAGAACAAGATCACGAACAGGCCTGGCGCAATGTATTCGTTGAATCCAGCTGTTTCGGCGCCGTCTTTGTAAATTGTCACATCACTGGTCGCGCCATTTTGCGCGAGCGTAATGATCTCTTTTGATCCAAGTGGCAAGAACAGGCTTGTCTTTAGGATTGAGTCTCCGAGACTACTCACTGCACTCATTTTCGTGAGGTCATCGCTACTCAGATAAATCTGATACGTGCCTTCTGCTTTGAGTGTTTCCGGGTATACAACAAGTGCTTCTTTTTTGCCGGTACGAACTTGTTCACGGATCTCATCTGTCTTTTGTGGTTCGCTGAGCGTCAAGCCACCTGCTGCGACGACGTCTTTATTAATCAGGCCACTCTTGTCGATAATGGAGACGTTCTTAAGATCTTTTGCGATCTCTTCGATCCGATCACTACTCGATTTGTTACCGAAGTAACTGATTGCACCAACTGCGGCAATAATCAGCGGAATCGCGATCATGATAATCCAGAAACTTGGTTGCTTGACGATGGTGAGGTATTCGTGACGAATCACAGATCGTAATTTAGACATGTGCAACTCCTGTACTGAGGTCCGTACTCTTTTCTTTATAAATCTGCACGAAAATATCTTCGATTGATTTTGATTTAAATTCTTTCTTTACTTCATCGACTGTTCCATATGCACGCGCTTTTCCGTCTTTTAGAATAAGCAGGCGGTGGGCGAGTCGTTCAACTTCTTCCATAAGGTGCGTGATATAAATAACCGCTGTTCCTTTTTTCTGAAGCTCATCAACAATATCAAGCAGGAGTTTTCGGTTCACCGGATCGAGGCCTTTTGTTGGCTCGTCGAGAATAAGAAGTTTTGGATCGCCCATAATCGCAACACCAAGTTGGATCTTTTGTTGCTGCCCACCAGAAAGTTTCTTTAATTTAAGATTTGCTTTGTCGGCAAGCTCAACTCGTTCAAGGAATTTGAGCGAGAAATCTTTTGCTGCTTCGCGTGTCATTCCTTTTAGTTCGCCGAAATATACCATCACATCAAGTACCTTCGAACGAGTGTAGAGGCCACGCTCCTCAGGTAGGTATCCGACATTCGATGCATTTTTAGGAGTTACTCGCTTGCCATTAACAAGGAGTGAACCACTGGTTGCTTCGTAGATTCCAAGTAATGTTCGTACAGTACTTGTCTTTCCAGACCCGTTAGAGCCGAGGAAAGCAAACACTTCACCGGGCATGATATCAAAATTGAGCTCTTTGACGATTTCTTTATCACCGATGGTGAGACTGAAATCCTTGACGGTAACGATGGGTTTCTTCATATGCTTAGTATAAAGATGGCAGGCGTTGGTTGCAAATTAGTGTAATAAAAAGAGAATCATCTAGACATACCTTCTGACATCTGTTAGAATATCCCTCATATGGTACAAGTAACACGTAAAGACGAACGAGAAGCAAACGAGAATATTATTCGTCGTTTCAACCGAAAGGTTTTGCAGAGCGGTGTACTCGCAGAAGCGAAAGCTTCAATGCGATTCGCTAAGCCAATCAGCAAGCCTGAACGCCGTGCGAAAGCGATTATTCGCAAAGAGCGCAAAGCCGACAAACTAAACAAAGCCCGCCTGGGTCTCAAGTAGTTTTTTCGGTGGGATTAGCTTTAAAAGCACAATTCGATCAAGATATTAAAGCCGCTCTTTTGAGCGGCGATCGTTTTACTGCGAGTGTTCTTCGCGACTTTAAAGCCGCGATTCTTAATGAAGAAGTTGCACAAAAGAAACGTGAAGAAGGTCTTTCTGACTCTGAAATCGAAAAGATTCTTATCCGCGAAGTAAAAAAGCGTGCTGAAAGCGCCGCTATTTACGATGGTGCTGAACGCCCAGAACTTTCTCAACAAGAGCGAGCTGAATCAAAAGTCCTCGAAGCCTATCTTCCTGAACAAGTTTCAGAAGCTGACATTAAAGCCGCTGTCGATGAAGCAATAGTTGCAACTGGCGCAACCAGCGCAGCGCAAATGGGCCAAGTTATTGTTGCAGTGAAAAGCCAACTCGGCAACGCTGCTGACGGTGGCACAATCGCTCGTCTTGTAAAAGAAGCATTGGCGTAACCCCTCAGTTCAATTAGTATAGAGATATGATTGTATTTTTCGGACCTGCCGGCGCAGGAAAAAGTGTTCAAGGACAAATCTTAGCAGCTCGTATGGGCTGGCGATGGCTCAGCGCAGGGCAACTCCTTCGTGACACAAAAGATGTCGAGCTAATGCACACGATGCAAGCTGGCGGCCTTGTCTCACACGAAGCGATTACAAAGGTAATGGGGCAGGCGATTGCCGGTGCAACTAATATCGACCAACTTATCTTGGATGGATTCCCTCGTCAGCTTGAACAAGCAAAGTGGCTTATCGATAGCCAGCCAGACCACGGCCGTGCCGTGAAATTAGTGGTAGTGCTTGAAGTGCCGCGCGAAGAACTCTTGAAGCGCCTCGCAATTCGTGGCCGTGCTGACGATACTCCAGAAGCGATCGACGAACGTCTTAGTATTTATCGCCAGGAAATGTATCCAATTCTTAACTTCTTAACAGAACAAGCTGTTCCTATTGTTCACATTGAGGGAACCGGAACTGTCGGGCAAGTTCATGACCGCGTTGTAGCCGAGCTGACTTCAAGAAGTTTGGCAAGCTAATGGCAATGCGCGAAAAAACTCCGGCTGAAGTTCAGGCGATGCGCGATGGCGGCAAGATTTTGGCTGGTATTTTTGCTGATCTAAAGAAGCAGGTGAAGCCAGGTGTGAGTGAACTCGAACTTGATGCTTGGGTGGACAAAGAAATTGTGCGCCGCGGTGCGATTGCGACGTATAAAACTCCAGAAGTGGACTTTCCAGCAGCAATTTGTATTTCTACGAACGAACAAATCGTTCATAGTATTCCGACTGATTATGTTCTTCAAAAGGGTGATATTGTCAGCTTCGACCTTGTGATTACGTATAAAAATATGAAAACTGACAGTGCATTTACGATGGTTGTTGGCGGCGAGCCGAACGGTGTTCAAAAACATCTTATTAATGCTACAGAACGTAGTTTGTACGCTGGAATCGATGCGATTAAAGGCCCTGTTCGAACCGGTGACATTGGTGCTGCCGTTGAGAAGGTTTTGAAAGACGCCAAACTTGGTATCGTTCGTGATCTTGTTGGCCATGGGATTGGGCATGAAATGCACGAATCACCACCGGACATTCCAAATTACGGCCGAAAGGGAACAGGCATGCTCCTTGCACCTGGCGACACGATCGCAATCGAACCTATGGCAACACTCGGCGGTGAGCGAATTATCACCGAAGACGACGGCTGGACGATCTCAACTCGAGACGGAAGCCTGGCGGCTCATTTTGAACACACGGTACTTATTACCGAAGACGGTGTTGAAATTTTAACGCAACTCTAGGGGTATATTTATGAGCGATTACGATCCAAATTATGTTGAGATAAAATCTTTCTTTCTGGTATGCGCAAAAGTCGTGTTGTTGAACGCACACAATGAAGTACTTCTCTTGAAACGATCATCGCTAAGTGTAAATGCAGGAAACTGGGATCTTCCGGGTGGAGCTGTTGATGCGCACGAATCTCCAGAAACTGGTGCAATTCGAGAAGTCGTTGAAGAAACAGGAATTGTGATTGATAGCGCTAAGATTTTGTCTTCAGAACTAGACGAGAATCATAAGGATCCGATTGTCATACTTGGGTTTAGTGCACATGTCGATAATTCAGAAGTTGTCCTTAGCTGGGAGCATGACGCCTATCAATGGGTTTCTATTGATGATGCGCTACGGAATGAAACACTGCCCGAAGTATATAAAACAATGATTCGATCTTCACTTTAAGATACGCCCTCGGTATTGATATGCTCAACAGATTATGTAATAGTAATCTTTAATAAGTTTTATTGGAGAAATTATGGCACCAAACCACTCTGCAGAATGGCAGACAAACCCATCAATTACCGGAGAAGTTACTTCATTTCAAGAAGTACTTAAACAAGATCCTTTTGAAGGAGCTGCAGTTGTTGCAGCGCTTGCACGTGTCGTTAAAGCAACTGATGCATTGCAACTTAACTCAAACGGAGAGATCAGTACTGGTGACGCAGGTAACTTCGTGATTGAGCACATTGTTTCAGCGCGCGAAACTGCCGAAGCTGTTCCGGATCCTACATATGCACAAATTTTTAGTGCACAAGAAAAGGGTTGGAAGGCTGCAATCCGTGCAACTCGTCGTTCTCGCCGTGCACCAAAACCACAAGCTGAGCCAACACAGACTGATGGAAAATCTATGTCTGACGGCAAGTCAAACAATACCTAAGAATTAAGATGTCTGAACTCTCCACCACAGACATCCCGGGGTGGGTCCATACTTCACTGCAAGGCGAAGAGATCTTTGATGCCTCAATTCCTGCAGAACTTCAGCTTCCAGAAGATTCAACCCCTGTTGTATTGAATAACGAAGTCGCACATTTATTCGAATCGTCAGAGCGTGACTTATATCATGTCAGCAAAAACCATGGCCGTTCATATGAGATGGGTCCAAACGCGAGTCGTAATAGATTAGCGCGTATCGCGATATGGCACGATGAAGTTGATAATCCATATACAAGCTTTTCATTGAAAGGTAATAATTTTTCACGCGGAACGGTTATGGAATCATCGACAGCACCATCTGGATATATTCCGATGGGATTACTTGAAAGTGATGCGCTGTTAAGAGTAATTCGTAGTTCGCGTATGCTTCGTCAAGCCGGTATTTCGACTGAATGGATTAGTCGTGTCTTTGAGCCGCAAAGCCTTATCTACAAAGGTGAACTAGTCTCACAAGAAGAATATAAGCGACGCCTTCTTGTCGATACGGCTAATGAAAAGGGGATTGAGGAGATGGTAAAAATTTCTTCAGCATTAGAGCCGATGACGTTTTTTATCACTGGCCGTTCAATGGAAATCAACGATCGCTTGGCCGATTTTAATCTTGATACGCCTAAAACAGCTTCTGATCGAATGAAGCATATTTTTCGAGTCTACAATGCTACACATTCCAATGATGAAGATTTCCGTCCACTGTATTACAGTCGTGAAGCTGATCGAACTCGTTTCTTTCGGCATATATTTCCTTCACTGCTTGGTGAAAATCTTGCAAAACTTCACAACATCGGTTTGGTTCATACTTTCCCAACGCTTTCAAATGTGACTATTCTTGGGGGCATTATAGACCTCGACTCTGTGCGCGGTCTACCACTCGAAATGGATGACAAACCAGTGGGACGAACAGACATGCACAAGGATCTGGCGATGATTACTGATTACGACCATGACCCACTTGCAATAAAAGAGCTGTACACACAGCTTTACCGGCTTGGTCTTACGAAGCAGCCGGGCGATTTCATTTGGGCACAGGCAGAGCTGGTTGATGCATATCGACATGTGCGTGATCAGGCGCCCCTGAAACGCGATCGCATCATCGATGAGCTTTATCTATCTGGGGTTAATCATAATTTTGATGGCCCGCTCACATGGGAGGCATATAAAGCTTTATATAAAGGTGAAGCGCACAAGATGTCAAAGATGATTTGGACCTTGTCAGGTAAAAGAGCAGAAGGGATATGGGAGATCGATCACTTAAAGACTGTGGCTGGCCAAGAAATAGATGCTGAACTTCATAGCATCTCTCTCGATCTTGAGAATCCCAATGACACCGTCAATCTCACGCTCGAGCATTTCAAAACACTTGAGAAAGAAGTAAGGCGATCAGCTGATATCGAGGCTTATTCACCCACGGATATTGTAAAAGATATCGAAGCTCATATTGACCAGTTTCCTAGACTGCGTGCGCTTATTCCTGATGAGCAGACACGAGCACGGGTTATCACAAGCATGACCACTACATTAGCCATAAAGGCGAGTGAGGTAATAGCAAAAAATTTTGAACCTGAAATCAAACAGCTTATTAGCGAAGCTGTTGATACTGTGACTCGGGAGTTCTTGGATAACTTGTCTGAAGATAGCTGGAGGACATATGTAATAAAACTGGACTCTTTCAAAGATCTTGGCGAACGACCAGCTGATGGTTTTCGGGTAATGAACCAAAAGTCTGTGTTTGGGTATGGAGATATAGATTTTGAAGAATTTGTTCAGCGCATACAGCAAGAAGATCTGCGTATTATCCTTTCTTCTCAAAAGATAGAGAGTGAAGACCATTATTACTTCACAGCAAAAGGATTCACGCAGCGTCTTATGATTAGCGATGCTATCAAGCCCCGATTACATGGGTTATATGTTTCCGACGAAGGCTATAACGTTGTGGGAGCAACTATTGAAAATAGTATCGAAGACACGACATATATTGCCTGGATCTGTGAGCCACAAACGGAAGGCGAGAAGCCGGTCGTTGTGATACGCCACAGGAATGTGGCAGATGCAGAGGCGCGTCTCGATACGAAAGCGCAGTAACTTTTCTATCTCTTTCCGTAAAAACATATTGTAGACCCCTTTGCAACATCATCCGTAAGCGGTATACTAAGCTTCATGCAAGAAGGCTCTACCTACGCCGTCGGAATCGACATTGGAACAACCACTGTCAGGACCGTAGTGGCACACATTGACGGTTCAACAGGCGTCCCAACAATCGTTGGTGTCGGTCAAGCTCCAAACAGCGGCATGCGCAAAGGCGTTGTCGTTAACTTAAACGGTCCAGCACAGGCAATCGACGACGCACTCGGCGAAGCTGAACGAATGAGTGGCTACCAAGTCGACTCAGCAACAATCAGTGTCAACGGTGCGCACATCCTCAGTACACACGCTGACGGTATGGTTGCGGTTGGTGCAGCTGATCACGAAATTACCCGTGATGACCTCGCACGAATTGAAGAAGTTGCCACGCTCGGCAAGATCCCAGCGAATCGCGAAATCTTAGATGTCATTCCTCACGCCTACAAGCTCGATGGCCAAGACAACATTAAAGACCCAATCGGCATGACCGGAACTCGCCTCGAAATTGATGCACATGTTATTTCCGGATTAACTCCATACCTTGTGAATGTTCAAAAAGCAGCTGAGACAGCGAAAGTTCATCCGAACACAATTGTGACAACTGCAATCGCTGCAGCTCATGCTGTTCTTGGCGAACAACAGCTTGAAAACGGTGTCGCAGTCATCGATATGGGTGGCGCAACAACAAGCATCGCTGTCTACGAAGAAGGCGATCTGCAATTTACAGGCGTAATTCCTATTGGTGGAACGAATATTACGAACGACCTCGCCATTGGCCTAAAGACCGATCCTGAAGTTGCCGAAAAGATTAAACTCGAGCACGCCTCTGCGGTTGTTCGTAAAGAAGAATCCGGCGTTAGCTTGAAGCACGACGGGGAAGTGCTGACATTTAAAACAAGTGATATCGATGAAATCGTTGAAGCCCGACTTGAAGAAATTTTTGAAGCAGTCCAATTGCAACTTCGAAAAGCTGGCCGCGCAGGAAAACTCCCAAGTGGCGTCGTACTTACCGGTGGTGGTGCGCAGCTGAAGCATATCGCTGAGTACGCAAAGAACTTCTTGGGACTTGCAGCTCGAACTGGCAAGCCAACTGGGTACGGCGGTGTCGCTGACAATATCGAAAAACCAGAATTTGCAACTGCAATTGGTCTTATGCTTATCGATTCAGAGCGTATTGCTACCTCTGGTACAGCCAAGAAATCTAAACAATCAGTTAAAACCGCACAAGGTGTTTTGACTAAATTATTTGCTCGATTTAAAGCCTAGTTATTTTCTATTCATACCACCCCTTTATTACCTGCGCCGAAATGGTATACTAGGGAAAGTAAGAAGAGAAGACTGAGGAGAAAAGGGACGACATGCCTGAAGTAAAACCAAGTGATATACAGACGTTTGCCAGCATAAAAGTGGTTGGTGTTGGTGGTGCCGGTGGGTCAGCCGTTAACCGTATGAAAGAGGCTGGTCTTTCTGGTGTGCAATTTATTGCAATGAACACCGATGCGCAGGCACTCCATAATTCAAAAGCAGATACAAAGATTCACCTAGGTCACTCTACGACCGGTGGTCTTGGTGCAGGCGCAGATCCTTCAGTAGGTGAAGCAGCAGCCAATGAATCTCGTGAAGATATTAAAGAAGCCCTCGCAGGCGCTGACATGGTCTTTGTGACTATCGGTGCTGGTGGTGGT
>Ga0247815_10002726_pt1 | contig 12956 bp, 10 predicted proteins | sample UWRJL194509B1_FD_181014 | JGI IMG/M metagenome (GOLD analysis project Ga0247815, IMG submission 181014) | Plant litter microbial communities from Arlington Agricultural Research Station in Wisconsin, United States - UWRJ-L194-509B-1 | ecosystem: Environmental > Terrestrial > Plant litter >... | reverse complement strand
TTGCCAAGGCCGTACGGGGCCGTCCGCTACCGACACGTTGTGACACGACGCACGCGATTCGTGTCTTCATTCATCCTCATGTTGTCCACTCTTTCTTATTCTTCTCATTTTGATATTGTACCATTTCGCATGTACAAGACAAGTACAGATCGTTCGTTCTACCGTGTCACACTCTTGGCTCAATTGTTCAGATATTTGATCAGCTCTTCCTGCATGATTGGCCTGGCTTCCGTCCATAGCGTCCGGCCTACCACAACATCCGTTTTGATCCCAGCTGCCAACAGCCCGCTATTAGGGCTGAACGCGTTTCGCATGTCACGCCACAGTCGAACCCTGTTGCGATCCCCTGACTGCAAACCAGCGACGACGCGCAGCAGATACTGGTAGTTCGAGTCATTGGCCGCATCTCCCAGCAGCCGGATCCCGAAGGTCTTGATACCTTCCCGTGCGAGGACGAGTGGTATCAGAGCCTGCAGCCTTTCTGCCGCATCTCGTGGGAACGCATAGCAAAACATCAACGCGAAGTGGGTGACGCTATTTGGTAGCGTGTCCGCCATTGACCTCAGCTCAGTACGACGGACTACCACGTCGTCGCCAAGATAGCAGTACAGTGAGACGTGTGTCAGCGTGGTTGGAAGTCGTTCGGGCCAATCGGCGTCCCACACGGAGAGGTGAGTCAGTGTTGACGCGAGCGGAGCGAGGAAGAATGTCTCGTGCGAGTTACTGATAATCTCCAGCCTGGTCAGATGCTTCAGTTTGTCCGGATCGAAGTTTTGATTATTGAAGGCGCAAATCCGTCTCACAAGAGGGCATAACCGCTGCGTGGGGGGTGCACTAAGCGTCGGAGCGCCGGCGATCGTCTCCGTACTGAAGACACGCATGATGAGCTCGGTGCCGTCATCCTTCATGAGTAATGTGCGATATAGTACGGGTGTGACTGCATGGTAACCGATTGTGCAACTCGCGGCGATGTCGAGTACGGTTCGGTGATCAGTCTCGATAAACAGCTCAGCAGCTGCGCGCCAAATCTCGCCAACAAGTTCGACAGGCAGAGTTCCGGCCATGGCGCCCAAAGAGTGACTCTGCTGCAAGAGTGAAGAAACTGATGCGGACTCGTACCTACTGAGAGACAGTAGGAAGACCAGCATCGTGACTTCGGCGTCAGCCGCTTGCACGTCGCCTCCTTCTCCTTTTCACATTGCGAGGTAGCTCTCCTAACTTCCTATCCATCTCAAAAAATATTCGCTGTAACTCTTCAAGCACTTTCCAATGACTCACAGACTGAATCGCGCCCCATCGCCACCTGAACTACAGATCAAACGGTCGCTTCGGTTGCTGAGCACTGCATTCCAACGACTCTGATGCCGTGCACCAACACGCGCAATCAGTATTTTTCATGCGTCACCTCTTCGAGCTTGTTCCCCATTTCTCAGACTGTATTGTTTCTTACGGGCGCAAACGATGAATACGGATCGTTGTATCATGATAGGTTTCGGTCTCGAGCTTTCAGGCATGCGGCGATGTGGCCGCCGTCAGCTCCGCCTGCGTGACCGGCCTGGCTTCCGTCCAAATGGTTCGGCCAGCCACCGCATCCATCTCTGCTGCCAATTTTATTTCTCTGCTTCCCGCGGGAAAGATACGCGTGTCGCGCCATATTTGTATCCTGCGACGGTCGTCCACATGCAAGGTAGCAATGGCGCACAGCAACTGCCTGTAGTTCAAATCTTCAATGGCATCTCCAAAAAGCCAAATGCAGAAAATCTTGATACTCTTCCGTGCAAGAATGAACTGCATCAAAACATCAAGTTCCGCGGCTAATTCTTGTGCTAGTGGATAGCAAAAGGATAACGCGAAGTGCGTGATCCCCTCAGGCAGCGTGTCCACCGTGTACGCCCTCAGCTGTTGAAGAGGTTATGGCCTGCAGCGAGGGAAAGAGCAACTAAGGTGAATTCATGAGCAAGGGCGGGTGTGGAAGGTTACACACCTGCAGCGAGGGAAAGAGCAACTGAGGGAAAACCCCGATTGCTCCCCCGCTGCAGTTATATACATGTGAAGCCAAACACACACAAACCTCGGAACTGTCCGAAACTCTACACGAGTAGCGCATACAGTGAGATGGGTCAGATACAAGATCATTGAAAATCAACACTCCCCCCGAATCTGGCACGTCTCAGAGAACAATACCAAGTGCTTGACGGCAGCGTTGCATATCAGCGCGCGCAAGTGACTTGGTGAAAATGTCAGCCGTCTGCTCGGTGGTCGGCACAAAAGTTGGTGCTATGCGTCCGTCTTCAACAGCATCGCGTAGCCAGTAGAAGCGCAGGTCGAGGTGCTTCATGCGGCCGTGGTGTTCCGGGTTCTTAGCGACACTGATGGCGCTCTGGTTGTCCATTGCGAGTGTCGATGGACCGGGCAGTGTAAATCCGAACTCGTCGAGTAGTTGTCGCATCCATGCAACTTCCTTACCAGCATCCACGGCTGACACGTACTCGGCCTCGGTCGTTGACAGTGCAGTGATTGTCTGCAGCCGTGACGACCATGACACAGCAGCGCCGGCAATGAGTAGTGCATAGCCGCCAGTTGAGCGTCCATTGTCGACATTGCCGGCATGATCAGCATCGCAGTAGGCGGTGAAGATCCCACGTGGGTTGAATAGGTCGCGCCGATACACAAGCCGTGCCTCCTTCGTGCCTTGCAGATAGAGGAAAAGGTGCTTTACCGCGTTCCAGTGTTTAATACCGGGATTAGCAATGAAGCGACACAGAGTGGCGACGGTAAATGAGATGTCAGGTCGCGTCGAGGTGGCAAGGTACAGCAGTGCGCCGACGGCATTACCGTATGGCACGTCGGCCATCTCCGCACGTTCCTCATCGGTCTGTGGCGAGTCCGCTCGCGATAAGCGCAGTCCAGGTGTCATTGGCGTTGTGACTGATGCGCAGCCCGACATGGCAAACCTCTCGAGGATCTCGATGACGTACTGACGCTGTGATAGTTCAACACGGCCAGCGGCGAGATCCTGTTTGACGGCGATGCCAAGCACGAATTCGGTCGTCCCAAGGTCGCGCAGTTTGAAGAACTGTGAGAGTCGTGTGACGAGTTTGGTGTTGAGCTCGTCGCTACTGCCAGCAAAGGTGCCGTCGTCAACGTGGAATGGGAGCAAGACCAGTTCATTGCCGTTGCGGTAGACGAAGACTGAACCTGCGCTGTAGATTGCGCGGAATCCGAGTTCGTCAACCAGGATTTGTCGTAGCTTGACTTGCCATGCGCGGGCGCCTTGCTTGGTCCCGTAGATCCCCTTGCGCAGCTTGCAGACCTTGTCGCGCCCACCAAGTGCAAAGCCTTCGGGCTGGCGCATGTAGATGTCCGCATCGATGTCGCCGTTGAGGAACGCATTGCTGATATCGATCGATCGCAGAGGTAATCCGAGTGCGGCAGCGAGTGCAAAGGTGGTGCGAACTGCAGGTGGTGGTGCTGTTGGCGCATATGTCTCGAAGTAGTCAACACCGGGGCGTTGCGTGAATCCTCGTGCGACAAGTCTCGCCTTGAGCCTCTCAACAGTGCCGTCTGCGCGCCGCTTGGTCTTGAGCACCCAGCGGTTGTCAACTACGTGAACACCCGGTGGGCAGTCAACTAGTTCCCATGTGCCGTTGCGCTCGTGCGCGGCCATCTCTTCCGCGAAAGCCTCGGCCCATTGTGCAGCATTGCTGCGGGCCATGGCTTCACGGTATGAGCGTGGGTCGGCGAGTGGGTCGACACCCGCTACGTGTGCATCCTCAAGGTCCTTGTCGATAGCCAGCATGTCGTCCTCATCGTCTGAGTCGCTTGTGTTTGCTACAGGCGGGCTGCGTCCGAGTACGTCCGAGTACAGATCGTCGTCTGTGCGGGCTCGTGCGGGAGAGAGAATGGGTACAAGTGGCGGTGAGACTTCCTGCTTGGGTGGAGGTGATGGTGCTTGTTCGCGAGTGGTGCGGTTCTGTCGACGCTGGGTGGCTAGTGGAGTACGCCAGTCCGGAGGAGGGAACCGAACTCGTTTCGGTCTACTCGCCTGCGGGCTTGGCGGAAGCGGCGGGAAATCGGGTGAGGGTGACCGTGATTGGGGTGGCGAGTCATCCTGAGGAGGATGAGGCGGCGACGGAGGCGGAGGGGGCGGCGGAGGCGCTTGAGCAGGTGCTGGGGGTACTGGACGATCAGAGTCATTGTCGTCGTCATCGCTGTCATTCCCCCCTGGACCCAGTGCCGGCAAAATGGGTGCCTTTGGCGTATCTGAAGTGTGCGGAGGGGACGGGAGTGGCGCCGGAACGCCTGTTGCTAGCTTCGATAGTGGGAAGTAGTGTTCGTCAAAATCAGCGCGCTCGGTCACAATGGGCTTCCGTGCAGTAGGGTCCCAGAGCTTCCATCCGCGGAAGTCCGGGGGATACCCAATAAAGATGCATGGTACCATGTGCCAGTCGAGTTTGTTGCGCTTGTCGCGCTGGATGTGCGCATATGCGCGGCAACCCCAGACGCGGAGGTGAGCGAGATCGGGTTTAGAGCCGTACCATAGTTCGTACGGTGTGGTGTCCCGTGAACGACCGGCCGCCGAAGAAGACGGGAGTCGATTCCATACGTGGACAAAAGAAGATAGGGCCTCACCCCAGAATGACTGAGGTAGACCGGATTCAGCAAGAGCAGCAGCGATTGCTTCCACAATAGTGCGGTTGGCGCGCTCGGCTACACCGTTCTGCTGCGGGCGATTGCGGGTAGAATGTCGTACCTCGATTCCGCTTGTACGGAACAACTCGTCCCATGCGTGGCCGATGAACTCGCCACCTTTGTCGTCCTGGAAAGCCTTGATCCTGCGGCCAGTGCGTGTCTCCGCAAAAGCTTTGAACGCACAGAAAGCGTCAAAGGTGTCCGATTTGGCCTTCAGCGGGTATGCAGCGTGGAAGCCCGAAGCATCGTCGTGGAAAGCAACGAAGTACTGGTAGCCGGAGATGGTGCGCACTGGCATCGAGACAAGATCCCCGTGCACTAGATCGAGAAGGCCCGTTGTTATCGTTCCGGTGCTGCGGAAGGGGCGTGCGTGCATCTTGCCAGCAAGGCATGGTTCGCAGACTGGGTCAGGGTGTGCGCGCGAATCGATCGTCATACCGGTGACGAGGTTCTTCCGTCTGGCCCGTTCCAGCCCTGCCAAGTTGTGGTGCATTGTGCGCCGGTGCCAGAGTGACAGGTCGAGCGGGATGGTGGCTCGATAGGCAGCTGCGAGCGGTGAGTCGTTGCGAGCTGTCGTGCCATCGAGGAATGCAGCGCATCCGTCGGTGATACGAGCTGTGAGGACGATGGTTCCGTTGAGTGAGAATGTGATGGCGGTTTTCTCGGCGCGAACGACAAAGCTCTTGTGGCGGACGAGGTGCAGTACGGAAAACAAATTGCATTGCAAACCGGGTACGTGAAGCACACGCGTAAATCCTACAGCAGGCATATCATTCCCCCCAAGACGAGGCACAAAAGCAACTGTGCCAACTCCGGCTGCGTTCACGACGTTTCCGTCGGCGAGACGCACCAGAGTGCTGCACGATTCATAGGTCACAAAGAACGCCCGGTGCGGCGTCATATGAATTGTAGCACCGGTGTCTGCGATCCATAAATTGTCAGCATCGTCCGACGATGATGGGGAGAGTGAATATGCACGTGCCGTGGTCGCGGTCTCCGTGTCGACATCTGCTGTGGCGAAGCGTGCGCCTGCAGGAGAGGTAGTGAGTGACGCGACGAGCTTCTTGAGGTCGGCGATTTGCTTCTTGTAGCAGTCGTCGGTAGCGTGAGGCTTTCCGCATCCGGGATAAGCGCACGTGGGCCGCTCAGGCTTGGGCTTCGGTGGCGGCTTCGAGCCGGATGGGGTCGAGGCCGCATTGCCTTTCTCCGGGATCGTACCGGTGGTGTCCGCCAACAACAAGCCGTGTTCGGTCTTCTTGAGGCCGTACAAAGTAGGGTTGGTGGCGCGGCTGCCGTCCTCAGTGACCAGGCGCTGACGCAGCTTGGTGATGTCGGTGAGGTTCGACTCGTCGGTGAGTAAGGTGGCGATGAGTGTCTTGCAGCTCTTATCCTCCGAGAGTGCGCGAATGATGGCGACGGCCGGGAACTCAACGTCCTGTGTGGCGAGGGTGAAGCCAGCTTGGCGGCTCTCGATAATGAGCTGCATTGCGCCCTGGACGCGACCGGCGTAAGCATCGAGTAGCTCGCCTGGTTCCGGTCTGAGGTTGAACAGGTTGACGTATGCGTTGTATCGCGAAGTGGGCTTGTTGATCACGTGACGTGCTTTGAGTGCGGCCCAGAGGGCGACACCCGAGTCCAGTGAGGCACGCGTGGCGGTACGCTCTTCGTACGAAAGCGAGAGGGCTATGGCGCCGGCAGCGCGGTCGTCGATGTCGTCCCAAGCATCCATGAGGGCCTGAGCAGCAGGAGTCGGCGGCGCAGCGTCAATGACAGCCTGCGCGGCGTCGGTTGCGGCTTGGGCTGCTTGTTGTGCAGCGGTTGCTTGGGCGGGGGTGGCTCCTGCGGCCAATGTCGCAGCGGCTACTGGTGTTGCACGTTCTCGCAAAGGGCGTGGGCGCTCTCCGTTGACAACTCTCCACCAGCCCTTCTGGCGGAGCCAGGCGGACATCTCCTGCTCCCATCTGGTGTAGTTGGTTGCGGTGAGGGGTTCGATCTTGTGGTGATCGTTTGAGTTGGATGACATGGTCAGATGGTAAGATCGGCGGCAGATAAGGTGTCGTCGACAAGGATAATGCACAGATCGCGTAGATCGAATGTGATCGGGGCGAGATGTGGAGTTGATCGCGCGCAGGCAGAGGCAGGAGGCAGCAAAGCGATAATTGGCGATGTACCTAGAGCTCGGGGCTCATAACCTGTTGAAGAGGTTATGGCCTGCAGCGAGGGAAAGAGCAACTGAGGTGAATTGATGAGCAAGGGCGGGTGTGGAAGGTTACATACCTGCAGCGAGGGAAAGAGCAACTGAGGGAAAACCCCGATTGCTCCCCCGCTGCAGTTATATACATGTGAAGCCAAACACACACAAACCTCGGAACTGTCCGAAACTCTACACGAGTAGCGCATACAGTGAGATGGGTCAGATACAAGATCATTGAAAATCAACATCAGCTTGTTACGACGGACTTCCCAGTCCGAGCCAAAGAAACAGTATATGGAGACATGTGTCAATGTGGATGGAATCCATTGCGGCCAATTGGTGGTATAAACGAAAAGGTGTGTTAAAGTTGGTGCGAGGGGTGCAAGCAAGAATGAATCGAGCGAGTCCCAGATCATCTCGAGCCCCGTGAGGTACTTCAGGTCATCTGTATTGAGGCCATCGGGGACTTTGAAGGCGCAAAGTCGTCTCACAAGCGGGCAAAGCCGCTGTGCTGGAGACGCGCTGAGTGTCGGAGAACCAGAGATGAAGTCGGTATTGAAGATCCGCATGACGAGTTCGGCCCCATCGTGAGTCATGAGAAGCGTTCTATATATCACGGGTATTGCTGCATGGTAACCGATCGTGCAGGCTGCGGCGATGTTCAGCACGGTTCTGTGTTCCGTCTCGATGAACAGCTCGGCAGCAACGCGCCAAATTTCGCCAACAAGTTCGATAGGCAAATACGCAGCCATGAGAGCTTCAGAAATTTCCGTATATCAAGGCTGGTGACAGTGCGGTCCGTGCCAAGGTATAAACGCAGACAGAGAAGGAAGAGCAGTGTCGCGACATTCGGCGTATGCCGCGTGCTCGTTTCTTCCTTCTCCTTCTCGCACTTTGTAGTACTCTCCGAGATCTTAGCTGCATTAAAGGTCACACGGAATAAATCTTTCGACAGGGCATTATAGCCTCCATAGGTGACCGTATGTTATCACTCCTGGGTTCTGAATCATTCTGAGCGTGATGCTTGATCAGTTTGCTCATCTAGTTCCCTTTTTTCAGTTTGCGTTATTTCACACGAATTCAGAATGAAAGTGTGGATTATTCGTTGTATTGAGACAGGTTTCCGGCTCAACCGTTCAAGCATTCAGTATCATGGCTGCGGTCAAGTCCTCCTGTACGATTGGCCTGGACTCCGTCCAAAGCGTCCGGCCAGCGACTACATCGGTATTGACCAAGGCTACAAAGTCACTACTGTACGGGTGAAAGTCACTTCGCATGTCGCGCCACAGTCGGACCCTGTGGCGGTCGCATAACTGCAAGGCAGCGATGGCGCGCAGCAGTTGCAAGTAATTCAACTCTTGAGCCGCATCACCGAACAGCCAGATGGTGAAGATCTCCATACCGTTCTGCGCGAGGACAAATGGTATCAGGAGACTCAGTTCTACTGCAGTGCCTTGTGGGAACGGATAGCAAAAGGTCAACGCGAAGTGGGTGACTGTCTCGGGCAGTGTATCCAGCGTGTACGCCTTCAGCTGGTTATAATGGGCTTGACCGCCCGTAATGAAATAGCAGTATAGTGAGACGTGTGTGAGTGTGGATGGAAGCCGTTGTGGCCAACTGGCAGTCCATGTGGAAAAGTGCCTTAGTGTTGGCGAGAGGGGGCCGAGCAAGAATGTCTCGAGCGAGTCACAGATCGTCTCGAGCCCAGTCAGATGCTTCAGGTCTTCCGTGTTGAATTCATTGGGGACCTTAAAGGAACAAAGTCTTTTGACAAGCGGGCAAAGCCGCAGTGCCGGGGGTGTACTGAGCGTTGGAACGCTGGAAATCTCGGTGCTGAAGACACGCATGATGAGCTCGGTGACGCCATCCTTCATGAGAAGCGTTCGATATATCACGGGTGTGGCTGAGTGGTAGCCTATCGTGCAGCTTGCGGCAATGTCGAGCACGGTTCTGTGATCTGTCTCGATGAAGAGCTCGGCGGCCGCGCGCCAGATCTCGCCAACAAGTTCAACTGGCAGAGATGTTGCCATGCCACGCTCCGAAATAATTCCCCTATTTGGAGTGGTGAGAACGATGCAGGCCGGTGTTGAAGCACAAGCGCTGACAAAAGGGAGGAAGACCCCGATCACGGCTCGGTGCGCACCGCTTTTTCGTCGATCAATTCCTCCTTCTTCGAACCTTCATACCTATCTCTCTCCTCAAACTCAAGGCTATATTGGAGATTTTCCGCCTCAGGCGACCACCTTGAACACCAACCAGTACTGCCCTCATGCAAACTGCCCCGTCAGACGATATCACTGATCAACTGAATACCACGGTCCAAATTTCCGTAGTCTATGCATCCCTCCAATGTGAAATTCGCTCGAAGTCGAGCAAGAAAATTTAGCCCTGTTACACGCTGCCCATTGTCCCCCAGGCCCTATCCTCCAAAGTAAGAATGCTCACCAGATCGGTAACACCAGTAACGCCCTTCCTCCGAATCTTATGCTACGCTGCATCGCCCGCCCTTTCATCAGTACGAGCGGCAATCTGCTTTGGCCGTGTACCAGACTGGGTAGGAGACATTGCCAGTAAAATCGACGCCGATGGCCAGACCTTAGGCCGTTGTGGTGACATGCAGCCATCAGCCTTGGCACCCATAATACAGCTACAAAGACCACCTTGATCGTTGAAACACACCGGAACTAAACTCTATGTATTGGCACACGATATTGCCGAAAAGGTGGCAGTTCAAGTAGATGCTTTAGAGCGTAAGGAAGGGATACAAGGTTTGTCGACCCCATAGTTCGTACACTACATCTTGAAAATCATACATTCCACGTCGAGGTCCGTTACAAGGTCGTTGAGGTATCTCAGCTGTTGGTACTGGGTCCATGCTCACGCACCAAGCGTGCGCCGCTGTCTCCATGCCTTTCCGTCCCCATCCTTCAGAACGATACCGGCTCTCGCGAGATCGCTGACATACGGAACCCAGAAACTTTTCTTCTCAGATCGTCTGTGAGTGGCACAATCAATCAAACGTACTCAGTGACATGTTGAATTGAAGAGAAAAGTTCGACACGCACTCATCTGTAGGCCAAATATGATCGTACTCTACACCCGCCCAGACCTCGTGGAGTTTGGGAAACCGTGTTGCTGCGAGAGACTGTAATAGAGAAACTGACGACGAATAACGATTGAGCCAGTTCCCAGTGTGGCTGTTGACATGTATGAGCAGGATGATACTATATCTCCTCCGGCAGTCAGGCACATACGTGGGCCAAGTGAGCACAATCTTCTCTACCGAGGAGGACTTTAGTGTCGAGAAAAAGTTTGGCGTGTTCTCCTGGTAAATGAAGGTGAGCAGACTTTACAATCGCATGTCGGGTCAACCTGATCCGAGACGTACCTCGACCAACTTGAGCTCCTTCAGACTTGACAGCGCGTCAAGATCTTGCTGCGTTAGGGCGCTCGGCGCCGTAAATTGCTGGATTGACGGGCCATGTTTATCAATGAACTTGCGCGCCTTCTTGGCGCCTAGTCTGAGCTGAAATTCGACGAGGCTAGGAAGCCCGATGAAACCCTCGCATGAGCGACAATTGGTCATCCGAACAAGCTAATAAGAACTCGTTTGACTCACGGAAACGATGCCAGTACGTCCAAAACGCTTTGGTGACAGTTGAAGCATTGGATAGCCCTAAGGTTCTTGAGTCCGTTCGCATCGCCTGGCCATACTTTGTTGGTGACGCCGAAGCGAATAACATCGCATGAGAACGTGAGCTCCTCCAGCGCTATCATGTCCTTAAAAAACAGTGTTGGTTCTGGTAGCGTGACAGGACTAGAGCGGCGCCTCGAACTGAATATGAGCTAGCTCAGCGTGTGACCAACCGCGGGGCCAACCTTGAGCATCCAGTCAGCACTCGGCGACATCGACGAGCTGCATAAGTAGAGGAGATCAAGATGACGAAGATTGCTGAACAGTGTCGAGTAGCCCGTTTCATCGCTGGTCACATTGTCTGTGCCCGCAACAAATAAGATGGAAGGAAGAGTGCCCATAACTGGATCGCGGCGCAGATTTTCACCGAGCACCTTCAAAGAGAGCGAAGAGGAGGGACTCAGATTCACCGCCAGTGCGCGCATGGTCGCTTCCTGTCAAAGGCACTGGTCAGCTGCGGTCAGCGTCGAACACTCATTAACGCACATAGAGCTCGCGAGAAACCATGAGAGTCTGCTTGACGACTTGGATATCGATGCCATGCGGCGAGAACCATGCGGAGCTGGTATCCCAAAAGTGATCGTCGTGGCCCGCCTTAAGGAAGGTAAAAGAAATGATGCGATGCCAGATACTTATCCGCTCTTCGCGCGACGCGAACTCGAAAGGCTTCCAAAAAGGGCTGACTGTCGCCAAAGGACGCGAATCGGCTTCTGTTGTAGACGAAATCGCTGGTTGAGATGAAACGACGATCGAACCGCTTGGCCACACGAGGTGCACGCGTCCGCGTGCAAGTGGCTCGTTGCGCCATGACAGCGCCAGATGCTGTATCATGTGGTCCCTTCGGAAGGGACTTAAGAGCTTGAGGATCTTGAGTGTGGGCTTGTTGAGGAAAGTGCGTGTAAGGGGGAACGTCGTAGGGTCAGGCCACCGCTGGCTGCAGACGACCGAAATTTGTTGTAGCGAGGTCATCTCTTCGAATGACGAACGAATCCTCGCTTCCATGCTACTGAGGCTATCAAGGTCGCAAGTGAACCTCGTCTACGAGTAGAGGACATCAGGAACGCGACAAGACAAGATGAAAGACATGATTAGCGCACGCACCAATCCAGTGCACGAGCTTAATGCCGCACATATCTTGCTCGCAACCTTGTTAAAAGTGCCGTTGGTGTGGTTGGGGCGGTAGTTCACCAGCAGCAAGTGGTGTGGCTGGCACTTGGACAGAAGTTCGTACACATCGTTCGGCTTGTCGGCCGCTAGCACCCCGATAGGAATGCATAGGTCCACGATGTTGGGCATGGTCCGGACGACGGCCTTCGTAATATGCCCCGGGTAGGGGTGTTCAAGGCGGAACCTCCGCACATGCCGGCCAAACTCTGGATTGCGCGTGAGTGCGGCGTTGAGCGCAGCCGCCTGCGCAGTCGTGCGAATGATGACCGTGTGGTATATGATGGGTGTGGCGACCCTCATCCATCGCTTGCAGACAAGTAGAACGTCCGAAGCGGACTGTTCGACTTCGTTGAACGGAGAGACTGGACCAACATCCTCGAACATGGAGTCGGGCACTCTGAGCGGCGGCGCAAGAATGGCCTGGAGCACCTCGTCGGCGAGAAGATGGACCATCGTCGAGATGGAGGTAAGAGGAAGAGCGGTCAAGTCTGAGTTTCAAAGGCTTTGTGGCGTAAGGAACAATGCAACGCGGTGCTGGCAATTAGCGTTCCTTGGATAGGGCACAACCCCTTACCGTACCCACTCGATGGGAGTCGAGACCAGAATCCAGCGCTGGAATATTGCAATATAGATACGAGCGCTCCGAGTGACAGGTCGCGGGATCCGTCTTGTTCTCCCTTTCCTCTCGTGGCATCACCCCGTAGACAGTCGCGACTGTTACCTCCCCCAGGACACGTGAGAGTAATGCATAAAGCCGGTCAGGAGCCGCGAAGCTATAAAAATATATGCGTGCCGTACGAGCTGCAACTTGTTCATGCTGAGGCACACCCAATCGCGACTGCGACTCCTATTTCGATGGGAGGTCGCAACGTATTCCTGCACCTGAGTTGCTTCGCGGGAGCCTTGCTTCCAGTTCGATGAGCTCCATTTGAGCACGTTCATCGATTTCGATGCAGAGCTGCCCGAGGTGCGCGGGGCGTCGGGTTCATGGCATACTGTAACACGACGAACGGTGTAGTGGTCAGAAACTGTGGCATACGACCGAAACCTGTACTGCTGCAGAGTGTACTATGTGGCAATTCAAGTATGTAAAGGCTTTCGCAAGACGGGAGAAATAACGAGGTTCTAGGGCCCGGGCTTGGTATTAGCGGTCTCGAATAACGTGCAGTGAGCCTCAAGGTCTGTTCAAAAGGTCGCGGAACCAGTCTC
>Ga0247815_10002725_pt1 | contig 12956 bp, 14 predicted proteins | sample UWRJL194509B1_FD_181014 | JGI IMG/M metagenome (GOLD analysis project Ga0247815, IMG submission 181014) | Plant litter microbial communities from Arlington Agricultural Research Station in Wisconsin, United States - UWRJ-L194-509B-1 | ecosystem: Environmental > Terrestrial > Plant litter >... | reverse complement strand
GTTCACAGTGCGTTGCAGGTGGCGACTTTGCTGGGCGGCCTGCTGTTCCTGTTGTGGAAGGAGCCACTGCAACTGCAACCTCTGTCACATCTACAATGCACTCCAAGACCGCGCAGAAGATTATTGCTTCTCAAAAGCACCCCGCGAGCCCGACGCTGTTCCTCGGCAACCTCGGCTTCGAGGCGACCGACGACTCCATCCGGACGATGTTCGATGCGCACGCCGCGTATGGCCCAGCTAAAAAGGCCGCCAAAGATGAGCCGGAAGCGACAGACGGGGATCAAAAAAAGCCCAAGTCGCCTGCGGGCATCCGTAAAGTCCGGATGGGCACGTTCGAGGATACAGGTCTCTGCAAGGGGTTTGTCGGGCTCTTTTTATTGTTCAGCCATATATTGATCGGGATGTATGCAGTTTTGCATTCGTCGACTTTGATGCTGTTGAGCAGGCGACTGCAGCTCTCACCAACACGCGGAATCACACCATGGACGGTCGCAAGCTTGTCGTTCAGTACGCAGGAGCCGATGCAGTACGGCGTGGCGGCGGTCCCGGCTCTCAACCACGAGGGCAACGTGATAACGCTACAGGCGAGCCTCACAAAAAGAGGCAACGCACCGACAGCGATGGTGAGGGCAAGGACGAGTCGAAGGCGCAGCCGCAGCCGCAGGGTACTGGCAAGAGGAGACCTGGCAAGTCGGAGCGTCTGGCTGCAAAGCAAGCTGCCATGGGCACTACCAGCGTTGAGAACATTGAAGACAAAACGGAACGGAGAGAACGCAAGACTTCGTCAGGGACACAGCGAGTAAAGTCTGGCGCAGCACTCGCCAACGCGCAACGAGCAAGCGCAGCAATTGTTGCAAGTAAGGGCCAAAAGGTGGTTTTTGATTAACCTAGATACGGCGAGTAGAACTCCTATACGAGAACGTCTTTTAGAAGATAATTCACTCTTCGTGGTCATGATCATCATCCTCATCACTATCCGCGATCTGACCAATCTCCCACTCTCCCGCAATGTCCCATCGTGAGCCATGTGCAGCCGCTGACACATACTTGACGAAGTGAAGCACTCGCGCGTCGCGTAATGTCAACAGCAGACGGTTGAAAGCAGGCTGCACTGTGAGAAGAGTACCGTCTTCATCCTCGTCTTCGTCATTTTCTTCATCTGACCCCTCTGCGTCTTGGTCCATTTCATCTCCATCTTTCTTATCTTTCCCCGCGCCATCCTCGCCGTTCTCACGTTTTTTGGACGTTCCGGAGCGGTACACCGCAGGATCTTCTTCGCCTTCGTGCGGCGCCATGTAACACTTCGCAATCTTGTCGTCAGCAAACGAACAGTGGGACATGTGAACAGTTGCTGTGGCAAACTCACCACCCAGCCGCCCCACTCTCCGGTCTGCCAGCCGACCGGCTCCTCTGGTGCCGCCTTCGCTTTCGCCTTGCCATTCTTTGCGGGAGGAGTCGGCCCGGGCGTGAGGTCCAACAAGACGTCCAGCCGGACGTCCTCCTCGTTCGCGGTTGCAAGTGTATAATCGAGGCCCGGGCGGAATCGGCGGGCCGCGAGTTGGAACCCAAGCGGAACGAAGCTCGACACGGCTGCAAGCCACGAGCGGAAGGCGTCAGACGCTAAAAGCGTTTCCTGCAGGATCTGTAGGAGAGTGTCTTCATCGAGACTCTCCAGCTGGGCGTCGTTGGCCGGGAGTTCGGGAGCACTTGAGGGCTTCGCGGACTCGGATGCAGTCTGTAGCACGCAGAACCGCGCCTTATGTGGGGGTCCGCGGATCTCCCACGACTCATTCTTCCCCACATCATGCGCTGGGATCGCACTGCCGGGCCGTTGCGCGATGTTCAGCTTATCCTTGACGTCCCGTGCGCTCAACGCTGCCTGCACCCGTTTCGCAAGCGGTGCTCGGAGGAACTCGTGAAGCTGGATCTCGGAGTTGCCCGCAAAGCTCTCCGCAATCGAAGGCAGGTTGGCCGGCGAGAGGTAAGCGTCGTTGAGGAACCGCGCGAGAAATGTGCGGTCAGTCTCGCTGAGGGTCGGAAGCATTTCGTCCGCGGCGTATCTGCGCATCGGGAGGGCTGGTGCATCAGCCTGCGTGGTTGCCACGTGTGCGTCGTACGGGCCGATAGTCAACAAACAGGCGAAGCACGGAGGTGCGGATGGACAGCGGACTGACCAGCTGCTCAAGCGAACTCTTCAGGCGGTCAACCGCATCGTCCGCGTCGGCGTAACCCTCTTCACCTGATTGTGGCTTGTGAAACCAACCGGAGATGCTAAGGCGTTGTTTTCCTTCGTCTGATACGTCAACAACTACCTCTTCAACACTATGGAAGCTCTTGCCCGGCTGCAGAAAGATCGGGCTGAGCTCGGGACAGTGGACCGCATACAGAATAAATGTACGAACCTGGATCTCGAAGAACACGAACTGATTCCACGAGGGTGGGATGATCTTGCTGGGTAGCACGTCGGGTTCGGGCAGACGACCTTGTGTCTCCGCAGTTTTGGGCGCATCGAGCATCGGATACAGCTCGAGCGCGCCTCCATATTCAGCCTTCCACGGTTTCCCGTAAGGAAGTGGCATATACAGAATGTAGGAGACTCTGCGACTGCCGATCACGTCGTCGTGGTTGAGAAGGTGGCAACCGGCACGGTACGAGTTGACACTCATGTCCTGCATTTTGCCGCTGAGGGGGCCGCATCCTGTCACTGAGCGCACGAATGAGCGGAACTCTGCCGAGTACAGCGCGTTGCGGAGTGCGAGTAGGCTCGGAAGAAGCTGGATCTGGTCCTTGGTGAGATACGACAAGGAGGCGAGATCTCCCGTTTGGTGGACCTAGATTTGCGGTCCAAACATGCATTTCGGGGTCAGTTCGTGTGAACAAGAGAAAGTCGACGTCTTGAGATTCTAGCACGCTGGGATCCCCACCAAATTTCGAGTCTGGACCCGTGCTGCCTCCCCCGTCCGTCAAAGTTCAATCCACAAGCTGTTGCCGACATTACACGGTATGCAGTCGGGAGAGGGCAGCAGCGGCAGGATTCGAAAATAAAGTCCTGGATCCCAGCGTGCATGGGATAATCCCAAGAGGTCGACTTTGGCGCGAGCGACAGGTTTACATACCTTGTAAATGTCGGTCTCCTTTTCTGTAAAGTGAAGCTCGCGGATGATCTCCTCAGAGGCCGCGCGCAGAAGCGAATCGTCGAATAGCTTGTCGATGACGGCGTGCAGATAGGGGCCAGAGGTGGCGTATTCGGTGTGCAGCTGCGCCGCGTTTTTCGGGTCGAGCAGACCTGTATGGAAGTCGGCAACAACATCGCGCGCCGGACCGTCCGTCCGGACGCGTTTTGCGGCGCGCGATTCGTCTGAAGAGGACGGCGAGCGCGGGCGAGCAGAGGCCATAAGGGAAAGCAAGCGATGCCAATCGCATAAGGCCGAGAATCTCAGCATGATCCTCACGACCCGAAAAGTTTAGACCCGGCTGCATCTCGAAAACATGCCTTTCGGCGGTTCTCCAGGTCATTTTGACATGTTAGCGGCTAAATGTAGTGTTTTTGAACATTTGGACGTGACTTTGGATTCCGCGAAGAGTCTGGTCGCTGTAAGCCGCGTATCTGAGACATTAGTCTCAGGCAGTCTAACCAGCGGAAAGAATAGTGCAGGCAAGTATATTGCGCAGAGAGAGGACGTGGGTTGGTACATGCGGTTGAGGCGACAAATGGTGTTGAATGGCGGCGTACATGAACAAATAAAGGTTGGAACTACGAGACGAGGAAGGCGCCTGGATGAATCATCGGTAGAAATAGTGGGTGTCGCCGCGGATTCGTCGTGCGAGACGGAGGTCTCGTTGCATGATGGTTACTCTCCGCGCGTGAATGGCGCACAGGTTCCTGCGCGCGCCACAGAACATGTCAACTGGAAATGAACGTGAAGAAAGAGAACAATCACGTACGCGTCCTCGAACAAGTGAACAAGAAACGCTTCAGTGGCCTCCTGCAGTGCCAGGAGGGCTGATGTCTGCCACCGCAACCCGCTGCTCGTGTAGTCGACGAGATCAGTCTGCATAGACTCGGCAACCTCGCGCACCTACAGTAGGGTGTAAGCCACGGCAATAAAAGAATAATTAAATGTGACGCACGACTCTGGAGAAGGGCAACTTGGCAAGCAGCAGGTCTGTCGTCTTCTGGTACTTGCGGATCTCACGCAAGGCTATTGTACCAGGACGATACTTCTTCTTTGCGCGCGCCGGACCTAAGAGCATCCAATATGTCAGCAACCTGACTGTGAGCCAGAAACGGGTGCTGTACACACCGTCATTCTGTTGCGGCGCGCGACCTGGACCAGGTTTGGGAGCTTTGCCGCCTGTGGACTTGCGGGCGACCTGCTGCTTGCGAGGTGGGGGCGAGTCGCTGTCTTGTTCTTCGTCGTGCTGTGCAGCCGACTTTCTGTGTGCGGTCTTTGCCATTCGGTTTGATTCGGGAACGGAGAGCGGAGGCCAACCACCAAGCGGACAACCGGCGCGCGCCGACTCACGCGTCTCGCTTCAACTTGAACTTCATCCGAGACTCGCGCAAGATGGACGCTAAACTTGCTCAACTCGCTTCAATCGCAGCACAGAAAGACAAGCAGCAGGGCTTCAGCCAGCTCCTTCAGGCATCTCTAGCTCAAGAGGCGCCCGCCGATGACACTCTTGCTGTAGTCCGGGCGGTGGTCACAGATGAGCGCGTCGGCCTTGTCGTCGCTCGCCAGATCATCACAGACCTCGTAAAGGGACTTGAGGCTGGCGCAGTACCTGACTCGGATATCCGCAAGAAGATCATCCAGGACACACTTGAAGTGCTGCAGCCACGCATCGTGAGCTACGAGGAGCAGGTACGCGTGCCACATTCCGCCGCCACCACTACTATCAACAATATCGCTCGTACTTACTACCTCAAACACTCAGGTCTCTGGGCTTCGTTTGCAACTCGCCAACATCTTTGAGGAGGAAGAAGACTGGAGTGAGGCTGCACGTGTGCTCATGGGTTTGTCTCTCGACCGGTATGTGCCACAAGCATTTGACGCCACATTAAACAACATACTGACCCTCATGCTATCTCAGCCTCGTCAGCGACGAGGACAAATTGCGCATCTACGTCCGCATTGTCCGTCTGTTGCTCGAAGAAGAAGACTCTGTCCAGGCAGAGACCTACTACAACCGCGCCGCCCTGCTCATCCACTCGACCCAGGATCGTGAACTTCAGCTTGCCTTCAAGCTCTCCCAGGCCCGCATCATGGACTACAGCCGCAAGTTCCTAGAAGCCGCTCTACGCTACCATGAACTCAGCTGGATTGCCGAGATCGACGAGGAAGAGCGTCTGCATGCTCTCGGTGCTGCAGTTACCTGCGCCGTCCTCGCTCCAGCTGGGCCTAATCGCTCCCGTGTCCTCGCTTCGCTGTGTCGAGACGAGCGCACAACTCAGCTGCCCACTCACACCATTCTCACCAAGATGTTCCTCGACCGTATCCTGCGTCCGGCCGAGATTCAGGGCTTCGAGGCAACGCTCAAGCAGCACCAGCTAGCCAAAATCGCGCAGTCGTCCAACGACCGGCTTGCAGCCAAAGTCAGCGCGAGTGCCGAACCAGACGAGCCTGGCGCGAGTAAGCGAACGGGCCCATCCACCGTGCTCGACCGCGCCGTCATGGAGCACAACCTTCTCGCCTGCTCCAAGATCTACAACAACATCACATTCTCCGGGCTCGGCACACTGCTCGATCTTGCTCCAAGTGCTGCAGAGACCATGGCACGCAAGATGATAGAGCAAGGACGACTGCGTGGCTGGATTGACCAGGTCGACCGACTCATTTGGTTCGAGGAGGAAGAGCATGAGGCGCAGGGTAAGGCTGGTGGTCTCGGCGACGTCGACCAGCATACCGAAGACACCGGTGCGCCGCTCACGAAGCAATGGGACGCTCAGATCCGCACGACAGCTGCAAGCGTACGTTTTCGTTTTCGCGGTGGGTTCCACTCGTCGCTGACGCGCAATGGCAGGTTGAAGCGATCGTGCAGCAGCTGGTACAAAAGTCTCTCGTCGACGTCCCCGTCACTGCCTAGATCTCGAGACCATCAGACGCGAAATGTACTATCTCATGGCAAATGCTAAGTAGCGTCTCTCCAAGAGGCGTGTTATTGGACCACATTGCATTGGCTATTTTGGCCAAGCCCAAGCCCCTGGAACTAATTCATCGCCTGCTCTTCATGCTTGCCTCCTAAGATGAGGTGATGTTGTTTAAACCTCACTCGGACCGCATACATGGTGTGGTTGAGATGGAGACAACACGCGGCGTTCGACGCTTTGATCTGCGATTTAGCCTTTCTGAGCGTGTAGAGACCAAAAATAACAAGCCAGAGGTGAGCGCTGAGCTCCCGGCAGAGTTTGTTCGGTTTGAGTCCTCGATAGCGACTGCGGCGGATATGTGCTTGCATGATGGCCATCCTGCGTCTACTTCCTCCTTCGCTCTAAACGTACCAACACCATCCAACCATCTCCCCCCCCCCGAGACATCCCAATATTAATATCTAGACTTTCATCGCTTGGTGTATTTGCATCGCAGGGCTTACGCTCGGAATCTGCATGTGGGGACATGGCTAAAATACAGAGGTGCAGTACAGTACAGACGCAGCTCAGAATTCACTCACTGCTGAACGCATTCGCTGTCAGCATCCTCATTCATGCCGCCACCTGCAAGGAAATGCGCGCGAAGCCTCAATAGTTGCGCTGTAGTGATCGTGTAGCCTCCCATTCGTGGCCTCCGTTCTGTGTTTCCAGCTATAATTTCAGATGCGCGATCCATACGCGAGAGGCGGCGTGTGGGTGCAGGGGAGAATATCTGTGCAAGTGTTCAGTGGTCTTGCAGAGTATATGAAGTCTGCAGCGAGCGCTCACTTTTACGGTGTCGTCGATACCAGACGTTGCAACGATTGGGAGATGTCGATGTGGCTCGATGACGTTGACTACATGTAGATGAGCACGATGTTATTTTGAATCGTCCGCCAGAACTCACCCTGCGAACAAGTTAGCATAGTCCCAGCCTCAATCGCACGCAGATACTAACAACACTCCCGTCTCCTTCCCAGAGACCCTGCAATGTCCCCGTCTTGTCCCACATGAACCTAGTAAATACCTGAGCTGCAAATTCAACCGGGCCTTACAATTATGACACGCACCAATTCCCGTCATCGGACCCGCTCACGACATACTCGTCATGTTGGCCCAAGAAGTTAACGTCTTTGATCGTTCGAATGTTCGCTGCGCCGGCAAACCTTGTACGTGGTCGGACGACTGAGGCGTTGCGCAGGTTGTCGTCGAGGTCCTCGTCGTTGAAGACATCTGCGGCAGGTTGCGCCTCTTCGATTTCGTCGTCGCTGTCATTTTCTTGCATGAGGTCTATATCCATCTCGGCATCGCCAGAATCTGGTGGGTCTGCATTGTCGTCAACCTCGTCGTCGTCATCGTCGCCGAGTGGTTCAGAGTCCTCGTCGTCGTCCGGAGAGTCGACAGAGACCCGACGGCGCTTGTGGCGGTGTTGTCTCGTCGAGTTGGCGCGGTCCTGGTCAAACGGCTCGTCGTGCAGGCCGTACAAGTACACGGCATCGGCATGGTAAGCTGTCACAATTCAGCCAAATTTTGGCGATCGGGTGTGCATGCCAACGTACAGAGCAGCAGCTGTGCACACAAGTTCCTTGTCAGCCGTTGCCACACTTATCCTCTCGGCACGATCGACTCACTTCTTCGCTATTTTCATTTGAAAGCCTCGCACCAGTGATGTGTTCTTCTCCGCGCTCTTCGCCTGCTGCTCGTCGCTCGCGTCCATACCGTCTTACACATGTAGTCAACTCCTCGTCACCCGTGTTTGAACCACCCCATTCATCTCGAGCGCTGCCTCTCATTGAACGTCGATCGAACAAGTATCCCTGCAGGCGGCACCATGATAGTGAGCTCAGATAGAGTTGATTCAACGATCTACTCACGTAGGGTGACTGGGGAGGCACGTATCCAGTGTCAGTAGCTGCTGCAACAATATCCCTAGGATTGTGAGCTAACCTCCCCAGCCACTACGAGATAGTTTGGCCGAAGCGTTGACGAAGTCAATGCGTTGAGTGGGAAGTTGACATCAATTAGCGTGTTGTTACACCTTCGCGTGCAGGTATGCGGTTGCCGCAAGTCGAAGTGGCGGACCGTCCCATCCTTCGTGTCCGATGTTCATTACAATCACCTTTCTGAGATCGGATTCTTGAGCGTACCTCAGATACGGTCATGAAGGTATACGGCGACCCATCTGCAGTACAGATCCTCTTGACGTCGTTGGTATGGCATCGGAATACCTGTCGCGAGGCATCGTAAATCTCGCAAGGTACAAGAGAACAGCACACACCTTGGCCCCCGCCTCCTGTGCTGTCAAATAAAGCGGCGAACCTCGTGTGCCAGTGCCATTGGTTTGATATCCGGGCTCAGATCCCACCGTCCGCGCCCGTGTCGCATCGAACACTCGCACTTGGCCGTCCCGAGCACATGTGACCAGCGTCGACGCACTTGACGGCAACATGCGCACGCCGAATATGTTGGCAGTATGCCCAGTACGGATGGCCCCTACGCAGTCAAAGGAGTAGTCCGTACCAGACGCATCGAGTCGCCAGAAATGCACGCTGCAAGATGCGCATTTGAGATTGGAGTCGCGCGTCATGGGCGAGTGCTCACCGTGTATCATCGCCCGAGCTCGCAAGAGTGTGGTCATCGATCCAGGATAGAGCATTCACGCAGCCGTCGTGGCCATGGCGGCCCTCGAGTACGCTGATACACGACGCAGACATCTCTATGAGCCGCGTTCCGGCTCACGTTGCACCCAACGAGCATGCAGTACCTTGTCCGATCCAATGTCTTCCACGTATCAGAGGGAATGCCCCTGCGAGCGCGACGAGATCGCCCCGCAGACGGAAGCGCGGCATAGTTAAGTCCTGCAGACATCTCTTGGGAAGTCAGCAAGTTCGGAGCTTCAAAACATGATGCATGAGCCCGGAACAAGCCCGCGCCGTCGATCAACTCGCAGCTTCGTTCTGGTATTACAGCAGTTGCTTTATTGGAGACGAGAAAAAGAACAGCGAATGTGATCGTACAGGTGCGTTCTGATGCATGGAGAGCGCGTCGGAGCAATCAGGATGTTGAGGGATAGTCAAGAAACCTACGCCGACTCTGCGAAACCGACAGCGTTCCTGCCAAGGTCGTAGACGGTGAAGTACTTGCGGAGGAAGACGTCACCTGTAACCGAGGTTAGGTGTCGGTCGCATATAGTGCCTAGTCAAAACAGCACGTACCAACAATCCAGAGGTCGCCGCCGGGGATGTTGAAGTCCATTGGGGTGAACGCAGACACGCACGTACCGCCGAGCTCGAGGACGTAATCGGTACCCTTGAGCACGTAAGGCTTGCCACCAAAAGACAAGGTGAAGTCTGGGAGGCTGTCGCGCTTAGCACAGTCGACAGTGTATTGGCCGTTCCAGCTCTTCTTTGCGCCAATCCTATCGGGCGTATATGTTAGAACATTGTATGTCCATGTCCTGAGGCGACTTACTGAGCGTTGATCATCTCGCCGATGTCAAGAGGGGTGACGATGAGGGAAGTGCCTGCAAGGAGTGAGTTTCGTTCGCAGTAGGATCAGCTACGAACTCACCGGTGTCGATGGCGGCACCAGTGTTCTCAAAGTCAACCTCGTCATCACCGAGCTTGATGCCCTCGAGCTCAACCTCCCAGTATGCCTTGCGGCGGACGGGGACGTAAGTGATGGAGCCCTTGTAGTGCGACTTGTCAACACCGCCGAACACAGCCTCGCCACCGTCCTCCTCAGACGAGCCGACACGGAACGAAAAGACGGGCTCGTCGACGAGCTTCTGGTTGACCATCTCGAAGAATGGCGGGGTGATGTGGTTGACGGCAATCGTGTTGTAAGCAAGGCCGAGGATGCCGTCGAACTTGCCAAAGGCAAAGGCAAGACCAGGCTCCTTCATGGCCTCGGCGAACAGCTGGTTCTTGATGGTGATGTCGCCAATGGTAAGGGTGTCGCGGGACACAAAGCCCTCCATTGAACCACTGCCGTAGCGGATCTCGAACGCAGAGCCGTTCTTGGAGTACGTCGACGATGACGACGAGTCATACTTGGCATGAAGGAAGCATGCAATGGATGTGCAGCCGGAGCTAGGGACCCAGAGGTTGCTTGACTATACACAGGCGGGTTAGTTACGTTTACGGTGAATGCAGAATGTAGACGCACGCCAGTGTCGAGAACGACCTTGAACTGTGGGGAAGGGACGAAGTTGACGTGACGTAAGCGCACGAGCCACGGCAGACAAATGCCGGCGTCAGTGACGACTCACGCTCTGAGGCGGTGAACCCAGCGAAATCTCGGCAAAGTACTGTGCATTTGCAAAGTCTGGTAACAGCAAAGTCAGCATGGGTTGTTGCGTCATCGAAGTTCGCTTGACGACGTACTGCTGAGAGGCACCTTGTGACCGCCGCCGTTCAGTACCACCTGGTTGTCTTGCGTCCAGTACAGCTCCTCGCCCTCCGGGGTCGCAACAGGCTTGCCGCCACGCAGCTTACGCCCGGCACCACCGGCACCAGCAATCAGCTGGGGCTGCAGCGCGCCGTACTTGGCTCCGAGGTGAAAAGCTTCCCGCTGCTGATCAATCTCGGTGCGCTCAATCTTGTGCAGCTTCATGCGTTGTACGCGCGCATGAGACGCGAGGGGGAGAAGAGCGAGCGACAATAGAGAGGCCTTCATGGTGGGCGTTCAAGCTAGGAGGAAGAAGAACGGTTGGCGGGCTGTGAAATCAACTTGACGCCCTAGGGTCGGACGCAACCGAGACGCCCGCAGCGCGCAGCCATTGACATGACTCCATTCGGCCAATACATTCCAAGAAGGCACACGGTTCATTCCGGGTCACTTTTTACATATATACGGCGTAGTGTACAGTATGGATGAATGGGATGAGCATTCACACTGGGACGCAAGGAGGGGGGAGGGCACTAAACAAACAGGATGCGATGCAATGCGAGGGCAGAGACGACAAGGCAACAGGGATGGTGGGATGACAGAGGGAGTGAGACACGAAAACACAGCCAACAACACCTGGCCGAGGCGACATGAGCAGTGCAAGAATGATGCAGACAGGTCATTGCAAGTGGAAGAGAGGAGCACGGTGAACGAACGGATTACGACGACTTTGGATCTTTAGCGACATATATGGCAAGACGCAACGCATGAGGCAAGAGACGACGAGAGCAGGAGACGCATGATGGGGGTTGAGGGCAGCAGCAGCTAACAGCGAGACAAGACAAGGCGAGATGAGGGGCAATGAGACAGAGATGTGATGTGCAAAGTCTTCGTGACAAATGAAATAATTAGAATAAAGTGGGCGAGAGATTGCGTGCAACAATCTTTGGATGATGCGCATGCGGTGTATGGACGGGAAGGTGGTCGATGCAATGATATGAGTTTGCATGTCACGCCGCACGAGCAACTTCGAGGCCCGGCGACGTAGACAGCGGGTAATGGCGCGGATCGCGTGTAGAGAGCAGTCGCTCATCGGCATGATCAATGTAGGCCGATGGCATGGATGGCATGGGCGGAGGAGATGCGGGTCCCATAGAATGACCGCTTACGGGCACAAGCTGGCTCGCCTGAGGCCGTGAATATTGGGGGCTGAACTGACCGAAGGACTGGCGTGACGGAGGCCCGGGCTGTGCGGCAGGGAAGAAACGAGATGGAGGCGACGATGCATACGAACTGAACGAGCCGTTATCATCACGAGGACGTTGATGTCCGATATCGAGCGGCATGCTGAGTGGCGGGCCGGGAGCCATCTGCCGCCCCTGGAACGCCTCTTGAATACCGAGAGGCCCGTTCGACGGCGGCGGACCAGCCGGGGTGACAGACTGTGCTCGAACTCCAAGAGGGTTCTTGCTATATGAGAGGCGAATGCCATTCTTGACGAGGCCATTCAGCGTGTTGCCGTAGAGTTCGTTCATAGCACGAGTGGCGTGTTCGACGTCCTCGAACTAGAAATGCACGTGTCAGTTTTTACGACCATGGTGACTGTGTGAAGAAACGAACCTCGACAAAGCACATCGGCCCGTTGCTCTTCTGCCTGAAGCACAGCTTGCGATAACCAGGGTACCGTTGGAACAACGCGCGAAGCGAGTCCTCTAGATGATTCGCTGGGAAGGTCGCAGGGGGCGTTGTTGGGAGATTGCCCACGTACAGCGTGTTGATCTGGTCAAAGTGATCAGCATCATGGTGACGTCGTGAAATCGTAAAGCACTTACGGGAGGGTTCTGGTCAGTCACCCGCTGACCCATCGCCTGAGTGGCAGAGCTGGCACCGGAGGAAGGCGAAGCCGGCTGAGTAGGCGATGTGGCGTCATGGCGAGACGGAATGGACTGCATACGAGTGAAATCACCACTGTCGCTGCCGCTGCCGACAACGCTCGAGCCACTCGAGGTTGGGACTGAGCGCTGATCGATGGCGTGTGAGAACTCAGCGCCAGGCGGGGAATACGCCCGGCCAGAACGAACGGCGGTAAGAGCAGGAAGTGGCACCTGTGCATGCGGCGGCGAGTAGATCTGGCTGTTTGTCTCGAATCCGGCGGGTATGGCAGACGAGCCCACCATCGCGGCAACGTTTGACTCTGCGAGCGGCGGAGATTGCGGAATTGCAGACGAATTCGGTCCAGCGGGTGCACCGGTCGGTCGAGACGACATGAACCGGTCGGGCTTGGTAGGCCCGAGACCCCAGGTTGCTGAGGTACCCACAGGAGCGAAGACATCGTGTGATGTAAAGCTCTGCAGACTCTGGCCGCCGACTGCAGTCGGAACAGGTGCGGATGGTGGCGGGAACGGGAAGGTTGTCAGACCGCTGGGCTCGGTGGGCG
>Ga0247815_10002724_pt1 | contig 12959 bp, 10 predicted proteins | sample UWRJL194509B1_FD_181014 | JGI IMG/M metagenome (GOLD analysis project Ga0247815, IMG submission 181014) | Plant litter microbial communities from Arlington Agricultural Research Station in Wisconsin, United States - UWRJ-L194-509B-1 | ecosystem: Environmental > Terrestrial > Plant litter >... | reverse complement strand
TTCATGACGAGTGCACGCCAATTGTGACAGATGGCGGAGAGGAGGAATGGTGCGTGAAGTCGAAGGAAATTGAGTTGCACGAGCGCAGATGGAGGATCGATGGTGGCTCCGCGATCCAAGCATGCCTCCAAATACGTCTCAAATATTAACAGGAGCACATCCTCCGGTAGCCTAATTATCTGAGATACTTGGTTTTTGCCGCGGCGGTGGCTGGCACGGTGGACCGTGGGCGTGCGCCAGGCCGTAGTCCAGTTGTGTGATTCGATGCAGTTCCAGTCGATGTGCGGAGCATGTTCTCCCCCAGGTAGTGCTATTCTTATTCGGTCCAGCATTGTAGGACTTGGTCGAAGCGAAAGGGTGGTGAATGGAATGAGACTAAGGGATGTGTCGGAAATCGTGACCATATAGGAAACCCTACATCCGCCCGTCACAGAGATTCACTATATTTTTGGCTATAAATCAGGCCAATACAAGCTGCCGGGGTCACAGACGAATCAAGTGCATCACAAGCTGGATATTTAGCGGTTGGTCATCGACTAATTCGCGTTATAATCGCCTCGACCATGACCGGGTCACACAGCTTTACATTCACATTTTGCAAGTCGGACATGACAACAATCGTCTGCAAACCGGTAGGCTTCCTTCAACTAGCTTTGGCATCATAACGGAGTCATTGCGAGTGCCACAGCCAGCACTCTTGCATGAAATATACCTTCATAGAGTGGGATAGAGTGATGCATAAGGTCGGATACGCGCGGAGAAGAACGAGCTACATTCTCAAACTTGGTTATCACTCCACTCCTGGTACTACATCGGACAAACCCCTCAACACGCAAGGGAATCGTACGAGACCCGGTTTTTTGTGGTACTAGGTTCTTGAGCACGCTCTTCCTTCCACTGTGCGACTGACCGAAGCGTCGCAAGATATCCACCCGCTCGTACCCATACCACCTCTTGAGCTATGCGGAACTTGAATACTCGTATCCTGAACTTCAACAATTGGTGGGAGTGGTGGCTGCTCTCTAGGGTTAAGAAAAAACCACTCGACAAGACATACGACCAGCCTGACCCGTGACTCTTTCTCGAAGGCGAACAAGGTACGGTGAATTCTGCTCAAACATCCCCTTCGAGTCTCCAAGATCTCCAAGAATCACTCATGTGCGGCAAGCATTGCCTCGTTGCAAGCTATAAGCTGGGTCTAGAAGTTGAAACTGGGCTGGTCGATATCCCCGAAGTCGACGCTGATCGTTTGCAAGCTGTTTGTCAATCAGAGCCCGAGAAATACTGCCCAATGACGTATTTAAGGTGAAAAACTACTTAGATCCCACTGTAGACAAACGAGATGCGGAAATTCAAGACGCCGCTCAGGTTGGAGTGCAGGATTGCCGGTAGTTGCGGCCGCCCGGTCGAATGGGCAACCGTCGGAACCAATGGCGCCGTACTCCTCTCGATCATGACTCATGTTGAAAAGATGTGCGGTCAGCGTTCATCTAAGCAGGCCACTCAGATGTCGCCGAGAATGAATTATGTATTCACATGTTGCGAGTCAAGCAGGACAAACGTAACATCTGAGAGTCCATGTTGATAGTAAGGAGCGGGTATAACGATATGCAGGGTTTCAAGTTCTCCACAATTCCCACACACCAAGTTTCACCCGGAAGTAATTTACAGTGTAAGTTACATGTAAGTTACTGTGAGAAACCACATGTGTAATTTACATCCGGGTTTCTTACCCAGCGCTGATCACCACACCGCAGTTCCATGCTTATACCTTCACCATTGCTGACCTCGGTGCTATTGCGACGCTACTTCTGCGGGCAGTTCCCGCGGGTCGGAGTTGTATTCTCCCAGCGGCACTTTCCAACCTGCTCGAACATTTCCGTCGCAGTTTGTCGACACAGACCATCACTGAAGGTCCACCTTTGTGGATTCTTGTAGCTTTTTCGCCGCCATCCGACACTATCTGCCTTGTTAAAGATTTGCAACAGTATCGATCTGCCAAGGCTGCTCTCTTCAACTCCCATCTCAGCTTTTTGCAGCCTGTAGTTGTGTCTCCACACCTGAGCAGATCCCCGTGGAGCCAGCTCTTGGAATCAGTTCCGTTTCCAACAGAACCGAAGGAGTTAGGTGGGATAGCATACAGATACACGGTCTTACTCCTCGTGCTTCATCGTCGCGGGTATCGCACAACGGCTCAGGCACTTCTTCGCGACCTGCTGCCACATGACTGGGCTATCGCCCTTATTTCACTGAGCGCTTCCCGTCGTTATCACGTCGCGTTGCATGCAAAGATAATCTCTCCAGCATGGTGGGCGGTCATGACCGAGATGCTCTTACGGTCGCAACCTGGATTAGCTCCAACGTGGGTGCCCTGCGCCAAATTTTCAGACGCCACGGAATTCGCGACTGCTCTTCTTGCGGAAGATGACTGCCTGGATTGCGCACATGACGAGTTTGAAATTCGGTGGGGAACTGCACCACTGCTGCCCGACGCGAACGCATCGGAATCGGAGCTCACGGCGAGCGACCTGGTGGTCTGGGAGCCTCCCATATCCGACGAGATGCCACGGAATGTGTCCCAGGCTAGTCGTGCGGAGCCTTGTTCTCGGATATTCGACGTTGGAAGAACTCTGGGCACTATGAGTCGTGCCGATGAGGAACTTGAGAGCGGCATGTTGTCAACATTTGGGCATGTGTAACTTTTTTCTTTTTTGTTGAGGATGTGAAACAAGTCCGATCTTATGAATTTTCTTTGTACCTCATTACTTGCTACATGAGGCTCTGTGTGGTCAGACCTCTAAATGTCCGGCCGAGACGGGGAGTAACGAGCGCTTGTCGGGGTTGCGCGACTTGTCTTTGCTCTATCTACGCATTCCTCGTCTCTGGCTGCTTTCGCGCCAACCTGATCACCCGAAATATGAGCAAGCCTCTTTATCAACGCAGTTACCATCGCTCAGTAAGCGGGCAACATACGAATACAAAGCCAATGCTCTCACCAGAACCCGCGCGACTTCGACTTCCAGGTGCCGCCTCGCCGAACGGGTAGTAGCGCCTTGATAGTCCGCCATCCTGGGACGAGGATAGCGACAGAACGAAGGAATGGAGCCACATCTGACAGCAAGGATGGACTGCGGCGAGCGTAGATCGAGCTTGGGCATCCGGCATCGACGAGCTTATGGGACCACATAGGCTATTCACACTCGATGTCGCAATTATCGCCCGCGAATTTCCAATACTGAAACTACATTCGAACAGCGAGTTTGTTAAACCACGTTGGGTACGTGGAACTGCGACGACGAAGCGTCCTTCCTAACCGGCGCGATGAGAATTGTGCTGAACCGACACATCTACCTTGCGGGCGTCGGCATCGGTTTCACTATCAGCCTTCCTCGTGCATCACGTGTGGGCTAGACCTTGGCCAGCGCCGTTGAGGCGTGCGCTGCCACAAGCTACAAGACGATGGAAGACAGGTCAGCACGCAACGTGTGCGTATCTGTCGTCAAACGCTGGGCGTGTGGCGCGTAGGGTCTGTATCTCAGTTCGTCAAACATCGAAATGACAAACGTGTTTGTTCAGCTGCGTGGGCGGTTGTTGCCCAAGGCCAAGTCGGCGATGCCGAGGGACTGCAGGGCATCGCGGCGATAGCACGTCAATCGGCGCAGGTTACATGCATTTTCTGCACGTGCAAGGTGATTGTGGCGCGTGTCCTGGATGTGAACACGAGTAGGGCGTGTTTAAGGAGGACCAGGGCAGTACTCGCGATGCCGTAAACCTGGTCAAGTTTCATCGCAGGACAGGTGTATGAGGAGAAAGGAGAACGCCTGGCGGTCAAGGATAACGCGATAACGTCGCAAACTGACGCGCTGTGTCCCTGAGCGAGTTTACTAGGTGCCGCACGCGTGCTTCTTGGATCAATGGCTCACGCTCTAAGTTCATGTCCGGTAGTAACGGGTTGTGACTGTGGATAGCTGGTGCTATCAAACTCACGAACTGCTTGTTCTTTCGCATAGCCTATGTCCGATGCTGTCGAATCACTCAATAGGGTCGAATGCGGTCACAGTCGGTGTAAGGTCGTCGGGGGGGGGATGCTCATTGCTGCAGGGTCGTGACAGGTCAGAGTCCTCTAAACTCCGGAGCTCTGTGTTTGAGCGGTCCTATCGAAAAATACTTCGTGTCACTGTATCACGAGAAGCTCATTTCCGGCAGACATCACGCCTAACCCTTGAGGCGAGCGCATGCCGACTGGCAGCCAGCCTGTCAAGGCTCGGAGTCCGCTCACGTTTCTCGCTTCCCCTCCTACCACTTCCAACACAAGCTCACGCACCCAATGTCGACCGAGGAGCACCCAGACACTGCAGTCATACCGGACATAGCAGTCGCAATTGGCGACACAGTTGAAGGCGGGGTTCGACCGGCCCCAATTGCCGCAGATCACGGGCCACCACCCCGTCGCACGCCAGTTCGGTCGGCCACTGTGTATAACCAAGGTCGGAAGTACCTCGATCGTGAAGTTTGATCGTTTCTTATCGCTTTTGCAGGCGTTCAGTATGCATCGGCCCAGGAGCAGAAGTACCCACCAGACCGGTACGCAAATTGAACTGTCTCTGGGTTTCAAGCTGACAGGTCACTACAGTCCCGGCGAGGCCGCGGGCGATAATGGCAGGGTGTGGAAGATCTACCGAGATCGGGTCAAAGACATCGACGACGACCTGATTGAAGGCTGGAACGACACGCTAAACACGCTACTTGTATTCGTACGTCTTTGAGAAGGAAGGCATTGCTCGTTTCTGAGTCACGAAGTAGGCTGGTCTGTTCTCGGCCGCGTGCACCGCGTTTCTCATCGAGGTGTAAGTCGCTTCCGCGATGCTCGATGATATGGCAAGGACCAATTTACGATTCCCCACAGCTTGAAGAATCTCCAACCAGACTGGCAGCAGGCGACTTCGCTCGCCGTGTTCGCCATCTATGTTCATCTCAATTCGACGGGTCCCGCGCCGTTCGAGGTTCCGAACCCAAAGACTTTCAAGGCTGCCACCGATGTCCGCTGGATCAACGGTTTGTGGTTCACCAGTCTAACACTCTCCCTCGCCGTATCTCTGCTTGCTATACTCGCGAAGCAGTGGCTGAACGAGTTCAAGTCGCGGATGCGTGCACCGAGCTCGTCTCCGAAGATGTGGGCCATGCGTCACAGCGCGTACAAAGGTGGTCTCGAGCGCTGGGGCATGGACACGTTCATTTCAGCATTGCCGCTGCTGCTTCACGCCGCACTGTTCTCTTTCTTGACCGGTCTGTGTCTTCTACTTATCCCTCTCGACAACTACATTGTGGGAACAGTTATTGGTATCACTGCCATGCTAGCTGTGTTCTACGTCGCGTGCGGGATTGCACCCCTGTTCTGGGCCGACTGTCCGACTGCCACGCAGATGTTGCGATACCTCTACTCTGTCTGGAGGGAAGCAGTTGAGCCAGCATCAAGGAAACTCATCCTCGCCGTTTATTTTCTATATTGTTGTCTGATATTCGCCATTTTTCATCTCTTGGGTATGGTCGTCTCCATTTTGATGTGTCCCATATGGATTCTGCTGAGCGTGTTTTCGTGCTGTGACCTCACCTTCGATGATGAATCGTTTGTTGAGGATTGCGTAGTATATGGTCCAGTCTCAACCATCTTTCTTCCCCATCTGTGGAGGAAAGAAAAAGAGCAGCACGGTCGTTTCTTCTCATGGCAAGATGAAAGGCCGGCTCCGAAGAACATAACCCAAGTGTTGCGATACCGTAATAGTGAAAGCAGCGCACCAGTGTTTGACCAGGCCAGGATCCTGTCCAGAGATGAACCACTCCGAGAGGCGTCTATTCTTGCCTGGATGATTCGATCACTTCCTGCAGATGATGATATACAGGCCGCACTTTGTGCCGCTGGGTGGCTACCTGCAGGAACGCATGTGGACTACTTTCAGAAACGGAGGCTGGATAGCCCTCTAGATCACGAGGACATTTGCAGAGCCGCAGTCGACACCATCAACAGCATTTCATTGCGGGCTGATGCAGCTGACGATGAGATGACAGTAAGCATCGTACGAGCGTGCCTCTTTCTTGGACATGGCCGATTCTTTATTAAAGAGTTCCAATACTTTCCTGGACCAGCCTCATCCCAGCCCACGGAGGGTGCAAAACAATTGATATTGGACTATATGAACCGGTACATGCATGACCCTCGTCTACTGTCATTGGCCGCCTGTCACGTAGGTGGTGCATTGTCCCCGGCCACTGCCTGTCACCGTGCCGACATAGACACCAGAACGGTCGAGCTCATTGCACTATCCCGGTGGCATGGTAGAACATGTCCTCTCGGAATAACTCTGGTCGTTTTCAATGCGCTGGCGGCACTGAGGATCTTGTCTCAGGGCTTGAGTTAGACATTTCTCGTAATTGGCCGTATGCGAACAGCCGTTGGGAGCCCCGCGTGGGCGATAATCTTCTGTTGCGCTTCATTTCTGCCATGGATGCCGGACTGCGGTGCTCGGACGGCTCATCATTATACGATTGGGAGCGTAGTATCATCATGAATATCTACGGAGCTGCGGCATATGTTGTCTCCTATACCCGAGAACCTTTGCCTAGGGATTTTTCTGATCGATTGCAATGGGCCACCACCAGCTGGCGATTCCCTCAATACGAATTCTCAGAAGACAACCTCAATGCAATAGCGAGGCTGCTTCTGCGCGCGACACCAGATGGGAGTGGCTGCGTCCCACAGTCTCCACTCTCTTACCTTCTTGGTAACATCGAGCGCAGATTCTTACCTGTTTCACCTGAGTCTCTGGCGTGGGTTTTGGCAGCTTTCCAGCTCCCCTCCAGTGCAACCCGACTTGTGCACGGACTACAACGATACCCATCTGCAATGGACGCACTCTCCACCTCCCATCTCAGCCTCCTTAAGCCGGTGTCCACACCGGACGAGGTCAGGCGGTCACCATGGAGTCAGGTCCGCAGTATCGTCCCACTTGAAAGTTCATCGAAGGAACTTGGCGAGATAGTACGTGGATATACTGTCCTATTGCTTGTTCTTCATCGTCGCGGTTACCGCGAACAGGCTCAAGCACTCCTTCGTGAACTGCTACCTTACGATTGGGCCGCACGACTGATCTCCCTTGACGTTGATCATCGCTATCACCTCGCGTTGCACGCAAAGTTAATTTCCCAGGCTTGGTACAGGGAAGTATCCGATCTTCTCTTGGAGTCTTCACCAGCTCAGCGGTGGGTGTCGTGTACCACATATCCAGACGCCACGACATTCGCAGAAGCTTTGAGGCTAGTTGACGACTGCCTCGATTGTGCACACGACGGTGTACGAATCGAATGGGGGGCTGCACCGGTGCCGCCCGAAGCAAATGCAGCGGAAATCATGCTCTCAGTGAACAATTACGATGTGTGGACCCCTCCGGCAGCTATCGCTATCAACGAGGTACCACGACGTATAGCCATAGCCCGTACTGCGAGGAGGATCCTCCGAATACGCGAGACTTCGAACGGTCCTGAAAGTCCTGGTCAGCCGGATGATGTGCTCGAGCGCGGCCCAGCGCCAGAACCTCCCAGTGGTTCCAGACAAGTAATCGTTGTTTAGTTGCTTGTTTTCTCAAGTGGTTGGTAGCAACATCTTTCTGTAGAATGTCATCATTGTTATTAAAATGGATTGATTAAAACAGGACACCTGTTCTCAACCCGATTGGTTGGAGCAACGGGATCACAAACTCATTGGAGTACCGGTTACACCTCATGTATCGACCGCGTATAGCGCTTAGTATGAGGTGCAATTTTTGAAATTATATGGGAATAGTCTATGACATGAGCTTGGATGTGCATAAATCGTTGTGAAAAGCCACGCAGCGTGGCACTGGTGAAGTATCGCTTCTGTCAGATGACGGTCGACACAACGTGCTCAGCTGCAACCCCGCAGCTTCAGCCTGTCGTGGTTCTTAGCGAGTATATGTCTTGTAACTGAATATGCAACTATTTAAGCAGGGTTGGCGCATTCACGTGTTGCGGATCTCGTCGCTTCCTCCGAGCAGACGCCAGACGTGATGCGATATTGCACGGCTGCAGCCCATTCCCACTCAACGCTCTAGGCGAGGCTGGAGGTGGCAACATAGTACGACTAGTGCGTGAGTCTGACGGACAGAAGGTTATGAGAGTGAACAAAACAGTCAAATGGTGGTGAAAAGGCTGGCGCGGCGAGCGGCGTGTGGCGTGAATGGGCGCTTGTCTTGTCACGCGGAAATGTGTTGCGGTTGCATCTTGGCTCGCGTTGCTTCCTTCCTCTCCCTTCCTCGCCCTCGCCATGATGATCGCGCGCACTTGTGCCTTACCCGTCCGGCCACTCTGGAACCTGCCAAACACGGGCGCACTGAATCCATTGATACCGTATCAGCCAAAAATTTTGGTGCTCTGATCGCTATGAGCTACGGCGTGGCGGCAGGTTTACACCATGTCCCTGACAACACGGCGCGCAACTCGAGTCGGTTGATGCGTTCTCGAGCTACCGAAACCAGGACTCAAATGTTTTAAGGAAGAGAACATGGCGTGTTCACCTGGCACCAGAGATACGCGAGGTCTGTCTTGCCCTGGAACCGCCCACGAGGCTTCCCGTACAACCTTGCCGACACCATGTTGACAACGCATCATTGCATACCTACTACTCGCACCAGCGGCGGCGGCAGCATCGCCCCATTGTGCGAAGAAAACCGGCGCGGCTGTCGAGGCGGACACCATGACCCGCGTACTTAGGCAGATCTTCGTCGCGCATCCTCGCGCGTGCTTCTCCTCGATCACGCGCTATCTCGGGACCCTCAACATTGCGAATCCGTCGTCTTTCAGTTCTAAAGCACGCATGTGGCTCTTTGGTTGCCAGTCCTTCAGCGGAACCGCAGTGGACGATCAGAAGGCTCATTAACTTAGCAGGAACGGCGATGCAGAGCTCGAGGGGTGCGTCGTGACAGGCGGGTATCCCGCTCCGTATTGACAAACTGATGACAGGAGCGGTCCGCTGGTGGCGGAAACAGAGGATCTATCGATGCAGACGCGCAAGTTCTGAGCGCTGTACATTGCGCCAGTGGAGGAGATGGACGGGCGGGCTCCTCAGAAACATTCTTCAGGCAGACCGTGATGAGGGCCGTTAGGACGTATATGGACATCAACCCATTTGACAATAGACGAAGGTCAACGGGATCAAGGTTTGATAATCGTGCGTTGGCTGTCTCGTTTTCAGCTTCTCGGCTGTACTCATGATCATACCCAATCGGGGTGCGCGAGTGTCGGCTGCGTGGATGGATTGCGTTTCGCTTCGGCCTGTCTTCCCTTGCTCTCCCTTTCTCGTTCTCGCGGAATATCTCGCCCGCTTAAGCGTTGGTTGCGCTATTACTTAGACCAAGTGCACGATGCTGACCAACTCGATGTGACGCAATCCATGCCGCTGTCCGCGCGTTCCGCATCATCGTCTGCACGACCTGCACATCCACATCGCTAGAAATCACATAGACGATGTAGGCAGGCGGCCGGCGTGCGCATGTCGGGGTAACGCGACTTATCATGGCTTGCACCACTCCAACCTCTGGGTATCGCTTCGCCGAATGACTAGTTGCGCCTCACCAGCCCACCACGTCGAGATGAAGATATTCCTTGGGCGAGGAAGTTGAGTTAGGTACGACAGTGGGGAAGGCAAGGAAAGGTCGAGCTCGGACATTGCGTCTCAGGTCGACGGGCACATATGGCGCGTGGTCACAGTGGTGAGCCAGACCCGATGACTCAATTCTCGCCCGCGAAATCCTGATAATGAAACTTCAGTCAAACGCATATTTCGTGAATCATGTTGGGCTCCTAGAATCGTGACGATGAAGCGACCTTCCCAACCTACATAATGAGAGCGTGCCGAACCGACGCATCTACCCTTACCCTGCGAGGACCAGCATCGCTTCCCCCGGCAGCAGCCTTCCTCGCTCGTCACTCATGGTGCACGGACCATAATCTACAAGATAATGGAAGGCAAATATGTAGTGTCGGGTTGCTGAATCGGAACGCAACATGTGCTTGTTTGTCTTCAAGCGCTGGGCGTGTGGCGCGTAGGGTCTGTAACTCACCTGGTCAAACGTTTACTTCGCAAATATGCTTGTTCAGCTGGATGTGGCGGTCGTTGCCCAAGGCTAAGTGAGCGATACCAAGGGACTGAAGGGCATCGCGACGATAGCACGTCAATCGGTGCAGTGTACAAGCATCGGCTCGACATGGATCGGGCAATATCCGCAATGCTGCAATGCTTATTATGAAGTCAGGCTTCATCGTGGGAACTCCAGCCAGGTACGCAAACAGGCGCGCACAATCCCGAAGCGAGCGTTGCTAAATGCCACACGCGTGGCTAGTGCGGTCACAATCGGCGAAGCAAAGCACCTCGGACGGTACACGCGCCGACCAACCCATTTTCGTTGCTGCGGGGTCATGACAGGTCGGAGGCTTCTAAGCTCCGGAACCCTGTGTTTGAGCGGTTCTATCGGAAATATACCTCGTGTCGCTGTATCATCGCGGAAGTTCATTTCCGGCAAACATAACCCTAACCCCGAAGGTGAGCGCATTCAGCGGTGCAGCCAGTCAGTCACCGCTCGAACTCCGCTCACGTTTCGCAGCTTCCCATCCTACCACTTCCAACACGAGTTTACACATACAATGTCGACCGAGGCGCACTCGGATACGGCGGTCAAACCCGACATAGCAGTCACAACTGATGACACAAAGGAAGTTAAAGTCCACCTGCCCCCAAGTCCAGAAGATCACGGGCCACCGCCCCGTCGCACACCGGCTCGGTCAGGCACTTTGCACAATCAAGGTCAGTCGCGCTTCGAACGCAAGGGTTCTTTGTTGCTTAATGCGTCCTGCAGGCGTTCAATATGCATCGATCCAAGAACAGAAGTACCCATCAGACCGGTACGCAAATTGAACCATCTTTGGGTTTCAAGCTTACCCCTGCATTGCAGTCCCGGAGAGGCTGCAGGCGACAATGGCCGAGTGTGGAAGATCTATCGAGATCGAGTCAAGGACATCGAGGACGACCTGCTCGAAGGCTGGAACGACACGCTGAACATGTTACTTGTATTCGTACGTCTCTCAGGAGATGCATCGCTCATTACTCACTCGGAATGTAGGCTGGCTTATTCTCGGCGGCGTGCACTGCATTCCTCATTGAGGTGTAAGTCGTTAAGTTGATGCTCTTCGACGTGGCCAGGAACAATTAACAATGCCCCACAGCTCGAAAAACCTACAACCGGACTGGCAGCAGGCGACCTCGCTCGCCGTGTCCGCCATTTATGTTCATCTCAACTCAAATAGTCCTGCGCCGTTCGAGGTTCCGAACCCAAAGTTCTTTACGGCCGCCACAAATGTCCGCTGGATCAATGGTCTTTGGTTCGCCAGCCTTACGTTGTCCCTCGCCGTATCTCTTCTCGCCATTCTCGCCAAGCAGTGGCTGAACGAGTACAAGTCACGCATGCGCGCACCGAGCTCGTCCCCAAAGATGTGGGCTATGCGCCATAGCGCATACAAAGGCGGGCTCGAGCGCTGGGGCATGGATGCCTTCATCTCGGCATTACCTCTGCTTCTTCACGCTGCGCTGTTCTTCTTCCTGACGGTAATATGTCTCCTTCTCATGCCGCTCGAAGATTACATCGCGGGCGTAGTGATTGGTCTCACCGCCGTACTCGGCGCCTTCTACATCGTCTCGGGACTGGCGCCTGTGTTCTGGGGCGTTTGTCCTTCCGCGACCCCAATGCTACGCTATCTCTACTCTTTTTGGAGTAAGATAATTGTACCAGCATTCAGGGTGGCTGGTTGGATGGCGCTGTCGGCCTATTCTGCTCTGATAATCGCTCTCGCGGCACTCACTGTTGGTTTAGTTTTTCTTTTTGACATAATTCTTGCTATCCTGACTTGCTGTACAAGATGGCAGCCAGATTTCTCTCTCGCGGTTCTCTTTGACCATTATGTCATAGACCCAGTCGCTCGGCTCCTTCTACCCGCTGAGCTGAGCGCCTCTCCGAGCCTCCCCGTATTCCCTTCCTCTAGGGTGGATGCGGCGCCTATTTATGCAATATTGCGCTACCGTGCCAGAGCGGCACTCGCACCGGCTTTTGACCAAGACAAGGTCCTTTCTAGTGATGAGCCACTCCGCGAGGCATCTATTCTTGCCTGGATGATTCGATCCCTTCCAGCAGAGGAGGATATTCAGGTAGCACTCTGCGCCGCTGGGTGGCTATCCGTTGGAACGCACATGGACTACTTTCAAAAACAGAAGCTGGACAGCCCCTTGGTACATGCAGACCTTCGCAGAGCAGCGGTTGACGCCCTCGACAACATTGCGACGCGGGCTGATGTAATCGATGATGCGACGACAGCGAGTATTATACGTGCATGCCTCTTTGTTGCGGAGGGACCATTCGAGCTCATAGAAAGTACGAGAAAGTTCTTATCCCAGTGCATGGACAAGCACGTGCACGACCTTCACCTGCTGTCATATGCTGCCTGTCACGGAGGTGGTGCATCAGCATCAGCTACTCCTATTCCGTTTGACGACATACGCAGCAAGCCGGTCGAGCTTATCACGCTGTCGAGATTGCGTGGTATGCCATGCCCTCACGGCATCACTCGAATGATAATCAATGCGCCAACAATCCCTTTGCTGCCATACTCCGAGGATGTTGTTTCAACGCTTGAGTCCGACATGCTACATGATCAGCGGTGCCGACAGGCCGGTTGGAAGCCCACGTAGGCGATGATCATAGGCTGCGCTTCCTTTCGGCCGTAGATGCTGGACTGCGACACTCTGACAGCTCGAAGCTGTACGATTGGGAGCGGAGTACCATCTCAAATCTATACGGAGCTGCGGCGCGAGACATCGTATCCGATACCACGGTAGAATT
>Ga0247815_10002723_pt1 | contig 12962 bp, 11 predicted proteins | sample UWRJL194509B1_FD_181014 | JGI IMG/M metagenome (GOLD analysis project Ga0247815, IMG submission 181014) | Plant litter microbial communities from Arlington Agricultural Research Station in Wisconsin, United States - UWRJ-L194-509B-1 | ecosystem: Environmental > Terrestrial > Plant litter >... | reverse complement strand
GTCGGCACTTCGACGGCCTCGGCGGCCCCCGCGCTCACCGTCGGCCAGAACGGCGGGGTCACGAACGTGGTCGCCGCGGGCGCACCCGCGGCCCCCGGCGCCGCCACCGGTTTCTGCTTCGAGGTGACGCTCCCGAGCGCTGCGGCGTCGACGCTGCAGGGCAAGACCGCCTCGGCGACCTGGCAGTTTGTCGCGACATCGAACTAGAGGGCCGGCAGTGAGCACGTCTACCGGCAGGCGCGTGGCCGACGCGGTGCTGACCCTCGCCGCGCTCGGCGGCGTCGTCTGCATCGTGTTGGTCGTCGCCGCCGGCGCGTTCCACATCACGCTGATCATGTTCAAGACCGGCTCGATGTCGCCGACGATCCCCGCCGGATCGCTCGCGCTCGTGCGCGAGATCCCGGCCGCCGAGGCGCGAGTCGGCGACGTGTTGACCATCGCCCGCCCAGGCGAGCTGCCGATCACGCACCGGGTGACATCCGTCTCCCCCCTCGGCGGCGGGCTCACCGGAATCACCATGCGGGGCGACGCGAACGACTTCGACGACCCCGCCCCGTATGCCGTGAAGACCGCACGGATCGTGCTCTTCTCTGTGCCGGGCCTGGCGACCGCGGTCGTCGCGGTCTCGCACCCCGTCGTGCTCGGATCGATCACGCTGAGCGCCGCGCTGCTGGTCAGCTGGGCGTTCTGGCCGCGCGCAAAGACCGCGGCGAAGCCCATGCACGGGCGGCGGAGGCTGGCCGGCGACGGCCGGCGCGGCCGCCGTCGCGGGGCAGGGGCCGCAGGCGCCGTCGTGGTCGTGCTTGCCCTCGCCGTGTCGCCCGCCGCCGTGGGGCCGGCGGCTCCAGCGCACGCCGCAGACGACCACACCGAGACGGTGGTCGGGAAGTACCTGACGCTGGTGTCGATCCGCGACCCCGACGAGTCGGGCAGCCTCTCGCCCGGCCGGCCGGTGCCGTGGCAGGTCGGGGTGACCGTGCGCGCCCCCGAACCAGGCACGGTGCACATCGGCATCACCGCAGAGGGAGAGCTCACCGAACCCGGCGCCCTCGACCTCGACGTGCGCGCCTGCCCGCAGCGCTGGGTGAACGGGGTGTGCGCCGCGGGAGAGACGCTCTGGCTGCCCCGCCAAGACTTGGCGGCCGCGGTGGCCCCCGTGACCGCATCGCTCGACAATCCCGACGGCGCCCGCGAGATCGGCCGGCTGGAGAGCCCCACCAGCTGGCTGATGCTGCGCGTGGTCATGCCCGTGTCGCTCGAACCGGGCTCGGCCGCAAACCTCCGGCTGCACGCGTGGGGCTCGGGCGACGTCGTCACGGTCGCCGACGGCGCCGCCGGGCCCGGCGCCGGTTCGAGGTCGGGCACCGGTCTCGGCGTGATCGCCTCGGCCGGGCTTCTCGCGTTCACCGGGTGGCATGGGGGCGTGCCGCTCGCGCTGGCCGCCGTGGCGCTCGGCGTGGGCGCGGGGCTGGCGGCCGCGTCACGGCGAAAGCGAGCGGGCCATGGCTGAGCGCCGACGGCGACTCGCGGTCCTCGCCGCCGCGCTCGCCGCGGCGCTGCTGGCCGTGCTCGCGTTCTCGCCGGTCGGGCAGACCGCGGCCGCCTGGAACGACCGCGAGTTCGCCCGGGCGACGCTCACGGTCGCCACGCTGCCGCCCGTGGCGAATTTCGCCTGCCCGGCCGATGGCGCGACCTTCACCTGGACGACCCCGTCGGCGCCGTATCCGGGAGCGGTGCTGAGCGGCTACGAATTCTCCTACGTGCAGATCGGCACGAGCAACACGCCGACGAAGACGAACCTGCCGGCCTCGGCCACGTCCACGTCGATCGCCCCGAGCGGGCTGGCGCTGCTCGCCAGCTACCGCGTGTCGATCAGCGCCAAGTACGGCAACTGGGTCTCTCCGCCCGCAACCCGCACGCTGAACGTGGTGCTCGAGGTGCTCGGCGTCAAGATCTTCACCTGCGGCGCCTGACCTCCGGCATCACCCTGCCCTGGCGGCGAAACTTCGCACTGACCGCAGAACCCGCACTACCGAGATCGCAGAAAACAGTTGCACCGAGACCCGGGCGGGGCCATCATGTTCCTGAAAGAACTTGTCGCCCAGATTGAGCCGCAGGCAACGCCGCGCCGCTGGGCGATGAGTCCTTTAACGGGGTTTTTCCCGCGGCTTTTCCCAACGGCCCGCCGCCGCCCGATCAGAGTCGCGGCGCGGCAAGGGCAGCAGCGCGGGGCCCCTACGGGCGCGGGGTGCGCGCGGCCACGGCAGCGTTGAGAGCGGCGCGCGACGCCACGATCGCGGTGAGCAGAGCCGCCTCATCCGCCTGGGCACCGATGCTCGCCCGGCCGGTCACGATGCGCTGCCGGGTGAAGGCGAGGCGCGTCGCGTCGCGCGTGTAGGCGCGCATCACCCGGGCGACGCCGTACCGGCTGGCCCACGCCTGAGCCCTCCGGCGGCCGGCGCCGGTGGCGAGCGCGTTGATCTCGTCGCGGTTGAACCAGCCCACGGCGGCGTACTCGCTGAGCCGGTCGTGGGTGAGACTGGCCTCCTGCCGGCGCAGGAAGAGCACGATCAGCACGCCGAGCACGAAGAGCGGAAACTGCACCACGGCGTACCAGCCGTAGAAGTCGCTGACGAAGTAGAGCGAGCCGTTCCAGAACGCGTGCAGCAGCACGGCGGGCACGAGCCCCACGAGGAAGACGCCGAGCGCGCCGAGCGCACTGGTGCGGCGGGCAGCGAAACCCAGGGCGATGCCGGTGCAGGCGGTGAACATCACGTGGGCGAAGGGCGACATGATGCCGCGGGCGATGAAGATCTCGACGAGACCGCCGTCGACGGTGCCCGCCGTGAGCAGCTGCACACCGAAGTACAGGATGTTCTCGGTGAAGGCGAATCCGCCGGCCACCCATGCGGCATAGACCAGGCCGTCGATCGGGCCGTCGAAGTGCTTGCGGGCGAACCAGAAGATGAGCAGCAGGCCGAGGCCCTTCGCGCCCTCTTCGACGATGGGCGCCTCGACGACCGAGGCGAGGAAGTCGCGCGTGGTCGAATCGCCGCCGATGGCCGTCAGCACCCCGTCGAGCTGTGCCCCGACGATCAGCGCGACCGCCACGGACGCGGCGGCTCCCCAGAGGAACGCGAAGACGAGGATGCCCCGGGGCTCGGGTTCCCAGCGGTCGATCCAGTGCACCCCGAGCAGAACGATGCCGAGGGGCACCAGCGCGAGGAACCCGCCGATGGCGAACGCGGTCGGGCCGAGCCCGGCGAAGAGGTAGGCGATCACGGCCAGACCCACGAGGGCGACGACGGCGATGCCGACGACGCCGATCGCGGTGAGGCCGCCGTTACGTTTGACCGGCTGGGTGGGCGCCAGTCCGCTCACGACCGACGCCGCCTGGCGCACGTCGACGGGCGCTTGGGCGGGCGCCGGGGCCTCGGCGGCGCGGGCGGCGGGCTCGGTCGCTGGGGCGGGCTCGTGCACGGTCATGCAGAGACCTTACCGGGCGGGCGATTGCGTGCCCGGGTCATCCGGCCCCGCTGGCGCCGTGTCCCGGCGCCTGCGCCTGCCGCGGCGGCGTGGTTCCGTCCGCTAGGCCGCGGCAGGCAGCAGCACGATCGGGCTCGCCGCGACGCGCTTCTCGAGCTCGTCGAGGGCGCGGTCAGCGTCGGCGATCGGGTAGTTCGTCACCGGGATGTCGTCGAAGATGCCACGACGCACCTCGGCGAAGACGTCGGCCGCCGCGATCTGGCCGAGTCCGTTGGCGTAACGCCAGCGGTGGGCGGCGACGAAGTCGGCGGGGGTCACGACGACGTCGGCGTTGTCGCCGGGGCCGACGACTTCGGCACCGAGGTCGAGCACCCAGGCGCGCACGAAGGGTGCGGCGCCAGTGCTGTCGTCGGCGATGGCGACGCGGTTGCCACGTCCGACCGAGTGCAGCTGCTTCACGATGGTGCGGGCCACGAGGCCGAGCGGGAGGTACGCGGCCGCTGCCTCGAGCGAGACGTCCTTCGGGAAGCCGATAAGTTCGCGCTCGGGCACCACTGTGCTCAGGCCGCCCGTCGCGTACGGGCTGGTCTCGCCGACCGGCATGTCGGTGCGGTACGAGACGCGGTCGCCCGCGGCGAAGCCGCCGGCGTCGGGACCGACGGCCGACACCAGGCCAGCGGCCTGCATGCCGAGCGAGCTGAGTCCGAGGGCGCCGATGCGCACGCGCACTTCGCCGGTCTTCGGACGGGCGAGGCCGTCACGGGTGCGCGGCCGCGCGGTGGAGACGCGCTGGGTCGGGCGGGCGGGGGTGGTGCGGGTGGTCGTGGTGCGGGCAGGCGTGGAGGAGCCTGTGGTGCGGATGGGGCTGGTGTCTGCGGGGGTGTTGCTGACTAGGGTCATACTGGCAAAACACCCGGTACCGCTCCGTTATTCCGTGAGAACGCTGTGTTCTTGCTCCACGGAGAACAGCTTGCCCGGATTCAGAATACCGCTCGGATCGAAGACGCGCTTGATGTCGCGTTGCAGCTCGACCTGGTCGTCTCCGAGCTCGTCGCGCAGCCAGCGTTTCTTCAGGATTCCGACGCCGTGTTCGCCTGTGAGCGTGCCGCCGAGCCGCAGCGCGGTGAGGAACATCTCGTGCGCCGCCTCCCAGACGACCTCGGGCACGCCCTCCCCCGCCGAGTCGTCGAACACGAAGTTCGGGTGCAGGTTTCCGTCGCCCGCGTGGGCGACGGTGGCGATGGTGACTCCGAAGCGCTCGGCGATCTCGTCGATCGCGTGGAACATGGCCGGCAGGGTGCTGCGCGGCACGCAGACATCCTCGATCAGCACGGTTCCGCGTGCCTCCATGGCCGGGTGGAACGAGCGCCGGAGGGCGAGAAGCCGGTTCGCCTCCGCCGTGTCGGTGGTGAGCGTGGCGTCTCCGCCGAGAGAACGGATGACGGCGAGCGCGCCCTTGGCCTCGGCGGCGGCTCCCTCGCCGTCGGTCTGCACCAGCAGAAACGACTGCGCCGGGGTGGCGACGCCCAGGTACTCGCCGATGTACTGCATTGCGCGCGGGTCGAGCAGCTCCATGATGGCCGGACGCAGGCCTGAGGCCGTGATGACCGAGGCGGCGCGCGCGGCGTCTTCCACGCTGGGGAAGTAGGCGCCGATGGTGGTCGGCTGGCCCTGCGGCAGGCGACGGAGTTTGACGGTGGCCTCGACGATCACGCCGAGCGTGCCCTCCGAGCCGATCATCAGCCCGACGAGGTCGAGTCCGGTGACGCCCTTGACGGTGCGGTGTCCGAGCGACATCAGCCGGCCGTCGGCGAGCACGATCTTCAGCCCGAGCACGGCCTCGCGGGTCACGCCGTACTTGGCGCAGAGCAGTCCGCCGGCGTTGGTCGCGATGTTGCCGCCGACGGTCGAGATCGCGCGGCTGGCGGGGTCGGGCGCGAACCACAGTCCCTTGGCCACGAGCGCCTCGTTGAGGTGGGCGTTGATGATGCCGGGTTCGACGACGGCGAGTTCGTCGTCTTCGGAGATCTCGATGATGCGGGTCATCCGGGTCGTGGACAGCACGATCTCGCCGGCGCTGGCGATCGCGGCTCCTGCGAGGCCCGTGCCGGCGCCCCGGATGACCACGGGCGTGCCGGTGGCGGTGGCGATGCGCATGGTCGCCTGCACCTGGGCGATCGTCTCGGCGTTCACGATGGCGAGCGGGGCTGAGGCCGAACGGTGGCCCGACTTGTCGAGCCGGCAGGCGTCGAGCTCGTCGGGGTCGACGGAGACGGCGGCGCCGAGTTCGTTCTGCAGGAGCGTCACTGTGTGGTGTGTCACGAGCTGGTTCACCCCCTCAGCCTAAGCCGCGAGCGCGGCGAGTCGGCCGTGTCCGAAATCCGCTAGTGATTGTCGGTCGCCGGTGTCACCCTTGGAGCATGCGCGCCGCCACAGCAGACCCTCACTTCGCCGAGAGGTACCGCGCCATGTCGTCGCGCGACTCGCGCTTCGACGGCCAGTTCATCACGGGGGTGCACTCGACGGGCATCTACTGCCGGCCGAGCTGCCCCGCCATGACCCCGCACGCGAAGAACGTCTCGTTCTACCGCACCGCCGCCGCGGCCCACGAGGCCGGCCTCCGCGCCTGCAAACGCTGCCTGCCCGACGCCGTGCCCGGCTCCCCCGACTGGAATGCGAACGACGATCTCGCGAGCCGCGCGATGCGGCTCATCGCCGACGGTGTCGTGGAGCGCGAGGGCGTCCCCGGCCTCGCCGCCCGGCTCGGCTACACCCCGCGCCACCTGACCCGCGTGCTCGTGGCCGAGCTGGGCGCCGGTCCGCTCGCGCTCGCCAGGGCCAACCGCGCCCAGAACGCGCGCACGCTGCTGGTGTCGACCGACCTGTCCATCGCCGATGTGGCGTTCGCGGCGGGGTTCTCCAGCATCCGGCAATTCAACGACACCATGGCGGCGGTCTACGAGAGCACGCCCAGCGCGCTGCGCCAGTCGAGGCGGCACGACGTGGCTCCCGCCTCCGACGGCGTCTCCATCAGCCTGCGGCTTCCGGCACGGGCGCCCTTCGACGGAGCGGGACTGATGCGGTTCTTCGCCGACCACGCCGTCTCGGGGCTCGAGACCGTGGTCGACGGCGTCTTCGAGCGGCGCGTGCGGTTGCCGCACGGCATCGCGACCGTGCGGCTGTCGCTCGACGGCACGGCGCCGGGCGGCCAGGCGGCGGTGCGGTGCGAGGCGAGACTCGAGAGCCTCGCAGACGTGTCGACCCTCGTGACGCGTGTGCGGCGCCTCTTCGACCTCGACGCCGACTCCGTCGCCATCGACCAGGCCCTGTCGACGGATGCCACGCTCGCTCCGCTCGTCGCCGCGCTCCCCGGGCTGCGCCTGCCCGGAAGCCTCGACGCCGAGGAGACGCTCTTCCGCACGCTCGTCGGCCAGCAGATCTCGGTGGCCGCGGCCCGCACCGTGCAGGGACGCCTCACCGCCGAGCTCGGCACCGACGGGCTGTTTCCCACCGCCGCGCAGATCGCGGGCAGCGAGGGCGTCGTGCGTGGGCCTGCCGCACGCGTGCGTACGATCCTGGGCGTCGCAGAGGCCGTCGCCGGCGCGCAGCTCTCCCTCGATCTCGGCACACCCGTGCGCGAGTTCACCGAACGTCTGGTCGCGCTGCCCGGGGTCGGACCGTGGACCGCGGGCTACCTCGCGATGCGGGTGCTCGGCAGCCCCGACGTGCTGCTCGCCAGCGACCTCGTGGTGCTGCAGACGGCGACGCGGCTCGGCCTGCCCGGCTCGGCCCGTGCGCTCGCGGTCCACGGCGAGCGCTGGGCGCCGTGGCGCAGTTATGCAACCCTCCACCTCTGGCGGGCGCGGGATTCGGGCAAAGGCCCGCTCGACCGTACGATCGTGGGATGAGCGAGCAGCCACCACCCGACCGGGTTCCGCCACGGCAGGAGACCGAGACCGACCGCCTCGAGCGCAACTGGTCTGAGCTGCTGCAGGAGCTGCGCGTGACCCAGACCGGCACGCAGATCCTCACCGGCTTTCTGCTCACCCTCGCCTTCCAGCCGCGCTTCGCCGACCTCGACCAGTTCCAGGTCGACGTCTACCTCGTGTTGGTGGTGCTCGCCGCCCTCACCACGGCTCTCGCGCTCGCGCCCGTCAGCCTGCACCGCTACCTGTTCCGCGAGGGGGCGAAGGCCGAGATCGTGCGCATCACCAACCTGATCCTGAAGGCGACGCTGGTCGGCGTCGCCCTCGTGCTCACCGGCACGGTCATGCTCATCTTCGGCGTCGTCGTCGGTGTGGCCGCCGGGTACATCGCGGGCGGCGCGACTCTCGTGGTCACCCTCGCGATGTGGATCCTCCTCCCCGTGCTCCTGCGCCCCGGCCGCCGTTCGTGAACACGACGCAGACCAGCAGGGGCATCCCCCGGGCGTCGTGGCGGTACGCGGTGCGCCGCGCCCGCCACGGATTCGTGCGCCACCGCGGCATCGACTCCGCGGCCGCGCTCACCTTCTTCGCCGCCCTCGCCCTGTTCCCGGGCGCGCTCGTGGTGGTCTCGAGCTTCGCCGTCGTTCGCGACCGCGACCGGGCCGTCGACAGCATCCTGTCGGTCGTCGGCGAGTTCGTGAAGAAGTCGACGGTCGAGTCACTCGAAGACCCGCTGCGCTCGTTCCTCAGAATCGAGAATCCCGGCATCGCGCTCGTGATCGGCATCTGGCTGCTGCTCTGGACGCTCAGCGCCTACGCGACGGCATTCGGCCGCACCATCAACACCACCTACGAGGTTCTCGAGGGGCGCAGGCTGCTGAAGTTCCGCGGGCTGATGCTCGTCGTCACCGCTTTCCTGCTCGTCGCGTTCGGCGCGATCCTCCTCATCCTCATCGTCACGCCGCGCATCGCCGCCTCGATCGGCGAGCAGGCCGGCTTCGCCGAGCCGTGGGTGAGCGTGTGGAATATCGGCAAGTGGCCGGTACTGGCCGTGCTCGCCGTGGTCGTCGCCGCGGTGCTCTACTACTTCACGCCCAACGTGCGGCACCTTCGCCTGCGCTGGGTGTCGTGGGGCGCGGTGTTCGCGATCGTGACGTGGGCGTTCGCCACCGCCGGCTTCGCCCTGTACGTCGCCACCGTCGGCCAGTACGACCGCATCTACGGCTGGATCGGCGGCGGCATCGTGCTGCTGCTCTGGCTGTACATCACCAACCTGGTGCTGGTCTTCGGCGCCGAGTTCGACGCCGAAGTGGTGCGGTTGCGTCAGCTGGGCGCCGGAGTGGCGGCCGAGGAGACCATCCAGCTGCCGCTGCGCGACACTGCACGCAACCTCGTGCTCGCCCGGCAACGAGCAGACGATGTGCGCGATGGCAAGGCCATCCGCGACGCCGCGGTGCTCGTGGCAGAATCCCGGCATGCCAGAGTCACAGAACCCCAGCCTTAAAGACCCCGACCTCTACGAGAAGCTCGTCGACGAGGGCAACAGCAAGCAGAAGGCCGCGCGCATCAGCAACGCGGCCGCCGCCCGCGGTCGCTCCGCCGTCGGCCGCAAGGGCGGCAAGTCGGGCGACTACGACGACTGGACCGTCGCCGACCTGCGCGGCAGGGCGAAGGAGATCGGCCTCACCGGCTACTCCAAGCTCACCAAGGCGAAGCTGATCGACGCCCTGCGCAACAGCTAGCTCGCGGCCTTCTTCGCAGGGGCCTTCTTCGCCGCCGGCTTCTTCTTCGCCGAGCTGCGGCTCGATTCGACGCTGCGCCGCAAGGCCTCCATCAGGTCGAGCACCTCGCCGCCGTCTTCGTCGGGCTGTTCGCCGAACGTCTCCTCGGTGCTGACGGCGTCGCCCTTCTTGAGCTTGGCGTCGATCAGCTGCCGCAGCTCGATCTGGTAGTCGTCGCTGAACTTCTCCGGGGTGAAATCCGACTCGAACGACTCGACGAGCGCGTGCGACATCTCGAGCTCCTTCGCCGACAGCCGCACCCGCTCGTCGAGCGCCGGGAACTTCGCTTCGCGCACCTCGTCGTCCCAGAGCAGCGACTGCAGCATCAGCACGTCGCCGCGCACCCGCAGGGCGCCGAGCCGCGTCTTCTGCCGCAGCGCGAAGTGCACGATGGCCGTGCGCTCGCTCTCCTCGAGCGTGCGGCGCAGAAGCGCGTACGCCTTGTTCGACTTCGAGTCGGGTTCGAGGAAGTAGCTGCGGTCGAACATGATCGGGTCGATCTGCTCGTTGGGCACGAACTCGACGACGTCGATCTCGCGGCTGCGCTCCTGCGGCAGCGAGTGCAGGTCGTCGTCGGTGAGCACCACCGTGCGCTCTCCGTCGTCGTAGGCCTTGTCGATGTGGTCGAAGTCGATGATCTTGCCGCAGATCTCGCAGCGCCGCTGATAACGGATCCGGCCGCCGTCTTTGTCGTGCACCTGGTGCAGCGAGATGTCGTGGTCTTCCGTGGCGCTATAGACCTTCACCGGCACGTTCACCAGGCCGAAGGTGATCGCACCCTTCCATATCGCTCTCATGGGCGCACAGCTTTCATGTAGACAGTGAACACATTTCTGCGCGCCGGGGCAATGCCTTTCGCCGCGGCCCGGCCCGCCGTCACGATGGTGGTATGGCAACGAGTACCGCAGAAGACCAGACCGTCTCCGTCGACGGCCACCGCATCAAACTGACCAACCTCGACAAGATCCTCTACCCCGCCACCGGCACCACCAAGCGCGACGTCATCGACTACTACGCGCACATCGCCGAGTTCCTCATCCCACACGCAGCCAACCGCCCCGCGACGCGCAAACGCTGGGTACACGGGGTCGGCACCGCGGATGACCCGGGGCAGGTGTTTTTCCAGAAGAACCTCGACGACTCGACTCCCGGCTGGGTGAAGCGCCGCGCCATCCAGCACAAAGACCACAGCAACGAGTACCCGCTCGTCAACGACCTCGCCACCCTCACCTGGCTCGCCCAGATCGCCGCGCTCGAGATCCACGTGCCGCAGTGGCAGTTCGGCCGCACCGGCACCCAGAAGAACCCCGACCGGCTGGTGCTCGACCTCGACCCCGGACCCGGCGTCGGCCTCGCCGAGTGCGCGGAGGTCGCGCGCCTCGCCCGCGAGATCCTCACCGGCATGGGGCTCGATCCGCTCCCCGTCACGAGCGGCAGCAAGGGAATCCATCTCTATGCGGCGCTCGACGGCAAGCAGACGAGCGACGAGGTCGCGACGGTCGCCCACGAACTCGCGAGGGCGCTGGAAGCCGACCATCCGGAGCTCGTGGTCAGCGACATGAAGAAGTCGCTGCGCGACGGCCGGGTGCTGGTCGACTGGAGCCAGAACAACGGCAACAAGACCACGATCGTGCCCTACTCGCTGCGCGGCCGGGAGCGGCCGACCGTGGCCGCGCCGCGCACGTGGGGCGAGCTCGGCAGCAAAGACCTGGCCCAGCTCGAGTTCGACGAGGTGCTCGCCAGGGTCGCGAAACGCGGCGACCCGCTCGCCGGGCTCACGGCGGGGCACCTCGCGTCGCTCGAGCCGACCCCCGAGCGCATGGCGGGGTTCGACAGGCTCGAGAAGTACCGCAGCATGCGTGACGGGTCGAAGACGCCCGAACCCGTGCCGCAGGAGCCGGCCGAGACCGCGGGAGCCGACGATTCTGAGGGCTTCTCCTTCGTCATCCAGGAACACCACGCGCGCCGCCTGCACTACGACTTCCGACTCGAGCACGACGGCGTGCTGGTCAGCTGGGCCCTGCCGAAGGGCGTGCCCACCGACTCGAAGACCAACCACCTGGCCGTGCAGACCGAAGACCACCCGATCGAATACGGCAGCTTCGAGGGACGCATCCCCAGCGGCGAGTACGGCGCGGGCGACGTGACCATCTGGGACGCGGGCCGCTACGAGCTCGAGAAGTGGCGTGACGGCGAGGAGGTGATCGTGGTGTTGCACGGCGAGAAGCACGGCACGCACCGCTACGCCCTCATCCACTCCGGCGGCGAGGGCCGCGCCGAGAACAATTGGCTGATCCACCTGATGAAGGAGCAGCCCGGTGGCGCCGACGATGCGAAAGCACAGGAGACGGATGACCCGGCTCCCGCGACCCGGGCGAAACCGGCAGCGCGTTCCGGGGGCAAACCGCCGTCGCCGATGCTCGCGACCCTCGGCAGCACCACCGACGGCTCGTTCGACGACGAGAGCGAGTGGGCGTTCGAGATGAAGTGGGACGGGGTGAGGGCGATCGCCGAGGTGCGCGGCGGCTCGTCCCCGGACGCCGAGGTGCGCCTGTTCAGCCGCAACGGCGTCGACATCTCTGTCAGCTACCCCGAGCTGGAGACGCTCGCGAACGCGGTCGACGGCGACGCCGTGCTCGACGGCGAGATCGTCGCGCTCGACAAGCGCGGCCGCCCCGACTTCTCGCTGCTGCAGGGCCGTATGCACCTGCGCAAGAAGGCCGACGTCGACAAGGCGGCCGCGGCGATTCCGGCCAAGTTCATGGTGTTCGACATCCTCGAGGCCCACGGCGAGAGCCTCATGCGCCGGGAGTACGTCGAGCGCCGCGAGGTGCTCGAGCAGTACGTCGAGCCAGACGACGTGGTGCAGGTGCCGCCCGCCTTCGACGGCGATCTCGCCGCGGCGCTCGCGTCGAGCGCGAAGCTCGGGCTCGAGGGCGTGATGGCGAAGAAGCGCGACGGCCGCTACTCCCCCGGCGTGCGCTCGCGCACATGGTTGAAGCTCAAGCACCACCGCGCACAGGAGGTGGTGATCGTCGGCTGGCGTCCCGGCCACGGTTCGCGCGCCCGCCGCGTCGGCTCGCTGCTGATGGGCGTGCCCGACGGCGAAGTGATCCGCTACGTGGGGCGGGTCGGCACCGGGTTCGACGAGCGCGCGCTCGACGAGATGCTCCCCAGGCTGAAAAAACTCGCCCGCAAGACGAGCGCCGTCGAAGACGTGCCCGCGGCCGACGCCCGCGACGCCGTGTGGGTGAGTCCGAAACTCGTCGGCGAGGTCGAGTTCGCCGAGTGGACCCCCACCCGCAGGCTGCGCCAGCCCAGTTGGCGCGGCTGGCGCCCCGACAAGGAAGTCGCCGATGTCAGCGTGGAAAGTTAGGGTGGGGGCATGAAGCGCAAACTCATCCTCCTTGTCGGAATCGCCCTCGGTTACGTGATCGGCGCCCGCGCCGGCCGCGAGAAGTACGACAGGCTCAAGGCGGCCGCCGAGCACTACTGGCAAGACCCGCGCGTGAGCAAGGTGCGCGACGACGTCGAGAGCTACGCGCGCACCCAGGCGCCGATCATCCGCGACCGTGCCGAGACCGTCGCCAAAGACGTGGCCTCGAAGACGGCGGCCACCGCCAAAGACGTCGCGAACAAGACCAGCGCTACCGCGAAAGACGTCGCCACGAAGACCAGCGCGACCGCCAAAGATCTGGCCGACAAGACCTCGGCCACGGCCAAAGACGTGGCGACGAAAACGAGCGCCACGGCCAAAGATCTCGCCGAC